>Ga0114922_10000016_pt1 | contig 172584 bp, 132 predicted proteins | sample AartaG_FD_100975 | JGI IMG/M metagenome (GOLD analysis project Ga0114922, IMG submission 100975) | Deep subsurface microbial communities from Aarhus Bay to uncover new lineages of life (NeLLi) - Aarhus_00045 metaG | ecosystem: Environmental > Aquatic > Marine > Oceanic > Sediment | place...
CGGGGCTCAATCATTATTATGCACCCGTAACCCAGGGTTCACGCCGACCTAAAAGTGTCGGCGCCTGACCGGAGGTCAGGTTCACCCTGGGCTAACAATAAGGCGTCCCTCCGGGACTCAAGAGCAGATCTCGAGGAGAAACAATTGCCCCACATCCTGATGTCTCCGTGCCGCACACGCAGGATTGCCCCTTGCACGCTAAACACGTACAGACGTTCGTCGAGGCAGACACGATACCGGCACGCTCCCGAAACCAGCCGCAGCTCAAACTCGCGCCAACTGCATCTCTTCGTAGCGCGCAAGTTTGTTGCGGAGTGTTCGCGAGCTTACCTTGAGTATGCGTGCGGCTTCTTCCTTGTTGCCGGCGGTGTGTTCGAGTGTCTTGAGGATCAGGTCACGTTCCATGTCGCCGATCGACGTTCCCACGTCGGGGGAGGGCGCCCGTCCCATTCCCAGCGCTTCCCGCGAGTGCAGCTCGGCGCGTATCCGATCAACCGTGATCGTCTTCGAAAGCTCCATCACGACCAGCCTGTGGATGAGATTGCGCAACTCTCGCACGTTGCCCGGCCACCGGTAGCCGCTCAGCAGTCTCATGCCGGCCGGGTCAATTCGCTTGGTCTCGCCGGTTTCACTCCCGAATTCTTCGAGGAAGCTCTCGGCAAGAGGCCCGATATCCTTTGGTCGCTCGCGCAGGGGAGGGATGTGGATCGGCACCACGTTGAGCCTGAAGAAAAGGTCCTCGCGGAAATTGCCCTTCCGAATCTCTTCGTGAAGGTTGCGGTTGGTGGTGCTGATCACACGCACGTCCACTTTCAGTGTCTTCGCGCCTCCGACCCGCTCAAACTCTTCGAGTTCGAGCACTCGCAGCAGCTTGGCTTGTAGGCCGACCGATGTCTCGCTGATCTCATCGAGCAGGAGGGTGCTGCCGTGGGCCAGTTCAAAGCGACCGAGCTTGCGTTCCATGGCCCCGGTAAACGCCCCCTTTTCGTGGCCGAAGAGCTCGCTTTCGAGCAGGTTCTCGGAGAGGGCGGCGCAATTGACCTTTATCATCGGGCGGTCGCGTCGGGGGCTGTTTTGATGGACCATGTGGGCAATAACTTCCTTGCCTGTTCCGGTTTCGCCGTGGAGAAGCAGCGTGGCCTTGCTGCGAGCCACACGGTAAACGCTCTCATATACCCGCCGCATGGCGGTGTCTTGGCCCATCACTGCAGGATGGTTGTCGCGCGAGTTGAGCTCGGAGCGAAGAAACTCGTTCTCACTCTTCAGCCGCTTCTGTTCCTCGAGCTTTATGAGAGCCACGTCGAGCTGGTCGGGCGTGAAGGGCTTGAGGAGATAGTCGTGCGCACCGGCCTTTATGGCGTCGACGGCGCTTTCGATCGTGCCGTAGGCCGTCATTATCACTATCATTGAGTCGGGCGCGATCATCTTCGCCTGCCTGAGGAGTTCCATGCCGTCCACTTCCGGCATGATCAGGTCGGAGAAGATCACGTCGGGCGCGTCGTCCTTGATGGCGGCCAAGGCCTTCCTCCCATTAACAAACACGCGCGGCGCGTGGCCTTTTCGGACCAGCGCCTCGTTCATAAACTCCCTTACGAGAGGATCGTCGTCGACCACGTAGATTGTTTCAATACCCATAGTTGTAAAGCCTGCAGACCCCCGCCCCGCGCTCAAGCATGGGGCAGGATCAGGGTAACTTCGGTGCCTCTGCCCGCATCGGAGCGTATCTCTATGTCCCCATTATGCTGTTGCATGATTTTTCTTACAACCGCCAGCCCCATGCCGGTGCCGCGGCTTTTTGTACTGAAAAACGGTCTGAAAATATTCGCTTGCGTGTGCGCATCCATTCCACAGCCGGTGTCGGTCACGGTCAGGTGTATGGCGTCGCTCTTGCGCTCGGCCGAAATGGTTAGAGCGCCCCCACCGGGCATGGCCTCGGCTGCGTTCTTGACGAGATTGATGATAACCTGCAGCATTTGCAGTCGATCGCAGCAGATAGTTTCCCACTCTCCGGCGTCGACCTCAATGTCGAGGCCCTCGCTGCAACCCGCCAGCTCGAGCGCCGAGCTGATCAACGCCCGAAGGTCGGTCTGCTCCGTGTGCAGCGGCTTCGGCCGGCAGAAGTCGAGCATGTTAGAAACGGTGGCGTTCAACGTGTGCACGCCGGATATGATCTTCCTGGCGAGGCCGGCGCGCGCATCGTTATCCTTAAGATCCCGCTGCAACAGGGCGGCGAATCCTTGGATGCCCGTGAGAGGGTTCTTGAGCTCGTGCGCCATCGCGGCGCACAGCTTTACGCCTTCCAGGGGCGCCTCTGCGTCGGCGAGAACCTGTATTGCGCCGATGATTCCACCGTCTTCAGCGCCGACCGGCCAGACGTCTGCCACGGCCACGCCTTCCAGCAGCTCGGGCTCAGCCATTTCGGGCCTCTTCAGCGACGGGGGCATTGGCAGTCGCTCATAAAACATTCCCTCAAACACGCCGGCGCCGAGCGCAGATCGCGCGGCGTCGCTGACCGCCACCAGACGGCCCTCGAGATCCGTCACTATCACGGCAAACGGCAGCGACCGGATTGCGCGGCCGGCAAAACTTGATGTCGACTGTTCCAAGATAGCTGTCAAGTCTGTTCCAAGCAGTGTACAGAATAACGTCAGGTGATCGCGCTTATCACTTTCGCGTCGGGTTTCGGCTTGTATTCTTTCGCGGCTTCGCAGCCTTTGCGGATGGCATCGAGCTGTTGCTCGACCTCGTCTTTCTTGTCCCGCAGGAACTGCTCGTTTTGCCGTTCAACCCGCATTATCCGCTCTATGAGGTCGATAATATTGTCGAGGACCTTGTTGAGCCCTTCGTTGCAGTGTCCCTTTTCATCCTCCGGAACCGCCAGCCACGCCGCCTTTTCCTCCTCTACCTGGAGCTCGAGCTTGTCGATTGCGCGGATCAGATCTTCTTTCTGATGCAGCAGCGTAATGAAATCGCGGATGTCGTCCGCGTGGCTCAAGTTCGTGTGCTGCAATTGCGTGAGCTTGAGGACCGACCTGTAAAGCTCGTCTTCCTTCCGGTAATGCTGGAGGAGGCGCTCCGATACTGATGCAACATCTGTTGCGACTTGGGCCTGCTTCACTTCTCGTTTGTCGGTTGTGGTCATTTCATTCTCCTCTGAGACGTGCAACACCGCGATTCTCTCGAGGCGTAGCGCTTGTTCACAACGAGTTTTCTCCAATATCGATCTTCCATTGCACGGCCACTATCCACCACTCGGCCTCGGCAGCCCAGGAGTTGTCCGGGTATTCGGTTATGATCTGCTGATACATGTTGACGGCTTCGGTCAAACGCCCCAGCCGGCGAAGACAACTTGCCTTCTGGAGAATCGCCCAGCAGGTGTCGTCGGCGTTGTCGGCAGCGACCTGCCCATACAGGGCCAGCGCTTCGCTGTAATGACCCAACAGGTACAACACATCGGCCGCGGCCATTGCATCGAGAGTCGCCGGCGGCTCAGAAGGCACGTTTGCGGGCCCCGAAGTCTCGGTGTCGCCCGTCGGGCCGGTGTGATCCGGTTTGACCTCCGGCGAGGTGCTCGGCGGCGTGGCATCAAGTAGCGCGCGGATCGTTCCTTGAAGCTCCAGCAGCTTGTCGATCTCGGTGCGCATACTGGGATCATCATCACGCTCCGCCTTTGCAGAGGCATGTTCGGCCTGCGTATCGCCTTTGGGCGCTTGCTCCCGCGTATCATCGGATGGGGGCCGAGCCGCGCCGTCGGCCGTCGCCGCCGACATGGCTGTTGACAGCAAGACTGCAAGAAGTACGTTCAACGTTTCTTCTCCGATAGGTCCATTCCCTGATAGGCCAGTGCGGCCTTTTCATACTTGCCCTGTGCGAAGTAGCTGTCGCCCAGACCCAGAAAGGCCCTTTGGTGCTGCGCGTTATCGGGGCCGGCTTTGAGCGCTCCGCGATAAAGCACCTCGGCCCTTTGGAACTTGCGGAGCTCACAGGCGGCGTCGCCGGCGTGGATCAGGGCGTCGGTCTGGTGTATTTCGCCGCCGGCCTGGGCCACGTCTTCGAAAAACACCATTGCTCGGCCGTAGTCTTTCGCGTCAAAAAAAGCAGCGGCGAGCTGATACTTCACCACGCGCTCAGAGGCACTACCGGGCGGGATCAGCTTGAGCGAGCCCTCGCCATAGGCTATTGCTTTGTCGAGCAAGCCCAGTTGGCGATATAGCTCTATCACTCGGGCCCGAGCCTTCGGCGCGCCTGGGCTGCACGGGAACTTTTCGACGGCGCCGATATAAGCTTCGAGCGCCTCCAGCTTCCCGCCGGAGTTGTCGAGGCATTTGGCCAGGCCGTGGTAGCATTCGCCGGCGATTGCGTCCTGTTTGCCCGCGGAAAGCAGCTTAACAAAGTCGGCCGACGCAACGCCCCAGTGCTTTTGCAGCATCTTACACATCGCAATTCGATAACGTATGGTGCGTCCCTCGTATTTCGGCCTGCGTTTTCTGAGCAGTTCATATTGGCGTTGAGCGCTCTGGTATTCCTCCTGATCAAAGAGCAGGTCGCCCAGCTCGTGGAGTGCCTGGGTCGATTCTTTCGCCGACGGGTGTTCGAGGAGAAGCTTACGATAGGCCCGGAAGGCCTCGGGTATGTCGTCGGCTCTTGCCGCCGCCCCGGCCAGCGCAAGCAGCGCCTCGGGAACTGCCGCCGGCTCCGGTGCGTGGTCGAGGAAGTCGTAGAGGGCTTTCGACGCCGACGGGTAATCGCCCAGCATGGAATAGCACCGGCCCAGCTTGACCAGCGCGCGCGGCGCAAACTTCCAGGTGCTGTCGCTGCTGAGCAGCAGCTTGTAATCCTGCGCGGCCAGAGCGTACTCCTCCTGGTCAAAATGTATCTCTGCGATGCGAAAATACGCGTCTAACGCGAGGTCGTCTTCCGGGTACCTGAGGAGCAACCTGGTGTAGATGCCGACCGCATTTCGCCGGAGAGAATCCGCCAGTTCCTCGCCACTCGCGAGGTCGTCGCTGAATATCAGGACCTGCATGAGGCCGTCCTTCTCTTGCCCGGTGCGATATAGCAGGCCCACCATGCCCGACAACACCTCGAGGGCATCGTCGAGCGCGACAAGGCGCAGATCCGCGGTAACGGGTTCGTCGAGGAGCTTGCTGCCTACGCCGGGGTCGATCACCAGGTCGAACCGTGCCTTGCGTGCGAGGCAGATGAGTACACTCCCAAACTTGACCTCCTCGGCCTGGATCGTGTAAAGTTGGCCGCCCGCGGGCGTCGGCGGCGAGGCGATCAAGAGGCCGACAGGTGCCAGGTCTTTCTGGGCTTCGACAAGTGCCTCTTGCCTTTTGCGCCGGGCCCGCTCACTCGCTTTCATCACTTCGGTGGATATTCGGATGCGCTGCTCCTCGACCTTTCTCTCCTCGTGCGCCAGGCGCTCGGGCGCGATGCCCTCAGCCGCAAGCCGCATCGGCGCGAGGGCCAGGATCACGCACGTCGCCGCCACGCGACAGAGCGCCGAGGCGCTTGCGGCGCTGTTGTGTTTACCCGTGTCGTGCGTTATCACTGCTTGCATCATCGCTCTGCCTTCCTGGTCTGCACAGATAAAGCCTGAAGCCTGTAACAGTCGGCGATTTCAGCGTATGCGGCCGGGATGAGCTGCTGCTGCGCCTCGGTGAATCGGCCGGAGAGACCGATAAGCTTGTAGTACGTCTTGCGTGCCCGGCCGTACAGGCCAAGCTCCTTGTAGCATTGGCCCGTGTGCATCAAGGCATCGGAGAGCCCTTCGTTGTCGGGAAAGCGCCGGCCAAACTCGGTCAGTGTCTCGGCGGCCTTGTGCCAGCGCCCGAGGTGCATGGCGCTCATGGCCAGCTTCCAAAGCAGATCGCGACGTCCGGGGAGCGCTTTTGAAGCTTTCTGCAGGAGCGGCAGTGCCAGGCCGTATTGGGCACTGTCGAATAGCCGGCCGGCTTCTTCGACATAAGCAAGGATGTCGTCGGTTCCCTGCTTCTTGACCGTGGCCCGCCGCGCCTGCAGGTCCTCCTGGAGCACTCCTATCAGTCGGTCAAAATGATTCTGTTGATTCATCCTGAAAGAGGCCAGTTTCCCGGCAAGGATCAGGATCGCGATAGTGTTGAGAGCGAAGAGTGCAGCCAGCAGCCATGTGCCTTTGCCGGCGCGCTGAGCATGGGCCGCCGGCGCAGCGGCTGCCGGGGGCTCCTCCATCACTGCAGGGGCTGCAACAGGCACAGGAGCCGGCCCCTCGCGGGAGGAGGTGGTTTCTGCTTCTTTCTCAGTCTTTTCAGGTTCAGGATCAGCGGCCGCAGCCTCGGCGACCGCAACTTCATCTTCGGCGGGTTCCTCTTCCACTTCCGTCAACATGGCTTCGAGCGCGGCGCGCTCGGCGATCTCCGCCCCCAGTTCCTCGCTGGTCGAATCATCAGCAGGGGCCGTCTGGCTATCAACTGAGGGTTCGCCGATCTCGGAAGCGCCCGTATCATCGAGGGGGGACGGTTCGTCGTCCGATTGCCTTTCGCCGTCGGACTGATCCGCCGGCGGGCCGCCGGCCTCAGCCGGCTCCGGGTCTCCGCCCATCGCCGCCAAGATATCATCTATCGTCGAGTTATCGAGACTGCTGTCGTCCGGGCTCATGTTTCACTCGGTTGGTTTTCCAGTTGCCATAGTTTTTACTGCGCCGCTTTGGCCAGGTAGACCGTTGTACCCAACCCGGGCGCCGATTCTATCGCGACACGGTCGGCCAGGCGCTTGAACGCCGCAAATCCTCCGCCTTCGGCAACGGCATCGGGATCAAAGCCTTCGCCATAGTCTTTGACCGTCGCCACGATTTCACCGGCAAACACGCTCCATCGCACGTCGACCTTGCCCGATCCTCTCCGGCCGTAACCGTGCTCAATGGAGTTGAGCACGGCTTCATTGACCGCGGCGACAATATCGTTGGTCCGAACTGAGTTGAGGCCGGCGGTGCGGGCAGCCGATTCAACCTGCTCGACGAGATACTTTAGATCCACCTTGCCCGACTCGATGCTCACGGTCTGCGGCGGCGGACAGTTGTAATCGACGAACTCCGCCCTGCTGCCCTCGAGGGTGGTGGTTTTGGTTTCGGTTTCCGTCGGGCCGGCCGCGTGGGTGAAAACCGCGGCCCGAAGCCCGGGAAAGCTGCCCGCCGAGGGGCTCGCCACGCTGGAGGAAGGCGGCTGGTCCGAAGCTCTCGTCCGTATGGCAGCGCTCACGCGGTGGTTGCCGCCGGCGTTTTCGCACTGCAAGTCGACGGGAGATCGGTGCTCAAAGTACAACATATCGCTGATAGCTTCGGCCACAATCGTCGGGTCGATCGTGGTCCCGTTCTTTTTTGCGTAAAGCGCGAGGGCCCGGGCTGCCGTCCGCACGGCGTCGCAGGCCGCCAGGGTTTCTTTCTCGCTGCGGCTGATGGTGCTGCCACTGATCGTAAGTGCGTTGTCGTCGGAGCCGAATCGGTATCGGAACTCTTGTTCGGCATCGGGACCGATACTGTCTCGCTCGGGACCGGCGGTGATGTGCTCGATGAGCCTGGCGGTGGCGCACCGCAGCTCGGCAAGGCGAAACGGCTTCACGATATAGTCCGAGACGCCAAGACGCAATGCTTCGACGGCTGAGTCGGTAGAAGCATACGCAGTCATTATTATGGTGCGAATGTCGGGCAGGATGTCCCTGGCCCCGCGGATGAGCTCGAGTCCGCTCATGCCCGGCATCTTGAGGTCGGTGATCAGCAGATCGAAGTGCTCGGATTTGCACCTGCGAATAGCCTCTTCGCCGCTGCATGCCGTTATTGCAAAGTAGCCCTCACGTGAGAGGGAGTCGCGCACTGCCATCCGAATGGCGCGCTCGTCGTCGACTACCAGAATCTTACTGCTCATTCTCGTCTCCGCAGACTGCTGTCGGCCCGGTTTCAAACTTACAGTGTTAAGTGTCATGCCGCCGGCACCCCGACCACGAAGGTTGCGCCTCGTCCGGGTTCGCTGTCGACGGCAATGAAGCCTTTCTGGGCTTCGACTATCTTTCTCGATACGGCCAGGCCGAGCCCTGCGCCGCTTGTCTTGGTAGTGAAGAACGGATCGAAAATCTTTTCCAGGTTCTCCTTGCTGATGCCGCTGCCGGAGTCGGCGATGGCCACTTTAACCCACCGTCCGAGGGCATTGGTTTCGGTGTAGAGCTTCACGTTCAGCTCTCCGCCGTCGGGCATGGCCTGGATGGCGTTGAGAGCGATATTCGTGAATGCCTGACCCACGAGTTCGGGATCGGCCTGAGCGTCGACGAGGTCGCTGGGGCATGTTCCGCTGATTGTGATGTTGTGCTCTCTTGCCTGGCAATCGACGGCGGCAAGCACGCGCTCGACCACGTCGCGGAGGTCGACGCGCGTAATGAATGGCTTGCGGTCCCTGGCAAAGTCGAGCAGGTTGCGCACGGTCTTTTCGAGCCGGTGTATTTCGGAGAGTATTATGTCCACACTCTCGTGACGGGGATCGTCGATCGGAATATCATCGAGGAGCACCTCTGCGGTGGCGGAGATCCCGGTGAGGGGGTTCCTGATCTCGTGAGCGACGACGGCCGAGAGCTCACCGAGCTTGGCCAGTCCGTCGAGATGTCGAAGGCGCCGTTCAGCGTCTTCGAGTCGGGCTTCGACTTCCGCAGCCTTTTTCTCTTTTTCGCAAAGCAGTTCGGCCATGGGGCAGAATTCGTCCGGGACCATACAAGTTGCACTATAATCAACGCAGTGGCTCACCGATCCGAAATCCTCGGTGCGGGTCTTTTCTTCGGCGGCGGTCACGAGCGACAAGTCCATTACGGTTGCGCTTGAGCTGATCACTTTTTCTCCTCTCGTTGCGGCAGGGGTTGCAAATTCCGTGCCGATCGGCCTGTTTTTTCCGAAATTTGTTGTCTGTTCAGTAATTGTGTGCGTTACGGTCGCGTGGTCATCCGGCGCCGGGGCCATGTTATTCGTCAATTTGGCGTGTTTTGCGGCGCGTCGGAATCAAGGCCGTACTCCTTTATCTTGCTGGCCAAGGTGGTGCGGTGAATGCCCAGAATTCTGGCGGCTTCCGAGCGCTGCCACCTTGTTTCGTTGAGGACCCGGCTTATCAGTTGCTTTTCCATCGACGCCAGGCTGCGGTCACGCAACGGAAGGCTGTCGCCGGGGTCCGCGGGCCGCGGCTGTTCCTCGTCGAACATGAGGAACTTGTTGGTTATGCGCTTGCCCGATTCCATCAGGACTGCCCGCTCGACAACGTTCTGGAGCTCTCGCACGTTGCCCGGCCAGTGGTAGGCTTTGAGCTTTTCTTCCACCTCGGAGGTGAAGCCGCTGATGGCAGTGCCAAACTCCTCGTTGAACTTATCGAGATAATAGTTGGCGATGGGAAGTATGTCTTCGGTGCGCTCCCGCAATGGCGACACCCGCACCGGTACGACGTTGAGCCGGTAATAAAGGTCTTCGCGGAATTTTCCCCGCCGCACCTGCTCATTGAGATCGCGGTTTGTTGACGCTATAACGCGTACGTCAACATCGATGACTTCAATACCCCCGACCTTTCTGAAGTTTTTTTCCTGCAATACGCGCAGCAGCTTGGCCTGAAGGTTTATGCCCATCTCGGCGACCTCGTCGAGGAAGATGGTACCACCGTCGGTGGCCTCGAAAAGGCCAACCTTGCCCGTGGTGGCGGCGCCGGTGAAGGCGCCCTTTTCGTAGCCAAACAGCTCGGCTTCGAGCAGCGGCTCGGTGAGGGCGGCGCAGTTTATCTCCGTGAAGCGCTCGGTGCGACGAGAGCTGGTGTAGTGGATGGCCCGCGCCACCAGCTCCTTGCCGGTGCCGCTTTCACCCATTATCAGCACGGTGCTGGTAGACGACTTGCGGAGCCGCCGGATAAGGGAAAAGATTTCCTTCATCTTCGAGCTCTTGCCGATGATCGCGCCGTCGCGAGTGATCTCTTCGGCGGCCAGCTTGCCGAGCCTCTCCGACAGACTGTCGCCGAGCCGCGGCCGGCCCCGCAGGAGCTTCTGAATCGTGCTTTCGAGTTCGTCGAGCCTGAACGGTTTCTCTATGAACTCGGCGGCCCCCACCTTCCTCGCTCGCGCCGCGGTATCGACGGTGCCGCATCCGGTCATCGCTATGAACGGCAGCTTGGGTCTCAGCCGGCGAGCCTCGCGGATGAACGACAGCCCATCCATCCCCGGCATTCTTACGTCCACCAACACGAGGTCGAGGTTGGCGTCCAACTTCGTGAGGGCCTCTTCACCGGTTTCCGCAGTGATGACCTGGTGGCCTCCTTTACTGAGCTTGTGTTTGAGCGCCCACCGAATTCCGTTCTCGTCGTCGACTACCAGTATCGTCCCGTTCATTTACCACTCCTTGGTTGAGAAAACCCGCCAGACGATCATTGCTGCAATTGCCTCGCCTTAGATGCAAACGGCGTGCCCTGCGTGCGGGATTTTCGCGCACTTTTCCCGGGCCGTTTTCTAAGTTGCTTTTCACCAAGGCCTTATGCGAATAGATTTTTATTGCATTGCATGTGACACCATGCAGCGTACAACAGCGCCCCTGCAAGTGCTTGCAGAGGCGTGTGTGATAGAATGGTTACAGGGTGTAAGCGAAACCTTACACGTGGCAGAGCGCATGACACCGGCAAGACGGGCCCGCTATTTGCGGGGCAGATTCTAGCCGCCCGGTTGTACTTCCTTGACGGAGGCTCTTCTCCTTGCCTTCTCCGGGGCGCGCCCCTTTCTCATCGCTGTCGCCGCTTCTTCCGCAAGTTGCTCAAGCATCTTTTTCTGCTCTTCGGTTAGAAGGGCAACCGCTCTCTGTTCCACTTCGACCCACGCGACGATCATATCGATCCAGGCATCGGAGGTCTCGTGTAAGGTTTCCTCGAGAACCGCGAGATCCACCGGGTCCGAGTCGAATACGTGTCGAAGTCGTATCAACCTTTTCTCGAGCATGGCCTTCCGATCGATCTGGGCCATGGAGTAACCGATGTCCATGTCTTTCAGCTTCTCGATCTGCACGGTACTGAGCCCCAACTCCTCTTGGTTATCAAGAATATAACGAACGGGCGACGACGACCAGAGCATCATCCGGCACATGACGCAGCTATTGGGCATCCCCGCGCCGGCATGGTGCATGCCATGTTTGTGCAGCATCCTCGCATGCGGTCGCATTGCACGTCGGGGCTGGGGACTTTCCTTCTCTTCCTCCTGGCCAAGCGCAAGCATCCCCGCAAACAACACGACAGCCAAAACGATTGCAATCGATTTGGTCCCAAGCATGACGTTTCTCCTAAGCATGTTGACCTGAAGCCGGACCTCCGCAGCGGACAAGTCTGTTTTGTATGAAACACGCGCGCGGCGATAATTGCTGCAGTGGAAGTCTCTCGGCTAACGCGGCGTGTTCCTTGCTCATGTCTCAACAGCAAACGCGCGAACATGGTACCACATAATTCTCTGCTATAATGTTGTCGAAACCTGTGGGGGTTTTCGGCAGGCGCGCGATATGGATTGGGGATCAGGTCTTTCTGGAAGTATGAGATGGAAAACACACAAGCTCGTCGCCGGGTTTGCGCTTTGGGTCGCCTGTTGTTATATAGCATAACCCTACAGTACCCCTACTCAAGCCGTAACCTTTGTCGGCGTAAGGTGTTACTGAGGAGGATCTGGTTGAAATTACGGGTTTGCTTGGTTAAAATTACGGTACCGCGCCGGCTCATGCATGGTCAAAATTACGGGTGCGCTTGGTCAAAATTACGGTATCCCGGCAGGGCGGCCCTTCGTGCCGGTCTTGGCGCATCACTAGTTAATATCGGCAAGATTCCTCGCCTGCCTTACGTGGAAACATGCTCGCCGGCTTTTTGGACTTGACGCGGGACAAGAAATGCGTTAGAATCTCAATGGGGGAGACAGCCTGAATGAGAATGCCCTGTGACGGAGTTCGGCCATGAAAAGATTGCTTGGATGCATGCTGGCGTTGCTCGTATTCACCACATTTGCGGGCCATGCGAGGGCGGCGGACGAAGCCGCAGCGAAGCGCAGGGAAGCATGGCGCGAGCGGCAGGAATTCCTGCGACTCCGCGGAATACTGAAGCTGGAAACCATGGTGATGACGGGCGACCCGTCGAAACGGGTCGATATTGTTATTCTCCCGGACGGTTACAGCCGCAACACGTTGAAAGCTTTCAAGACAGCATCCGACGGGATAGCCAAGAGCCTTGTGCGCCTCCAGCCGTTCGAAAACTTCCGCAACTACATCAACTTCCACAGGCTCATGATCGAAAGTCCGGGCGGCGTTCCCGTCTTGGGGTCGGAGGTCGACGAAAGCGACCTCCTTACGTGCGATAGAAGCAAGGTCGAGGATATGGTCAAATACGCGCCCGGCTGCGACCTGATGCTTGTGATTTCCAAGACTAAACGGCGGGCGCGTTCGACAGCCGAAGGCAACCTGATTACGATCTGCTCGCGCACAGGCATTACGGCCACCACCGTTCACGAGCTGGGCCACGCGTTTGGTGGCCTCGCGGACGAATACGTTGATCCCGACCGTGCCAAAGCTGCCGGACCCCCTCCTGCGACGGAGCCGCCTGAAGTAAATGTTACCCTCGAGTCGGAGCCGCTGCTGAGCAAATGGCACTATTGGGTAGTGCCGGCTCCGCGAGGGCGGAAGATCAGCAACCCCGAAGGAGCGTTTTACAGGGCCCGCGGCGTCTATCGGCCTGAGCGCACCTGCGTGATGCGGCACGGCGGCAAGTTTTGCCTTGTATGCCTTGAGCAGATGGTAAGATCGTTCTTCAAGAAAATCCAGCCTATCGACGATCAGACCCCGAAAACCGTAAACGTTTTCCTCTACAACAATGAGAGAACGGAGTTTACCGTCAGTGCTCTAGAATACGAAGCTGCCGGCAGACCGCGAGTAAAGCTCGACTGGCACTGGTACCTCAACAACAGACCGGTGCAGCCCCAAGCGTCGAAGTCCGCGTTCTCCCGTTACGAGTTCGACTTGGAAAAAGTCGGCCCCGGGGTCCACGAGCTTGTCGTCAGCGGAGACCTCACCGACTCGCGCGTCCGCCGCGACCAGGGCATGATGAGCGACGCGCGATTCTGGCGCGTCGAAGTACTGTCCTATTCCAGGCCCGTAGTTTCATCGCCCGACAACCTGTCGGTGGAGGCCGGCGACGAGGTAACCTTTCAGGTGCAGACCAAGAAACTGGATCCGGGCAACTTCGGCTTGAAGAATGAGGGACTGCCCAACGGCTCGTCGTTCGATCCGGTCACCGGCACATTCACATGGACGCCACGCGACGACCAGGCCGGAGCCCACCTGGTCGACTTCATAGTTGTGAACGATAAGGTCGAAGAGCGCTCGCACACCTTGATAGCCGTCAAGAAAGGCGCTGGAGAAAACAGAGCGCCGAAGCTCGTGGACACGCTCGACGAAAACGGCTTTGAAGGGCAGCCGTTCGACCTGGCCTTCACCGCCGAGGATCCCGACAGCGACGCGCTCGTCTTCGACATTGGAGGGTTGCCCGAAGGCGCAAGCTTTGATCGGCGCACCGGCGAATTAACATGGACGCCCGGCTACATGGACGCCAGGAAGCACTACCTTGTGGTCAAGGTCACCGACGGCTTCCGGACGGCCTCAGAGAAGATAATACTCACCGTTGAAAACTCGCCCCTGAAGGCCGACGTCATCGCCGACCTTTTCGCCGACGATGGCGATATGAACTTCGATTTCTGCATGGCGCTGCGCTCGCCTCGTATGGCCTTCCGCGAAGCTGCGCTCTCCCGCTTGAAAAAGACCCCTTTGGCGTTCCGCGCCGCTCATGCGGCCAGGCTCCTGCGCGACGGAAACGCATTTGTGGCCAGCAAGGCGCGGGCAATTGTGAGCGCCGAGCAAACCAACAAGGAATTTCTTGCCTGCTTCTTCCGCGAGACGTACAACAAAACCTGGCAGTTTACCGACGAGCCCGAAACCCTCAAGATGCTCAGAGAGGTCGTTGACGCAAGCAAGCAAGAGCGCAAGTGGTCCAAGATGTCGAAAAGGTACATCATGATCCTCGACAAGGAAGTGAAAAGAGCCGAGAGGTACAACGCGCTCCGCGAGATACAGAGAACAAAGATAGAAGAGAAACGACAGAAACAGCGCGAAAAGGAGGAGGAGGATGACAGGCCCTTTTGAGGTTACGCGCGCACCGTCTTTGATATTGTCGGCTCAAAGGAACCCTGAAAGAGGCCGTTGGTTGGGATGGACCCGCGGTAGATTACACGTCGGGCAGGGGAGCTGAGGCGCACCGTCGCAACATTCGTGAGGGCAACGACAACCCGGCCCAATCGGTAGCCCTCATGCCAGCTTCTCCCAAAGAAAGTCGTAAGCTCGAGCGCCGCTGATCTGGTGCCGGCCCTCGAAGTAATCGGCTTCCAGTTCGTTTTCCACACCGAAGAGCTTGTAGATCTTCCGGGCCCGGGCAACGCTCCGGCGGACCGCCCCGACGGGGAAGATCGGGTCGTAACTCGCAGACTCCACAAGCATCGGCCTCGGGGCGATCAGCCCCACGAGATCATATATCTCGCCGAAGCGGTGCATCCCGGGCATGAAGTTGCATGCGCAGTGAGCCATCGCCAGGATGCTGTCCTTGAACGTGGAATAATAGCCGCTGACCACGCACGCCTTGATGCGCACGTCGAGGCAGGTGGAAAAGAACGTGTGCATTCCGCCGCCGGAGAGGCCCATCGCCCCGAGACGAGCGGTGTCCATGTCGCGGCGGGTCTCGAGGTAGTCCACGAGCGCCTTGCCGTCGCGCATTCGCAGGCCGATGACGGACTTGCCCAGATGAAACGCCAGCATCGCGGTGTGAGTGCACGTGTCGGGCGGGGTCTGGCCGATACGTGTGTTGAGATACGAGAAATCGGTGTGCCTCTCGCCGAAGCATGAGATCTCGGGCGCGACTACGGCAAAGCCGCGACGGCACAGCGCCACGGCGAAGTCCTTGTAGATGCCGTCGGGCGTGTCACGTTCATTGCCGTCTTCCCACAGGCCCACGATATCCTTCACGCCGTAGCCGTGGCCGTGAAACGCCACCACGGTCGGAAGTGGCCGGGGGCCGCGCTTCGGCATCAGAATGTACACCGGCATCGTTATGTCCTTGGCGGTCCGGATAAGAATCTTCTCTCGGACGTAATCGCCTTTGTCCACGCTTTCGAGTTTCTTCGGGCGGGGCGCCACCTTCGGCACATCCTGGAAGCCCACGGCCTCGTCGAGCGCCTTTCTGGTGCGCTTTTGCCAGGCCCGGGCCTCGCCAACGCTCTGAGCCCCAAACGCAAACTCCGCGCCGGCGGGGTCATACGTTTTCCACAACGCTATTGCAGGCTGCAGTCCGACCATCTCTGCTCTGGTCAATTTCTTCTGGCCCATTGCTCAATCTCCGGTTAACACAAACTGGCCCTCGGGCACGTGCCCAATAGTGTAGCCGACACGCGGAAGAAATCAAGTGTCAAAGTCAACGCGTGGCGCCGAAGGACGGGGGCCTGCTGCTTTTCACAAGAAACTTCTGAGGTTTGGCACGCCATTTGCTCATTGAAACGGCAAAGCATAGAACTCGGCCAAATGCAAAACCGCCGGAAACGCTTGCTGTATCGGCCTTTCAGGGCTGTTTCTTCCAGGCGGGGCGATATGCGGAGATGGCGGAAAAAACTTCAGGGCGTCGGAAAAACTTTCACAGGAGGCACCAGATGTTGTCAGGCGACGGGGTTTTCAAGATCATTAGTAAAATGCTGGACGGGTGCGCCCTGCGGCAGAAAGTGCTCGCGGCCAACCTCGCCAACGCCGAGACCCCGGGCTACAGACGACTCGAGGTCCGTTTTGAAGATCAGCTCGCCGAGGCCGTTGAGAACGGCTGGGGAGGCGATCTAGACAGGGTGGAATTTGAAATCTCTCCTACCGAAGGGCTGACCGTGAGGCCCGACGGCAACAACGTTGATTTTGGACGGGAGCTGGGCGATATGGCGAAAAACAACCTGGCTTTCTCAACTTTCGCCCAGCTTGCCGCCTTGCGCGTGAGGCGCTACCGCGACGCGATCGGAGGATAGCGATGAGCTTCAACAGGGTTTTTTCTGCGCTCAATATAAGTGGGTCGGCTCTCTCGGCCGAGCAGGCCAGGATGAAGGCGATCGCACAAAACATTGCAAACGCCAACACCACACGGACGCCCGAAGGCGGACCATACAGGCGCCGCCGCGTGATTTTCTCGACGGTCCTGAGGGAGGCGTTCGACGGCGCTACCTTACCCGCGGGCGTGAAGGTGGCGGCAGTTGAAAAAAGCACCGCGCCGCCAATTCGGGTTTTCGATCCCGACCACCCCGATGCCGACAAGACCGGGCACGTGTTGGTGCCGAATATCAGCATCTCCAGCGAGATGATCGACATGATCGCCGCAGCCAGGGCCTACGAAGCAAACCTGGCCGCAATCAAGAGCTTCAAAAGTATGGTCAACAAGGCCCTCGCGATAGCGAAGTGATGAGGTGGCAATAAATGAACGTAACCGGGATAAGCAGCCCTACACCGAGTACCGCCCAGGTGCTCGCCCCAACGCCGTCTCGAAAGACGGGGGAATTCGTTGAACTGCTCGGGCGGCTCGTAGGCCAGGTGAATGATAAGCAAATGGAAGCCGAAACGGCAGTGAAAGATCTGGTGGCAGGAAAAATCGAGAACGTGCACGAGGTCATGCTGATCGAGGCCGAGGCCGACATCAGCTTCAGGATGTTGCTCCAGGCCAGAAATAAGCTTGTGGAAGCATACAAAGAAATAATGAGAATGCAGATCTGACAGAAGCAGCTTCAGGATAATTGCAACCGGGGTATAAATGGCAGATTCACTTAAGGTTTTCATCGCGGAAATGCGTGTCTTGTGGGGCAAGATCGGGATCAACCAGAAGATCGCTCTTGGTGTTCTTCTGACAGCCCTCGTTGCGGCTTTGTCCTTCTGGGGGTCGTGGAACAGCAACGATGAGTTCGGCCTGCTGTTCAAAAACCTCCGGGCGAAGGACGCCGGCGAGATCATCAATGTTCTCAAGGCCGACGGCATCCCGTATCGCGTAGAAGACAAGGGCACTGCGGTCCTTGTACCCGACGATCAGGTATACGACCTCCGGCTCAAGCTCGCCGGCCAGGGGCTGCCGGGCGAGGGCGAAGGCTGGACGCTCTTCGATCAGAACCGCCTCGGCGGGCTCTCAGACTTTGTCCAGCAGGTCAACCACACGCGCGCCCTACAGTCCGAGCTGGAGCGCTCCATCAGCAGGCTCAGGCAGATTCAGTGGGCCAGGGTCCACATCGTTGAAGCCAAAGAGTCGCTCTTCATCGACAAAAAGGAGCCGGCGACAGCATCGGTTTTGATAAAGACGCGATCCGGCGCCCGCCTGACCGACGGCGAGATCAGTGGCATCACGCACCTGATTGCCGGGGCGGTGCGCGGGCTCACGCCGGAAAACGTGACCATCACCGACCATTCCGGGCGGCAGCTCTCGAGGCCGGGTGGCAACGATACGGCTTCTCTGGCCTCAAACCAGCTCGACTATCGCCGACAGGTGGAGGAGCATCTCTCAAATCGCGCAACGCAGATGCTGGAGCGGATAGTTGGCCCGGGCAAAGCCGTGGTGACGGTCAGCGCGGAGATCGATTTCTCCAGCAGCGAAAGCCACAAGATTGAGTACAAGAGCGACATAACGAAGAGTAAGACAGAGACAACGAAGGAGACGACGGCCCCGGCAAGCGGCGGGGAAGTCGGCGTACAGGCCAACGCCGGCGGCGCCAGGGCCGGCGGGGGCGGTTCTACTAGTTCTACGCGGGAGGAAAGGGTCGAGTATATGCCTCCTGTGCCCGCTTCCGAGACAAAGCTCGTTGAGCCGGGCGGGAAGATCAAGCGGCTCGCGGCCGCGGTCTTCGTGAGTGCCGGTGCGTACAAAACCTCGGGTGCGGAAGGCGAAGAGGTGCGGAAATACGTTGCGGCGAGCGGCAGTCAGATCAAGGAGTACGAGCAGATCGTGAAAAACGCGATCGGGTTTGAGGAGGAGCGCGGCGACTCGATCACCGTATCGGACGGTGAGTTCAAGGGCGAGACGCCTGTGCCTGCTGAGGAACTCAAGATGATCGAAGTTCAGAATTTCCGCCAGTTCGTAGTCGGTCTGGTAAAAAGTGGCTCGACCGCGCTGGGGGTGCTTTTGTTCTTGCTGTTCGCACGGCACATGCTCAAGAAGACTTTCACCGGAAACCCTTTGCTGGAAGGCCAGACCCAAACAGTGGCCTTGGATAGAACGGCGAGAGCGCCCGGCCGAGAACCGAGCCAAACAGAAAGCGCCCCGCCGCTGAAGGACCAGGTTACCTCTGCCGTGAGCCAGAATCCGGAGAAGGCTGCCCAACACCTGAAGATGTGGATGAATCGGTAATTGCAGCGGCGCGCTTCCCCCTGGAGGCGCGGCGGATTCTATGGGAGAATGAGCATTCATGGCTTTTACCGGAATACAGAAAGTCGCGGTGTTTCTGCTGAGCCTCAACACGGAAACTGCTTCTGCCATCCTGTCTGGGTTCAACGAAGATGAGATCGCCAGGGTAACGACGGAGATGCTCGACATGCGCAGCCTTGAGCACAAGGTGATACAGGAAGTGCATGAGGAGTTCATCCGTGCGGCCGCCACCGACGAAGATTTCATCCCCGATACCCGGTCGGTCGCGGAACAGTTGATCAACTCCGCGGTCGGCGAGGAACGCGCCCGCGAGGTGCTCGGGGGCACCGATCCGAACCGGCGTAAGCGCAAGCCGTTCGAGGCTCTCCTTGGTGCCGACGCGGGCCAGGTTGCCGACGCGTTGTCGTCGGAACACCCCCAGACTATTGCGCAGGTGCTCTCGCACCTGGCGCCCCAGCAGGCAGGGGAGATACTCTCGAAACTGCCCGAGGAATTGCACACCGATGTTGTGCTGAGGATGACGCGCATTGAAAACGCCTCCGGGGAATTACTGGATCGACTGGGCGAGATCTTGCTGGGCAAACTACGGACCGATACGCAAGGGGAGTCGGTGTCCGTGGAATCCAAGAACAAACTGGTCGCGGAGATGCTCAATATCGTCGGCAAGTCGGCACGAAAGAAAACGCTTGAGGACATCGAAAAAGAAGATCCGGAAAAGGCAAAAGAAATTCAGAGCCTGATGTTTGTATTTGAGGACTTCATGACCGTCGACGACACTGCCATACGCAAGATCGTTATGGAGATCGACAACGACACCCTTGCACTGGCGTTGAAGACGGCAAGCGATGAGCTGAAAGACAAGTTTTTGAAGAACCTGTCGAAGCGGGCGGCAGCAATGGTATCGGAAACCCTCGAGGATCTGGGGCACAAGCCCCTGTCCGAAGTAGAGGCTGCACAAAGGGAAGTCGTGAACACAGCCGGATCTCTCGACGAGCAGGGCGAGATAGTGCTGAGGCGCAGTGAAGAGGAGCAACTGGTGTGAAAAGGTCGAACGTGCTCGACAATGCATTCGTCTCGAATGTCCGGTTTGCCGAATTCGACGGCGAGTGCCGCGAGGTGATAGGACCCGATGGGAGGATAATAAGCCGCGGGGCCGGGCAAACGCGGCTTCAGGCCGAATGGACTGCGAAGATGAACAAGGCGTTTGAGCGGGGTTTGGCCCAGGGCGAGGCGCACGCAGCAGAAAAGCCGGCGCAGCTCGTGAAGGCGCTCGGCAAAGCCCGTGGGGACCTTGCAGAGCTCATGGCCGGCGTTGAGGTGGAAGCGGAGAAGCAGGCCGTGGAACTCGCGTTGAAACTTGCAGAAACCGTGATCCGGACCCAGGTGCTTTTCGATGCCAACATCCTGCGGTCGGCTCTCAATGAAGCCGTGCAGCGGGCGCCCGAAGGCAGCATACTGCGCGTGCGTGTTAATCCCAACGACCTCGCGGCGGCTGAGTCTCAGGCGGGAGCGCTCACTACCGACAATGTGGAGATAACGTCCGATGCCGACGTGGGGCGGGGAGGGTGCGTGGTGGAAACGAAGCTGGGCGACATCGACTCGACAATCGAGCATCGGTGGGAGGCCGCCGAAAAGCTCCTGCGGGAAGCATCCCCCACGGAGGAACAGGATGTTTAGTAACGGCAAAAACTCGGACCCGTCCGTCCTGATGGACGCGCCCGACTCGCGGGTTGCGGGTGGAGCGCCCTCCTCCTCGAAGGGGAAGCCGCAAGGCGGCGGGCTGGGCCGCAGCATGGCGCGGTATCACAGAAGCCTTCAGGCTTGCCCGCCGCTGCTGATGAGAGGATACGTAAAACACGTGATCGGCCTGGTGATCGAGTCGGCCGGGCCAGCGGGCAGCATAGGCGATCTGTGCACTCTGCGCGACGGCCGCGGGCGGGAGGTGCCTGCGGAGATTGTGGGCTTCCGCGACGATTCTATTCTTCTGATGCCCTTGGGCGAGATCGAAAACCTGCGCCCCGGCTGCGAGGTGGTGTCGTACGGCACCCCGCTGTCGGTTGCCGTTGGCCCCGAGCTCCTTGGCCGGGTGGTCGACGGGCTGGGGAATCCGATAGATGGCAAAGGCCCGCTGCGCTGTACGGGCAGGCGCAAGGTCAACGGCCGCTCGCCGCATCCGCTCTCGCGTACGCCGATCAAGGACCCTCTGCCTACAGGCATACGTGCGATAGACGGCCTGGTTACGTGTGGGCGCGGTCAGCGGATAGGAATCTTCGCTTCGGCGGGCGTAGGCAAGACGATTCTCCTCGGGCAGATAGCCAGGGAATCGGCGGCCGAGGTCAATGTGATTGCTCTGATCGGCGAGCGTGGCCGCGAGGTGCGGGAGTTCATGGAGAACATCCTCGGCGAGGAGGGACTGCGGAAGTCGGTGGTGGTTGTGGTGACCTCCGACCAGCACTCGCTGCTCCGCGTGAAAGGCGCAATGACGGCCACGGCCATAGCGGAGTATTTCAGAGACGAGAACAAGGACGTGATGCTGTTTATGGATTCCATCACCCGGATCGCACGAGCTCAAAGAGAAACCGGGCTCTCTCTCGGAGAGCCCCCCGCAACACGGGGCTATACGCCATCGACCTTCGCGCTGCTGCCGCGGCTGCTCGAGCGGGCGGGGGCGTCGGATCGGGGGAGCATCACGGGTGTGTACACGGTGCTGGTTGAAGGCAACGACATCGACGAGCCGGTGTCTGACGCGGTTCGGGCAATCCTCGACGGGCACGTTGTGCTCACGCGGGAGTTGGCCGATCGCGGCATCTACCCGGCGATTGATGTGCTGCAGAGCGTGAGCCGGGTAATGCCCGCGGTTGTAGAGCGCCAGCACCTGCAGGCTGCGATAAAGTTCAGGGAGTATTACTCGACTTACGAAGAGGCGCGCGACCTCATCAATCTGGGCGCGTACAGCCGGGGCAGCAATCCGAAGATCGACAAGTCGATAGAGCTTGTGGAGGCCATGACCGCCTTCATCTGCCAAGGCTTGGACGAGCGGGCGGAGTATGCCCGGACAACAGAGACCCTCGCGGAGATCGTGCGGTAGGACCTCCAACGGCACGGAGCTGACATGAAGATCTTCAGGTTCAAGTTCAAACGGCTTCAGAAGATCAGGGAGCGGGCCGAGAACGCGGCGCTGCTGCGGCTGTCGCTTGCACAAGAAGACCTCGGCCGCGAAGAGAAGCTCCTTGCCGGCCTCGTCTACGCGGTGGAAAGCTCGGGGGCGCAACTGCTGTCGTTGCTGAAAAACGGCGCGCCGGGTGCAATGCTTCGCAACGCCGATGTTTTTCGCCTTTCGACCTCGGCGGCCGCAACGAAGCAGAGAGAAGCGGCACGCAGAGCCACCGAGAAGGTTGCCGAAATGCGCGAGGAGTTTCGCCGGGCGCACCAGGAGGCGGAAGCTATCAGAATGCTTCACGACAAACGTCGAAAAGAGCACCGAAAGGAATCTCTGCGACAGATGCAAAAAGAATTGGATGAGATAGGCGCCGGAAGCACGAAGACCACCGCGTTTGCCCCAACGGCCGCGGCTGGGCGGCGCAAGCGGAGGACCACATGAAATCGATGATGAGAATAGCCGTGTATCCGGCTTCGGGGTTGGTCTTGTTTCTGTTGTCGCTGGTCATAATACTCGCGATCAGAGGCAAACTGAATGCCGAGGTCATGCAAAGACTGCGCATCGTGGGCAGCGCTGCTAACAGGCAACAAGAAACAGACGAAGACGAGTCGGTACCAACCGTCGCCACGATGCGCTACTTCTCGTCTGAAGAGCTCACAGACATGCTCAAGGAGGCGAGAACAACCAAGGAAAAGGCTGAGGCCGAAGCTGCGAAACTTTCTCAGCGGGAGAAGCGTGTGGCGCTGCTGATAAAAGACCTCCAGAAGGAGAAACAGGAGCTTCTGAAAATGAGAGGGGAGGCCGACGTCAGACTCGAAGAGCTGAAGAAAGCCGAAGCGGAGATCAGCAAGCGGACCATCGAGATAGAGAAGGCGGAAGCAGCCGGACTACGGCGCTCGGCTGCGATACACGAGGCCATGGATGCCAAGAAGGCCGCTGCGGCGATCGCGACGCTTGACCTCACGCAGGGGGCGAAGCTTCTATCTTTCATCCAGGAAAAAAAGGCCGCGCGGATTCTGCAGGAGATGACGCCCGAAGGCGCTTCCGCCTTGCTGTCGCTTGTCAAGAAAGTTAGCGCCGATACGGGGAAAGAAAATGATTAAGGTTATGCTGCTCAATGGGGAGGAGTTGATCATCAATGCTGAATTGATCGAGGCGATTGAATCTCCCCACGATACTATCATCACCCTCACCACCGGGCGGAAGATAACAGTGCAAGACTCGTCTGAAGAGGTGGTGCAGAAGGTTGTTGCTTATCGCCAGTTTGTGAACACATCTTACGGCGGGAGGTGATCATGGATATTGCCACCTTGATAGGAGTCATAGTCGGGACCGGTCTGGTCGTATCGGCCATTGTGATGGGCGCCGGATTGCCGGCCTTCTTCCACGTTCCGTCGCTTCTTATCACGGTCGGCGGCACGTTTGCAGCGGCTTTGATAGACTTTCCGTTGTCGAAGGTCCTCGGCGTGGCCTCCGTCGTCAAGAAAACGATGCTCTACAAGCCGCCGTCGATGGAGAGCGAGATCAAGCGGATCACCGAGTTTGCCCAGGTAGCTCGCAGAGAAGGCCTGCTGGCCCTGGAAGACAGGCTGGAGGGCCTCGACGAGCCGCTGCTTCACAAGGGCATCCAACTCGTGATCGACGGCACTACGCCGGAGGTCTTGCGCAGTATCCTGATGATCGACGTAAACTCGATGTACGACCGGCACTCGGAAGGAAAGAGCATACTCGAACAGATGGGTGCATCGGCGCCGGCCTTTGGAATGATCGGGACGCTCATCGGGCTTGTGGCGATGCTTCAGAACCTCACCGACCCCAGCGCGATCGGCGCCGGAATGGCCGTGGCGCTGCTTACGACATTCTACGGCGCGCTGATGGCCAACTTGATCTTCCTGCCGTTGGCGGGCAAGCTCGACAACCGTCACAAGGAAGAAGCGCTGATGAAGGAACTACTCATTGAGGGGATTCTTTCGATTCAGTCGGGCGACAACCCGAGGACGATCGAAGAGAAATTGAAATCTTTCATGCCGCCCGGCCTGCGGCAGTCGATGGAGCGGAAGGAAGCGGCATGAGGCAAAAAGGCATACCCGACACCTCTAAGAAGGGCGGCCCGGAATGGATGGTGACCTACAGCGATGTTGTTTCGCTACTGGTGACCTTCTTCGTGATGCTGCTCACTTTCTCGACGTCCGACCGCGAGAAATTCGACAAGGCCAAAGGCTCATTGATGGGCGCTTTTGGTGCAGCCACGTCAGACTTATCGCGTCTGCCGAGGTCGGGCTTCGTAGCGCAGCGCTTCCTGCTCAGCGGCCGCGATTCACCCATTGGAATGGATTTTCCTCCCGAAATAGAGCCGTTGGCGCGGGAGGTCGTGTACATAAACTCGCGCCTGAAAAATGAAAAGTTCGGCGTTGCCCTCACGATGCATGTGGTCAACCGCGGCGTTAGTATTCGTATTCCGGCGAGCGTGGTCTTTATTCGGCACACTGCCCTGTTTGCGCCGCTTGGCGAGGATTACCTCTCGAAACTCGCGCTGGCGGCGCGGGTGTTTTCAAATGAGATCGAAGTGATAAGCCATACCGGGCCGGGGCTCGGGGGCGGCGGCCAGCGGTCGGCCTGGGATCTGACTCACGAACGAAGCGCCAGGGTGGCGGAGTTCTTTCAGAAAAGATGGAGCATATCGCCGCAGCGTCTTACCGTCGGTGGGATGGGCGATTCGCGGCCACTTGGGCGCACCCCCGGACCCTGCGACGACAGAATTGAAATCACACTGCTGAAAAAGAAACGGCAAGATTACTGAACACCGAGACGACGGCACCGGGTACAATGAGAGTTCGAAGAAAGCAAGAAACCAAGAAAGGAGCCCCGGCATACATCGTGTCGTACAGCGGGCTGATGACCATCCTGCTGACGTTTTTTATCTTGCTGTGCGCAATGGCCAACGAGCAGGAATACGGCCTGGTGGGCGCCGGAACGGGATCTTTCATACACAACATAAATGCCTTTGGGTTACCTGGCCTGCTTCCCGGGCACAGAACGGTAATAGACTTGGGCGAGGGGCGGCCGCAGTTCAGCGTACCCGCCAGGGCGATGGAAGAATCGAACGGCTCAGACGCAGACGTCCTCTACCGGAGGGTGATATCGGTCGACCCCATACGCCTGCCACGCGCCTTGGCGAAGTATTTCAAGAAGCAGCACGCACTATACATTCCGCTTGTTGACGTGAAGTTCGAGCCGGGCGAAGCCCGTTTGAGCTCGGCCGCAAAGGACTACCTGCGGCCGCTTCTGACGCGAATACGCATGGTGCCGTATCATTTGCGCGTTGAGGCCCACGTGAACAAAGGCTTTATTTTCAATCAGAGGTACAGTAATGCGTGGCACCTTTCTGCGGCGAGGGCCGCCGCGGTGACCCGATACTTTCACGACGCCGGCGGCATAAGCCATCGCAGGATGGAACCCGTAGGCCACGGCAGCGCAAAGCCGCTTGTGAATAGTCCCATGGATGAAGGGGTTAACGATCGTGTTGAACTTGTGGTACTCAAGCAGTGATGGAAGCCGAGACGCAACGAGCCCCTTACGGCGGCAGAGGAGATGCCCCAATGGCAGATGATACCCCTCAACCTCTAGACGAGCTGGTGGAGCAAAGTGAAGATGCAACAGGCACAGACAAGCCGTCCGGGAAACTGCCGTTGTGCGAGATAGTGGTCTTCGGGGTGATAGCGTGCATAGCCGTGGGGATGGCCTGGGACACCGCGGGAATGTTCACCGCTCCGCTGGATCTCGTCGATGATGCTGATCAGAAGATGATCGACCTGGGGGCTCTGCCGGGCGAGACGAAATCGCAGACCCAGCCGGGCGAGACGAAATCGCAGACCCAGCCGGCCGAGGTGAAATCGCAGACCCAGCCGGCCAAGGTGAAACCGCAGACGCAGCCGGCCAAGGTGAAACCGCAGACGCAGCCGGCCAAGGTGAAATCGCAGACGCAGCCGGCCAAGGTGAAATCGCAGACGCAGCCGGCCGAGACCTCCAGCGGGTTTCTCTACACCCTCGACCCCGTTATTGTGAATCTCTTCGGCACAAAAGCGCGCCGGTACTTGAAGACTACAATTGTCCTTTCAATGAGCGACGAGGACATGAAAAAGAGAATGGAAAACACCAAGTTGATACTCAGAGATCGTCTGATTGTATTGCTTTCTTCAAAGACGATCGATGATATCGACGGGGAGCAGGGCAAACGGGAGCTCAAGCGACAGATTCGAGATGAAGTAAACAACCTGCTGGGTATAAAAGACGCCGTAACCGAGGTGTATTATGGGGAGTTCATAATCCAGTAAGCACATCCTGAAGGGCATGATCTGACGGGAACAGACAACGGAGCTAACATGCCGGATATTCTGTCGAGCGACGAACTCAGCGACCTGTTGGCGGCGGTGGATGAGGACGAGAGCGGCGCCAAGAAGCCGACCGGCTATCGCGACAAGATCGTGGAGCCGTATGATTTCGAGCGGCCGACGCGCCTCTCTCGGACACAGGTCAGACAATTGCAGCGCCTGTACGAAAGCGCTCTCGAGGGCCTCATCGGCGTACTGTCCGAGGGCCTGCGGACCCCCATCGAAGCGAATGTACTCGGCGTGAAGGCGGTGCCCTACGGCTCATTCGTGAACCTGCTGCCCACCCCGACGTACGTGAATGTGTTCAAGATCGAGCCTTTCGACAACCGCGGTGTGCTGGCAATGGATATTCCCTTTTGCCTTGCACTGGTGGATCGTCTGCTCGGCGGCCATGGCCACACCACAGAAAAGCCGCGGGCCCTGACGGCTATCGAGGTTGCCGTTCTTGACTGGCCTGCCAATATGATCCTTGAGAAACTGCAACAGTGCTGGCGCAGCGAGCCCCAGGTAAGGTTCGTCAGTGAGGCCATAAGGATGGACCTCAATTTCGTGCAGATAATGCACACCGCGGAGACTGTGCTGCGGATCACGTTTGCACTGGGCGGCGAGATCGGCTCCGGGGAGGCACACTTCTGCATTCCTTTCGCCGCGCTGGAACGGACCAATTGCCTGCAGCAGCTTCGCGATGAAGCCTTGGGCACATCCTGCACACCCGACGAGCAAGATCTGGATCGGGCCCGCCGCAACCTCAAGAAAGCTCCCCTCGGTCTCACGGCGGAGTTGGGGAGCGCGACCCTGACGGTGAGGGAGGTGATGGGACTCAGACCCGGCCAGGCAATCAGGCTCTCCAGCAAGGTCGACGAGTCGGTCCCGGTCAAGGTCGGGGAGAAGGTGAAGTTCATGGCAAAGCCCGGCCTGAGGGCTAAGACCCTTGCAATTCAAATAGAAAAGGTGCTGGAAAACCAATAGAGCGAGGTAAATACCGATGGCAGAAGAAAATGACAAACAACTGAAGGAAGAAGAAACCGAAACCGCGTCGGAAGACAGCGTGTCTGTTGGAGAGAACCAAGACCGGCAACAGGTGCAGAACGTGCAGCTCGACCAGCTTGATGCGGAAAACACGGCGCAGGCAGCCTCGAAAACAAGCCTTGACCTCATAATGGACGTTGAGGTGCCGATATCGGTTGAGCTGGGGCGAACAGAGATGCCCATCGGCCAGATACTTGAGCTAGGCCCGGGATCGATCCTCGAGCTCGACAAGATGGCCAGCGACCCCGTTGACCTGCTGGTCAACAACAAGCTCATTGCCCGCGGCGAAGTGGTGGTGGTCGATGAGAACTTCGGGATCCGCATCACCGCGGTGGTCGATCCCAAGCAACGCGTGAAAAACCTGAGCTGATGCGCAACGAATTCAAGGGCTCCTGAGTTTCACCATCCACAACTGATGCGTGTTTTTGCTTGACGCAGGCACGTTCCCGTGCTATACTACTCGTAGGTGTGATCTGCACACAACTTGGTTTGCGGTAGCTGAGGCCCGCCATAAGGGGGTGTCTTTTGTTCGCACGATGCCTGCAGCTTGCCTATGTGTACGGTTTCCTCGCGGCCATTCTGAGCGCGCCGTGCCACGCACAGAATGCCGACGGCGGGTTCGTGTCGGTCGGCGGCGGTCATTTCGTTTTTCGCGACGCACACTTCTACTACGCAGGAACCAACTGTTACTACCTTTCGTATTTTTCCGCCGACGCGGCCAAACGTGACTCTATCGACGACTTCCTTGATCTGTGCCGCAACAGAGGATTCAACGTGATCCGTATATGGGCCTTCAATGACGGCGGCGCGAACCAAGACGGCTACCCGAACGAGTGGGCTTACCAGCAGACGCCCACCTCCCTCTACAATGAAGTTGCCTTGGCGGGGCTCGACTACGCCCTTGATCAGGCCCGCCTCAGGGGGCTGAAGCTTATCCTCACTTTTACCAATATGTGGGACGATTACGGCGGAATGATGTGGTACGTAGATGCCACGCCGTCGCCACCTTTCAATCACGACAGTTTCTACACCGATCTCCAGTGCAAGGAATGGTTCAAGGCCAGGATACAGTACCTGGTAAACCGGCGCAACACGTTTAACGATATCCTTTACAAAGACGATCCGACGATATTTGCCTGGGAGCTTGCCAACGAGCCACGATGCTGGGACGACCCCGGATCCCAGAACCAAATCCTGCGCACCTGGGCCGATGAGATGACGACTTACATAAAGAGCCTCGATTCGAATCACATGGTCACTATCGGCATGGAAGGCTTCTACAACGGGCAATACCCCGGCGGGTGGATGTACGACGGCAGCCAGGGTACTGATTTCATCCTCGACCACCAACTCCCCAACGTCGACTTTTGCACGGTGCATCTCTACCCGGATCCGACGCACTGGAACATCAACGATGCCGCCGCCCTGTTATTCCTCCAGCGTCATCTGACTGATGCCCAAGACGTGATCGGAAAACCCATTATCCTCGAAGAGTTCGGCATGAAGGGCGCTGATCGGGATACCGATCTCGAAGCGTGGACGGATGCCGTTTATGACAGTGCCCAAGCCGGCGGAGCCCCCGGAGGATGGAACGTGTGGATGCTGGAAGCGGGAGGGTCGGGCCACGACGACGGCCTCAGTCTGTTCTGGGACCACCCGGATGCTCTCCGACAGGCCACCGACCGGCAGACCATTGAGCTGTTGACCTCGCAGGCGCAAGAAATCAACAGCCTCACCGCCCCTGATGCAGACGTGATAGTGGACGGTACAGTCAATATTCTCGACATGCTCACCGTCCGCAACAATCTCGGCTCTGTGCCGGGGTCCGACGGCTATATTCGAGCCGACGTCACCCAGGACGGAAAAGTTAACATCCTCGACATGCTCGCGGTGCGCAACCATCTGAACACTACTTGGCCCTGAGCGGCTATTCCAGCCGATACAAATACACGTCGTCTTCCACCGCCACCGGGCGCAGGCCCAGGCAGTCTTCCAGCGTTCGACGCGGCTTTCCTTCCGCTATAATTATCCAGCGCACATTGAAGCTCCTGAGTATTGCCAGTGCCTCGTCGCGGGGGACCGGCAGATCCCGTCCGGCGCGAATCTCGCGGAAGACCGGCGACCTCGTGATGAAATGCCTCGCCGCGAGGGGCACTCTCGACGCGAACCCGTGAATCATTTTCTTCTCGTGGATGGTCTGAAACCACACGGCCGTATCGCTGGGGCACATGGGAAGCACGTTTCCCTCCGCGGGGTCGTCCTTGATCAACTGCAACAGGGCCGGCCTGGGCGGGCGATAAGAGAAAAGCGGGGGATAGCTCAGTACCAATACGGATATCACCGCCGTTGCGCCGATCACCCACTTCCGGGCGCCGGAGCGCTGCATCAGGTGAGCCAGGCCGGAGCTTGCGATCATGACCACCGACACCGAGGCCGGCAGGGCGTAGCGGCCGGCGACCCCGCTCGCGGACAGGAAGGGCAGTGCATGGAGGGCGAGGTACGGCAGGCGCCAGCGGCTTAGTGATTCCCCGAGGATGTGCAGCTTCGGGCCCAGCGATATTGCAGCAAAGGCCCCGGCCATGAAAATCCAATACGGCTTTCGATTTCGCAGCAGGCCGTATATCGCCAGGGCGATCACGGGCGCGCCCAAAAACGCCGAGCTGTCGCCCGCCGGGATGAGGAACCTCCTCCATACGAATTCGAAAAGTGACGCTCCACGCGATACGGGCGAGGGCACAAGGTAGCCCAGGAGGTCCATGGCGAAGAAGTTCGATGGCCTGCCCCAGTCGAGTTGGCCGGGGGAGCGGGCGTTCTCAAGAAACATCGGGACCAGCCACGGGCCGGCGGCCGCCGCGATAATCACGGCCGGAATCGCGGCCCGCCACCATTTGCGCACGTTGAAGTGCGCCGCCACGGGGCGCGCCAGGGCAACAACAGTCGCGAGCCAAGCGAATATCACCCAGAATGTCCATGTTCGGGCACTCCACAAGGCCAGCGCAGATAAAGTCACGACAACGGGAAAGACAACCGGCCGCCCGAGCGCCGAGCGTATTGAGCCGGCGGCGGCCCGGAGCCGCTCAGATGCCGCCGCGGCTTTGCTTGCCGTTGCCAGGACCGTGATGCCAAAGAAGATTCCACAGAAGATCGCGTGGTAGAAATGCGTATAAAAAGCCGCCGACCAGAAAAGCCCCGCGGCCACGGCATCGATGGCCCGGCCTTTTTCGAACGTCCGCAGCATGAACAGCACAAAGAAGATCACCCATTGCGCATTAGCCAGGCCGAGGTGGCCTTCGCGGACCTGCCCCAGGTGCGCTCCGCAAAGCATGATCGCGAAGCCTGCAAAGAATCCCACCGACGGGCAGCCGACTCGCCTGGCGAGCAAATATCCCGCCCAGCCCATAAGCGCGAATGACATCAATGCCACAAAGTTGTAGGTGCTCACCGCCCCGGCGCCGGTGATCGCCTGGTACGCGATCCCGATCAAGCAGTTGAGGGGCCCGAGCGTGTGCCACAATAGTGAAACCCCATACGGCTGAAAAATGTAGTCTGTGTGAAGGATGGAGAGATTCGGGTCGAGCAGGGCTTTTTTGAACCACCAGTGGTTCCATACGTTGAGCATAGGATCAACGCGGATCGCCAGAATGTTGCCTTCGGGGATGCGCAATGAAAGGGCAAATGCGGCCAGGGCAAATACGGCCGGAGGGGCCGCTGCTTTGAGCAACGGTCGAAGAAGTCCGTTCGCTCGGACAGACGGCGCCGCTTCGGGTTCCCCGCGTGGCTCGGCTGCCCGATCTTTCGTCGCGGGTTTTCGCGGGGGACTCAACAAAGCAAACAGCGCCGCGGGCACGGTCGCCAGCAGGAAACCCTCGGTCAGGGAATTGATGGGGCGGTCGACCGTAAAACTCCCCCCCGGCCAGAAAGGAGCCCAAACGGCGGGCGAGGCGTTGCGACCGACGAACGCGTGGAACAATAGACCCGGGGCCGCCACGGCGACTGCGTAGCCCGCCCAGATCACGAACCACGGGCGCGTGAAGAAGGGCGCACGGCGGCCCGCGGCCGGGGCTGAAGCGGCAAGCGCTCGGGCTATCAGGGCGCCGGCGCCACATGCCGACACCATCATCACCGAGAAGCGCCAATCAAATACCTCCGGATAACGATTTGCCGCCACCGGCAACACCATCATCAGGAAAAGCGCCGATACGGGCGGGATGCACTTTCGGTCGGTCATGTTACTTCACCGGAACCTATCACTGCCGAAGCGCGAAGGCGGACAATCCTGAATGAAAGGGGCGCACCGCGTGGTGCGCCCCTGTCGTTGGTCGGCGGAGCTTCCTCCGGTCAGTTTGTGCCTTTGAGCTTATGGAGCATTTCCTGGGCTTTTTTCTTGTCGTATTCCACGGAGAAGTCGAGGACGACCGCAGACTCCAGCACGCGGATGGCGTGGTCCTTCTCGCCCAGTTTTTCGAGCACGACCGCATAATGATACTGCACCGTGCCACGGTCGGCCAGGGCCATTGCGGATGTTTGGAGCTCTTGTTTCGCCATGTCCAGATCGCCGCGCAGGAAGAAAGTCCATCCGAGCGTGTCGCGAAATTCTGGTTGCTCCGGGGCGAGGTCTTTTGCCTTGAGTGCGTATGCCAGAGCCTTTCTGAGGTTGGGATTCTCCTTGATGGCGTAGTGCCAGGCCGCATTGTTGTATGCTCCGGCAGTTGCGGGGTCGCCGGGGGCCAGTGCGATCGTCTTGTCGTAAGCTTCGAGGGCCTTTTTGATAAGGCCCTGCTTTTCGTAAGTGAGGCCAAGACTGAACTGCGCAATAGTGTTGTTGGGGTCCAGAGCAATAACGCGCCGGTAAAACTTCTGCGCCTCGGGAAGATTCCCGCTGCCATGATTGAGACGGGCGATCTTGAATGCCAGGAAAGGACTGTCCGGGGAGAGCTCAGAGGCACCCAGGTAGGCGGCCAGTGCTTGGGGCACGTTGTTCTGCATCTCGCGGACGCGGCCGAGATCGATTCTCGGGGCTATGTAGTTGGGCCGGGCGTTGATAACGGTTTGCAGGTTATCGGCGGCTTTGTCCAGCTCCATTGCCTCGATAAGGTTGCGGGCGAGGAACATCAGCAGGAAGACGTTGTCGTCCGGGGCCTGTTTGAGGGCTGCGGCGTAGTGCTCCGGCGCATCTTTGGGCATGCGCGAAAGCGTGAAGAAAATGGCCTTGTTGATCTCGGTTGCAACCGCCTCACGTGAGGCGGCGTCTCTGAGCCTGTGCGCCAGTTGCTCGTACCCGGCGATGAACTCGGGGTCCAGTCTTGTTGTCTTCATGACCTCGATGGCTTCTTCCGGTCTGCCGGCGTCGAGAAGGATGTTGGCAAGGACCACTTTGCAAGAGTCCTTGCGCTCGGGGGGGAGGGTGAGGGCTTTGCGTGCGATCCTTTCGGCGGCGGTCAGATTCCGATCAGCGTGGCGGGCTATGGCAAGGCGCGCAGTGGTGAAAGCGTTTTTCCCGAGGCCCTCCAACGATGTGGCGCTTTTTGTGAAAAGCCCCTGTTGGAAGTAGATCGGCGCCAGCCATACATCCGGCTCGGGTCGGCCGGGGAAGAGCTTTTTCGCCTCTTCAAAGGCTTGTGTGGCCGATGTCTTGTCGTCGTAGCCCTGCAAACGGACTTTCCCGAGAAGGAGGTACGCCTCATACACTTCGGCCTTGTCGGACGACGACGTAACTTTTCCGACACCGGCGATGATTTCTTCCAGCCTCTTGTTCTTTTCCTCAACGTCCGATGTGTTGAGCGCCCTGATGAGATCGAGTTGGCTTTTCAACAGCGTGGTCCGCGCGGTCTTTGCCGCTGCGATGATCTCCTCGACCAGTTTTTCGGCCTCATCCAGTTTGCTCTCCATGATGTAGACTTCAGTAAGTTCCTGCTTGAGCTTCAAAGACGCGGGCTGTTTCTTGAGGCCCTGCCGCAGGAGATTCTCCGCTTCGCTGATCGTGACAGATGCGGCGCGGTAGATCCGCGCGAGGGTTATGTAGAGTTTGACGTTGAGGTCGTTGATCGACAGCGCTTCCCGGAGCATGGTTATCGCTCGGTCGATGTCGCCCCGTTGGCCTCGCCGCACGAGCGCGCCGGCCTTTATCTGCCGAAAGACCGTGCTGTCCTTGGCGAGGCGAAGACCTGCGTCGCACAGTTCGATGGCTTCGTCGTATTTGCGCGTGTCGAGCTTGTACTGCGCCAGCAAGCTTATGGGGTATGGTCTGTCGGGGTGTTTTGCGATGATGTCGTGCAGCACCCTCTCGGCGGCGTCGGCGTTGCCCTGCGCGCGGAAAACACTGGCCCGTAAGGCCAGAGCCCGGAGGTTCTGTTCGTCGAGGGCCAGCACCTCGCTCACCAGCAGCAGCACGTCGTCATGTTGGCGCTTGATGTCTTGTATGGTCTTTTCGGCGTCGGCAGGATTGTCCTGTGCGCGAAGAGATCTTTGCAGGGCCTGAGCCTGCGCGAATGTTATTTGAGCCAGTCTTATCATGGGAGCGACCGCCCGTGTATCGAGCTTGGCCGCGTTCGCATATTCAGTGATCGCTTCGTCGGTCTTATTGTTTGCATCGGCAAGCCGGGCGAGGTAGATGTGTGGGCTCGCATAACGAGGATCGAGGTCCGTCATCTTCTTGCATTCTTCGGTCAGCTCGTCCCAGCGGCTTGTGCGGGCGTAGATGTGCGCGAGGTGCGCGTGCAGCATCAGGCTGTTGGGCATGAGCTCGATCGCTTCTTTAACGTGTTGTTCGGCCGGGGCCAGTTGGTATTCGTTTCTGTCGATCATGCTGTACGCAAGCTTGGCGAGGACCTGCTGCCCGAGCCCTGGGTCGGCTTCGAAATCTTTGATGAAATCGTCGACCGGCATTTTGTTGTTCGGCGTTTGGCCGCGTGTGTCGTGCAGTACGGCCCGGGCCTTTTCGTAGTCTTGGGTCGAGAGCGCCACCAGGATTCTGAAAAGGCTCAGAGCGCTTTCCTGCGCCTCATCTTCCGTCTGAAGCTCCTGTGCTTCGAGCAGGGCTTGGTCGGGGTCCTTCTTAAGCATGAGTGCGAGCGCGAGGTTGAGGCGCGAGCCGACCATTCGCACCTGGTTTTCCTTGCCGATCACCAGCAGCTCGCGCCATTTCTGGATTGCACTGTCGATCTTGCCCGTGAGCAGATAGAGCCGGGCAATACTGTAGGCCGGGGTGTATTTGGGGGTGCGCTTCAGGGCTTCCTGGTAGTACCGGATGGCGCTGTCGGTGTCTCCGAGATGTTCGTAAATGCGCGCCAGGAAAGTCGGGGCCTCTGCCTGCGCGGGCTGCTCTTTCATGTACTTTTTGAGCAGCGCCGTGGCCTTGTCCTGCTGGTCGTTGTCGATGTGGGCCCGGGCGAGGCTCACATAAGCCGCCGAAAAGGATGGATCTGCGACCAAGGCCGTTTCGAAAGATACGACAGCTTCTTCGTAATGCCTCATGGCCTTATGTATGGTTCCTTCGAGGTGGTAGGCGGCTGGGTCTTTTTCGCCCGGCAGCCTGAGGACCTCCTGAACAATGAGCAATGCCTGCTCGGGTTGCCTCGAGTACAGCTTCATGCGGGCGAGCTGCAACTGTGCCAACACCGAGGCGGGCTCGAACTCGGCTACCTGTTCTATCAGTTTTTCCGCCTCCGGCCTCCGGCCGGTCATGATGAGGACATGGGCGAGGGTCATCATGGCTTCGGCGTGGCTCCGCCTTAGCTTGAGCACCTGCCTGCAGTGCGACTCCGCTTCTTCGTATCTGGCCTTTCGCACGAGGACGTCGGCCATTGCGAGGTGTATCCGCGAGGCAAGAAACATCTGCCTGTCTTCGTCTATATTCTTGAGCGCCTTGCGGAATTCGGTGAGGGCCACGTCGTCTCGCCCGCGCCTGAAGCGGTATGCCTGACCCAGCCAAAAGAGCTCTTGAGGCCTTGTGCTTTGAGAGAAAACCGCAAGGTTGTTCACGGCGGTGTTCATCAGTTCGTCACGCTTCTTGCGGTCCTTTTCATTGCGCCCGCGTGCCAGGGCCGCGCGACCCAGGAGGTAGTTCACGGCGCCCGATCTGTGGGTCACCTTCTGTATTTCATAGGCCTGTTCTTCCACGGCGTCCAAGTTGTTCCGTCCCAGGTAGAGTTCGCCGAGTTCATAACGCACGGCATTTGCCTCGGCGGGGGAGGTGGCGTAATCAAGGATTGCGGTGAAGCGCTCAATGGCCTCGGCAATTTGACCGCGTCGAGTCTGAATTCGCGCAATGGCCCAATTAAGCCTGAACCTGTCGCTGTCGGCGCGGCTCTTGATGCTCTTGATCTCCTCCTCGTCTTCTTTGGCCTCCTCCATTTCAGCCTTAAGGCGCTCTTCAATCTTTTCGAGGCCGGTTGTCAGGACTGTCACGGCCTTGGCACGCATTTTGTCGCTGTCTCCGCGGCGGAGAAGCCGGGCCTTGGCGACATAGGCCTCGATGAGATGGGGGTCCAAGTCGAGCGCCTTGTTGATCTCTGCGAGCGCCTCTTCGAGCATGTCGCCTCTGATCTCAAAGACAAGGCTGAGTTTGACATATGCCTGGGCAAGTGTGGGATCCTTATCGAGAGCCTGCGTACATTGCGCTTGGGCGTTGAGGTAGTGACCCAACACTTCCCGGGCGTCGGCACTGCCCGAAGCCGCTATTCCGGCGAGCGACAATTCCGCCTCGGCTATCTGAAGATGGGCCTCCAGTATGTTCTCGTCGAGCCTCAGCGCCTTCTTGAATTGCTCGATTGCTTTGTCGAAGGCGCTGTTGCGCAGATGCGCCTTGCCCAGCGCAAGGAGAATCTTGGTGTTGTCGGGTTTCTCCTTGGCCGCCTCCTCAAAATGCTCTATGGCTTTGTCGTACTGCTGGTTTTTCATCGCAATCACCCCGAAGACGTAGGGATCGCCTTTCGGCTTGCCTTTTCCGCAGCCGATCATCGGCATGGCCGCCGCCGCGGGAATCAGGACCATCAGTAGAACACGAGCGTACCTTTTCATTCTGATTATCTCCCTGGTCTGCCAAGAGCGCCGCAATAATGGCGCATCTGTTGCACTATGTGAACATGCGATCAGGATTTCATTATACGGATACCCGATCCCCGATGCAACGGTCTTCGCCGCGGGGGCACCGGGGAAAGCCCGTTGATGTGTGGGCGTGCGCATCTTGCCCGTCCTTCGTTCTTGTCGCCGATAGCTCTGTTGCCCATAGGGGCCCTACGGCTTTGGGCGGTGCGAGATTCAGGAGGCTGTGTGGGGCCGCTCCAGTATTGTGAGCTCCTCGTGCTCGGTCAGATCCACCTCTCTGCCCGAGTGGTCGCCGCCTAGGAGCTTCACGACCGGGCGCTTCGGATCGGCCGTTGCCGCCAGTACCCGTGCGTGGTGTCCGTCGGAGAGTCTTACCTCGCAACCGACGGGGTAAAGCGACATCGACCACACGAGTGTTTTGAGCATGCCGCGGTCATACATCCCTCCGCTGGGGGAGGGGTAGCCTTGCAACAGCAGGGCGCGCATAGCCTCGGCCGGGTGCCGAGGCATGCGGAACGGCCGCGGGGTTGTCATCGCCTCGTAGCTGTCGGCTATGGCAAGCACACGGGCGAAGTCGTGAATACTGTTGCCGGCCAGACCGTGTGGGTAGCCGGTGCCGTCGGTGCGCTCGTGATGCTGTTCTACGACTGCAGGCACAACCGACGCCAGCAGGCCGCCGAACTTGTAATGTTGCCTTACGTAGTCGGCACCCCGGGTCGGGTGGGTCCGCACCTGCTGGTACTCTTCTTCGGTCAGTGGTCGGCCCGCCGATACAAACGCGTGAGGCAGGCAGTCCATGCCGGCATCGTGCAGCAGACCGCAGATCCCCACGGTTCGCGTTGAAACTTCACTGAATCCATGCTTGTCGGCCAGGAACATTGCCAGTTTCGACACGTTCTTGGCGTGAGCCGTGAGATACGAATCTTCGTCAGGCTGTTCGAAATTCAGTGCTTCGAGCGGATTTTCTTTCACTGCCGGGTACGTTTCGGCAACGAACTCTTCCACTTGGGCCTCGTCCATCTTCCACGGCGGCTGTATGTGGACCGATGTGGCGTGCTGAGGTCTTGGGGCGCAGCCGGCTCGCTGCTCGACCATCGCCAGCCGTTTGTCGAGCCGGGTCACATGGCTTGTGAGGCGCTCAAGCCGAAGTTCGAATTCCTTGGTCTTCATGCCTGGCACTCCCGGGCTGTGCGTACTAACGGTGGATCGCCAAGTTATGAAGCAAAAACCGTACCGAAGCCATCGGGAGGAGCGTAATATCTGCAACACCAACAACTTGCGGCAATTCCGGCCCGCGGGGATACTGCAATGGGGGATGTATTTTCCGACAGGAAGAAGTAAATCCTTCCACGGCGCGACAAGCAAAGGAGCAAAAACACCGGGCCATGCGCCGACGCCGCGCATTCTCTGCCCCCGCGGTAATGTCTTGTTTCGTGGCAGCGGGCGCTGTGCAGATTTGCCCAAGCGCGCAAAACCGCACAGAATCCGGGCCGAAGGCCGAAGGGGCTGGTCCGCCGCCGGAATCTTTCGTAAGTCATTATGCCATAAAGCGTTGAGGGCCGGCGCGGGGCTGTTGGCGGGGTCTTGCAGCGTAACATGGCACGGAATTTGCACAAAGAATCGATGGCTTGCTAGCTCAACGGGGGAGTTGGCCGAAGGCGCCGCACGACGGCGGGAGTGATTACCATGAAAAGTACTGTCATCCACATGATTTTGCGAAAACGGGAAAAAGGCTCGGCGCTGATCATACTTGCGCTCAGCTTGTTAGTATTGATGGGACTCGCCGCGCTGGCGGTCGACCTCGGCGCCGTGTATGCGGCGAGGACGCAACTTCAGGCCGGGGCCGATGCCGCCGCGCTTGCAGCAGTGCAGGAGCTGCGCAACGGCCAAGCCTACTCGACGGCAGCTCAATACGCGGGTCTCAACTCGGTGATGAATACACCCATCACCCTCGGCGAGTCGGACGTTATCACGGGTTATTTTGACTTTTCCACCGGGGAATTCACGCCCGACGGCGAGCCGGAGAACGCAGTGAAAGTGAGCGCCCGCCGAACAGACGACTCCCCCGATGGGCCGCTCGAGCTGTTCTTTGGCAGGGTCATAGGACTCGATTCCGTGGCACTTGAAGCCGAATCGGTAGCTGCCGTGGACGGCCGCGTGACCGGCGTTGATCCTCCGGCAGGTCCGGGAGAATATGATCTCCTTCCCTTTGCCGTAGACATCGATGACGTAGGGCGCCTCGAAGATCTCGAGGGCAATAGCATCGATGCCGTTGATTTCGTGATCGATTACGAAACCGGCACAGTCATCGTGCATGAACGCGTGGACCTGACGATCCAGGTCCTGGGCTCGGAGATCGTGTACGGCGTCGGCGGCCCCGCGATTCCGGTCTATGCGTGGCCGAGCGTGAACAACGGTGCCTCTTACGACCAAATGGTTGGCGGGCAGGCGGTCTCGGGCGGTGAAGAACTCGTTTATGCGGGCGTCGAGGACCCCATGGTAGCCGTCAAGGCGAGGGCGTGCTACACGTACGGAGGGCAAATCTACTTCGACAGGACGTGGTACTCGAACGTCGGGGTGCCTTATGTGCTCGTGCTGAGGCAAGGGGATATCTGCCCGGAGTACGGGGGCTTTAACGGGCAGGAAGAGATCACAGAATTCCTGGGGCCATACATGAATCCCGACACTCGCGAAATGACCATCGGGATAAATGATGTTATATTCCTCTTCGAGTTTTGCAACGACCTCGGATCCCCCGCGGCCGACTTCCAGGATCTTGTCGTGCTTTGCAGCTTCGATAAGGTCGAGGAAGAGCTGGTGCGTTCGGAAGTGAGATTCGTGTCCAATATCGACGATACCATCACTTTCTTCCCGTTCACCGACATGGAGGCGCCGGGCAATTTCGGGCTCGTGAGCCTCGACGGGGAATCCAACAGCGCCAGCACTATACGCGAGTGGATCGAAAACGGCTACCCGGAAACTTTCACGATTCCTACAGATCCCGGGTACATTGAGATGAACGGCTGTCCGGGCATGGTAACTAGCATCAAGAACGTTGTAGAAGGTCGGATTGGTGACACCGTGCTGATCACGGTGTATGATCAGCTCACCGGCCAAGGCAACAACGCCACCTACCGCATACCCTACTTCCTTGCCGTTGAGATCACGGAAGTGCACCTCACCGGCGCCCCGGAGTCGCGCTACATCGAGGGCATCGTCAAGGGCATACGAACTACGAATCTCGTCACCGAGCCGGGCGCGCCGGAGCACGCTGGTATGGGAATGACCAGAATGGCACAATAGCATCGTCAACAACGACCCAACACGCGCCGCCGAAATCCTCCGCAAAGGGTCAGGGCCTGGAGCACGACCCGCTCCAGGCCCGTTATTATTCACTTCGGGACTGCCGTGAAGAAACCTCGCGTTCGCTGGAACGGCGGTGGGGGTGAAGTGGGGCGTTGCGGCGCATGCACGAGATGTGCGCTACGGTGATGGCGACCTGAACTGCCGGGGATCGATCTCGAGTTTGCGCATTAGCTCGTAGAAGTGCTCGCGGGCCACGCCGGCCTTGCGCGCTGCTTCGGAGATGTTTCCTCTGGTCTCTTCCAGGCAATTCACGACGTAGGTACGCTCGAACCCGCTCTTTGCCTCTTTGAACGGCGCGTGGAGGTAACTCTCGGAAGCGATGGGGCAGTCGACGCTTCGGACTTCAGCGGGCAGGTCGGACGGTTGGATGACGCTGTCGGTCGTGAATACTATAGCTTTTTCCATGGCGTTTTCAAGGTGGCGGATGTTGCCGGGCCAACTGTAGGCGGTCAGCAGCGCCATGGTCTCGGGGCTCACGCCAGCAACTTTTTTCTTGACCCTTGTTCGATGCTTCTTGATGAAGTGCTCAACGAGCAGGGGGATGTCTTCCGGGTGCTCGCGCAGCGGCGGCACCGTGAACAAGATCACGTTGATCCGATAGTATAGGTCCTCGCGAAACTTTCCTTCCTTTATGAGTTGGGGCAGGTCCTTGTTCGTGGCGGCAATGAGGCGGAAGTCGACGTCGATCTGATCGGTCCCCCGAACGTGGACTATTCTCCTGTCCTGGAGCACCCGCAGCAGGGAAACTTGGAAAGAAGGACTTGTCTCGGCGATTTCATCGAGGAAGAGCGTGCCGTGGTGGGCGCCCTCGATCCGCCCGGGTCTGGTGTCGACGGCACCGGTGAAGGCGCCTCTTTCATGGCCGAAGAGCTCGCTCTGGAGGAGGCTCTCCTCCACGGCCCCGCAATTGACGGCCACGAACGGCCGCATCCTGCGGCTGCTGCGGGCATGGATGGCCTTGGCCACCAGCTCCTTGCCGACGCCTGTTTCACCGTATATCAGGGCGTTGGACGGCGCTTCGGCCATTTGGTCGATTTGCGCTCGCAGGGCCTTTATCGCGGGGCTGTGGCCGACCATGCCCACGTTGAAGGCATCGTCGATGTCTGCGTTGGGCGCAGGCGGCGTGAGCGCTTTCTCGATGGCAACGCGGAGATCATCGACCTTAAACGGCTTGGTCAGATAATCAGTTGCACCGGCCTGAATGGCCCTGACTGCGCTCTCGATCGTGCCGAAACCTGTAAGGACTATGGCGTCGGTGCCCGCCGAAACACGTCTTACTGCTCTCACCACCTCGATGCCGTTCACCCCGGGCATGCGGAGATCGGTGAAGACGATATCGAATCGGTCTTTTTGCAGCCGCTCGATGCCGTCGCTGCCGTTGGTGCATGATTCGACCTTGCAGTCGAGGAGCGCAAGGCATTTTTCCATGCACCGGCAGATTTCGGGCTCGTCGTCGATCACGAGAACGTGCGGGCGATGCCCCGTGAAGCGAACCGGCTTGATCTTCTTGCGCATTTGCGCCTCATTTACGCAATTTCGACGGCTGCGTGCTCAATATGTTGAGCTGCCGGCAGCACAATTGTAACCGTTGTTCCTTTCCCCGTGACACTGTCGAGACTGATGTGCCCTCGGTGAGCCGTTACGACTCTCTTTGCGTTGGGCATGCCGAGGCCCACGCCCCCGCGTCTGGTGGTGAAGAAAGGATCGAACACACATTCCAGCTCTCGGGCCGTCATGCCTCTGCCGGTGTCGGAGATGCGCATCTCGACGGTCTCTTCGGTCGATTCTGCGGTTACGGTGAGCGTACCGCCGTTGTCCATCGCCTGAATGCCGTTGAGCATGAAGTTGAGCAGTGCCTGCTGAAGTCTTGAGCGATCGGCGCTCACGGGCCGCAGGGAGGGCGGCAACTCCAGGATCAGCTCAACTTGCTGCGCCATGCATTGCGCTGCGATCATGCCCGCGGTGGTGCGCAGCAGCTCCGGCACCGAGACCGCCTCGAATCGGGTCGGCGCGGGGCGCGCGTAGTTGAGCAGCTCCCGGATGACCTTTTCCGCCTGGCCGGCCGCGTTGAGTATGCTCTCAAAGCCTCTTTCGAGTTCCTCGTCGTCTTGAATCTCCAGGCAGTATTCGGCAGTGGAGTTTATGACTGTAATCGGGTTGCGAAGTTCATGGGCGAGCCCGGCGGCCATAAGGCCTATAGACTTCATCTTCTCCGATTCGAGAAGGCTCTCTTCGAGCTTCAGCCTGGGGGTTGCGTCGCGGATCGACTCGATGATCCCGATGATCTCTCCACGACCGTTGTATAGCTCGGCCGCAGAAACGTCGAGATGTAGCGTCCGATCGCCGATGCACAGCTCTCTGGCCGTTTCAACGGTTTCGGTGGGCGAAAGTTTCGGGCAATTATCACACGGCCCGGGCAGGTTCCACAGGGCTTGGTGGCATCTCTTGCCGAGGAAGGCCGAAGGGTTCTGGGCGCCGTATATTTCGGCCAGTTTTCTATTCACCCGGATGATCCTGCCGGAGGCGTCAATGACGGCAATTCCTTCTGTGAGGCGATCGAGAATGGTCTGCATCTTGCGCTGCGCATCGGTGAGTTTCTGCTCGAGTTCGCGGCGCGTGATGATTGCCTGTGCGGCGGGGTCGGCCTCGGCCAGAATCTCGGGGAGACGGCTAAGGTCTTCGGGCAACGTGAGGGCGAAATCCGCTGCCTGCGTTTGCCGGGTATTGGTGCTGCCACCGGTCACGGCAACAGTGGTGATTCTGCTGTCGACCGACTTTGCCTTGTTGATCACCCGCGCAGCGGCGGAACTGAAGCTGCCGTCGGTGTTGAGGAATACGACGTTGGGAGCGGGCAGGCCGGGGTCTGTAAGCCTGTCGAGGAGATCTTGAGTATCGTTGTATATCTCGAGCGTATTCCGTCCCCCGCAGCAGATACCTTCGATCTCTTTGACGAGGTACGGACAGTAGCCCAGAATAAGGCCGAGCATAGGTCCTCCCCAGGGAGGCACCGCGCATTCAAGTGAACACACTTTCCCCTCACCGTTGCACTTCTGCGTGAAGAGCACGGGAATGGATGTCCGGAAAGCGGACCCGGGTTTAGATGCTTCCCTGCAGTCTTGGTTTCGGCGCCAAGATGGGGGGTCTATCAAAGGACCCACCCAAGAAAAGGCGCACGTTTTCCCGGGTTCAATATATCGGCAGTTAGTCGTAAGATCTTTAGGCAAAACCAGTTGTGACTAAGGCTCAATTCGTGGGGGCAGGGGCCGAGCTGGGTCGGGGAGCTGCCGGCGGAAACCCTGTTTCACCGCGCAGTTCGTCGTGGCCGCAAGAAGATTCAACGACTCAAGACCCAATGACCGAGTTATTCGACGTGGTGTTTCTTGATCTTGTTGAAGATCGTTCGAGCGGTGGTCTTGAGTGTCTGGGCTGTCTTGGTCTGGTTGTGGCCGGTCTGCGCCAGCACTTTTTCGAGAACCATTCGCTCGCAGTAGTCGAGCACCTCTTGCAGCGAGAGGCCGTCTCGCGTGACTTTACTAAGGAGGTGGTCGGCTATGTTGTCTTCCTGGCCGAGGTCGGGATTGTCGAGCAGCTTGCGGATAACGCTTCGAGGCAGGTCGCTCAGTTCCAGCCTGTTGCCGGCTTCCTTGGTGAGCAGAACGTGCCGGACGAGGTTCTCGAGCTGCCTGACGTTTCCTTCGCTGTCGAGCGCGGCGATGGCATCGACCACGCGCGGATCGATGGCATCGATGCTGCCTCGGTAGTGGCCGGAATGCTTGGTCACAAAATGGCGGACGAGTGGCAGGATGTCGTCCTTGCGTGTACGTAGCGACGGGACTGTGATAGGAATGACATTGAGGCGCTGGAAGAGGTCGAGTCTGAACTGTCCGTCGGCAATGCACTCGCTCAGGTCGCGGTTGCTCGCCGCGATGACGCGCACATCGATCTCTTCCTCGGTATCTCCGCCGACGGGCATCACGCGGCTCTCCTGGAGCACCCGCAGCAGTTTAGGCTGCAGGCTGATGTTCATCTCGCCGATCTCATCAAGAAAGATCGTGCCCTTGTTTGCGGCGCGAAAGTAGCCGAGACGGTCATCCACGGAGCCGGTAAATGCTCCGCGCTTGTGGCCGAATAGCTCGCTTTCGGCGAGGGTGGGGGTGATCGCAGAGCAGTTGACGACCACGAACGGGTGATCGCAGCGCTTCTCGTCGAGATCGTGGATGGCTTGGGCCAGAAGCTGCTTGCCCGTGCCCGACTCCCCGGTGATGAGCACGGGCGCATCACTGAGCACGGCCGCCTTCTGCACGTGGTTAAACACCCTGCGCATCGCGGCGCTATTGCCCACGATGCCGAAACGGCCGGGGATGTCGTGCGCGTCGAGCTCTATCTCCCGCTGCTTGTTGCGCCGCTTGATGGTTGCACAGTCGCGCACTGTGCGGGCCAGCTCCGTTGCTGAGCCGCAGGTCTCTTCATTCACGAAGCTGCGGCCGCCCGCGATTATGAGTTCACAGTAATCCGCGAGGCTGATGCTGACGCCGGACGGATGGTAGAGCACAACCTCGGTAGCGGGGGCGCAGTCTTTAATGCTCTGAACTGCGCGCACGCTCTCCGTTGTGTCGTCGCCGGAGTACCCGAGTACAACCACATCGATATCCTGCGACTTTAGTGTCCGGAGAACTTCGGGCAGGTCGGTGGCGAGGAAGGGTTCGCAACCGTGCCGGCTGAAGATGTCTTTCAATCTTTCGTTGCCCGGCTCGGCGGCACAAATCAGGACTTTTGCAGCAATGGCTTCGGGCTTGGCGTCGATCGGCCCGAGACTTTCCATCGCCCCGCTACGGTACGGACCCTTAACGGGCCGATCCCCGGAGAGGGGATCGTGCCGGTTGTCGCGCTGCATCTGTACGGACCTCCTTGTGCAGTCCTGCCGATAATCCAAGTAGGTCTCAGCCCCTTCTTGTCCCTGTTATCAGCCGAACTACATTCTGCCGTGCTTCTACTGCAAAAACTGTGCCACCTTACTTGGCCCCGGTCGGAAACAGTGGCGCGGCCAAGGATAAAGTGTTGTGACATAGTAACTTATGCAATGGGGGGATTTCAAAACGGCGTACATGTACACTGAATACGCCTGGAAGCCACGTTGCTAAAAATGAACACGCGCAATGGGCGTTTCGCCCTATCCGTGGCTGTAAGCCGTGGCGCACCAATGTGTTATACTAATGGTGCGTGTTTTAGACATGGTGTCGAAACAGGGCAACGCTGGAGGGAGTGGATTCAATAGCACAGGAACAGTACCCCAAATGTTGAGACCACCTGGGCCGAAGTTTCGAGTCAAAGTGGGCTCCGGAGCGGATCGCGGGACCTTTCGGCCTGTTCCGGGTGTGTCTTACCCGACGACAGGGTGAGAACATACAGAGGGATGGAAACCGGCGCTATGGAAAACAGATAAAAGTCGCGCCGTATATGGCATGCTGATAAACAGGGCGCAGAAAACCAGCGCACAGTATGCAGTCGTACAGGCTTATCCTGCCCATCCGCGCGCGGATGTATGTGTTTGGCGTTTGCACCATAGGCGGCGAGATGCATTCTTTTCTTCAGTCCCTTGGGGACGAATGAACACAGCCCAGCGTTTCAACGCTGGGAACCGGGCTTATTCGTTGTGTTGCACCCTTACCCAGCGATCAATCGCTGGGCTATATTCGGCTGTCCCTATGGGACACCAGGAGCCGGAAAGGCCCCACGCTAGACACATACACGAGGATGGGCGTTCCTGGGGTGTCGCGGGATGCCGAAGTGACTTCTCTGCGTTTTTCAATTCCGCGCTTTTCCCAGCCGTACTGTTCGGTAGGCCACGGCGCGATTGAACAGTTGATACGCTTTCTGTGCGTTGCGAGGTATCGCGTACCGAAAGGTCCGTCTGAACGGCCGTTCGCCGGGCGCTGTTGCCAAGATTCGGGGAAAGTTTCACCTCCCCCACCGTCAAAACGACGTGCTGACGTGTTATACGCGAAAATAAACCGTGGTATTCTGCCGTTTAGGGGCGGCATCCCGGCCATTTCCCACCCTTGCGCCGCGTATAAGCAATATTATACGCGGACCCGGAAGCGCGGCGGGGGAGGGCCGCAATTGGATCGCCGACAGGTCACCCTTCCGGTTGGGCCTTTTGTCCGGGTCCAGACTTGATTTTCACCCGGCATATTGGTATAGTCATTCGTCGGAAGCTCGCCTCTCGTCTTGAACGGCGCTGACTCACGGAACCGTTTTACGTCTGCGAACGCATTTTTTTGCCAATCACCGCCGCGGCATCCGAGCCGCGACGGAATACAGGCAGTGGCGCTCATGAGACCTCTCGAACTGTTGAATCTGATAATGCTCGGATTCCTGTGTGTGCTCGTGCCGTTTACCTTCAGGGACCGCCCGGGCAACTGGCCGCTGCTGGTCATGTACGCCGCCGGCGGCGGCCTGCTGTTCGTGTATCAGCGCGTCAGGGTCCCGTGGTTCGACTTTCCCAAACGTTTTCGGCAGGTTTATCCTGTGTTGTATATCGCGGTCATTTTTGATTCTCTTGTACACGTGGTGCCTCACGTGCACACGTGGCGGGCCGACGCACTGCTGAGGCGTATCGACAGGATGATGCTGGGCGTCGATCCCACGATCTACCTGGAGCGGTACCTCGGCCCGGTGCTGGTCGAGCTTTTCACTTATGTGTACATTCTCTACTTTGTTCTTCCGTTCCTGCTGGTGTGGGGACTGTGGCGCGAGCGCAAGCTCACCGAAATCACCCATTGGGCATGTCTTATCACTATTGCCCTTTACAGCAATTATGTTCTTTACATCGTGTTCCCGGCGGTGGGGCCACGCTTGCATATCACGCACTCGGTAGACAAACTGCAGGGCGCGTTCATGGCGAATTCCCTGATATATCTGCTCAACCATCTGGAGTCGAACAAGTTCGACGTCTTCCCAAGCGCCCACGTGAACGCCGCCCTCGTAACGCTCTACGGCTTTGCGCGGTTTTATAAGAAGTTCACTGTGCCCGTTGCCATAGCGGTGCTTGGCATAATGGTGTCGACGGTTTACCTTCGCTACCATTATGTGATAGACGTTGTGGCCGGCGTGGCCCTTGCGGGAATTGCCGTGGCCGTCGGCGAGCTGTACTATCGCCTGTGGCGCGGCCTGCCCGAGGTCGAAAGAACGCAGCCATTGGGCGAGGAGCTTGCGCATGCAGCCCGCTAGCACCGGCTGCCCCCACTCCCCCACCGGCCTGTTGCAACGGGTGCGGGCCGAGCCGGTGCGCTCCAGCGTTGTCCTTGTGTCGATACCGGTCTTGATCATGTTCTTCACTTACTTCGGGTCCAACGACTTCTACCGGCGCACGCTGTCGAGCGAGAGCACCTACAGTGATTTGCACGGCTTTGTTTACCACCATGCCGGGTGTTTTGTGATCCTCGGATGCGGCTCTGTGCTGCTGGGCGCGCTTATCGGTCTAACGCCTCGAAAGCTGGGTCTGGGCCTGGGCGACGTGGCCTTCGGTGCGAAGTTTTGCGCCGTCACGATTCCGCTGCTGGTCGTGCCGCTCACTCTTGCCGGCTCCTACACTCCCGATGTCGCGGCCGAGTACCCATTGGCGAAGGGTGCGCTGGAGAGCCCGGAGTTGTTCTTGATCCACGCTTGTTTTTACCTTGTGTATTACGTGGGGTGGGAAACGTTTTTCCGCGGGTATGCCCTCTTCGGCCTGGCGGAGCGGTTCGGCGCTTGGGCGGCCATCCTGATCCAGACAATCCCATCGGCCCTGATCCACACCAGCATCGTCGCCTCGGGCAAGCCGTTCTCCGAAACACTGCTCGCCGTGCCCACGGGGATCATTCTGGGCTGGCTCGCGATCCGAACCCGTTCGATCTGGTACGCCTTCGTAATCCACGCCGCCATCGGCCTGCTTACTGATTTCTGGCAATACCTGCATGCGCATGAGGTGCTGTAAACGGGCACTGACTGATGTCACCAATCAATTTTTACGATGAATTCGCACCTTACTATCACCTGATCTATCCCGACTGGGACAAGAGCATTGCGCGGCAGGCCGGCCATCTCAAGAGCATCATCGATGAGTTCTGCGAAAATGAAGCGGCGCGCGTTCTCGATGTGGCCTGTGGTATCGGAACGCAGAGCATCGGACTGGCACAGCTTGGCTTCGAAGTCACCGCTTCCGACATCTCGCCGAAGGAGATAGAATGCGCTCGGGCAAATGCTGCGCAGCGAAGTATAAAGATTGCCTTCTCCGTCGCTGATATGCGTAGCGCGTTCGACCACCACCAGCAGACGTTCGACGTCGTCATCGCGTGCGACAACGCGATCCCCCACTTGCTTTCGGACGAAGACATTCTCAAGACCTTCGAGCAATTCCACCTTTGTACCGCACCCGGAGGCTGCTGCATTGTCTCAGTCCGAGACTACCAGGCCATGGAGCTGACTGGCGCACACGTAAAGACCTACGGCCTGAGGCAGGAAGGCGACAGCCGCTACCTCGTGTTTCAGGTGTGGGAGTTCGACGGCCCGATCTACGAACTCAGCATGTACGTGATCGAAGACAAGCGAGACGCGGGATGCACGACACGCGTGATGCGTACGAAATACTACGCCGTCAGCACTGACAGACTGACCGAATTAATGGCCAGGGCAGGTTTCACGGATGTGAGGCGGCTGGATGGCCGGTTCTTCCAGCCCCTGCTGGTGGGCCTGAGGCAGTGAGTGGCATCACGGACGCGTTGAGGCACAGGTAATGAGCATTTACGGCAAAGACTTCGCCGCGGTCTACAACGACCAGTGGGCGTTCTGGGGGCCGAAGATGTGGCCCTTCCTCGCGAAAGTAGCCGCTGCGCGGAATCCCGACGCTCAGACGTGGCTGGACCTCTGCTGCGGGACGGGCTCCCTGCTGAAGCACGTGTGCGAGAACGGCTTCTCGGCCGTCGGGCTGGATGTTTCACCCCATCAGCTCAAGTACGCCAGGAAAAACGCCCCCGGCGCCACACTTGTTCGAGCTGATGTGCGCCAGTTTTCTCTGGACCGGAAGTTCGACATAATCACTTGCCTGTTCGACAGCCTCAACTACCTGACGCGCAAGAAGGACCTCGAGCGCGTCTTTCGAGCCGTTCGGCGGCACCTCAACGCCGGCGGCCTGTTCGCGTTCGATGTGAACACGTTTGAAGGCCTGCAAGACCAGTGGCATCAGACTACGGCCGTCAAGAACCCGGGCCGCACGATTGTCGTCAGCACCTCCTTCAATGAGAAGCGGGCCTTGGGCCGCTGCGTGATAAGCGGCTTCATCAAGGAGGGTCGGTTATACCGGCGGTTCGAAGAAGAGCACATCGAGCGCGGCTACCGGGCGAGCGAGATCGAAGAGCTGCTGGAACGGGCGGGCCTCGCCTTAGAGAAGTACGACGGCAACACCCTGTCAACGCCGGGCGAAAGATCGGGCAGGCTGTTCTATCTGTGCTGGCGGCGGCGAGGAGGCCCCGCCCTCCCCCACCGGGGACGACGCGTGTCTACGACGTAAGCTGAGGACAGATAATACGTTACGCCTTAATCGATGTCCCGCGCTGGCCCGATAGCCAATGCGCATGTCAAGCCGTGATGCAACCTATTGCCACAGAACACCTTACGTCTTTGCCTGGTGCCGGGCACCAGGCGGGAACGCAAGTAGTTGCGCCGCAAGGACTTACGAAATCGCTTGACAACCACGTTCGAAAAATGGTAGAATCAGCAAAGTAACAGGAGGTCAACGAATGGGACGACCACGAAGACTGACGTACCGGAATGCCTTGCACCACGTTACGATGCGCTGCAATAACAAGGAGTTCCTATTCGAACAGCAATCGCTGCAACTGTTCCTTGATCTCCTCCGAGAAAGCTGCGAGATGCACAACTTGCAGCTTTTCAACTACTGCCTGATGACCAATCATGTGCACTTGCTCTTTCAAGTGAACGCAGACGATGTGCTCTCTGCGTTCATGCACCGGCTTGCCAACGTCTTTGCGAAACGGTTCAACCTGATCCGTGAGCGGAAGGGACACCTCTGGGAGGGACGGTTCCGTAGCACGATTGTCGAGGCTCCATCGTATTTCCTGCGATGCATGGCATACATAGACCTGAACCCCCTGCGCGCCGGAATGGTCCACCAGCCCACCGATTACCACTGGTGCGCATGCCGTCACCTTGCAGCCGAAGAGGATGACTCGATCATCGATCTGCATCGAATCTACCTAGAGTTGGGGAAAGACAAGGGGGCCCGCTACAGAGCGTACTTGAAGCTACTGGAAGAAGAAGCGGCTCGAGAGCCGTATTCACTTGCAAACACCTTGTTCATCGGAGGTCGGAGGTTCGCCCGGCGACTTAGAACACGTTTTGGGATGGCGAACGAAGAACACTCCGATATCCGATGCGTGAAACTCGATGGCGGAATTCATGCCGTTGAGGGGCTCCGTAGCAATGCGAATGTCAAGCCGTGACGCAACCTCTTGCTGCACAGCAAGTTACATCTTCGCCTGGTGCCCGGCACCAGGTGGGGACGCAACGTATTGCAGCACAAGGACTTACGACGCCGCTTGACATTTGCTCCCTATTCGCCGCGTATAAAACCATCGAAATATCACGGCTATAGTTCGAGAAACACCGATGTTTATTAATGCACTCCGGATTACGCCTCGCCGGAAAACGGGAAATGATTATCCGGACGTTGTACTTTGAGCGCGCGTGGATACGGCAGTGTCCGGACAGTATGCCCGGGAGGCTGATCCACACGATGACGGTGCCTGAATGAGCAAGATCGATTACAACGACAGCCTCCACCGTACGTATCATAAGGCGCGCCGCTTGTCGCCGGAAACGTCGAGGCTCTGGATGGATGTTGCGCGAGGGTATGTTGGTGAGAGGGACGGCCCGACGATCCTCGACCTGGGCAGCGGCACGGGACGGTTCACTCCCCCACTGGCCGATGCGTTCGGCGCCCGTGTGATCGGCATAGAGCCTGCCGACAAGATGCGGTCCGTCGCCGAAAAGGAGAGCCCCCACCCGAACGTGCAGTATCTTAAAGGAACCGCCGAGGGGATTCCGGCGGAGGATCAATCTTTCGACGTCGCCTGGCTGTCGATGATCGTTCATCACGTATCGGACCTCGCCGCTTGCGCGAAAGAGCTGTGTCGCGTGCTCAAACCCGATGGTCTGGTATTGATCCGCAGTTCTTTCAGCGGCCGCCTGCAGACCGTACACGCCTACGAGTTCTTCCCCAGCGCCCTGGCCGTCGATAACGCCAGGCTGCCCAAGGTGGAAGCGGCGAGGAGCACGTTCGAAACAAACGGCTTCCGCTTTGTGGATTTTCGGGCCGTCGAGCAGGTGATCAATTCGAACCTCGCCGAGCACGTCGCCCGCATACGCCAGCGTGGGGTGTCCACGTTCGAGCTGATCTCCGACGAAGAATTCGAACGAGGCATCGAACTGATGGAACAGGCGGCCCGCGACGAAGTCCCGCCAAAGCCGGTGACGGAGCTGATCGACCTGCTGGTGTTGTGCCGTGGCGGAGGCGGAGAAGAATGAAAGCTGCCCTCGCAACATTTCGTGTCCTTCGCAATACGGACGCCAACCTTGCTACGATGGTCAGGATGACGGACGACGCAGCCGATGCCGACGCTGACCTCGTCCTGTTTCCCGAAGCTGCCGTGACGGGCCTGATCAACAACGATGATCCCGAGCACGACCTGCCCCTGGGGGTGGCCGTGCCCGGTCCGATCACTGACGAGCTCGGCGCTGTGGCGCGGCGGCGCTCCATCTACTTGGGCACCGGCATCCTGGAGCGTGACGGCAATTGTCTCTACGATTCCGCCGTTCTGCTCGATCCAAAGGGCGACCTCGTGCTCACGTATCGCCGCATCCAGCCTCAGTGGCACGGGCATAACGCCGATCCGGACGTGTACCGCCAAGGCGAAGAGCTCGCCAGCGTGTCAACGCGCTTCGGCACCGTCGCGTTCCTCATCTGTGGCGACATTTGGGATGACGCCATCGTCGCGCGCCTGCGGGAGATCGCGCCCGACTACGTGCTGTTCCCTTTCTCTCGCAACTTCGGCGACGGAAGCTTCGACCAGGAACGGTGGGATCGGGAGGAGGAATCGGACCATGCTGCCAGGGCGGCGCTGCTCGGTGCCACCACCCTTATGGTAAATGGCCTTGAGGATCCGGGCCTCACGGAATACCCCAGCTTCGGCGGCGCGTTGGTAGCCTCGGCACAAGGAAAGCTTGTCTGCCGATGGCCCCTGGGAGTGCCGGGTATTCTTTATGCGGAGGTGTAGCTGCATCGGAAGGCGACGGCACTCCCTCGCGGTGCCTGCACTCCCTCGCGGTGCCTGGCACTGCAGCTATGTGTTCATGCGGCACGGTCCCGCTGGCAGAGCGAATCGCCGCTCTCCGCCGCGTCACCGAAGAGATCCTCGCGCCAGTCGGCGGAGCGTGGCGGAAGAACGAAGTGCTCTACTTCGCCGCCCCGGGAGAAGATGGGTCGAACCGCCAGAAGTGGCCAGCCTTCTTCGAGTCGTTGGCGGGATCAGGTCACGTGGAAAGATCGTCATGAGCTTCGATGAAACCGACGCGGCGTACCGACATGATACATACGAACATCAACGGTTTTGATCTCGAATTCCGAACGTCTGAGGAGCTCTTCTCCCCCAGGAGCATCGACAGAGGCACGCTTGCGATGCTGTCGGTGGCCGAGTTTGAGAAAGGCGACAAGGTCCTCGACCTGGGCTGCGGCTACGGAGTAGTCGGCATCGTGGCCGCAAAGATTGTGGGACCCGAAAACGTGGTGATGATCGACAACAACGAGAAAGCAATTGAGCTGTCGCATGAGAACACCGTCGGGAATGACGTCGAGGGCGTGAAGATTCTTCTTAGCGATGGCTTCAGGGGGTTGGACGAAAAAGACTTCACCGTGATCCTGTGCAACCCGCCCTACCACGTCGACTTTTCCGTCCCCAAGATGTTCATCGAAAAAGGCTTCAACAGGCTTGCCGTCGGCGGAAGAATGCTGCTCGTGACCAAGAGAAGGAAGTGGTATCAGAACAAGCTGACGGCGATCTTCGGCGGAGTGAAAACGCGGGGGATTGATGACTATTGGGTCTTCGTGTCGATAAAGAAATCCGCAACCTACGCGAAGGCCGGCAAGAAGGCCGCCCGGTAGGTAACGGCTGAGAGCAGGTCGCGCGAGGCGCCGCTCCTCGATCATTCGCCGGCTGTTTCCGCAAGGACACGGCTGATCTCGCGGTCGAAGATCGCATTCAGGGCCTCGCGGAAGGGCTTGTCGTTAGTGGTGACCTCGATGACGATGTCGAGGCCAAGGCGCCTCACCACATACCCTCTCACGCTCTCCTTCCCATCCCACGCGATCGACCTGTCGGCGACGGTCATGTCCAGGTGACCGATGAGTCCTGCAGGGAGAACGGACAGAAGCACCTTGTAGTAGGAACGCTCGGGGTTCTTTGCGGCGGCGCGTCTGCTCTTCCAGGGGGGGATAAGATTGCTCTCGTAATCGATTCTCGCCAGTTCGCCTTCATATGGCGCCAGCCTGGTGCCCGTACCCAGGAGCCCGAGCCCTTCGACCTCGCGACTTCGCTCGAAGCACTCGGCCAACATTGTGCTGACCATCCGCCCCCAGTCCGGGCCGGCGGGTTTTGGCGGCGGGTCCTGCACCTCCAGCGCGACCGCGATGTCATGAGCCGCGTGAGTCCATCGGGCACCCGGTTTGCCTTGACGCGACAGATAGACGTTCCCCAGCTTGCCTTTGCCGAGGTACTCGGCCAGGGGACCAGTTGCCTTCGGGTCAGGCTCGCACGGCTCCGTTGTGACACTCACACGCATCCACGGCCTCGTGTTCCCCATGGGAAAATGAATGAGCAACGCCGCCGACCCCCGCCCACGTTGCCGACCATCCGGGCGCACATCGCCCAGGGTGGTTGCGCCGTTGATCTTCCAGCCTGGGGGCATCACGCCCAACAATCGCCCGACAAAATCGCCGTCCGGCCCACCGCCCGGCGCCGGCAATACTTCGATCTCGACGGTTGCACTCGGCGGCAGCGCGACCACCGCAGGATCTGGCGGCTTTATCGGAGACACAAGACGAACGTCGCCAGACAAGACCACCTCACCAGAGACATCAGGGAGGGGGCGGCTTCCCATCCACATCAACTGATAACGACCGGGCGCTCCCATGTAAGAGAGCGTGTGCAGTTTCCGCTTCGTGATTGCGACGCTGGCGTCTGTGCCGAGGGTGGGATAGAGGTAATCCTTCGTCTCGAGCTCGGACTGGGTGAATCTGCCGATGCCGGGAGCTTCCGAGCCGTCCGGCCCGATGACCTGAAAACGGCTGCCGCCCGAGCGAGAAGACCATTGCACGCGGTCCGGCCCGATAATCCGAAAAACACTTGTACCTGGGCGGGCGTCCCACTCCACCGGCCGAGGATCGTAAGCGACCTGGCTGTAGCTGACGCTTTGAATCTGGACTTCCGCCACGATCGGCTCGCCCTGCTTTAACCTCCGCCGCTCGAGAACGATGCGGCTTTGCAGCCCGTCGACCTGCTCGCCCCACGGCCAGTCTGCGTCGTCTTCGGGGAGCGCGTCGCGGGTTGCCGGCGCGTTCGCGTCTGACGGCGGCTCTTCCACGATCGAGGCCGTATCCTGCGCGTTTTCCTGTTCCGGTTGCGCTTCCTCCACCGGGCTTTCGGGCCGGACGACGCCTGCCCCCACAATACCCACGGCCCCCACCGCGCTGGCGGCGACCAGTATCGTTGCCGCTGTCTTGATCTTTGCCCACATCATCATGTTCACCACCCCCTCTGCAATGCCGGGGATCGCGCCCGTTGCAGCCATGCCGCCCGCACTGATCGATGCGACGAGGTCCGCCGGCGCGGCCTGCGCCGCTTTGGTCCCCAGGAACATGGCGAGCACCGCGCCCGTCACGATCACGCCCTTGCGTCGAAGCCGTGCACGCAGCTTCTGCAGTCCCCGAGAAAGCCGCATGGCAACGGCACCCTCTTTGCACCCGAGAACCTGCGCCGTCTCCGCTTCGCTCATGCCCTGCAAATAGCGCAGGACGATCACATCCCGATATTTCGACGGAAGCGCGGCGAGTGCGTCGTCCACGTGCGGCCGGACTTCCTCCCACGGTGGCTCGCCGGACCATTCCTGTTTTTTTGCTCTCATGGCCGCCGCCTCCCGTTCGTGTTTCGCGCGCCTGATGGACTTTTTCCTCACAAGGAGCGCCGAATTCCTGGCCGTTTGAAACAGCCAACCCGAGACCACCGTCCTGTCGGAGATTCTGCCCGCTTTTTTCATCAGCACAACAAAGGTCGCCTGCGTGGCGTCTTCGGCGGCGTCTTTGTCATTGAGGATCCGCATGCACGTCGCGTAGACCATGTCCGTGTGACGGCACGCCAACTCGGCAAAGGAGTCGTGCGAGCCGTCTGCCGCATATCGGGCGAGAAGCTCGTGATCGGTCATCAGAAATGTTCCCTTCACGTGGGGGCCAGCGCCTCTTCGTTCAGGTCTTCGCGTCTCCTCTATTATACAATGTCCGCTCGGCGTGTCAATCTAACAATATTCTTGCCACGATGGTGGGGGGGAAACTCTTTGGAAAAAGTTTATACTGGAACCCCAAAACCGTAGACCATCGCATATCGGACAAGTATAATAGAGCGGACACAACAGCGATGACTACTGGGTCTTCGTGTCGATAAAGAAATCCGGGAGCTACGCGAACGTCAGGAAGGCGAGAAGCGATACGTCTCACGGGCGTCGTTGATGTGAAAGAACAGCAATCGGGGCTGACCGAGATTCTTTCGGGAGTGCAATATGGCAGAAAACACGATCATGATGAATCGGGCGCCCTTACTGGGAGAAGTACTGGATCCAGTTGTACCTGGAGATCGTGAGTCGGCTGGGGCCCGCCGCGCGGAAACAGGCCCAGGCACGCCTGAAGAAAATGAACATCGAATACGGCTGATGCTTGGGGCGCGTCCCTCCCCCCAAAACTCGTCGCTGTTCTCCCTTCACCTGTGGTATAATTTGTAGAGCGATCACGCTTGTATCGGCAGGCGTGGGTTAGTGTTGGGGCTGTTGATATGGGCGGATGGGGGTTTTTCACTTTGGGGAACGCAGAGACATCGCAGTGAAGGCGATAATCACCGGGGCCAACGGTTTTGTTGGGAGCAATCTCGCCCGCCGGCTTCTTGAGGAAGGCTGGGACGTGGCCGGGATTGTGCGCAAGACCAGCGACCTCACCTTCCTGAGCGGCCTCGGGCTTCATCTCACTGATATTGGCCTGGAGAGCACTGACCAGATCGCTCGCGCCTTCGACGGAGCGGACGTGGTGTATCACTGCGCATCGCGTGCGAGCGATTGGGGCCCGATCGACGTGTTCAGGGAGTCGAACGTCGAAAACACGAGGCGCGTCATGCTTGCGGCGGCCGCGGCGGGTGTAGGGCGGGTCGTGTACATCGGCTCTACCGTCGTTTATGGCTTCCGCGGCCACGTCAACACCGATGAGGTCGGCGCGAAGTCCCCTGCCACATTCCCGTACTGTGTGACGAAGCTCGAGGCGGAGTGGCAGGTGGAAGAGATCGCGCGCGACAAAGGCCTCGACTACGTCATCATCAGGCCGGGCAACGTCTTCGGGCCGTACGATCGTGTAACAACTATCGAGCTTTACAAATTCCTCCTCGCCGGGAAGTTCGCGCACGTCAGCGGGGGCCGTGCCCTTACCTGCCCCACTTACGTTGAGAACTTGATCGATGCCATCGTTCTGGCTGCCACCGCTGCGAATTCCGCATGCGAAGACTTTATCATCACCGACGGCCTTCACATTACCTGGCGGGAGTACATAGAGAAGACATGCGAGATCCTTGGCGCTCCCCTGCCGAGATTCAGCGTCCCTGCCGGCCCCGTCTATGCCGCGGCGATCGTGGCGGAGGGTCTCTACAAGCTGGTCGGCGCCCGGACTCCGCCGCCCATCACACGCTATCGCATCAGCCAGGTGCGAAACAACTATCACTTCTCCATTGAAAAGGCCCGCCGCCTCCTCGATTTCGAGCCTCGGGTCGGTCTCGATGAGGCCATCCGCCGAACGGCGCAGTGGTATCGGGGCGAGAATTCCCACTCTTAAGTCGGTTCTCCGGGCAGTGCATTTCGAGCGCCGGGCGTTGCCTTGAAAAGACGTGACCCTCGGTAACGAGGGCGAAGGGGGGTTAACAGACGCGGCCTGAAAGATCCGGTTGGCTTAACGCGAGCCTTTGAATCCCGCAGGCCGTGTCTGCTTGGGAAGAGCAGTGGGGCGGGATATATCGTTCATACGAACCTGGCACCCACCTCGAAACGCGCTCCCAAGTTGCTTACTCTCACGATTTCTGCGCGCGCGCAGGTGTCGGCATACGAAACCTGCCGTTTGAAGAAAATGTCTATCAGATCTCCTTCAGCCGGCTTGCTCTCTGTTTCAAACAAGATGCCGCCTGAAGAAATATCCCGGAGCAGACCCGACAGGAACTGTCTCGATTTGCCGGGGGCCACCAGACGGAAAAGTATCGTGTCGCACATTTCTTCGCGCTGATCGGCGCGGCGTTCTTTGACTCGCAACATGTTCATCCCCTGAGTGTGCACATTCGGATCCAGGCTGAGGGCGCCCGGCAGTCCGTAAGTGTGCTGTCCGCAGTCGTTAGACATGCCCATTGCGTGTCCCCGCTCCGTGTGGCCTTTTGCCTGTTTAGTTGTGTTATCGGCCGGACCGGCGGGCATTCCATATTTTTTTCTGGCCGTTGGAGGGCCGTTGCCCGATAATTATGGTGGGAACGTCCACAGAGGCGCAAGGCGCGAGCCGGCGGCCCCCGGGGGCTGGTCAAAATCATGAGCAAGTCTGCCGAACGAGACACCGCGCGGCCGTTTGTCGGCATCATTTACGATTGTTGCGACACTTACGGTCGCTTGTATCTCAACCGAACTTCCACGGCCTTCGAGGGTCATTGCCCGCGGTGTTACCGCAAGGTGACCGTCGCCGCTGCCGAAGATGGCTCCGAGGACCGTTTCTTGCGCGGCTGAGATCGGGGCCGTTCAGTTTCTCACACCCTCAATATCAAGGAATAAGGTCCAAGGTCCAAAGTCCAAAGTCAAGAGGCGCGGCGTTGTTCGTTCATTCGCCCGTTCCTGGGTTGCAAAGGCGACCTCGGACTCCTGATTCCGGTCTTCTGACTTCTGACTTTGGACCTTGGACCTTGGACTTTGGACTCTTAGTTTAGTCTTGTCATTGGTCATTGAACATTGCCTCTCTGCCGTGGCTTGTGTGTTCTCAGTCCACCAGCATTCGACCATCAATGCTGAAGTGTTCGTCGGTGGCGGCCATGAGGTTATCGGCGGTGCTTTCGCGGAAAGAGGCAACTTCTACGCGCACGCCGCGCCCCTTGAGCATATTGACGAGCGCCACAAAGTCGCCGTCGCCGGTGACGAGGACGATAACGTCCACTTTGTCCACCAGCGATATGGCATCGATAGCGATGCCCATGTCCCAGTCGCCCTTACGTGAACCATCGCTGCGCACGATCAGGTCTCGGCGCTTGATCTCGAAGCCCGATCTCCTGAGCACCTCATAAAACTTTTCCTGATCGGTGCCTTCTTTCTCCACCGTGTAGGCGATGGCCCGCACGAGCTTGCGGTTCCTCATAAGCGCGGGCAGGAGCCTGCGGAACGACACTTTTGAGCTGTAGATCTTTTTGGCGGAGTAATACATGTTTTGGACGTCGACCAAGACTGCCACTCGCTGGTTCCGCCATAGTTCGTCGCGGTCGGAGTTGGATGCGCCGCCTGCCGGCGCCATGCTGAGCAGGTTTGCCCGTTCCCGGTCGAGCTGGCGAAGCATTTGTTCGAGGCGGACGTTGCTCTTGGTGAGCCGCTGGTTGTCTTCGCGGAGAACACTCTTTTCCGCGCGAAGTTTTTCTATCTCGAGTTCAAGGTCGGAGATGTGCTCCGCGCTCAAGGAAAGCTGGCGGTGCAGATCCTGGGCGCCCGGGTCCATCCCGTTTATTCGTATGGTGCCGCCTTTTCGTGCTCGGGCATTGGCCGCAGCCGCGTCCGGGCCGGTAATATCCTTATCTTGCATTAGTCTCCTCCCCTGCTCTTCATACCTGATAGTCCTGAATGTACCCCTCTTTGGGTGATATCTTATAGACGAGGTGGGGCCTGTCGTTGACGACCTTCGTGCCCGGCGGGATCGGCCCCGTAAGCCACACGTTTCCGCCCACCTCGGCGCCTTTACCGATGACCATGGCCCCGAGGATGGTCGCTCCGGAATAGATGGTGACGTTGTCTTGGATAGTTGGGTGCCTTTTTCTGTCCCTGACGATCTTGCCGTCTTCTCCCTTAGGGAAGCTGAGTGCCCCGAGGGTCACCCCTTGGTATATTTTCACGTTGTCACCGATCTCGGTGGTCTCGCCGACCACGACCCCGGTGCCGTGATCAATGAAGAACTTCCGGCCGATCGTGGCCCCGGGGTGGATGTCCACCCCGGTTGCGCTGTGCGCATATTCTGTCATTATCCTCGGCAGAAGTGGGACCTTTTGCATGTGAAGCTCGTGCGCTATGCGATACACCACGATGGCCCTGAATCCGGGATAGCTGAAAATGATCTCGTCGAGGCTCTTGGCGGCGGGATCGCCTTCATAAGCCGCCTGCAGGTCGGCAGCGAAAAGATCCCTGAGGTCGGGGATTTTCTTGAAGAATGCGGCTGCTTCCTCGCGGCCGCGGCCCTTGCACAGATCGCATGGCTCGTGTTCGTGCCCGGGATTGGGGCACTCGTGCTGAAAGCTCTTCGCGATCTGCTCCGAGAGCGACGCGTACAACAGGTCGATCTTATCGCCGATGTGATAAGCGATGTTTGCGCGGTTGAGCTTGCGCCTGGTGAAATGCCTCGGGAAAAGCACCTCCAGCAGGTCGGCGAGGATCGCGATGACGTCTTCCAGCGAAGGCATCGGCCTCTCCGACAGGTCTTCGAGCATGCCTTCTTTCTCGTACGATTTCAGCACCGCGCCCACCACCTGGGGCAGGCTCTCGTCTTTGTCTTTCGGTAATCCACCGGCCATATCAATTCATCCCCGAAAGCACTCCTCACTGCTCACTGTTCGTTGGCCCTGGCACAAGTATACATGATGCCCGAGGCAAAAGCAACAATGAATATTCGGAGAGCGGCGCTCCCGGTCCGCCAACGAAATATGATGTTTGGTCGGTGCGCGAAACCTTCTCCCGTACTCTTCGTCGTCGTCCCCGTCGTCGACGGCACCGCCGCGCTGCAAGGCACTGTTGCGCCAGTCCCAACGTAACGCAAGCATCTTTACTGCACCGCCCGCCGTCAGGGAAGATTTCCCATTGCTTTTTTCGCCCCGCATTAGTATAAAAGGTGGTCGCTGAAAGCCAGACCTTAACCGGACGACACCTTCGTTGGAGACGGACGCAAATGCTGACGGACAAGAAGATCCCCGACAAGCTGAAAAAGGCCGAGGAGCTTTACAACAGGGAACGATTCGTGAAGGTGGCCGACGTGCCGGTGCAATACGCCCAAACGCGAGAGCACTTCCGCGATGAGCCCGGCCGCGCCGCGAAACTCAAGTGGCGGCCCGCCAAGTCCGGCATGAAGTGGGGGGGCGAATGGATCACGGCCTGGTTCAGGGGCAACGTTAAGCTGCCTGCCGAATGCGAAGGCAAAAAGGTACTTGTCCGTGCCAAAACCGGCTGCAACGCCACTATGCTTATCGTCGACGGCGAGCACAAGGGCGTGTTCGACGGCAACCATGCCGTGGTTATGATAGCCGCGAAAGCAAAGGCCGGCAAGAAGTACCATCTCGCCCTCGAGGCCTATTCCGGCCACAACTACGGTGGCCTCTCGCCCGAGCATATCAGCGGCACGCCACGCCCGAAACCGAGGACCTTTGGCAGCATCGAGGTTGTCGTCGAGCGCGAAGACGTTACCGCGTTCATGATTGACCTTCGTGTGCTGAGGAACCTCGTGGACGCCCTGGACGAGAACAGCCTCCGGCGGAACAAGATCATTCGCGGCTTCGCCGACGTGCTCGCAGCAATCAATCAGCTCCCATACGAGGAGCCCGAAGAAATCTGGCGGCCGAAGCTCGCCGAAGCCCGCAAGATCATGCGGCCGCTGCTTCAATTGAAGAACGGCCCCACAACGCCGCATATCGGCTTGATAGGGCACTCGCACATGGATACCGCCTGGCTGTGGCCGCTGGCCGAAACCTGGCGCAAGTGCGCGCGCACCTACAGCATGGCCCTGAACCTGATGGAGCAGTACCCGGAGTACACGTTCATCCAGGCCGCGCCGCTGCACGCCGAAATGATGCGCCAGGAATACCCCGGCATCTATGAGAAGATGAAGAAGAAAGTGGCCGAAGGCAAATGGGAGCCAAACGGCGCAATGTGGATCGAGCCCGACTGCAACGTGCCCTCAGGCGAATCGTTCGTGCGACAGCTTCTCGTGGGCCAGGCAACAACGCGTCGCGAGTATGGTTACACGGCCGACACCCTCTGGCTGCCCGACGTCTTCGGATACTCCGCCGCCTTGCCGCAGATCCTGCGCGGCTGCAACGTCGAATTCTTCTGCACCACGAAGATCTCGTGGAACGACACCACCCGCTTCCCGTTCGACACGTTCAACTGGCAGGGCATCGACGGCACGACGGTACTCGCGCATTACAATTCCATTCACTGCTGGCCCGACCCCAAAACGCTCACCGAGCAGTGGAACTGGGTGCAGCACAAGGACGTGCAGGACCGCCGCCTGTGCTCGTTCGGATTTGGCGACGGCGGCGGCGGGCCGATGGCCGAGATGCTCGAGGTGGCGCGGCGCATGAAGGACCTCGAAGGCTGCCCGCGCACAGAATACACCACCGTCAGCAAGTTCATGCAGGGCATACGCGATGAGCTGCACGACCTGCCGTTGTATGTCGGCGAGCTTTACTTCGAGTTGCACCGTGGCACGCAGACCTCACTCGCGCAGATCAAGCGCGGCAATCGCAAGAACGAGTACGCCCTGCGCGACGCCGAATTCCTCGCCACGCTGGCGGCTCTGCGCGGCAGGCGATATCCGGCCGACAAGCTCCTCGAGACCTGGAAGACGCTCCTCACCAACCAGTTCCACGACATCCTGCCCGGGTCATCCATAGCGGAAGTAAACATCCAGGCGGTGGAAGAACTCGACGGCTGCCTGGCCGATGCCGAATCAATCACCGCCGACGCGCTCAAGGCCATCGCCGGCACCAGCCGTCCCACAGACACCAATCTACTTGTCGTGAACACCCTGAGCTGGGATCGCACCGGCGAGGTAGTAGTAGACGCGCCCAAAGGAACCAAACCTGCCGATGAAAACGTCACGGCTCAGTGGATAAAGGACGTCACAGGCAAGGCGAAGCTTGCCGTCAGCGGCCTGACAGTGCCGGCGCTCGGCGCTGCATCGCTTCCTCTGGCGAAGGGCAGGCCGGGAGGACAGTCGCCCTTCAAGCTCACCCGCAACACCGTCCGCACGCCGCACGCTACCGTTCGCTTCGACAAGGCAGGGCGTATCGTGTCACTCGTCGACAAGGCATCCGGCCGCGAGGTAGTAGCCCCCGGCGGCGCGCTCAACAGCATTCTTGTCGGCGAAGAAGTGCCCCTGGCAAACGATAACTGGGACATCGACAGCGACTACACGAGGAAGATGTGCGCCGAAGATCGCCTCGTCACGCGCGAGGTCGTGGCTGACGGGCCGCTGCAGCTCCGAATCCGCAGCGAGTACAAGGTCGCGCAGGGATCGAGTGTAACGCAGGACATGATTTTCCACGCCGGATCGCCGCAGGTCGATTTTGAAACCATGATCGATTGGGACGACAAGCACCAGTTGCTGAAAGCCGGCTTTGACCTCAACGTAGCGACAGAGGACGCACGCCACGAAATCCAATACGGCCACGTGCACAGACCCACGCACCAGAACCGCCCCTACGATCAGGCCCGATTCGAGGTATGCGCACACAAGTGGACTGACCTGTCGGAAAACGGTTTCGGCGTGGCGATCCTCAACGACTGCAAGTACGGCGTGAGCGTTGTAGGCAACCAGCTTGGCCTCTCACTGATCAAGTCGGGCACGCACCCCGACTGGCGCGGCGACAAGGGCCGCCACCTCGTCACCTACTCGTTGCTTCCGCACGCGTGTGCGTTCTCGGTCGAGTCGGTCGTGCGACCGGCCTACGAGCTGAACGTGCCGGCGATCACCCACCTTGCGAGCGCGAGAAGCAAAGGCTTCGACGGCTTCCTCTGTGTGGACGCGCCCAACGTGATAGTGGAAAGCGTGAAATGGGCCGAGAAGGGCAACGCGTTCGTCGTGAGGCTCTACGAGGCTGGCAAGGCCGGCTGCGCCGTGCGGGTGAAGTTCAACACGAAAGTGAGATCGGTAAGCGAAACGAACATGCTCGAAGAGAAGCCGAAGAAGCTCGACCTCAGAAAAGATGCCGTGGCTTTCAACCTGCGGCCGTTCGAGATCAAAACACTCGTGTGCAGAATCTGAGCACATAAGTTTCGGAGGTTTACAGATGAGAAGGAGCGTGAGAATTCACGCTGGCCGGTTGCTCGTGGCAGTTGCAATGCTTGCGCTCTTCGTGGCCGGCGCCGGACCGGCACTCGCGGAGGCGGACGTCGCAAGCGCGACGGACGACCTCGATAGCATTCGGGCACTTGCAATGCGAGGCCTGATCCGCGCACAGGAGCTGAGAACGGCGCACCTGTACGCGCGCGGCTTTGGTATCTCTTCCCCTCAACACGTAGCCGAGGACATGGTGATCGAGGGACTGTGGCTTTTTGATTACCTGCACTCGATGGACAACTCCGCGATGTCGCTCCTGTCCTACGCGAAGGATGAAGAACACCCGTACCTCGAAGAGGAACTCGAGGTCTTCAAAGCGTACCTGCCGGAAGCCGCCCGGATGACGATCGAATACTACGACAAGACCTCGCGAGCGCTGGTCGAAGCGGTGGATCGAGCGAACAAAGCCGCCGTCAAAAGCAGACCCACGAATGTCGAGGTGCTCCCGGCGAAGCCGTGGACGGACAACGACTCCGCACGCGCGATAGCGGGCGATGGCCTCGAGATCGGCTGGAAGTGGCCGATGATCCAGGCGGCGACTTCGGCGATCGGAAGGCATTTCGCAAAGCACGGCCAATCGCAGGAGCGCATCTTCCAGCTTGCGGCCGATGCCGGCATAGGTTTCGTGTGCCCCGACGATCGCAACCTGTTCGACTGGATCGACGCCGAGAAGGAGGAGGGGCGCTACGACTGGTCGCGCATCGATGCCCTGCTCGCGCGTTGCAAGAAGTACGACATAGCGCTCTGGCTGCCGCTTCCATCCTACAAGACGAGCCCGCCGCGATGGCTCCGAGAGCGTCTGGGTGATAGGGCCGTGCTCAGCGGCATCGACGGCGCCCCGCTCAAGGTGCCGTCCAGAGGATTGAACCAGACGCTCGGCATCAACGACATTCGCAAAGAGAACAACCCTGTGAACCTGTTCGACCCCGAGGTGAGCAGGCTCTTTGCGCGATACATTAAAGAGCTTATCGAGCACATCAAGCAGGCCGAGGTCAGGATCGTGGCAGTGCAACTTGGCGACGACGATCCTCTGCCGCCTGACTCCGGGCTGGAAGCACAGGTGCGGTTCAAGGCGTGGCTTAAGAAGAATAAGATCGAGCCGCGCGAACGCTGGGGTATGGACCTCGATCTCGAAGACATAACCCTACCCCCGGAGATGCAAACGGCTGGGGTGGAGGAGCCCGGCAGGAGGCAGATGCTCCTCGACGTCGTGCGCTTTCGCGAGGACGAGTACATTGAATACTTCCGCACACAGGTGGATGCCATCCGCGAGGCGGCGCCCGAGCTTCCGATATGCACGCAATCGTGCGATCGGGGCATGACCAACGAATCGATGAACGGCCGGCCAAACGAGCGCCTCATCCGCGAACTGGGGTTGATGTCATACGGCGACACCGGCGACGCAAGCATTTGGGATGACCTGCGACGCAGCTATTCTCCCGTCGGTCGGTCGGTCACGAAGGTCGATACCGGAAGCGGCGACACGCCGGCGCAACACGGGTTCTCGTCGTACATGCACGGCACGTTCGGGATGATGTCGTCCCCCTTGCCGATAGCGCGAGGCTTCGCCGCAAAATACAGTCATAATAATTATCACTATCCCGACATGCGCCGGGACTCGGCGTCGTTGTACGGTTGGCGGCGATTTCACGAACGCGCCCAGGCGATGTGGCCGGAAATGGTGAACACTAAGCCGGCGCCACGGGCCGCGATCCTCTGGTCCGATACGAGCAACAAATATCAATCGTTCATCGCCGATCGCGTACCGGGTCTTGGCGGCTTCGGCTCTGGTGTTGCGAATTATCACAAGCTCGGCTTCGTAGGCTGGGGGCGCATTCTCAATTCGCTTTGCATGGCGCACGATGTAGTCACCGAAGAGCAGGTGAGGCAAGGCGCGCTGACACGCTACGAGATGCTCGTGATGCCGGCTGTGCAGGCCCTGCCCGCCGACGTGGCCGCGCGGATACGAGAACACTTCGAGGGCGGTGGCCTCGTGGTCGCGACGAGCGCACCCGCACTGTTCGACGATAAGATGGTACAGAAAGGCGTCGGGCAACTCGCCGATGTGCTCGGGGCCGACTTCGACGGATTCCTGCCAAGGACTGCCGTGCCCAACACGGCCTTTGGCGGACCGACGCACGATCCTCAAGGGCTGCGCACGCTTTACTGCGCCTGGAAACCGCACAACGAAAATGAAGTGGTCGAGAGATTCGCAACCGGACAACCTGCCGTAGTGGTGCACAAGGGCGAGAAGGGCAGGGCGCTCCTGATAGGTTACCCCGTGGGGCGCGAGGCGTTCGCAACCGACTCCTGGACCCTTTACAGCGGCGCTACCTCCAGCCGCGCGCCCAACGGCAGTTGGTTCATGCAAAGCGCGGTCGAGTGGTTCAGACTCAGGGTCAAACTGCTCGATTTCGCACCCAGCGCACTCGTCGCAAGCGAGAGAATCATGCGCGGATCAATCGATTGGACCTGGACGCGCAGGAGCGGCGACTTCCGCGACTATTCATGGGACGGCGGCGGCAATCCGCGTTCGGTGGAGCTTGGCATCCGCAAGCGAGAAGGCAACCCCAACCTCTACCTCACGCTCTTCAACCGCGAGGGAGGCGGAGGGCAGCACGATCCCGGCGTGATCCATTATGAATCCACAAGCAAGAATGTGGGCATAAAGCTCAAGTTAGGCGACATATTGCGGATATACGATGTGACGCTGGGGTGCAGTGTGCCCTTTACAAGGTCAGGGGCGGTAGAGCCTTTCTCGCCGGTGGTCACTTTCAATACTCATGTCGAGCCTTCAAGCGCGCGCATGTTCGTGATTTCGATCAACGATTACAGCATACGCACCTATGCGGGCAAGCGCGAGTTCGGCCCAACCGACCAGACCATTCGCGACGCGGTCCAGAAACTCGCCACTGACGCCGACCCGCCCGAGCACACGGTGATCGGCCTGGCGGGGATTGACGAGTACCTGACGGAAAAAGCCGTTCGTGAGATAAGCATAAGCGCCGAGAGCCCGCTATACGTCCGCGCGGCAAAACGCCTCGCCGCTGCAATCGAGGAGATCTACCACACGAAAGCGCGCGTCACCCGCACCAGCCCGCGCAGGGCCGGCCCGCACGACACCTACATCGAGCGCCCCCATATCTTTCTCGGCAGCCACAACGAAAGCCACTACATCTCCATACAGAAGATTTTTTACCAGCGCGCCGCCGACTATCATACGGCCAGGCTGCCCATATTCCCCAGCCACACCTTCCCCGGCGCCGACCGCTCCATCACCGTACTAATGCGGCCCTACCCGATACTCAGGCTGGAAGGCGGCAACGAGATGAAACCCATTCAAAACGACCTTCTCGGCCATGAGCACGTTGTGATAGGCGCAAGCAACTCGCATGGCCTGGAACTCGGAATCGACAACCTTATCAAGCTTCTTAAGCAGTAAGAGCTGGGGGAAACCTTTCTGAAGAAAGGTATGTGTTTAGCGACCTTCGCAAAGGCGATCCAGACGGTTGTTCTGCCGTGCAGTTTCTGAGCCTCGCAGAGGCGTAACATTGTTAGCCCAAGGCGTGAGCCTTGGGTATCGTGGTTCGCCACACCAGCGCGCCCTGCAGGGGCGCAACCCGTGGGGCTTCGCGTCGGTTATGTCTCTTGAGTTGCGCCCCTACAGGGCGCATGTTTTCTCTTACTCCGTGCACCCAAGGCTCACGCCTTGGGCTAACAATGTTTCATCCCCTTTGGGGATTCCTGCGAAGTCCATACAATGTCAGCTTCACACGCTAAACACGTACGAAGAAAGGTTCTCCCCCAGACCCCTTTCCAAAGACTTTTCACGCCGTGCCGGCGATTGGCCACCTGGCGAGCGCGAGACGCAAAGGTTTCGACGGCTTGCTCTGCGTCAATGCTCCCAACGTGATCGTCGAAAGCGTGAAGTGGGCCGAGAAGGGCAAGGCGTTTGTTGTGAGGCTCTACGAGGCCGGCAGGACCGGCTGCGCCGTGCGGGTGAAGTTCAACACGAAAGTGAGATCGGTAAGCGAAACGAACATGCTCGAAGAGAAGCAGAAGGAGCTCGGCATCAGAAAAGACGCCGTGGCTTTCAACCTTCGGCCGTCCGAGATCAGGACCCTGCTGTGCAGGATTTAGAGACTATCTCAAGACCGGCCCGAAGCGTTGATAGGGGAGGTCTTGCCCAGTGCAATGTACTCGGGGTCGACTTTTGAGATGGTCTCCATGAGCATGCCTCAATAAAAGCCACTTGTATCGCCCTTACAGGGCTCGGATCTTTTGGTTTCGCCTACCCAGGGCGTCGCCGGAGCCCTTCAGGCTCCAGCTTGCCCTGGGCTGTATTGTAACGCCCCTTCGGGGCTAAGAACAACAGACTTTGGACTTCCAACTTGTTCCTCGGGCTCTGGACCTCGGACCTTTCCACGATAGAAGGTCAACAAAATCCAAACGGATAACATGGACGACGGCCCGGGTAACCGTGGTCTAAGGTCCGCATCCGTAACCCATGACTAATTCACAACTCATACCGTGAGGCAGCCCTGAAAGGGCGACCAGATTATAGCCCAGGGCAGAGCGCGGCCATAGGTCGTGCGTCGCCCTGGGTAACGGTCCATCCCACACCAAAGGAGCCCTGAAAGGGCGATACAATTCAACCCCATTGCGGGTCCCCGCGTCGCCCTGGGTAATGGTTCATCCCACACCAGAGCATCCGGGAATGTGTCACTCCCTGTGGGCCAGGGCAACAAGGAGGCCCAGCAAGCCCAGCAACAGGATGGACGTTCCGATGTTGGAGACTTTGAAAACCGCGATGCGGAGCGAGTCGCCCGCGACGATGACAAATCCAAACAGCACAACGGCAAGCGAGTAGAGCCGCCACCGTTTTATCAGCCTGCGCATCTTCGCCATCGTAAGAGCGAAACCGATATGGGACCCGCAGCTCGGGCAGTGCGATGCCTGCCTTGATATTCTCTCGCCGCAATCGGGACAACGAACGAGCATCGGATTCTCCCTCCGGCCTACCTTATTATTGCGCAGGGGATGGGGCGAGTGCAGTCCTTGATGGGATTGTCCCCCGCCGCCCCTGTTCGTTCTCGTCGTCAAATCCACTCTCATTTCCGCACAAGTGCGCGCTTCTGCGATGGTAGGCGCTTCAGTTCCGGACGAAGGGGAAGGGCAAACCATGCATTCGAAAACATCCGCTCTGGAAAAGAAAGACCTTGACACACGCCTTTTGCGGGCTTATAATCTTGTCATTGGCGGGACAGACCAGAAGCGGCGCGACGTGCAAGGGAAAGGTGCCGCTCGGTTCCGCTCCCGTTAACGGCAACGGTTGGTGATGTCGGGGCCTGAAAACCAACTTGCCATAATTGGTCAAGAGAAGGGGAAAACGCGAGCCCGTACTCATGGATGAGGACACGCCATGCGACTATGTTTGATAAACCCATCCAACCGGCTTGTCAGCAGTGTCAACTCCAAGGATAGCCGTTGGAACCGGTACCGCGTATGGAAACCGCTAAGTCTTCTGGTTCTCGCGGGCGCGACCCCGCCTGAGTGGGAAATCTCGATCGTGGACGAGAACCTCGGCGCACCGGACTATTCGGCCATGCCTCGGCCGGATCTGGTGGGCATCACCGCTTTCACCTCACAGGCGGTCCGCGCCTATCAAGTGGCCGCTCACTTCCGCACGCTGGGCGTGCCGGTCGTCATGGGCGGCATCCACGTGACCATGTGCCAGGACGAGGCTATGGAGCGTGTGGACTCGATTGTCACGGGGGAAGGCGATGGCATCTGGCCGCAGGTCTTGGACGACGCCCGGCATGGCAGCCTGAAGCGCCGGTATGAAGGAGGGCACGCCGACATGAAAAATGTCCCGCTCGCCCGCCATGATTTGCTGGCCAAAGGATACGCCTTCGGGGCCATTCAGACCACACGCGGCTGTCCATTGAACTGCAGTTTTTGCAGCGTAACGGCGTTCAACGGCGCCCGCTACCGGCAGCGACCCGTTCCGGACGTCGTGCGGGAGTTCCAGTTGATCCGTGAAAAGCGCGTTCTGGTGGTGGACGACAACCTTATCGGCACGCGCCCTGAGCACATCGCCCGTGCCAAGGACCTGTTCCGCGCCATGGCACGGGCGAATCTGCGAAAGGAATGGATTGGCCAGGCAACCATTAACTTCGGCGATGACGAAGAACTCCTGGCGTTGGCCGCGAAGGCCGGGTGCAGGGGTATCTTCATCGGCTTTGAATCCCCTGCGCCGGAAGGGCTTGTGGAGGTTGGCAAAAAACTCAACCTTCTCAAGCGCCGGGACTTCCGCGCCTCCGTCCGGCGCATACAGCGGCACAACATGATGGTCGGGGGTTCTTTTATCATGGGATTGGACGTCGACGAACCGGGCATCGGCAAACGTATCGCCGAGGCAGCCGGCAGATACGGCGTGGACACCCTCAACGTGGGGTTTCTGACGCCCTTGCCGGGCACGCGCCTGTGGGACAAGATGAAATCAGAGAACCGCATCGCCCTCGATGCGTACCCTGAAGACTGGAAGTACTACACGCTGAACTTGCCGGTGGCCCGGTTTAAGCATCTCTCTCTGGACGGCATCCTCCAAGAAATGACATCCTGCACCCGGAGGTTCTATTCCGTGCCGCGCATTGTCCGGAGGATGTGTACCGTCTTACGGCAACGCCGCACGCCGCTGTTCAGTTTGGTGGGCAATCTGTCGTACAGGAGAAACTCCCGTCTGAGCAGCAAGGCATACGCGGACTTCAAGCATCAACGGGGCAACAGGCACGAAATCGACCTCGTCGCCGAGAAGTGACCCGGTCTCAGAAACGGCTTGGGGAAGTGTAGGAGGCGCATGGCGTTCCTTCCTACCTCCCCCACGGCATTCCCGCCTTCGGCTGATTCACAAAACGTTTTACCTTCAGTACGATCCTGCCGCCGCCAAGCGGCGCAACAGCGCGTCGTTCTGCCGAGGGAGGCGTTTCGGCCCCGGATGAGGCGGAAGGGGGAACCACGCATTCGAAAGCATCCTCCCAGAAAGAGAAAAGGCTTGACACAGGGCACGGCGCCGTTATAATCCAATCGATGGGAGGATGCACTGTGCACTGTACCCGTACGAGATCATCTGAAAGGAGCGTTCACATGATTAGAGCCGCAATCGTCACGGTGGTGGTCGTTTGCTTGGCTTTCACAGTCGCCGCTGGTGAAGAGACCGCCGAGAAGGAAGAGATCAAGCTCGAGGACCTCAAGCTGCCGCTGTCGTCACTTAATGCGTGGAAGACGAGAGCATACACCTATCAAATCGACCGCAGAGGCGAGCTTTCCACGGTTGGAAAGATTATCATGCGGACCGAAGTGGACGGAGAAAAGACTGTGCTTCATGATACATGGGCACTCGAGTGGCGTGGAAGAAAGATGTCACTCGATCTCCAGATGGAATGCAAGGCGACCTCCCTTCTGCGCCCCACACTCATCAAATCGGTGGGGCAAGGTGATGACGAGCTGGTCACCTTCTCGGCAGAGGTCGGCGAGGGCGATGCCCTTGTGAAATACGAGGACGGCAAGCAACGGGAGATCGATTTCCCAGCCGACACAGTGACAGACATTGCAATGTTCAGGATCTTCTCCCTGTTGCCTCGAGAGGAGGGGACAAGGATCAAACTCGGGCACGTGCTGGAAGTCTCCGAATTGAATCTGAAGGGTCCCGCGCAGATTTTGTATGTGGGGAAAGAGCGGATACCCCTCCACGATGACGAAGTCGAACTGCACAAGTTCGTCTGCAAGCGGGACGGCAGAATCATCGAAGAAGCCTGGGTGGACGACAAGGGAACGCTGCGTCGTCTTCGGATTGACGGCCGAAAGATTATTACGGAGGTCCCGGCCGATACTCAGTAGGCGGCAGCCACCATCGGCACGGCACCCTCGGTGCAGAGGTGAAAGACGGGGAGGGCATCTTTCGCGCATGGTACGTTACCGGCGCTTTAGCAGCGGAGGTTCCCGTCTCAGGCGGTTACGACAGGGCGTCAGGAAGGAGTACTCGGAAGAAGGGGAGTTGATCTCAGAGACCATCGTTAAGGACGATGTGGAGGGTGAGCAATCCAAGCCGTAGAAGGCGCACGGCGCCCGTTCCTCATTTGGTCCACGACAAGCCAGCCCGTGGCTGATTCACAAAGCGCTTGACCTTCAGCACGATCCGGCCGCCGGAGCCGGGGGCGAGGTCTACGGCGAAGTAGTTGTTGTCCACTGCCAGACGGCGTCCGCCCAACCGGACTTCCACGCACTGGTTCTCGCCGTAGGCGCCGGTCCGTACCACGACGGATCGGGACTCGCTCTGACAAAGGTTCACGTAACGGACGCTTACCTTGTCCTTCGTGATGGAGTCGATGAGAACGGCGATGTTCTCGGGCAGGCCGGGACGGTTGCGCTGGGGGTCGAAGTGCCACAACTCGGCCCGCAGCAGTGACGTGCCCTTGCCGAGGGATGGGCTGACTCCTCCGCAGATCATGGTGTAAAGAGCATGCGTGGAGAGCGGGTTGTAGCGGTGGGGCCAGTCGGTGCGGCACTGCCACTCGGGCGTCTTGTCGCGGCCCATGTCGCGCATGCGTTGGTGGATGCGGTTGAGGTCGGATTCCATCATCTTTTCGGGGTAGTCGGGGTTCCGGCCGAGGACGTAGTAGAACCAGGCGAGACCGTCCGGGATGTAGAAGTAACCCGTATCGTACCTGAACTTGCCGGTCCGGCCCCATAGTTCGAGTTCATCTTCGAGGAGCTTGAGGTCGTCGTCGCGGAACTCGGCAAGATAGAGGGCGATCAGTTGGCGGGTGAAACCCATCCGACCGACCCAGCCGTCGTCTTCGCGACCGGCCGGCGGGTACTTCTTGCCGTCGTGTTCGATTGCGACATCGTAGAGTGCGCGGATCTGGCGGCGGAGCGGTTCCATGTACTTCGTATCGCTCGAGAGGATCATGGCGTTGTCGAGCGCCGAAAGAATGGCCGGAACGAAGAAGCCGAAACTGCCGTGCTCACCTTTTGGCTTGTGCGACCATCCGCCGAGCGCCGACGGCCACCAGCGTCCGCCCCAGTGCTCGCCGATTATGCCGTTGAGGCCGATGTTGCCCGGGAAGTGGCCGTTGTTCTCGATGGCCCGCTCGATCCAGGCGTCCACGTATTCCAGCAGCCATTTTCTGTACTTCTCGTCGCCTGTCAGAACAAATGCGTTGGCCGGAAGCGTGGTGGCATAGAGGTTGAGGGGTGCGTCGCCCTTCACGTTGATGTGGAGGGGCCATTCTGAGCCGATCCTGTCGCCCCAGAATCGCGGCTTGATCGAGAGTTGTGCGCCTTTGCTGCCGGTCATGAGGCTGCGAATGATGCGATGCTTCGGGTCGTAGATCGGCTCTCCCTCGATGCCTTCGTTGAGGTAAAAGCCCGCGAAGCGCAGCGCCCGGTCGCGATACTTCTTGTTCGTCGTCTCCGCCAGAGGTAGCTGGTTGAACGCGGCCAGGCTCTCGCCGTGGTGATGCCAGTCGTTGGCGGTGAGGAACTCCTTGTAGAACACCCCGTACTCGGGTGCGGACTCCACTTCTTCGGTGGTGAACTGCTTGATGGCGCCCTCGAAGGCTTTGTAGTAGTTCTCGAGCAGGGAGCGCTCGCCGCCGAGCGCGTAGAGCAGCGGGAAGTTCGCGCAGCCCTGGAGTACATCGTCGGAGCCGTCGTTCCATCCCCACCGTTCGATGCACTTGAGGTAGCCGCGCTCGTCCCAGTACTTATGGAAGTAAGTGTTCGCCGAGCGGACGTTCTCGGCGAGGAGCAGCCGCTGGGTGAGCGCCCATTGTGGCGGGAGCTGTCTGGATTTGATTTCGATGACGACCGTGCCATCGGGCAGCTCAGCGGCGGCGCGGGGCGTCGCGGCGCAAACGGACGCGAAGATCAGGCCGGTAAGGAGCCAGTTGCAAGGTTGCATTGCGTTGTGTCCGCGACGAAGCCGCAAGGTCCTACTTGGCGGCCTTTTCATTGAGGTCGAGCAGCCCATATTTGCGGAAGGTGCTCTGAGCTTTTTCGTTCTTGAGGAAGTCAAGGAATTTGCGGGCGTTTTCTTTGTGTGGGGCGCCTTTCACAACGGCAGCAAGGCACTCGCACGGCGAGCCCTTGTCCTTTTGAATGGGGATGATGTCTACTCCGTCGACCGTGACGGCGAGCATGCGCCACCTGAAAGTGGCATCGGCCTTGCCCTGGGCGACCATGTTCAAGCCGGGCAGATTACTGCATTTCATGTCGGCGTGTTGGGCTTCGCTCGCCTGCTTGGCCAGGCCCCACTTCTCGACGATCTCGTTGGCAACGCGGCTGGGGCATCCGCTTTCCGGCTCGGGCATTACCAGCCGCACACCGGGCTTTTTGAGGTCCTCGGGCGACTTGATGTTCAACGGATTGCCCTTCTTGACCACCAGCACAACCGAGTTCCAGGCGATGGTCTGGGCGGAATTGACAACGCCCGCCTTCCGGGCGGCCGCCATGTGCACGGGGGAGGCGGTGATGAGCACATCGGCCTCGCGGCTCTTCTTGATCGCCGGGATCAGAACGCTGCTCACGCATCCGGTCCGTGCGCTGACGTTCAGGCCGGTGTGGGCCTCGAACGCGGGGATGATTTCGTTCACAGGTTCCTCGAGGCGATGGTGGATGTACACCCGCAGATCAACATTGTAATCGCGTGTGGCCAGGTGCATACAACCGAACAAACACAGCACCAAACTCAAACAGACCAGCTTTTTCATGGCAATTCCCTTTCGTTATCCATAATAATACCCCGTTAGGAAAAACACCCAATCTTATGACCATTATGGCGCTGCGGCATAGCCTATGTCAAGAAGAAAGTGCGGGCATTGCAGTCAAAGCTACCCGCCGATCCGTTTTGCTCGCCGTATTTTCTTGACACGGCGGCTTTCTGGGGCTAATATTGATAAAAGCATCGAACGCTCAAGCGATGCGTTGCTGCACTCCGGTGGAAGACCTTCGGGTCCTTGCTTTGAAAGGAACTCAACATGAGGTTGTCGCCAGTTGTTGTACTACTCGTTTCAGCCGCTATCTTGTGCGGCTGCACTGAACATCAATTCCGCGAAACGGAAGGCGATCGTGTGCTTCGTCAATGGCGGCAAAGCATGGATCGCGTGCCCGCGCGGCGCACGGGCAACGTTATGATCGTGGTCGACAGGACTATCGTAGACCAAAACGATTCGGCGGAGGTGTCGGCTGCATGGCGATACGCCGACGAGAACATCGCGGTCGGCAGCGACGGCAGCCCCGCCCGCCGAAACGGCATCCGCATCGGCGTGGTGAAAGACGGCCTTGCAGTGCAGTTCAGGGCGGCCCTCGAGAAGGCCAGGAACAAGGAAACCTCGCAGACGTTTCTCGCCACCCTCAGCGGAAGTACTGCCGCGATAATGGTGGGGCAAGACACTTATATCGAGATTCTGCGCTACTGGACGCTGCTGGGCAAACAGGTTGTGCTCCAGCGTGCGTTCGTGGGCACTTCGCTGGTGATCGAGCCCACAATCCTGCCCGACGACCGAATCCGTGTAAAGCTTCATCCGCGGCTGACGACCCGCGAGGGCCGATCGGTGAATCTGACCGACCTGGCCACGGAGATCGTCGTGAACCACGGCCAGCCGTTAGTGATCGGCGGGCTGGAGCAGTCGTCGGAGAACAGCGCGGGATCCGCCCTTTTCTCGTGGGCAAGGCAGCGCCGTCGGCGAAATCTGACCATGACAGTTACACCCTACATTGAGGGCGCGCCGTGAGTTTTTCGGTTGATGATGACACACGCGCTTGAAACAGAAGCAAACTGGTGTATAATACTATAGTGAGCAGAATGGCCGTCGTGCGAACAGCCGCATGATAATTTCAAGGAGGAACCCGCAATGAAAACGGGACCTGTAATTGCACTGCTTATTCTCTTGGCGTTCGGCATACAGGCAGTCGCCGGCGAAGGGGCGGACGATCCAAGCTTCACGCTGAAGGACCTGACGCTCGGCGAGACGGTTTTCGGCGAGACCCATTCTGTGAAGGACCTCGCCCACCGGGTCGTGCTGGTCGAGTTTTGGGGGATCAACTGCGGCCCGTGCATCGCCAGCATCCCGAAGCTTTCGAAATGGCAGACCGATTACGAGAAGAAAGGCCTGGTGGTGATCGGCGTTCATTGCCAGCGCGCCTCCAACGAATCGCTCGTGAGCCTGGCGAAGGAGAAGGGCGTGACATACAGCATCGTAGCCAACGGGAGGGTGTCGGGAGGCAACTTCACCGGCATTCCCTATTGCTTCCTGTTTGATTCAACGGGCGACTGCGTCTACACGGGCAGCCCGTTCAGGGTCGAATCGCACCTCAAAGACGCGCTGAGCAGGGCGCCGTTCGCCGCACTGGGTGACCGAGAGTTCGTCAAACTCAAATCCATCTCGGACGCGCTGACGCGAGGCATGCCCCCCGCTTCGGCTCTCAAAAGGGCGCAGGGCCTGGTGAACAGCTCCGATGAGGCGACTGCCGACGAGGCGAAGTATATCGTCGAGACACTCAGCACCTGGGGCCGGAAACTCATCGACGATGCAATGGGCGCAAAGGACTCGGAACCGCTCAGGTGCGTCACGGGTCTGCATATGATTTCACGGAAGTTCGAGGGCACCGATATCGGCAAGCAGGCCGCGGGCAAGATGAAGGATCTGAAAAAGGATGCGGAGTTCCGGACCGAGTTGAGAGCGTGCCAGGTGCTCAGGAAGATCGCCTACCTCGAGGATACCCTCAAGGTGAGCCGCAAGGATAAAAGCACGACCTCAGCGAGTTTCAGGAAAGAGAACTATGCAGCGCTTTCGCTCATGCGCAAGGGCGTGCTCATGATGCAGAAAAAATACCCCGACGCCAAAGCCACCGCCGACGCCGAGTCAATCGGCGAGAAGTACGCGTTGCTCGATAAGTGACGCGCCCCGGATGATGAAACAGGCGGCAGCATCCCCCTCTGACTGTCGCCGTTCCCCCTTGCTCCGCATCAGACGTCACGCCGGCGTAACTATCAGCAGTGACGCAGGGTCGACGCTGCGCTCTTGCACGACGTCGGCAAAATCGGGAAGGTGGAAAAACGCGGTGTCGACCGCGCGGATGGAATCGAGGATGATCGGTGGGGTGACGGGTGACTTAGACGCCGCCGCGAGGGCCACGGCCACGGCCCGGATCAGCGTCAGCAGCGCGGCCACGGCGCCGAGGGCCGTTTGCACGTCTCGCAGGGCAAAATCGGGGTTGCCCGATACCCGACAAACCAGATAATTCTCGATAATCCTCATCACCTTCTCGCCGGCCGTCATGTACAGCCGGCGATTATCGTCAAGGAATCGCCGCCGCCGCTCATCGCGCGAAAGCCCGCTCCACCTGGAGAGCGCCGCGTCGAGCGGCGCAACTTCCCAGCCGCGTTGCAGGCCCGCCCGCAGGCGGGTGTCTACCATGGTCAGGATGAAATCGATCTGAGCGTCAATGTCGGTGGCAGCCAGCAAAAAACGGCTGCTGAGTTCATCGAAGCCATCCACTCTTGCCGTTTGCAGCTCGCGGTCGACTGAGCTCTTATCGAGGGGTCCATCGTCTTCCTGCGCCAGGTCTCGGACCATCTCGATCATGGTAAGGAGCCTGTGTCCGGGCGAGCGTTTCCCCTCTCTCAGGATTTCGAGGAAACCGTTTTCGAGCGCGAAAAGCGCCTCCCACGTCAGAGGCCTGCCGCGGCACAAGCAGGGCGGCCCTTCGACGTTCGTGTCGCACAACTCCGGATCAAACGGTAAGGTGTCCGACATAACGTGCAGTATCCGGACGCGATCGGCCGTCGCCAGGCTTTCGACTGTTTTCCTGCACGCGAAAGACGCCGTGCAGTGCAGGGCCAGAGGGGTCCGGAAAAGAATCCGCGGAAACTTCCTGCACTCGGGAAACAGGATTTCGTCGCCGCAGTCGCGGTGTATTCGGCACAGTTTACCTTCCTGAAAGGGGCAGTGCCGGCCTGCCAGGCGGAGCCGCGCGTATCCGAAGTGCGAATCGGCGTCGACGACATCAAGATGCCCGGCGGCTTCGTCGCCCAGGGCCGCCACGACCCGATCATAGGCGTCGCGGTCTATGGGGATCTCCCACACGTTGCAGCACTCGCCGCATCTGTCGCAGGTGAACGACGCCAGCAGATCGGGCAGGAAGACCTTCTGGGCAGACGCGAGCTCGGGTTTTTCTGTTTCTTCGAGCATGCGGTTTCTCCGCTAATTATTATACCACAAGCCACGCCGAAGAAGAAACAATGAATAGCAATTGTAGGTCCACAGGGGTGCGCCAACGAAATGTGTTTTTTGATTGGTGCGCGACGCCTCCGCTCAGTCGCACAGTCATCAGTCCAAGATCCGAAGTCCGGAGTCCGGAGTCTTCATTCATCCTTTTCTTTATCTGCCGCCCCCTGCGGGGGCTCTGGGGTTATGGGGCCGATCTTCTCCACGGGCTGCGCCCGTGGCTACAGACTATCGCCCTTTGGGCTAATAAAACGCCAAACACGGGATCGGCGCCTGTTCTTTACGGCGGGTCGTGTCTTCCCGAGATTGACTTATCCGTGAAACGTGATATGTCGCGTTTTCCTTTCATTGACTTATCCGCGAAACGTGATATAATGCGTGCCTGTGGGTGCGGGAGTTGCCGGCAGACCTGCATAGGACAGATGAAAACATGACAATGACGAGGGCCGGCGCGGTTCTCGGGAAGCGGTAGTATGGCCTGGTTGATCATGATGGGTATCGTTGTCGCGGGGACCGCGATCTGGCCGGTCGGCCGCTGGGCCACGTCCCGAAACGGCAGTGCGGCCGTGATGGGTTTCTGGATATCTCTGTTCTGCGGGGCCGCGTGTGCGATAACGCTTTTTCTTCGTGGCGATCCCCTGTGGGTTCCGGGAGTATGGGCCGCGGGTCTTCTCCTTGGATTGGCGTATTCGATCGGGTTTTGCGCGATCATCATGCACTGCATCAAGATCGGCCCTGCCGGCCCGACCGTGACGATCAACAACATGGCCATGGCGTGCGGGGTTCTGTATGGGATTCTCTGGATCGTTCCGCGCAACACGGGCCTGCCTGTCACAGTGAACCCGGCTACAGCCGTGGGGCTGGCCGGCGTGTGTGCTGCACTGGTCCTGGTGGGGATGATCCGAAAGAATGACAAGGGTGCGAGGCCCGTTACTCCGCTCTGGATCCGGCTGGTCGCGATCGGGGGATTGCTCTCCGGCTTTTCTTTCATCACGCAGACACATACGGCCGAATGCTATCCGCGCAATGACTACCTCTACCTGACTGTCGGTTTTCTTGTCTCGGCTGTTGTCCTCCTGGTATTCATGTTCAGGACAGACGGCGCGTTCCGACGGAAGCGTGAACTCATCGGGGGTGCCGCCATCGGGGTGTACGACTACATCGCCTTGCCTCTAGTGCTCAGGTGCATCAGGGAGCTGGGGGCGGAAGTCGTGCTGCCGGTCACAGTGGCTACGCCCATAATCCTCATGGTGATCATCGGACGTCTTGCATACAAAGAACAGATCGGCCGCGCCGGAGTGGCCGGATGCATCATAGGCGCCGTGTCCGTAGCACTCATTGCGTTTGGCTCGGCGGGATGATGAAAGGAGTTTGTCGCATGCAAATGCGCGTTCTTGCAGCAATGATATTGCTGCCCGTCATGGCAACGGCGGCTCAGGCGTCCCGCCTTCTCAGGCGGACCTCATCGCCTGTCTATGACATTCCACAGATGAAGAAGATTGTTATTGACGGCGATGCCGCAGACTGGGGCAACAACGGCTTCCGCGTCGACCTGATGATATCGCCTGAGGGAGACCTCCCTCGACCCGCGGACCACAATGCGACGTTTCGGCTGGCCTGGAACGATCAGGGCCTGCTGGTGCTGGTCACTGTTCAAGACGACAAGTGGGTCGAACACGAGGATGACGGATGGCTGTGGCGCTATGACGGCGTGGAGGTTTTCCTCACCGACGCACCGGGTTCTGAGAATATGTGCCAGTGGGTGATCTCGCCCGGAATGACACCCGAGCAGAACGACCTGCGCTGGAAACTGCACGATCACCGCAACGACGAAGAACTCAAGAAACTGCCCGCGGAGTTGATCGCTGCAAGGCGCAAAACGAAGGCCTGGCAGGCGGGCTACATCCTCGAAATATCAGTGCCGTGGAGCTGCCTGGCAATTAAGCCGGAAATAGGTCGGGAAGTTGGTTTCCAGATCTACGTCAATGACGCGGACGAGGTCGATGGCGACACGTTTCACGCCGTGTGGTATCCGGCCGACAACACCGGATTCGACAGCAGCGGCATGTACAGGATAAGACTTGCTCAACAGGCCGATAGTCCTGTTCAAGCCGGCGGGAGCTGGACGTGTGTCTGGCCTATGGAATCCAAGGCAACGATCTACACCACACTGGCGTTGGTCAATAAGCAGCTCTTGGCGCGTGTAGACGGCAAGACCGTGGCCCGGGGCATTGTCAAAGTTGCTGCGGACCGCGGCATGGCAACGCTCGATATGCCTATCGGACTGCCGCCTGCAACGGAATCCGTTGAGCTGTATGTTGACGGCAAGAGAACAGGCGCGGCATTGGTGCCACATCTCGCCACAAACAGAGGAACGTGGAAAATAGACATCAATCAAATACGAGAGAAACTCCTGACCTGTAAACTGAACACATCACCTGCTGCCGGTCTGCTTTTTGGCCCCGCAGATGCCGAGATCATCAGGGAACGAGCCGCCACTCGAAAGATCACCAACTTCCAGATACTTTTTGAGGCCGGCAGTGTCAGGGTTCCCCGTGATCCGAACAGCGGACCCCTGCTGCTGACGGATGTTATTCGTCAGCACGCCGAAGCCCTGCTCAAGACCGACGCCGATGACGTGACTCGGGATTTCATTTTCACCCGAGCCCACGATGCAAGGCTGATGGCCATGGACTTCTTCTTTCTTCAGGATAAGAAATACGCCGACTGGGCGAAGCAGCGTATCAGGACCCTCCTGGCCATGGACAACTGGAAGCACCCTCTCAACGACACAAGTTGCCCAAATCTTGATTATCTGGCAGCTCGAGTCGGCGCATGCATCGCCATTGCCCATGATCTGCTGGGCGATGCCTACTCCGAGGCAGAAAGCAAGCAGATAGCGGAAGTCGTACGCAAGACACATATCTTGAACTTCATCAACGCCTGCAAGGGTCGGAAGGAATGGTGGAGCAGCGAGGAATGCGAGAGCAACTGGACGATCATGACCTGTGGCGAGAGCGGCCTGGTGGCATGCCACTTCGCCCGGTACTGGCCGCAGGCGGAGGTACGAGAGGCACTTGCCTTCGCGGCGCGCGGAGTGCTGGAGACGCTTGATTGGGTTCCGGCGGAAGGCGATTGGCCCGAGGGCGTCAACTACTGGTTCGAGACGATGGGCATGGGCGTTCGCTTTGGCCACGCTCTGCGGCGCATGACGGATGGTGAAGTTGATCTGCTTCAACATCCCGCGCTCAAGATCACCGGTGATTTCCCAATGATGCTGACATCGCCGAGCCAGCGGCTCTACCAGTTCAATGACAACAAGGACTCGCTGAACTCCATGTCGTCACAAACCCTCATGCATCTGGCCAGAGAGTTCGACAGAAAAGACTGGCTGCATATTGCCCGCCAAACGCCCGTCAACTCCCCGCTCTACCTTCTGCTCGACGATCCGGCCATCGAGCCGGAACCGCCCGAAAAGCTGACGGCTCTCTTCCCTCGTACGGGCCTGGCAACGATCCGCTCGGGATGGGGTGAAGACGATACCTTCGTTGGCCTCAAGTGCGGACCGTCCGACGTCGGACACTCGCACCTGGACGCCGCCTCCTTTGCCGTCGAGTCAAAGGGAGTCTGGCTTGCCATTGATCCTGGCACGTGGCCCTACGCCGGTCAGATAGGATACTACGATGCCCGCGGGCCACGCTGGAACTGGGATGCCCTGGACACCGTCGGGCACAGCACGCTCCTGATTGACGGCAAGGGACAGACCTGGGGCAGTGACTACCCCGGCCGCATCGTCTCGGTGGACAGCGGGCCAGGCTGGAGCAGGATCGTGGCCGACGCCTCGAAGACATATCCCGGGGTGTTGAACAAATTCACGAGGACCGTTCTGCTGATCGGTTGCGACTCGATCGTCATTCGGGATGTAGTCGAGTGCGAAGGCGAGCGACACGCCGAATGGCTGTTGCACTATGCCGGCAAGATGCGGGACGAGGAGCTCATCTCTATCATAGAGAACGAGGGGGTGTCGCTGGCGATTACGCCGTTCCTGCCGGACCGCTCTTTCGGCTGGCGGCAGAGCGACGCGGACCGTACCAGCTTCTACAAGAATCAACTAGCCCAGGATGTTGAGCGCTCGATCCGCTACCGAAGTTTCGCGCCGTTCCGCAAGGCGGACAAGTTCGAGTTTCTCTTCGGCATGCGCGTGAACGGCGAGAGTGACGGCTCCGACTGGAAGTTCGAAAAGGACGCCGACGGGTGGACCCTGAAGGCAAAGGGATACGATATGATCGTGCGTCCTGCAGAGGATGCGTTGCGTGTGGAAAGCCCCATCGGGGCGACAGAACATTAGCCCGCGGCGTAAGCCGTGGGGCAGCAGGCGGGATTAATATCATGGCAGAGAATCAACCGACGAAAAAGCCGCACACGTATGCCGTGTGGGGCATGCACGGAGGCTATTTTCTCACCTCCAAGGTGCACCTTGAACGGGCCATCCGTTATACGAAGGATGTGCTGAAAGAACGCCCCGACCTCGCCTACAGCATCGAGTTCGAAGCCTTCACGCTCGACCGTCTTGCGCGCGGGCCGCAGCTTCGGGTCGAGGAAAAGCACTGCGAAGGTCAGTGGCAGGACGAAGAGCTTCTGGGCTTTTTCCAAAAAGCCGCTCGCGAGAAGCGCATAGACAATGTCTCCACATACACTCAGCCGATTCTCCACGCATTGGATGGCGAAGCCGTTGTGCGGCAGTTCGGCTATGCACGCCGTATCCAGCGGGATACGCTCGGCATAGAGCTGGACTACTACGCCGCACAGGAGCCTTGCTGGTGCGGGCAGATCCCCGCCATATTGCGAGGCTTCAACATGAAGGGGTGCTCGTTCGAGACCAGTTGGGGGCCCTTCGGTTTTGCACCCCTGAAGAACGGCGAAAGCTTCCGCTGGCGCGGCCCGGACGGATCGGAAATCCGCACCGTAACCGCCACCCCCGCCATGCGCGCCCCTAAACTCGAACGCGACAAGGAAACCGCACGACACTTCCTCCCCTGGCAGAACCCCTTCTACGAGAAACTCAATGCCGCCTCGATAGCGGAGGCGCACAAGCAAGGACTCGATCACCCCATGGTGCAATGCCTGAGTCTTGATTTCACCGGCGAGTACCCGCCGGAACCGTTCGACCCCGCTCGCCTGGCCCGGGATGACTGCAATGTCACGTTCACAACGCTTGGCCCCTACCTGGAGGTAGCGCGCGATGACGGCGTGTGGGAGGACGCGTTTGCGGAGTTCGAAGATCGGATGAACTGGGGGATGGAAGGCGGCAAGGTGTATCTGCACTCCCAGGTCGCCGCCAACAGGACCATTCTCGCTCAGCGCCTCTCAGTGCTCTTGGGATTCGATCACCGGGATGAAGAGTACAAGCTGTGGCAAGCCACTATGGTCAGCCATCATCATGATTGCTGGCTCGTCCCCAACTTCATGTTTGGTCACTTCCGGTATGATTCCTACGGCGACCTGATCGCCGCATGCAGGGAAGAGGTAGAAGAACGCGCCGCGAAGCTGTTCCGGGTCGCTGAAGGCCCTGAATTCTGTGTGACGAACCCGACGCAACGCACCAGGGAAGAGTGGATACAGATCGACCTTCGCCTGCGAGAGGGTGAAATCGATGACGAGCCCGCCATTCAGGATGCCGAGGGCCACTCGGTAGCGAACCGGTTGCGTGTTTTGGAACAGCATGCCGACGGCACCGCCGCCCGCGTTCAGGGCTTCATGCTCGCCGACGTGGACGGGTTTGCCAGCGCTCCGTACAGTGTGGGAGAGCTCAGCGCACCGATGAAGCTTCCCACGGAGGCTGTGAAGCAGGAAAACGGTTGGAAGATTACCAACTGCCGGCTCGATGCGGTGGTTTCAACGGACGGCATTCGTCTTTACTGCGACGACATCGAATACGTGTCGGATCTGTACCTGCACGCCGAGGTGGAGAGATGGGATCAGCGGTGCACGATTCGCAGCGTTGATGCGATGTTGGAAGAATCGGGCGCGGCCTACGCTTGCGCCAGGGGCGTCCTCGGGAGCATTCCTTTCGAGATCGAAATCAGGATCCGGCCGTGGACTGACCGCTTCGATATCCACGTGCGTTGCGACTACGCCGGCGAAACCACCGAGGGTGCAAACTACTGGGAGCAGGAAGGGAACCTGAAACTCGTTGCGGCCTATCCGCAACCGGTCTCTCATAGCCTGCACCATCCCTTCGAGTTGCGTGAGCCGTCCAGGAACATTCACTCCGCCGTTCACTTTGTGCTGGCCGACAGAACCGACGGAGGAGGCTGCGCGCTGATTCTCGATCGCCCCACGGGGGTAGTATCAGGCGAGTCTTCGACCGGCATCACGCTTTGTCACAGCGGCTGGTCCATTTTCCACGGTTCGGTGCGCCCCGGCGTCAAAGGCATAGATGGCCAGCGATTCTCCCGTGGCCGGGTGCACGGGCTGAAGGATTACGATGTCAGCCTGTTGCCTTACGCGCCTGAGGATCGGGCTGTTGCGGCGGCTGCCTATCAGCACCAGGCGTATCCGCTTCAGATCACCTCCGGGCATTCGGGCCCGCTGCCTGTGCCGCGCATCCGGGTGGATGGGCATAGTGTTGTCTCGAACCTTTCGCGGGAAGAAAATGGGATCGTCCTGCGTTTTTGGAATCCCTTTGAGAAAGAAGACTTCGCCATCGAGGCCCCGGGTATGCAGCTCACGCTTGTCGATCTGGAGGGCACGGAACTTGAGCGCCTGGGCAAAGACGCAGCAACGCTTTCCATGGGCCCCATGCAGATTCGGTCTGTTCTTCTGACCCCGAGGACTGAGGAGATAAGTGAATGAAAACGGACAGCGACCCAACATTCGAGAAAGCCTGTGAGCAGTGGCCGGACATGGAGAACATCTGGACTCCTGTCGCATGGCCTGATCATATACACAATTTCAACGTCCTCTGGAATGGAAACATACTCGCCAAACCGGATATGAACCGGCGTTGTCCGAAGAGATTCAAAGGCCAGGGCGTGCAGGTTTCCGTGTGGCCTACATGGTGCGATTGGATTGTGTTCTACCAGGGCGGGTGGCAGCAGGACGACAACTCGTCGAGGCAGGGCTGGAACGATGGCCCCGCGCCCGTGCTCTGGACACAATGGGCACAGGATGGCGTTGTCAAACGCAGCGAGGTCTTTGCATATATCCCGGGAGGACGCGCCAGCGAAACAGGCGAGGAGCCGCTGTTTGCCTGGGTCCGAATGTCAGTTGTCGACATATATGCCGTGCCTCCCCTGGCGCCGACTACGGGGTTCAGTGTCCTGATCGAGAAGCCGCACGCAACTACGGGCATGATGCGACGAGCCAACGTGATGTTCGATCCCGACACCCTCTACCCCCGCAAGCTGCGCGGTTCTTCCAAGAGCTACAGCCGTCGTAACGGCTTCGCCATATTGGAGAAGGGCAACAAGGTAAGGCTTGGCATTCCGCCGGATCAAGAGTGCAAGGTGCATTTCACGTGCCCTGATCGAAAACAAACTGAATACAGCCTGGGCATGCGGCCGTGGCATCAACTGAACATCAGCCTGGAGAACAAGGTAGGCGCCAGCATCGACATGCTTCTGCCTATAGCTCCGGTGGACAAGGCGCTGTTCGCAAAAGTCGCCCGTGCGGGTTATGACGAAGCATTGAAGCAAACGACCCGCTTCTGGCGTCGCACGTTGAAACCATCGTGCATAAGTGTTCCTGAGCAGCCGCTTGACGAGGCTATCCATAACAGCGTACGCTTCAGCCACATGCTCACGGAAAAAGATCCCGCCACGGGCAAGCGATGCAAGGTAAACGGATCGTGGTCGTACAACGATCTCTGGGCGACGCCCGGCGCCATGGATCTGACCATGCTCATGGACACGCTCGGCTATCACGACTTCATCGAGCCCTATCTCGAACTGTTCAAAGAGGAGCAGGGAACCGCTGTTCCTCCCGGACTGCACCATTATTGGGGCGATAAGGAAAACCCGGGCGAGAAGAAAGGGATCTTCGAGCAGCACCCCGGCTATCTCGCGCCGCCAAGGAAGTACAGGACTATCGACTGGATAACCGACAACGGCGCCGTCCTGTATGCGCTTGCCATGCACGGCCTGCTGTCGGGCAACAAGTCCTATATCAACAGGTTTACTGACACCATAGTCAAATCCTGTGAATGGATCAGGGATGCTCGGGCATTGCGCGGTCATGGCGGAGCTGAAGGACTGCTGCCGCCGGCGGTGAACTCCGATGACGGCACCGTGGTGCAGGGAGTGTGGGGGATCGGCTGGAACTACCTGGGGCTGACAAAAGCCGTGAAGCTGCTCGAACGAATAGGACATCCAAAGGCGAAAGAATTTGAGGCCGAGAGAAAGGCCTACAAGCGCGCATTTCTGACGGCCTTCCGCGACAAAGTCTCCCGGATGCCGACCTGGCGAGATCAAAGCGGCCGCGTAAGACGAGTGATCCCCAGCACTATCGTCGGTGATAAGATAGCTGAGACGACGCGTGCGTTCTACCTTGATGCAGGGGCACTGGTGCTCGTGTTCACAGGACTGATGAGGGCGGATGATCCCATCATGAAGGATTGTCTCGCCTGGTTCCGCGAAGGTCCACACTTGCCATATTTCCGGCCGGAGTCGGATTGTTGGCAGGCACCCGCACTTGTGCACGAGATGTCGAGCTGCGAGCCATGCTATTCATGGAACCTCTTCCATACATTGCAGAGCGGAGACAAGCCTCGCTTTCTTGAGGGACTCTACTCGCTCTACGCAGGCGGGCTCTCTCGCCAAACGTGGATCTCCTGTGAAACGCGCGGCGGCGTAACGGGCACTGTCTTTGCCGCCCCGCTGGCAACCTATCTCACACGTCTCTGCCTGCTGGACGACACATTCAAGGACGATGAACTCCACCTGCTGCGGATGGTCCCGCCCGAGTGGCTCAAACACCCCGGCCTCAGCCTCACGAAAATGCCCACCGAGCACGGCCCGGTGACCCTCAGAGCCGCCCTATCGAAAAATGGCGCGAAATTGAATATCCGCTATCAACCGGAGTTCTTCGCGGAACCACGGAAAGTCGTGCTGCATCTTCCCAAGGTTGACGGCGTCAAAGAGACACGGTTGAACGGCAAGCCGATCAGTGGAAAGACTGTCGTGCTGTAGCACAGGAGACCTTAGACGAGATAAGGGATAATCGCATGAGCACGGATATCAACGAAAACTGGAAGGCCGGCGATCCAATCAAATACATGAGAGATCAGGCGCCGGAATTCACCATTGCGCCCTATGAAGGCGAACGTTATGAGGCGATGGTGCCCGACACGCTCGACCTCCAGGAGCGTGCGGCACTGGCCGTGAACGTGCTCACGGGGTCCACTGATCCCGAGGCAGACTACGAGATATACTGGCTGGTGGACCTGCGCCGCAATCCTCTTCTAATGCAGCACGACTTCAGCGACCATTGCCAGTGCAAGTTCCTCGAGGCACTGCCCCTGATGCGCATCATCAGCGGGTCGAATCAGGACGAGCATGTGGACCGCCGCTGGATGGAAGTGCTTTTGCGCCAGCAGGGAGACGACGGCCTGATCCACACGCCGCTAAAGGGCCGCCCCTGGGCCTCGATGAACGGCGAATGGTACCTGGGCGGCAAGCCTGAGGGTGAGGATTACATTGATCCCTTCTACTGCGCGCGCGTGCTCACAGCGATGATGCTTTACCGTAAGCGAGACGGCGGGCCGCTGTGGGAAGAGACGGCGAAACAAGTGATCGACGGCCTGGTCAGGATCGCCATAGACAAGGGCTCCTATGCCTACTATTCACCAACCTGCATGTGCTATGTGGAGGGCGAGACGAAGGAATGCGCCCCCGCGGACCGGATGGTCGCCGCTCACGTCTCATTCCTGGTCCTTGGGCTCGTGCATGCGTATCGCGAAATCGGCTACGAACCGGCCCTGACTCTCGCCGGCAAGCTGGTGCACTATAGCCAGGATGTGCTCAAGTACCCCGACGAGGAAGGCCGGTTCGAGCCGGGGCCGATGGCGCACTTCCACATGCACACCTATACCCTGTTGGCCAACCTCGAGTATGCCCGGCAGGCGGGCGATGCCGAACTCCTCGAGCGTGTGCGCAAGGGCTACGAATACGCAAAAGCCCACGGCAACACGTTGGTCGGCTATTTCCCCGAGTTCCTGCCAAGCCCTGAACTCGAGCATTCCGAACTGTGCGAAGTGGCGGACATGATCGCCATCGCCATCAAGCTCACCGATGCCGGTGTCGGCGACTACCTCGACGCCGCCGATCGCTGGATACGCAACATGTTCGCGGAGGGCCAACTCACCCCGGACAAGGCCCACTGGCTGCGACTCTACTCGGCCCGCCAGCCGGTCACCCCTCACAACCCGATGCATCAGACGACGGTCCGCGTGCTCGAGCGCAACGTCGGCGCCTTCGCCGGATGGCCCAAAGCAAACGACTGGTACGGAGATGTCTGGGAAGGCATCATGCACTGCTGTACCGGGAATTCCACGCGCGCGATCTACTTCATCTGGGAGAAGATCCTCACGTTCGATTCCGGCAAGTTGAAGGTCAACCTGCTGCTGAACCGCGCCTCACCATGGGCCGACGTTGACAGCCACATCCCATACACCGGCCAGGTGGACGTGAAGATCAAGCAGCCGGTAGACCTTTCGATCCGAATTCCCGAGTGGGTGAAACCTGAAGACGTGAAGGCACAGGTCAATGGCGCCGACCGGGATTTGGGCTGGGACGGTCGCTACGCAGTAGTCGGTGCAGTGAAGGCAGGCGACACAGCCGTGATGACGTTCCCCATCGAGGAACGAACCGACACAGTCTGGATCGAGAAGGAAAAGTACGAACTGGCCAGAAAGGGTAACGAGATAGTGGCCATCTCGCCGCCAGGCCGAATCTGCCCGCTGTATCAACGTGCGCATTATCGCCAGGACTCAACACGCTGGCGCAAGATCGAAAGGTTTGTGTCGAACGAGGTGTTTGAATGGTAAAGCAATCAGGATCAGATAAGAGAACAAGACCCAACGTTCTGATATTCTGTGTGGACCAGATGCGCGCGGACCATATCGGATGCGCGGGCAATCCGGTTGTGCGCACACCAAACCTCGACCGCCTCGCCGCGCGCGGAACGTTGTTCTCGAGGGCTTACTGCAACAACCCCATCTGCATGCCCGCGCGCGCCGGCATGTTCACCGGGCTTCTGCCGAGGGATCACGGCGTACGCATCAATGGGCAAGCGCTCAGGAAGGACCTGCCCACATTGCCGCGGGTTCTCGCCGATGCCGGATACCGGACGCACGCCACGGGCAAGCTGCATCTGACACCGTGGGTGCCAAAGGTGTCGCCGCCCGACACCTCAACATATCCGGAATGCATGGAGTATTGGAACGACGGCAGCATAGTCGAGTTCCCCGAGCCGTACTACGGCTTTCAAACGGTGGATTTCGTGGGCGGGCACACAAGCTATGCCTACGGTGAGTACGTTCCGTGGTTGAAAGAGCGTGGCGGAGATCCCGCAGATCTGACGGAGAAACGCGCCCTGGAGCAATCGTCGACGCAGCTCGATTGCTACAAGATGGCCGTTCCCGAGGAACTGCACTACAACAGGTATATCGCCGACTCGACCATTCGCGCGATCGAGGATTCCGCCGCAGACGACGCCCCGCCGTTCTTTGCGTGGTGCTCGTTCCCCGATCCGCACCACCCCTTCGCTCCGCCGGCGCCCTATTGTGATATGTATGATCCGGCCGAGATGCCGCCTCCGGCACGGCGCGAGGGTGAACTCGACGATCTGCCGCCGGTCTATCGACGGATCATCTCCGGGCAGGTGAAGCCGCACAACTGCGACAATTCCGCCATCAGCGACGAAGACTACAGGCAGATTCTTGCGCTCACCTATGGTATGGTCACACACATAGATACCGAGGTGGGCCGCGTTCTGGACGCGCTCGACAGGACGGGGGAATGCGACAACACGATTGTCGCGTTTATCTCCGACCACGGCGACATGATGGGAGATCACCGGCTGTTCTACAAGGGGCTCTACACGTTTCGCGGGTGCGTGAACATCCCGCTTATCATGTCTGCCCCCGGTATGCAGGCGGGCAGGGCGACGAACGCGCTCGTCTCGCAGATCGATCTGATGCCGAGCGTTCTGGACCTGTGCGGCATTCCGGTCCCCGGCTCGGAATGGGAAGAGCAGGAAGCCGCCTTCGAACGAGGCTTTGAAGCGCCCCTCAACCTGCGCCCGGGACGAAGCTGGAAAGGACTGCTGGACGGCTCTGTTGATTCGATTCGTGACAGTGTCGTAATCGAAAATGACGACCCTACGAGCGGCTACAACGCTCGCGCTCTGGTGACCGACACGCATCGTCTGACCGTCTATCCCGGGACCGAGGGCGGAGAACTTTTCGATTTGCAAAACGATCCGGATGAATTACATAACCTCTGGTACGATCCGACACATTCGGAATTACGGTCTCAACTGTTAAGGAAACTCCTCGACGACTACAGCCGTTCCACCCCATTCTACCCGATCCCTCCCTGGAATGCATGAACAGGAGCACGAAAAGGATGAGTGAGAGAGTTTTCCATGTTGCGCCGGACGGAGACGACTCAAATCCCGGTACCGAAGCGCAACCGTTTGCGACACTGCACCGTGCACGGGATGCCGTCCGCGAGGCAAAGCCCCAAGCAACAGGGCCGGTAACCGTTTTCGTCCGCAACGGCACATACTACCTTGCCGAGCCGCTCGTGTTCGGTTCGGAAGACTCCGGCGCGGCCGATGCCCCGGTAAGCTACCAGGCCTACTCCGGCGAGAAACCGACCCTCAGCGGAGCAGTGAAACTCGACCTCGACTGGCAGCCTCACAAGGACGGCATTCTCAAGGCAAAGATGCCGCAATCGGTAACTGCGATGGACTTGTCCGCCGAGTCCTCCGCCATAGCTACGGCCCCCGCGAAGGCGGAAGCTTTATCGAAGGTGGACCAGCTTTTCGTGAACGGTGAGCGCAAGCACCGCGCACGTTACCCCAGCTACGACCCCGAAGACCCCACGGCAAAGGGCAAAGGCTTGATCCCCACCGGCCAACAGTTCGGTGAGCCGCTGGACGAAGTGGAGTACTATCCGGCCCCCGACGGGAGTAACCCGTTCGGTAATTGGAAGCATCCGGAAGAAGCGTTCCTGCACGTTCGATGGTTCTACGGGACATACATCTACCAGCTTCGTGGAATAGACTATGAGAAGAAGCGCTTCCTGCTGGGGCGCGGAGGTTGGCATTGGAATACCCGCATATTTGCTGGCGGGTACCTCCACTTCAGCCGGTGCTACGTCGACAACGTCTTCGAAGAACTCGATACGCCCGGCGAGTGGTACTTCGACAAGCGTGAAAACCTGCTCTATTACATGCCCGAAGAAGGCGAGGACATGACCACGGCCCTGGTAGAGGCGCCGCAGTTGAGGCAGCTTGTCGAGTTCCGCGGCACCGAGGAAAATCCCGTCCACCACATCACGCTCTCCGGTTTTCAGTTCACCCACACAACCACGGTGTTCATGGAACCCTGGGAAGCGGTGTCGATGGGCGACTGGACAATCCACCGCAGCGGCGCCGCGTTCATGGAGGGCGCAGAGGATTGCGCCGTCGAGAACAGCCTCTTCCACGCCACCGGCGGCAACGCTGTCTTCATGAATAACTATAACGTGCGCAACAAGGTCTCGGGCTGCACGTTCACCGAAACGGGCGAGAGCGCGGTGTGCCTCGTAGGCTTCAACCTCGGCAGGCTCGGCACTGCCCGGCCCTTCCCCGACGAGTGCATCATCCACAACAACCACATGCACCACCTGGGCGAGTACAACACGCAGATCGCCGGCGTTTTTCTCGCGTGTTGCCAGAAGACCGTCGTCAGCCACAACGATATCCACGACGTGCCGCGCGCGGCAGTGCTCGTCCACGACCCCACCTGGGGCGGACACATCATCGAGTACAACAAGCTTTACGACACCTGCCAGGATTCCGTGGATCACGGGCCGTTCAACTCATGGGGGCGCACCCGCCACTGGTGTTACAACCAGTCGCACGGGCCGGACTTCCCATCGCATCCGGCGGGCAAGATCGAGGAAGACGCGCTCTACACCACCGTGCTGCGATACAACTACATGGAAGACCGACACGTCTTCGGCGTAGACATGGACGACGGCACCTGCAACTACCACATACACCACAACCTGCTTATCGGCTGCCCGATCAAGTTCCGCGAAGGAACCGCCTGCCTTGCCGAGAACAACATCGTCGTGGACACCTTGATTGCCACGCGCGTCGACACCGCGTATGAATACAACACCAACAAGTTCGTGCGGAACATCGTAGTGCTGCGCGAAGACATGGGGCTCGGCGAGAGTTACGGCGTATCACCCGAAGACGCACGCCGCCACTTCTACCACGCAATGCAGTGCCCTATTGAAGGTCCCCTGCTCGAAAAGATCGACAACAACGTCCTTTGGAGCGACCTCGGGGAATTCAAGGCCTGCGTCACGCCGGGTTCCAACGGCAAGCGACCCGGTAAAGGGATGGAAACCAAAGTCCTTTCCCTCGAACAATGGCAGGAGCGCGGCTACGACGTGAACTCGGTGTTCGGCGATCCCATGTTCGTGGACCCGGAGAACGGCGACTACCGCGTGAAGGCCGAGTCGCCCGCGCTCAAGCTCGGCTTTGAAAATTTCGACCTGGACAAGTTCGGCCTCCTGCCGGACTTCATCGAATGGTAGGCAAGGCGCCCTACCGGCGTTGAACGTAAAGGACAAGAATCACATGAAGATGACATTTGTTGGCGGAGGATCGTCTCGGCTTATCCCAAGCGTCCGGGAGATCCTGAAGATCGGCGAGCCCGTGCATGGGAGCCATTTCTCCCTCTACGATATCGACCAGGAAAGCGCGGAGGCCGTAGGGCGCATCCTGAGCCAATTCCCTGAAGCGCGGGAACTGGACATCACGGTGTCGTGCCCCACCGACCTCGACGAGGCTGTCGAGGGGGCCGACTTCGTGGAGCTGCTCGCGGGCCCGTGGGATTGGGGCGCTTTCTATCGATCTTTCGAAGTGTGCGCCAGGCACGGCTATACCGCCGGATCAAACCTCAGCCTCAATGCCGCCTACTGCGCGTTCAAGGGCGGCGGCTTGGCGCTCGACGTCGGCCGCAGCATGGAGCGTGTGGCACCCAACGGATTGTTCCTGGTATTCACGAACCCCATCGCCGTCCTCACCAAGATCGTGAACGCAGCGACATCCATCCGCGCGATCGGCGTCTGCGAGGGCCAAGTCGGCCACTTCCTGGATCTGGCGCGCGTAATGGCGTGGGACGAACCGAACTTCGATATCGAAGCCGCCACCGCAGGCACCAACCATTTAAGTTGGACTATCGACCTTAAGCTGAACGGTGAAGACCTCCTGCCCGCCGTGGCGGAGCAATTCGCACGGGGCATCGACTTCGAACGGCTCACCCACGACCCGCACTGGGGTCACATGGAAAACCAGTTCCGCTGGATGGTCGATGCTTACTACATCACGGGGCGCATGGTGTATTCCATAGAAGGCGACGGCATTCCGCACCTGATCGCCTACGACGATGCCGTCCGCAGAGAAAGAGACGCCCGGTACCACGAGCGCGCCGACGAGCTACTCGAGAACAGGCGACAAGGCAGGCAGCAGACAATTGATCGGTCACGGCAGGACCTCGGCGATGAATTCTGGAAGGCGCATCCGTCCGCCTACACACCCAGGAACCCGCGAGTCGTCACCGACGCGTGCGTGCTGAGGGGAATGCTCGGCGGCCGGCCCGAGAGCATGTCTGTGAGCTATCTGAACAACGGGACAATCGAGGGGTTTGATAAGGACGACGTGGTCGAGTACACCGTGGAGGCCTGCGGCGATCAGCTTCGGCCGCTGGCAGCGTATCCCTGTCGCCTGCCCCCGGCCACCTTGGGCGTTACTCATGGGATCGTCGAGCACCAGATGCTGCTCGCGCAGGCCGTGATCGAGGAGGATCCGCACATCTTCGAGCAGTCGCTATACGCATACCCGATGTGCCGGTCCAAGCGCACGGTGGATGCATTCATGGCCGAGATGAAAGAACTCCACGGCGCCAATCTGCCCCCGTGGATGAAGTGAGGCCCGCCCTACTACTTTGCCGGCTTTGCCGGGATGAGCTTTATGACGTTCTCCACGGCTGCTTTCAGACCTTCTATGTCGCTTGCCCCGACAACGAGCTTGGTCGGCACGGGGTCCTCCGCAAAGAGCTTCCCCTCGGAGGGGGCGTTGCGCTTCCTGAAAGGCCGCAGCAATGTTATCACCGAGCGGCCGGGCCCAGGGAACGTGTGGCTGGTCACTATCGGTAACTGGGCCGTGTGCCGCTCGTGGCACACCCGCTGGCCCGCGATATAATGGCTTTCGTTGTGGCTCCCGAGGAGGATGTCGGGGTCTTCGATGGTCTTGCTCACCTCGGCCCGCCACACTCCCAGGCCGCTGAATTTGCCCCAGATGCGGGGGCTGTTGCGACTGATGCGGACCGGCTTGCCGTATGCCAGCTCGAGCGCCTCGGCAAGCCTGCGAGCCGCGCGAAGATACGTGGGGCTTTCGCAGCTTATCGTGATTCCCCTGGCTCCGCGTTCGGCCAGGAAGGCGCTTACGTCGGCGGGCGCGATGGTCACGTGATCGGGGGCGACCCCTGCCGTGGCCAGCTTGCCTACGGTCTGGCGGATCTCGTCGTCGCCTCGGCCGAAATTGCGGTTGCCGGAATACTTGCGGATCGTGTCGTCTTGCGTTGCGACGACGAGCATACGGGCCATCGAGGGCTCGATCATGGTGCGGAAAGTCGTTACGTCTTTCGGATTCGCTCCTCGCGTTCGTTCGCTTTTGAAGGGGATCGGGCAGCCCAGCGAAAGGTCGTAGATGTGCCTGATGTCGGTGCGGGGCATCTCGATCTTGATGTCTTTGCTTGTGGCCTCAAAGTGGACCACGCCAGGATCGAAGCCGTAACCTCCTTCGCGATTGAAGACGCTCAGGTAGGTGTTGGGGTTGTCTTCGCGCGTGCGGAAGGTAAGCTCGACGGACCGCGGCGCGGCGTCGCCGTAGGCAGGGCTGGTGGTGGTGTCTCGCATTTTGCCGGTCTTCCACACGTAGTCGCGATAACCTCCGCCCTTGCGTGTCCACTGCCAGCATGGCCAGCCTGCATCCTGCCCGGTCGCCCGCGGCGTGATTTCCTTGCTCATCACGGCGTCGCGTTCGAGCCCGATCTTGGGCAGCAGCAGCTCAACCCACCGGAAGATCCCCTGCTGGAAGGAGCTGCCGTTGGGCCAGTCGGCCCAGTTGTGGCCGTAGTGCTCGTGGTAGATGTCGGAGAGGAACGACTCGCGCCCCATGGGGTATCCTATCACCACGGCCTTGCCTTGTCCGAACGAGTTCATGACTACGGCGGGTTTGCGGTCGGCGAATAGCTCGAGCACTCGGGCGCCCTTCCGCGGCTTGAACGCGCAGTATACCGTACGAAGGTTGTCGCTGCGCACGCTTTCCTTGTCGGTGTTCGCGCCGATCCAGACGAGATTCCCCCCGCCCTTCGGGCCATCCCAATAGCCGTAGGTGGGCTCGTTGAGTACCGGCGTGCCCATGGGCGTTTCGGCCACGACCGACTTGCCGAGGAAGCGATCGAAGTCGGCGCCAAACACGTCGGCGAGCTGTCCGCCGCCTTTCTGCTGCATGTCGTCGCCGAAAAGCGCCGGGGCGCTCGTAGCCACGACCTTGCCGCCTTTTTCCACGTAGCTGCGGATGAGCATGGCCACGTCTTCCGGCAGCGCCTGCACCCCGGGCATAAGCAGCATCTCATATTCCTGGAGTTTGCCTTCCCTCACTTGCTCTTCGGTCACGATATCGTACGCCAGGCAGAGCGATTCGAGAATGCGGCCCCAGCCCACACAGCCGATCTTGTGGTAGTTTGCCGATTGTCTTTTGAAACCGTACGAGCCGCCGACATAGTCGCCTACGAAGGCTTGATACTTGTGGCTGGTATCGGACCACAGCATCGCGACCTGGGGCGCGGGCTTTGTGTTGAGCATTTCGGGAGCCATCCCCTGTGCGCGCTCCTGGAATCGCCGCCAGCCGCCCAACGCCGACCACCGCCAGCGCATGTCGGGATACCAGAAAGAATCGCCCCAGTAAAAGCCCCGCGCGATCGGCACCGGCCCGGTCATGATCGTGAGCGTGCCGTGGATGTACGACGAGAACGCATATTGGGAGAAAGCATTGCCCGAGCCCGTGTGGGTCGACGTTGCCGACCAGTGGGCCGAGGAGTAGCTGCGGCGCAGGTTGTCCCAGATGTTTACGCCGTTGGCGTAGCCGTACGCCACCAGGCCAAGCTCGCGGATAAGACGCTCGTCGGGGCGGCCGTTGAGCGATTCGTTTCCCTCATGGGCATCGCAGGATTTTGTGCAGATGGGCAACTCGGGCGCAACCTCGCGGATGGCTCGGACCTGCGGGCGGAAATACTCGATGTATTCGTCGTCGCGCCAGCGCTGGAGATCAAGGATCATGTTTTTCTTGCTGCCGAGCAAGTAGCCCCAATCGACCGTGGGCCGGCCGTCTTTCATGGTAACCTGGAGCTCCCGCCCGTCGGCGAGCCGCACGGGCCGCGGCTTGAGGTTGCCCTTGGTTTCGAACGCGGCAGAGCCCCACTGTTTGGGCCTATCGAACATGTAGAAGCGCTCGAGGGGAACTTCGGGCCTGAAGACGTCTTTCATCGACAGCCTGTTGCCGCTGTCGTTGATGAAGTTCGCCTCGATCGTGAACGTCATCTGGTCATTCGGCTTGGGCGGCTTTCCGTCTTTCGTCAGGAGCTTCCACGGCAGGGAGATCTCCTGGGTATAGCGTCCTCCTTCGGGAGGTACAAAGAATTCCTGTTTGGCGCCCACGGCCTGGGCGTCCTTGATGTTGTCGCCCTTGAAATCCAGTCCGTAGGCGATGTCTATGACGTCTGCGCCGTTTTTGTCCTGCCAGCAGGTGAAGTGAGCGGCGCGGCTCTGCGGGGACCCGGGCGCGGTGATCAAACGAAACTGCAGGCAGTCGCCTTCCCAGCCTTTGCCGTCTTTGACGTCGCCGGGATGGTTGAGCGGGGTGTCGTCGGTCCAGCGCGCGGCGATGTACAGGTTGCCTTTGTCGTACATCAGATGCACCCAGCAGCCGAACCTGCCTGCTAATAGTTCGGGCGCGTTGCAAACGAAAACGCCCCCGGTGAGGTCCCAGTCGTTGCACTTGCCGTCGATTGTCGGCTTTACTCGGGCCGGGACCACGCTGATCTTGTGATTCTCGGTGGGAGGATCTTCGATCGCCGGCGTGAGCTTATCCGGCAGGAGCGCCTCCCAGGTGTCGACGTCCATACTCCAGCTCTTGCACGGATCGATCTTGTTTTTCTTGAGCCATGCCTGCCACCGGACGTGGGCTTCGGGCCCGGAGTAATACGGCAGGGTGAAGTGGGCGTAGGTGTCGCCCAGCTCCACTGCATGTATCTTTACGTCGCTTTGTTTCACGTGCGTTATCAGGTTCTGAATGTACCGGCAGAAGGGCTTGCTCACCTCAGGGTTGAGCATGTTGAGGAAATTGTTCTGCCCTACTTTCAGAGGAGCGCCGTTGGCGTTGGTGAGCACTGCCTCGTTGCCCAGCCGTTCCTGAAGCCATTGGGGTGGTCTTGTGTTCCTGACAGGCACGGGCAGCCAGAGGTCGAGGTCGTACTTCTTGAACAGCGCGAGCATTTCGTCGACTCGCGACCAGTCGTAAGTTCCTTCCTCCTTTTCGACGTCGTCCCATTCAAATATGTTGCGGTCGGTAGGTCTGATGAACTCGATTCCGGCTTTCACGGCTAGCTCGAACATCCGCTCCTTGGAATAGCCGTGCTGCTGGAAGTGCCTGCCGATGTTGGAGGCCTCGCCCGGCATTGCGGTCCACGACCAGCCGAGCGTGAAGCCGTCGCCCGCGATCGCCTGTGTGGGATCGTCGGTGAATGGTCTTGGCGTGATTGTCTCGAGATTGAACGGCGCGCGCTCCGCGGCTACAGCGTTGACCTGCTTCACGGCGTCGGCGAGGCCCTTCGAGGCCCTGTCGTAGTAATCTACCGTCTTCCGGGCCGCCTCCGGCATGAACGACCGAAACACGTCGAGCTCCTGGTCGAGATTCGGATGCTCGGCAGCGGCGGCATAAGAAACCAGCGACATCGCGGCGTAATCCATCGAACTCAGGTAATCGAACAGCCACAGCCCTTCGATGAGCATGTCTTCGGGGATGGATTCGGGCATGGTCATCCCGAAGCCCCGCCCGTAGAGATACGCAGTTTTCATCTCCTGTGCTCGCAGCAGACCACGCATTGCAAGCGCGCGGACTTCGTCGAACTCCTCCATCGTGCGGTTGAGATCAGTTTGTGCGGCGGCGGTTTCCACACACACGCACAGCGCAATCGCAACGAAAAATGAGGAGAGGATTCTCATTCTCATCGGGCATCTCCTTTGTGTCTGGAGCTGTATGGCTGGGGCCGAGACCACCGGCTTTCCTTGCCACTCGGGTACAGAGATATTCGGATATGTTTCGAATGCGCGGGGTGCCCGGCAGCGCCCGACAGGTCAGAGCGGGCACTGGACCGGGTGTCGCAACTATCCCTATAATATCGCCCCGCTCCGATATGTCAAGCCGTTTTATGGCCGAAGCGGGGGCAGTGGGTGTTGTAATTATTTGTAAGGGGCTGTTACTGCAACTTCTGCTCCAGCGCTCGAACGGCTCGCAGAGCTTCGGAAGGAAAACTGGCGCCGATTACAAGCCGTTGTTCGGCCTTACCCCTGTGGGGCCTGCCTTTGTGGTCGGTGCGTACCGGCGACGACAGCATAACCACCGCGCGGTCCAGTCCGGGAAAGTTCTTGTTGCTCTCCAGCGGCAGCCAGTGGGCGTTGTCGCCGTGGTAGATGAACAGCCGCATGAGGCCGTTGTCCTGGCAGTTGCCGATGAGTATCTTTGCCTTCACCGGATCGCCGTGCAGGTGCGGCCCGGCAAAGCTGTCCATATACGGCTTGTGAGTCGAGGCGCGCGGGCCCTCGGTTGTGATGCGTGCCTCGATCTGTCGTGTTTCTTTCAACCAGTCGGCCAGGTCCCTGGCAACGGGCGTGAAGCGCGTATCGCCGCAGCCGATGACAACGGCAGTGCCCTGCAGCGTGTTGAGGAACGCGACAATGCGCTCGGCATCGAGGATCTCAATGCCTTCAAACCTGGCGCCGGTTTCGTACTCGGCGGCTATCGGCGCCAACTGGTCGGGCCCGATACCGGTGGGCTTGCCTGCACCAAAGAGGCGCACGTTGCCGTCGGGCGCCACCGCGAATGCCGAAGACTGCGCGACCGGCAGCCAGGTCTCGAACTCCACGCGGCCGTTCTTGTACTTCGAAGGAATGGGCACCTCGAGGCGGGTATCGAACACGACCGGTGAATTCCCTGCCACGGCGACGGACGCGGCTATTTCGGCGCCCGTGAGCGTCAGACGGAAATATCCGCGCGAGGTCGAGTAGTTGCCTTCGGTGTGCGTGAGGCCGATGTAAACGTTATCTATGCCCTCGCGCTTCCGGCAGAACGCGAGAACCGTTCGCACGGGCTTCTCTTCCTCGAACATGAACTCGCTGTACTCGGGGTTGTCGCGATAGACGTTTTGCCAGTCGGGGTCGTTGCCCATTTGCCCGCGAAGGAACCGGCCTCGGGTGAGCGTCACCTCTTGGGTGATTCCGAGTTTCTCAAGCTCCGCCAAGATCCAGGCTTCGTAGCGCTTCTGCTCGTAGTTGTAGTGTGTGGCGCGAAAGTGCGTGAGGCCGTAACCCATCTCGTAGGGTGCTGTTTCCCAGTATTCGAAGCCTACGGGGAAGCCGCAGAGGATCGCCCTGCCCTGACCGAAGCTATTTTCAGCAATCGCCACTTCTTTCGCCGACCCGGCGAACCAGGCCCGTGCGCTGCCGGTGGTTGTCTTCAGGGCCGCCGTGAGGTCGGTTTCGAACTTGTATGGATGAGGCGCAGGTTTGAGGAAACAGCCTTCGGGATGCGTCGTCTCGAGATTGTCGGGCGTTATCGGTGCGGGCACGCGCATGCGGACGACGTCGGCGCCGAACACGTCCGCCAACGGCAAGCTCTCGCGGCGGACGCCGTATTCATCATACAATCCCGGGGCGCCGAAGCCGAGCACTATGCCTCCCTGCCCCACCCAGCTCCGAATTTCGTTGCAGATATCTTGTGTCATCGACTGCGTGTTGGGCAGGATCAGGACCTTGTATTTCTCGAGCTGCATGTCGAAGGTTATGCCGGGTGTGGTGAGCCTCGAAGCAAGATAATCGAAGTTCACGGATACCCGCTTGAGCATGTGGCCCCAGGCCATGGCGCTCTTGAAACATTTGTAGGAGGCGTCGTGCCTGCGGGAGGCCTGACTCCAGAGAACAGCAACCTCCGCCGGAGCCGGGCCGGTGTTGAGCGCTGCCGGCGCGAGTTCCTGAGCGCGGCGCGGCGACAGCATATACGAGCCGATGCCGAAGTCGCCCAATTGCTCGTCGCGACAGCGGTACCACGACAGCGGGTAGTTGATCCGCGTGAGCTTGCCCATGCAACTGGTTGCCACTCGCGAGACCCCCTGGAACGGCACCTGGGCGTGGTCGGCGCCCGGCGTGGCGCCCTGCCCGCTGTGGAGATCGTGCGACCACAGCCATCGGCCGTTCGAGAAGCTCCTGAGGAGTTGGAAGCTCGCGGAGCTCGACGTGGCGGCGGAGGGGTTGTCGGTAACCTGGCACAGGCCGTAGACGTCTCGCGATCTACCCGTTTCTCCATGAAACAGCCTGTGGAAGTCGTCGCTGGCCGTCTTGGTCTGCACGCGCAGCTCGGGCCAGCCTTGTTTGAGCGCGGCTCTTACCTGTGTGAGGTAATCGACCAGCCACGCCTCGCGGCACATCTCTGCCTTGGCGACGGCGGCCATGTCGGGCTTGTCGCCTTCCAGAATCGACTCGGGTGTGCGCCAGGGGGTGTCGGCCTTGCTCCATTTGCTCCAGTAGGTCTTCATTGCCTGAGTTTCGGTGATCGGCGCCTCGATCTCGCGCTGGTCGCTTCTGTGGCCTCCCTCGGCGTAGATAGCATCCACCTGGGCGCCCCACTTCTGTTTCAGGTGCGCAGCGTAGGCCGTCAGGAATTTGGCGAATGCTTCTCCGGTGGGCTCATGGAATAGGTTGATGCCAACGGGTTGGGCGTCCTTGTAAGCCCAATTCACGGTGGTTGTCGTCAGCATGGATTCTTGATTGTAGTTCTCGGCGTGCCATCGCGGCGGGGTGCCGGTCAAGGTGCGGAGCATCGGGCAGGCGCGCATGCCGTATTTCGCGAATCGCGCGATCATGTCATCGAGCGCCGAGAAATCATATTTGCCCGGCTCTTTCTCGATGTCGCCCCAGTTGCACGCCGGCGCCCAGAGAACGTTTGCGTATGTGATACCGGCCTTGGCAGCCTTGCTGAGGAAGTAGTCGGTTTCGACCCGGGGCTGGTTGAAGAACCGATCACCGCGTATGGAAACGCCCCGCTGCAGGCCCGCGCGGCGGTCGGCCTCGCGAGGGTCCGGCGCACCGCCGACCTCGGGCCAGGGCTGTGGCTGTGACACAACTTGCCACTTGATCTTTTTGGCCGCCGCGGCTTTGACCTGTGCGGCCAGCGCCTCCTTGAGCGCGCTGCTTCGCGCGTAGAACGCATTCACTTCCGCAGCTACCGAGCGCCGTGCGCGCTGGAGAAGATCGACTTGCTCGGCCGACGGTTTCAGGTCGGCTTCGAGGCTCTCGCTCGGTTTCGGCTCGTTTTTCAGCGCCCTGACTTGCGACAGCAACCCCTGCGCGCCCTTGTCGACGCCCCTGAGCACGCCGTAGAGGTCTTCCGCTTCCTGCAGGAGCGTTTCGACCTCGCCCGTGCGGTTTGGTCCCTTCCAGCCGCGCAGGTACATTGCGAGGGCCTTTGCATCGTGGAGTTCCTGAACGGCGTAACGATGCAGCAGCCGCAGGTTCTCGATCCGCTCGAGTTCCTCTCGCGCCCGGACCGTATCGACTTCAGCGGGCGCAAAGGTGACGAACAGGATTGTCACCGTCACTAATGCCAACAAGAGATCGTGCGCTTCCATACGGTATTCCTTTCCTGTTGAGGAAGATGCACAGCCTACAGCCGTTCTCACAGTCGCAGGAGCCGGGGCAGAGCCCGGCGTGGGTCTATAATGTATACATATCTGCTCGGGCTTGTCAAGCGGTTTTTCAGGTCGGCCCCATGTCACACACATTGCCTGCGCGAATTGCACCTTGCGCAAGTAGAACACGCGCTTGATACCTGCGCCCGAATTCCGTACAATGTTACTCACTCGCGTCGTGAGCGTCGGGGTGTCCGGCGATTGGCGGCGGAAAGTGCAACCGGGAGAAGGCGGCTCGAAATGGCCTATTGTGTGATTACCGCCGATGTCAAACGCTCGAGGGATGTCGAGGACCGAGCGGCACTTCAGAAACGTCTGAGGTGCGCGATGGACCGGGTGAACAGCGAGTTTGCCCCGCACCTGGTTGTGCCCTTCTCGATCACTATCGGTGATGAGTGGCAGGGCGTACTGAAATCAGTAGCCGAGAGCTACTCGGTGAAGCTTGCCTTTGAGCGGCTGCTGGAAGGCGTGCCGATTGTGTTTGGCATAGGCGAGGGCGGGATTGCCACGCCCCTCGCCGAGCGGTCGGCGGAGATGGACGGCGAGGCGTTTCACAGATCGCGCCAGGCATTGGAGAAGGCCAAGACTCAAGGCAGGCCCATCGCGTTTTGCACCGTTGATACCGAGTCCGACAAGCTGCTGAACGCGCTTTGTGCGGCGTTGGAACTCGTGAGTCGGCATTGGACGGATAAACAGCGGAAAGTCGTTGCTCTTTTCAGAGAATACGGCCAGCAGCGCAAAGTGAGCGAGTTGCTGGGCGTTACGGAATCCCATGTAAGCCAGACACTTTCAGGCGCCGGCGCACACGAATTCCTCAGGTCAGAAAACGACCTGCGTTCTTATCTCAGAACGCGGAACTTAATCGATTTGGCTTAAGGTCCGGGAACTTAAGTAAATTTACTTAACTTGTGGAAAGTTGGGTCATTTTGCTTAACTTGGGATATTTCCGCTGCTAGCAAGGTGATTTGAGAATTATTCTGGCGTTGTGGTGTTTTCAAGAGGATGACCATTTCCCGGTAGATACAGCAAAGAAATGGATATGCTTTTCTCAATACTCATTGTCGCAGCCGGTTATCTCGTAGTGACTTGGGTAACAGGCGAGTTGATTGCCTTTCTGCTCAAACTTATCCTCCGGAGTGCCGGCGAGGACGAAAACACCCAGCTCCGGCCCGGTATCAGGAGGATGGGCAAATACATAGGTTGGCTGGAGAGGGTTCTAACGGTAACGTTTGTTTTGCTGGGACATTACAATGGCATCGGATTCGTTTTGGCTGCCAAAAGCATCCTCAGATACGGCGAGATCAAGAGTGAGAGCGACCGCAAGCTTGCCGAATACGTCATCGTCGGTACGTTGCTGAGTTTCTCGCTGGCGGTCATGCTTGGGGCCGCGCTGCGATGGTTGCTGGGGCTGCCGATTCAGAACCCGGGCTGACCCGGTTCCGTTCACAATTTCGCACTCGACGCATGGGGAGAATCACTGATGCGCACTGAAATCAAAGATCCCTCTTACAAGGTCTTCACCTACCAGGATGTCGATCGCTTGCCGGACTGCGAGTTCGGCTACTGGCCGCAGACTATCCGCCGCTGGCTGAAGGAGGGCCTGCCGCTGGAGCTGACCGAAGAGGAGCAGAATCAAATGTTCCTTGCCAAGCTCGACAGGTTCTTCGGCTTTGACGGCGGCCACAGCGTTGCTGTGAGTATCAACCAGGGAATGAATCCCGCCTTCGAGACGAAGATCATCGAGCGCAAGGAAAACTCCGTTATCATGCAGGACGGCGCGGGCGTGATCGCCGAACGCTACGAGAGTAACGTCGATCAAAGCTCGATACCACGCATCATCAAGTCGCCTATCGAAACGCCCGACGACTGGCCGGGCATCAAGGAGCGCTACCGCCTCGACGACCCGATCCGCCAACGTCCCGCCGATGAGGTAGACAAGGTCCGGCAGGGAATCAAGGACGGCAAGGTGGTGGCGATCTTCTGCATGGGTTTTTACGCCCAGCTTCGAGGCTTTATGGGCACCGAGAACCTGTCGACTGCGTTCTACGATTATCCCGATATGATCCACGATATGGTCGAACATCAGGCCGAGCTGTGCGCCCGCCAGATCGAGAGCCTGCCCGACGACATCGTCATTGATCACGTGAGTTGGTGGGAAGACATGGCCGGTAGGAACGGCCCATTGGTGGGCCCGCATACGTTCCGCGAGTTTCTCCAGCCCGGGTACCACCGCATAATGAGCGAATGCAAAAGGCGCGGGTGCGTGTTGAGCGTCGTGGATTCCGACGGCAACCCGCACGACATCGTGGGCAACTGGCTCGAGGAGGGCGTGAACATCATGTTTCCGCTCGAGGTACAGGCGGGCGTCGATCCGTACGCCTGGCGCGAGGAGTTCGGAATGGACCTCCGCCTCAAGGGCGGCATCGCAAAGGTGCCCCTCGTCGAGGGCGGAAGCGCCATCGACAAGGAACTCGAAAGGATCAGGCCGTTGATGGAACAGGGCGGTTACATCCCCCACCTCGATCATCTCGTGCCACCCGATATTCCGTATAAGAACTATTGCGAGTATCTCGAAAAGAAACGGAAGCTGATCGGGAAGTAAACGGCCCCATGTCAAAGGAGACAGGAAAATGAGACTCCCGAAAAACCTGCTCGTTCTTCTTGTAGCGGTGGCGTATTTTGGCCTGCTTACCAACTGCAGGGCCGGCGAGCCAGACCCCGAGCCCGAAGTGAGCGGCATTGTTGGACAGGCAGCGCCGACCACAGCAGCAGACGAGGTCCTTCTGAGCTACAACTTGCCCAAAGACGGCAACGTCTCGATCGTCGTATTCGACGAGAAGGGTGGGGTCGTCCGAGAACTGCTGCACGGCGCACCGCGCAAGAAAGGCAACAACGCCGAGGTGTGGGATTGCCTCGACGATTGGGGCAAGCCGGTCCCCGCCGGCGCCTATACCTGGAAGCTTCTGCTCACACAGGGCCTCAAGGCCGAATACCTCCTCACCCTCGGAATAAACCCTGAACCCCGCTGGGATACCTGGCCGGGCAACCACGGAGGCGTGTGCTCGGTGGCGGTCGACCCCGACGGCATGTACCTGGCGTGTGGCTGCGGCGAGGGTACCATCCTCGCCCTCAAGCAGACGCTCGACGGCAAAAGGATATGGAACATCAACCACTGGCTTGACCCGTGGGTGGGCGGCGTGAGCATGGCAGTCGCCAACGGCACGCTCTTCATGCTGCAGCAAAACGAAAAGATCCAGCGAATCAACGCCGCAGACGGCAAACGAAATGCCACATGGGACACTCTCTGGGAAGGCGACGACCGCAAGGAGAGCAAGAACAGGTCGCAGGACCTCGATGCACACGGCGATCAGTTGGTGCTCAGCTACCAGCAGCACAACGTCGTGCGCTGGCTCGACCCCGATACAGGCAAGGTCATTGACGAGGCCCCCATCCCCGAGCCCGTCGGCGTTGCCGTTGATCCCGCCGGCCGAGTGCTGGTGATAACGAAGGACACGGTCGTGGCGATCAGCCGCAAGAACAAGACGCCCACGGTACTCATCAAGGATCTCGTAGAGCCGCACAGGCTGGACATTGAAGACAAGACCGGCGAAATCTTCCTGGCAGAGCGCGGCGACAGCCAGCAGGTGAAGCGCTTCTCGAAAGACGGCAAGCTGCTGCAAGCCTACGGCATCAAGGGCGGCCGCGTGCAGGAGGGCCGCTACAACCCGATGGGCTTCGCGGGTATCAGCGACATTGCTGCCGATCAGACGGGCGGATTCATCGCGATCGAGGCGAACGTCGGCCCCCGGCGGACCGTGCGCTTCAACAGAAACGGCAAGCTGCTGCGCGAGTGGTACGGAGGGCAGCGGTATTCCAACTTCGGCGGTATCGATCCGGTCGACCCCAAGGTCGCTTGGATTCAGTGTGCCTGGGGCTACGTGATCCGCGCCACTGTCGACTACGATAAAAAGACATGGAAAGTCCACACCGTCTTCAGGGGCGAGCCGGGCGACGTCCGCGTGCACGACGGCCAGACCTATCTCGTCGCGACATCGATGTCAAAACCGATGGTGCACAGGGTGGACCTCAAGAACAGCAAGCTGGTGAAAGTCGCCGACCTCTCCGAAGGCTACAAGCTCGGAGGCTGGTCGCTGGGCCAGGGCTTCACCCTCTACGGCATGGCGGGCAAGAAGGTCTGCCGCGTGGCCGTGAAAGAATGGAAAGACGGCGCACCCATATACCAGAAAGAGCCTGAGGTCGTCGGAGAGATCCCGGACTCGGAGTGGCCCATCGGCTGCTCCCGGGGCTTCAACAACATAGCCGAAGCCGCCGACGGCAGCATCTACTACGCCGACAACGGCAACCTCCAACCGCACCACGGGGTGGGCTGGTGGGCAGCAACAACCGGCTCGAACCGCCTCATCAAGTGGGACAATACAGGAAAGCACCAGTGGACGGTCGGCAAGCACGCGCCGGCACATGACGCCCTGCCCGGCGAAGCGAAGTTCTTCTGGGGGCCGATGGGCGCCGTTGGCGACTGCATCGTCGTCCGCGACGTCGAGTGGCCGATGCACGTATGGGACAAAGACGGCCTCTGGGTCGGAGGGCTCTTCGACAACCCCGACACCGAAGCGGCGCCGAAAGAAGCCTACACCGGCTGCAGCGAAAGCTTCTTCGGCTCGCTCTACACAGTGCCCGAACGCGCCAGGGCCCCCGGCCTGAAAGCAGGCGACCTGCTGTTCGTCGGAAGCGGGCAGAACAACAACCCGATCTACCGGATCAGGGGTCTTGACGATATCCAGCGGTACAGCGGGGCGTTCATCATCTCCCCCGAGAAAGCGAACAAGGTAGCCGAAAACCTTCAGGCCGAAATGAACCGCCCCGACCTCGTCCGAATCCCACACATCGGCCTGGGCTATATGGGCGTGATAAGCGTTGACGGCAAGATCGGCAACAGGGATTGGCGCAACATCAAGCCCCTCGAGATAAAGGATGGCGATGAGGTCCGTGCGAAGGTGTACATTGCGTGGGAGACAATCGGGGCGCACATGAACGCCCGGCACGGCCTGTGCGTGGCGTTTGACGTGACCACCGACAAGCCGTGGAAATCGGCCTCCGAGCCCGAGCGTGCCTTCGAAGGCGGGGCATCAGTCGAGATACGCCTCGGGCCTGTTGATTCCGATCGCGATGCGGCCGGGCCCGGCGACATCCGTTACATCGCCGCGCCCGTAGGGCTCGACGGCAAAACCGTGGCGGTCGAGCTCATGCCCAAGCTGCCCCCGCACTGGGGCAACAACAGGCGCAAGCCCGTCACCTACAAGGGCGAGGGTGGCGAGATCACCTACGATCGTGTGCAGACCATGAGTGCGAATTACGTCGCGGCCACAACGAAGGAAGACGGCACCGGCTACATCGTCGAGATGTTGATCCCCGTGCGCCCGCCGCACGTGATCAAGCCTGGGCTGCGGTTCCGGATCGACGCCTCGATCGTTCTTGCCAACGCCGACGGCACCAAAGCCGTGAAGCGCCTGGTACTCATCAGCACCGACCCCGCCGACGCGACCGTGGGCGATACACGCGCCAACGCCATCCTCCGCCCGCAGAACTGGGCGGATGCGTTGCTGGAGTAGGCAGGGCCCAAGGCGGATCATGAGACTGTGTTGAGGAAAGCCAAGAGGAGACATATCATGGCAACTCGGAGATCCTTCAAAAGTGATGCGAGCTTCTTAGAAAAGATCTCCATGGGAGCGACTGGCACGTTGGCAGTGCTCTGCAACTTGGAGAAGCAGGCACACTCGCCTATCGTTCTAGAGCGTGGTTCCACGAGTTTCAAGATCTGGAAGAACATCAAGATAAAACGTATTAGGGTGCCCGACATTTTGTGCATCAACTGTGCCAAGTGTATCGAATGCAGGGCAAAGACAAGCATGGAAATCTCGATGTCTCATTCGCAAGCCGATCCGGAACGCGGGTGGGATCGCGGCTTGGATGACGATGATCGCATAGCATTTGTGGTGTGCGACAAAGCTGGTGATGACCCGACCGCTTGGGAGCCTATGGGGCCAATACAGTATGTCTCAGTGGAGCATCTAAGGAAGGCTGAAGAGGCTGACCAGGCAATTCTAACAGAGCCTAAGGGAGCCGGGGAAGGCTTCGAAATGAGGATTCTCTGGCCCATATCCGTCGCCAAGGCGCCGGGAATCATCAAGTCGGTGCAAGAGCACCGAATACAGTACAACCGTGAGAGCGACGACAGGGTCATTACCTTGAAGATGCTGAAGAATCGGAAGGAGCTGAGTCCGTTAGTCGAAGCAGGTGAAAGCATTCTCCAGAACCAAGTCATCGCATCGGTGGTACCCGTCTCGAGTTGCTTTCCCTGTGAAAGTCTTGACTCCGAAGGCTACTATCTTGAGTTCCTTCGGAGTGCGTCATTGGAGAAGAAATATGCCGCCGTCAAGGCGCTGGGCACATTTTCCTCTCCCGAAGTTCGAGAAGCGCTCCTCGGCAGAATGGGTGACCCCGATGAGCACGTATATGTCAGGCTCGAGGCTGCGGCGGGGCTCGCGCGCCAAGGGCAGGAGCAGGGCTTCGAGTTGTTCAAGGAGTACCTGACTCACAGGTACTTGGAGCAGAGATTAGAAGCTGTCATAGTACTGGGAGAGATCGCCAATGACAAATCCTGTACACTCTTGGTTGAAGCTCTATCGGACGGCGGCCAAGATCCAGAAATACGCGCAGCCGCCGCTTGGTCTGTCGGAGAGCTGCGTAACAGGTTAGGACTGGATGCTCTTGTGGACAGTTTCGAGGCAGTGGAAAACAACATTCGGATCGAGGCCGCCAGGGCCTTGGGAAAGCTTGCCGAACGCTTCACACCCGACATCATCAACAAGTTCAAAGCATCTTCCGCTTCTGCCCTACCGGGAATTTCGTGGGCGCTGAGCAAAGCCGGCACTTTTCATGTACACGATCTGACGGAGCTGCTCATAAACGAAGAGGCGCGACGTTGGGTGGCTTATGTGATTGGCAGCCACGAACGCAACAAGTACATCTGTGAAATAGAAGACCTCAAGCAGCAAGACCCGGAAGTTTATTTTGCGGTAACAGTGTTGTGGACCATCATGTCGAGTTGGGTCTGGGGGCTGGAGGAGTACTGATGAACTCATTACCCAAGCCGTTGTATGAAACGCGACTAGGCAGAGCATACGTGGGAGATGCCCTGGACCTTCTTAGACGTTTGCGTGACGAGTCGATAAACCTGGTAATCACTTCTCCGCCATTTGCTCTGCAGCGCCAGAAAGAGTATGGCAACGTCGGTCAAGAGGAGTACGTCGATTGGCTTCTATCGTTCACTGCTGAAATAAAGCGAGTTCTGAAAAACGATGGCAGCTTTGTTCTAGATCTTGGAGGCGCCTACTGCAAAGGGCGGCCGGTGCGTTCACTATACAACTTCAGGGCCTTGATAAGGCTCTGCGACGAACAAGACTGGAACTTGGCAGAAGAATTCTTTTGGTTCAATCCTGCAAAGCTACCATCTCCAATAGAGTGGGTTAACAAGCGCAAGATCCGCGTCAAGGACGCCGTGAATACGGTGTGGTGGCTTGCCAAGTGCGACTTTCCAAAATCAGACATAGCAAAGGTACTTGTTCCTTATTCGGAGAGGATGAAGCTCTTACTGAAAAACAGCACGCAATACTATTCGCCCAAAACCAGACCCTCTGGGCACGCTGTGAGTAAACGTTTTGGCGAAGACCGGGGCGGAGCAATACCGCCCAACCTGCTTCAAATCCCGAACACTGAAAGTAATTCTCAATACTTGCGGTGTTGTAAGATGGTGGGCTGCAAATCGCACCCAGCAAGGTTCCCTCAGAAGTTACCAGCGTTCTTCATAAAGCTTCTGACTGACCCTGGCGACACAGTGTTGGATATCTTTGCCGGGTCAAATACAACGGGAGCGACGGCAGAGGATCTTTCCCGCAAATGGATCGCTTTTGAAGTATCCCGTGATTACCTTGCTACGTCGGCGTTTCGCTTCCTTGGTCCGCTGGACAAAGATGTCGTTAAATCCACTTTCGAGGAGCTCAGTTCATGGGATGGCACAGATACGAAATGCATATTACAAGAGGCGCAGCTCAGGCTTCTGGAGCAAACTGAAGACTATGGTCCTGAATCTCAATAGGGCGTCGTTGGTCTGACGCAACTGCCAGTTGCACGCGATTGCACCTGACCGTTTTTGGTGAAAGGAAAACAATGCCGACAAAGATCACACTTCTGGGAGCGGGCAGCGGTTTCACCCAGCCGTTGTTCACCGACATGCTCAATATCGAGGGGCTCGACAGCGGCATCATCGGCTTGGTAGATATCGATAAGAAGCGCCTCGACGTCAATGTAAGGCTGATGAACCGCACACTCGAGCTGATGGGAAAAACGAAGTGGAAGGTCGAGGCCTCCACCGACAGAAGGGACGTGCTCAAAGGAACGGATTACTTGATCAACACCATAGAGGTATCGGGCACCAAGTGCGTGCGGCACGACAACGATATCCCGCTGAAGTACGGCATCGATCAGTGCATCGGCGATACGATCGGCCCCGGCGGGATCATGAAGGCGCTGCGGACGCTGCCGGTGTTCCTCGAGATTCTCGATGACGCAAAACGGCTGTGCCCCAACGCCCTCATCATGAATTACACGAACCCGATGTCGATCATGACGCTCGGCTCGATCCGGTCGACCGACCAGCCGTTTGTGGGACTGTGCCATTCGGTGCAGGGGACGTCGTGGCACCTGGCCGGGATCGCCGGCGTGCCGCAGTTCGACATGGTCTGGAAGTGCGGCGGCATCAATCACATGTCATGGTTCACCGAGCTGAAGCACAAGGGCAAGGACCTCTACCCCGTGCTGCGCGCCGCGATGGAAGATAAGGAGGTGTACGAGAGGGACCCCGTGCGCCTTGACATTATGAAGGAGTTCGGCTACTTTGTAACCGAGTCGAGCGGGCATTTTTCGGAGTACGTGCCCTACTATCGCAAGCGAAAGGATCTGCTGAAGAAGCACTGCCGCGACGGATACCGCGGCGGCACCAGCTTCTACGCCAACGGCTGGCCGGAGTGGCGCAAGAGCACCGACAAATCGCGCCGCGAGATGGCAGCCGGCAAGCGCGACATTCCCACCCACCGCAGCCATGAGTACGCGTCGGACATCGTCGAAGCCCATCTTCTCAAGCGGACGAAGATCATCTACGCCTCGGTGGCCAACGACGGGCTCATCCCCAACCTCCCGCAGACGGGCGTGGTGGAAGTTGCCGTGGTGGTCGACAAGCGCGGTTTCACCCCCACGTACTTCGGCCCGTTGCCCGAGCAGTGCGCGGCGCTGTGCCGGTCCAACATGGCGGTCTTCGAGCTGTGCGTGCAGGGCATACTCAACAAGGATCGAGAGCCGATCATCTACGCGATGATGCTCGACCCGCTTTCGGCGGCCGTGTGCTCACCGGGTGAAATCCGGCAGATGGCTGAAGAGCTCTTCAAGGCCGAGAAACAGTACATACCGGCCTGGTGCGCCGCCCCCGGGGGCCGGACGAGGTCGAAGAAGCGAAAAGCAGTGCGAAAGGCAAAAGCGATAACAGACGGCGCCGCGGGGGTGTCGTCGATGGCGGCGCGCAACGTGAAATGATCGGATCGTCAAGAAAGTCTGGAGTTCGTAGTCCGAGGCCTGGATCCTCGGGTTGTTGGTTGTTGGGCTTCAGGGTCGGTTGGGGTTGGGCCTGTAATTGTTTTTGGCTCTTCCGGATCTATTGTGGGCGGGTCAATGCGATAACGGGCGTTCGGACCTCTCCTTGCCGCGAATAGCGCTCAGCGGCTCGGGCATGTAGGGGCACACGGCCTGTGTGCCCCAAGAGGGCGGACAAGCCGTCCGCCCCTACATATCGTCCCCCGGCCCGGGATTGCGTTGCCTGTCGACGTTGTTGCACAGAATTCGGGCTCGTCTCTTTAGCCCGAAGGGCAGCAGTCTTTAGCCACGGGCGTGAGTCCGTGGAAAACTGTTGCCCGGACGAAAGAGCCCCGCAGGGGCGGCAGATTCATTCGACGACCAGGACGAATTGTTGCGGGCCCGTGATCAGGGAGAATGACATGAAAGACTACGATGAGTTGCCGCCGGAAGCTTTGGACGATCCTTTCAAGCCGCCCATCCCTCCCCGCTTGGTGTGGTGCCTGCATTGCGAGCAGACCTACATGAGCTCGCTGATGAAGTGGGTGGACGGCCTGTGGCGCTGCGGCATGCCCGGGTGCGACGGCGCCGGTTATTGTTTTGATATCTTCGATGCCGATAATAACCCGTTTCAGGATGACGGCGACGAGGACTTCGATTTCGACGGCGACGTCGATTTCGACATCAAGTTTGAGGACAATAATAAATGATTGAGCGGCCACAAGGCCGCGGCCCTACCGACTTACGCAGGAGTGATCTCGCATGGCAATGACTTCGCGCGAACGAATGTTGACAGCCCTCAACAACGGGCGGCCCGACCGCCTCCCCTGCCAGGTTCACGGCTGGATGGGCTACTGGCTCAAGAAGTACTGCGGCGGCATCGACGGGTGGCAGGCGTTTGAGAAATTCGGGATGGACTTCGCCATCTATATCTCGCCGCCGCTCGAGTACAGCGAGAAAGACCTGGCCAACTGGGAGAAGAAACGTATTGACCTGGGCGTTGACGACGACGGTAACAAGTTCTGGGAAGAAACGATCACCACCCCCAAAGGCACCCTGCACCAGGCGGGCACAATCAGCGAGATCACTCCGTGGTCAACCGAGGACCTCCTTAAGACCGAGCAGGATTTCGAGATATGGAACGAGTTTTTCCCCTGCCCTATCTCCGCCGACGTCACGCCCGTAAAGCAAACCAAGGATAAACTGGGCGACCGTGGCATCATCCGCAGCCACCCCTGGGGCGGCAACGGCAACCCGTGGATGTCGTTCTGCATGCTCTTCGGCACGCAGGAGGCAATCATGCTGGCGATCGACAAGCCCGACTTCGTGCACCACGCCCTGGAGGAGATGCTCAAGAAAGGACTCCACGCAAACGACCTGTGGGAAGGCATCGAAGCCGACGTTGTAGAAACCGGCGGCGGGCCCAATTCGAACACCGTGATCAGCCCGAAAATGTTCAAAGAGTTCAGCATGCCCTACGACATCAAGCTGCACGAGGCGCTTCATCAGCACGGCGTGAAGATCGTCTATCATATGTGCGGCGGCCTGATGCACATGCTGGACCTCGCCCTGGAGAACGGAACCGACGGCATCGAGACGATGACCCCTCCGTCGATGGGCGGCGACTGTGATCTGCGCGAGGCGTCGCGGCGCGTGGGCGACAGGCTTTTCTTCATAGGCGGCTTCGACCAGAACGCGGGCTTCGAAAACGGCACCCCCGAATCCGCCCGACGGCTCGTGATCGATTGCTTTGAAGCCACCAAAGACCACGCGGGTTACATATGTTGTCCGTCGGACCATTTCTTCCACGGCGATGCCGCTTGCGTGCAGGCGTTTGCCGACGCCGCGAAGGAGTGTGTGTATTAGGAGTGCGATCAGCCGCGGCCCCAGAGCGCGAGCTGTTCGATAGCCACGTCCGCATCCGGGTTCTCCGGTTGGCTCCCCACATGTATATTCTTTCCAACGCGTGTCGGGAATTGCAGACAGTAACGTAAGTGCTGTGTGAGTATGGTCTTACAAGCACATGAGCACGTATTTAGCGCAAGAAGTGTCTGCCATGGCGGAATCACGACTTGATCGTGGTGGAATTGACCCGGTCTGCGGCGTCGATTCCTGGCATCATAATGTGGGAGTAGCGCCACAATTGGCATCACGGTCGAGTTTCTCTGATATATTGCGGGGTCTTGGCACGGTTTTTGCACTTATCAACCATGCTGTGAGAGCATTATCAGCATCGCGTCGGGAGCTGATGCTTTTTTTCTTGTCGAGGAGTGTCCCGGACAGTCTGAGACGGGGTCGGTTTGGGGCGTGCGTATCAGCTTTGGGCGCGGGCATGAACTCGCAACTTCGCGGCGCTCACGCAACGGTGGCTCCTGGTGAAGGGACGCAGAGAGGAATCGGCAGGTTCCAGAAGGAACGAGCAAACAATGGCTGCCACAGACGGGCTTTTTACAATCACAAAGGCTGCTGAGCGGGTCGGCGTTTCTACCAAGACGATCATTCGTTGGGAAAAGGCGAGAAGGATCCCTAGGGCAAAGCGCGACTGGCGCGGCTGGAGAGTTTTTACTGAGGAGCAGGTCGGCGAGATGATCAGGCTGCGTGGACAGCTTTACTGAAAATACGAACCATTGTGGGGCCAGACGGACTAAGTTTATAGCCCCGTCTAAACCGTGAAATGTCATGTGGACCATGCCGAAGATTAAATGATGCTGTTATTTCCGAACATTCGTGAAAAAGCGGCCGGTCCGCATTGCAGTGGGCGCGGCCGACGAGCAGGAGGTAAAACACGTATGAAAAGAAGTGCTTGGACGGCATTTGCCGGTTTTTTGGCCTTGGCTGTGTTGGGTGGTTGCACACGGTTCACGGACGTTCGAGAGGGAATCAACTCCATCGAGTCGCGAAGCGTGCCGGAGCGGCTGAAGGTTATCAACGGCACGTACAAGATCGGCCCGCCGGATGTTTTGCGGATCACGGTTCGGGACAACGCCGATCTCGCGACCGAGGGGATAGTGCGGCCCGACGGTTACATTACGTTTCCCCTGCTGAGAGATGTTTACGTTGAAGGCATGACTCCCGAGGAGATATCGGACATGCTGGACACGGAACTCGGCAGTTACATAAAGGACGTCGAGACGACGGTGACCGTCATCGGTTTCTTCAGCAAGAAGATATTTGTGTTCGGAGAAGTCAAGAAACCCGGGCCGCAACCCTTCACGGGTGATGTTACGCTCGTTGAGGCCATAGCAAACGCCGGAAGCATAACGATACGGTCTGCACCCGGAGGCGTGCGCGTGGTCCGCGGCGACCTCGAAAAGCCAAAGATCTTCAAGATAAGCCTGAAGAAGATCACAGCGAAAGGAAGGGCGGGGCTCAATCTCCAGTTGAAGGAGAACGACATAGTTTTTGTTCCGACCAACGGATTTGCAAAGGTCGGCTACGCAATAGACAACGTGCTGTATCCTTTCAGGAGTCTGCTGACCGCTGTCTTCACGGCCTCGGCGGTACAGGGCATTTGATTGACCGAGTCGTTTGGGCGCGTTCCGTTGTGAGTAGTGCTGTAAGGTATTGAGTGCCTTTATTGACGTAAGTGGCGAGACCTGTTTGGAGGTCCTTTAGGCTCATGGAACAGACACCTCAGCAAAAGTTGGATTTCAGTAAGTACATACACATCTTGCTCCGCCGGAAGTGGTGGGGCATCCTTCCGCTGCTTGTTCTTATACCCGCCACGATCTTTGTAGCGGTCAAGTTGCCGAAGAGGTATCCGGCGCAATGCATGCTGTACATCGGCGCCACTCCGGCCGAGGAGGAAGTGGCAACGCGCATCGACCGCGAGAGCATGGCGCAAAACAAGCTGCAGGACATAAGGAACCGGATGCTCGCCTACAACAACATCCGGCAGTTGATAGTGGGCAGCACCACAAGCGAGCCGATCCGCGGCCTCGCCGAAGGGATCAACGTTACCGATGAGGTCGAGATCGAGAAGCTGTACGACGAGATCCGCAGCGAAGTCAGTATCACCCTGGAAGGCCATGAATACATCTTGGTGAGGTATCGAGGCAAGACGCCGCAGATCGCCCTGAGCGTGGTGAGTGAACTGGTAGACAAGTTCCTCGACAGTTGGATCGGAACGGTCAAGTCGGGGCACCTGGAAGCGCTCGAACGCCGCAACGAGGAGCTCGAAAGCCTGAGGAGGAGGCTCGACACGGCGGACAAGAAGCTGCGCCAGTTTCGTGAGCAGCACACGAAGGAGCTGTTGACGCGCGACCCGGGTTCTCTAGTGAAGAGCCTCGGCAAGTTGAAGGAGCGCCTCAGTGAGATCGAATGGGAGCTCATATCGAAGAAAAGAAAACGGGAGTACCTGAAAGAACGTTTGCAGGAAACCCCCTCGACGAAGGAAATGTCCTCAAAATATGAGCGCAGCGTCATGAAGCTGAAACTCGAAGAGGGCATCGCTGACCTGAAGATCGGGCTGTTGCTCATGCGCGACAAGTACACTCCCGATCATCCGCAGATCAAGAAGCGCGAGATCGAGCTCGAACTGCTCGAAACCGAGCGCGAAAAGACCCAGGACGAGAGGACCGAAGTTACGTTCGAGGCCAACCCGATCTATGATAAGTTTCACGAAGCCGAAAACGACGTCGAACTCGAGATCCAGATGCTCGAAAGCGAACGGGCAAGCAACCAGGCCCTGCAGACCGAGCTTGAAGCCGAGATAGGTAAACTTCCGTTGCTTCAGGAGCGGATGGCCAAGTACGAGCGCGAGATCGAAGGCCTGAGGCTGCTTTACAGCGGCGCCCGCCAAACCAAGGCCGACGCCGAAAGGCGTTTCGAACTTGCACGCTTTGCTAGAATAAACTCCTTCCAGAAGCTCACAATTCGTTCTTCCCCCAAGCCCGACTACAGCAACATACTGAAGTGTTTGGGGGTGGGCTTGTTCCTGACGATCGCCACGGCGGCTGGCGCGATGGTCGGGGCTGAGTATCTCGACCAGTCGTTTACCAGCGTAGACGAGGCGCGCGACTTCCTCCGGATTCCGAGCCTTGGTGTGGTACCGGTGATCGTAACGCCCAAAGACATCCGCCGCCGCAAGATTCTTCGCTGGATCGCCTGTGTTACCGTATTAGTGTTGGCTGGAGCGATTATCGTGGCCGGCGTGTCGATTCCTGAGGTCAGAGAAGAGGTGGGGGCCTGGATCGACGCGGTGACAAGACGTTTCTGAGGAGTATTGCCCTTTTGGCGTCTCTGCGAGGCCCCGGCGCCGGGAGTGGGCCGTTTTGCAAGGGCGCTATACACCGAGGATACTGACGCCGCATTATGTACGAAGCCTTTTACGGGTTCAAAGAAAAGCCCTTCAATCTCACGCCTGACCCCGACTTTCTTTATCTCAGCCCGGGTCACAGGAAGGTGATGTCGTACCTTACCTACGGGCTTGAAAGCGGCGAAGGCTTCGTTCAGGTTGCCGGCGAGATCGGCTCGGGTAAAACGACCCTGGTGCACAATCTGATCCGCAACCTCCACCCCGGCCTCAAGCTGGCCTACCTGTTGAACCCGCGCGGCACATTCAGGCAGTTGCTTCGCATTATTCTTGACGACCTCGGTGTTGTAGACATCGACGACGACCAGCCCCGGGAGAGGCTGCTGGCGAGGTTCGAAGAGTTCGTGAAGCAACAGAATGCAAAGGGCCTGCCGGTGGTCATAATCTTCGATGAGGCGCAGAACCTCGACCCCGCCGCGCTCGAAGAGATTCGGATGCTCTCGAACGTCGAGGGCGAGAAGAAGAAGCTCGTGCAGATAATCTTCGTGGGGCAGCCCGAGCTCAGGGAGCTGCTGGCATCGCCCGATCTGGAACAATTGAACCAGCGTATTGCCGTCAGGTGCTACCTCAAGCCGCTTTCGCTGGAAGAGACCGGAAGGTACGTCCGGCATCGTCTTGCGGCCGCCGGTTGTCCCGACGGGTCGATAAAGTTTGCGCGTGATGCCTTCAAGGTGGTCCACGCTTATTCCCGCGGTATTCCGCGGAAGATAAACATCGCCTGCAATGCAGTTCTGCTGGCGGGTTTTGTTGACGAAAAAAAGTCGTTCAACGCTCAGTACGTACGCAGCGCAATCATCGATCTCGACGATTCCGCCGATTTCGATGTCGGAGTTTCTGAATTGGAAGAGCCCGCCGAGAAGATCAGCGTGGGCGAGGCGGCTGGCGGATCATTCGGCAAGATGAAGCGAAGTGTGTTGGTCGGCGTGGTGGCCGTGGCGCTGGGCCTGGGCTCGTGGCTTGCTTTCGGAAACGGCATCAACGTAGTGAAATCGGCATTCAGGGCGATTTTTTCATGACTCTACAGACCGGCTGCGAAGTGGTGTGAGAACGAAAAGCGAGTTTTTGCCCGCCAACACGTGCGGCCGACAGCCCAAAGGTAGGAGCAATCGACGTGTCTAGAATTGAACAAGCACTGAAAAAGATGGAAGATGTTCAGAAGGCGCGCCCCAAAGAGGTGGAAGCTTCCATCGTTGTCGCCGGCGCGGAAGGTGTCCACGTGGACGAACGCGTTGTTGCTTATCACCAACCGGGCACGGCGCTCACGGAGAATTTCAAGCAATTCAACACCGTGGTCCAGGCAATGACGCAAGGCGCGGCTTCCACCCTGGCATTTACCAGCGCTTCCAAGGGCGAAGGCAAGAGTGTGGTCGCTTTGAATTTTGCGGTTGCCCTTGCGTACGACTGCGGAGGCCCCGTATGCCTGGTAGATGCTGATCTTCGCAACCCTTCCCTCCACCGACTGATGGGCATGCGCAACACGCGCGGCATCGCCGACGTGCTCGAGGGCAAGCTGGCTGTGGAAGATGCACCCCTCCCCACACCTATCGAAAAGCTCTTCTTGATCACTGCCGGCAATATCCCGGCGAATCCGTCGGAATTGTTCGGCTCCAGGCGAGCGGCACAGGTCATCGGCGAGCTGCGCAGCAGATTCGATTATGTAGTTTTCGACACGGCTTCTGTGTTGCCGGCAGCCGATACCATTCACCTTGCATCGCACCTCGACGGCGTGGTGATGGTTATTCAGGCGGGAAACACCCGTCGCAAGCAGGCGGAGAGGGCGGTTGAACTACTGGGCCACGCGAATGTTCTCGGTTTCATCCTCAACAAGTCGGAACGGGAAAAGAGCATCAAGGACTACACATAGCCCCCAGACCTGCCCAACACCGCGGATGTCGACGAGTTGGCGGCCGGCAAGAGCCTGACGAGCTCCGGTACGCCACCTCTCGGCATGATTCGATACTACCGTACGTTTTGCCGAGGAGTCGAAAGAATGAACGTACCGATGCTCGATCTCAAGGCTCAATATCGGACCATCAAGGCCGAAATAGACCCTGCCGTCGCTGAGATCTTCGAAGCCCAATCTTTCATTCTCGGCTCCAAGGTGAAAGAATGCGAGGCCGCCGTGGCCGAGTATTGCTCGTGCGCCCATGCCGTTGGCGTGGCCTCGGGCACCGACGCCCTCCTGATCTCGCTGATGACCGAGGGCATCGGCCCCGGCGACGAGGTCATCACCACGCCCTACACCTTCTTTGCCACCGCAGGGTCGATCGCACGGGTCGGCGCCAAGCCGGTTTTTGTGGACATCCGGCCCGAGACCTGCAACATCGACCCGTCCCTCATCGAGGTGAAGGTCACCGACAGAACCCGTGCCATCATACCCGTTCACCTCTATGGCCAGATGGCCGATATGGATCCCATAATCGAGATCGCCGAGAGGCACAACCTGATTGTAATCGAGGATGCGGCTCAGGCCATCGGGGCCGAGTACAAGGGCAAGCGCGCCGGTTCAATCGGCCACTACGGCTGTTTTTCGTTCTATCCGTCGAAGAACCTGGGCGGCGCGGGAGACGGCGGAATGGTAGTGACCAATGATCAGGCGCGCGCCGAGAAGCTTGCCGTGATGCGCGTGCATGGCGCCGTGTCGACATATCGCCACGAGTTCATCGGCGGATGCTTCCGGCTCGACGCGCTTCAGGCGGCCGTCGTAACCGTCAAGTTGCGCCATCTCGACGACTGGACCGCCGGCCGGCAGGCAAACGCCGCACGCTACGACAAGCTCCTTACCGAGGGGGGCCTGGTCGGCGACGGCGGCGTTGTGCTCCCCGTGGTGGCCACAGAGCGCCATATCTTCAACCAGTATGTCATTCGTGTTTCGCGGCGCGATGACCTGATCGCGCGCCTCAAAGAGAAGGATATCGGTCACGTTGTATACTATCCTGTGCCGCTGCACCTGCAGGAGTGTTTTGCGTATCTGGGATACACACAGGGCGACTTCCCCGAGAGCGAAAAAGCCGCGGCGGAAACGCTGGCCCTTCCTATTTACCCCGAGTTGGCGGGCGAGCAGGCGGCCTGTATCGTGGATTGCATCGGAGAGTTTCTGAAATAGCGCGAGCCGCTCAACTCGGCGGCCAAGAGGCCGTAAATGAGACTTCTGAGTGCCCCCGCCGGTTGCTGCTGTGCGATAGAATGCTGATAATCTATGAGCTCGTTAGGTAGCGGTACTGTCAAGCTGATGGTGGGGCGGATCGCGTCGATGGCGATAGGATTCGGCACCGCTCCTATTGTTTACCGCATCTTTGGCCCCACAGAGGTCGGCGCTGCAGCGGTCATAGAATCGATCGTGCTGTGGGTCACGGCTTTCTCCTGCCTCGGATATGCCTCAGCAATACCACTCTCAGCAGGCCGTGGCGAGACCCGCGCTCTGATCCGGTTGTGCTTACTCTTGACCTTCGTGCTGCTGCTGCCGGTGCTGCTTCTGACCTGGCTCGGCAGAAGCACTCTTGCTGATCTCATGGGCAATCCGGCGATAGGGCGACTGATCTGGCTTGTTCCCGTGTTGTTCTCGGTGGTGTCGCTCAGGTTCATTATTTCATTCGCATTCTCGAAGGAACGTCTGTTCGGTTGGTTGGCTTTCGCCCAGTCGAGCGACACGGCTATCGCGCGGCCCGTGCAGATTGTCCTTGGGTGGGCGGCCGGGGGAAGCGCAGTATTCATCCTGTTGGGGACCGTTGTCGGGGGCATAACAAGCCTGGCGGTAGCCGCCTTTATGTTCCTCCCTATTCTGTTGAAAGAAGACGAGGACGACAACCATCCCAGCCCGACCCTGGCAGACGTAGCTCGACACCACCGGCAGTTTCCAAAGGCGCACATGTGGAGCCTTGTTTTGCAGATGACTTCGCGGTCTCTGCCGGTGCTTCTGATGGGGGCGTTTTTCAGCATGAGTGCGGTGGGGTATTATAATCAAAGCCGCAAGCTCCTGATGTTGCCGCTGACCATCCTTGCCTACAGCATCGCTGCCGTCTTTTATCCCGAGGCCGCCACCGAATGGCGCAAGAAGGGTACCGTGTCGGACAGCTTCAGCACCACGGCCCGTATCTTGGTGCCCACGTGCATATTTCCGATTATGGCAGTGGGGTTGATGGGGCCGTTGATATTCAAGACGTTTCTGGGGTCAATGTGGTACGAAGCAGGCGTTTATGCGCAGATACTGGCTCCCTGGGTCTTGGTGGCGCTCTTCGCCTCGCCTGCTGCAAAGGTCTTTCTGATAGTGGGGCGCGCCGATCTTCTGGTTGTTTTCAACTTGTTTCTGATGGTCCTGCGGGCAACGGCGCTGGTCTTTGGGAAAGGGGCGGGGCTCGTCATGTCGCCCGTTGCCATGACGTTTTTCACCGATCGGCTCTCGAGCAACTTCCCGGCCGCCGCCGCGATTCTCGAGAGCGTGCGGCCCGCTGTGCTGATCGCGGGGAAATGGTTCGACGGCCCCCGGATAGCCGTGCTCCTTTTTTCGGGGGCGAGCATTGCCGTGCACCTTCCTATGCTGTTTACGGCAATGAGGATGGGGCACGTCAGGCGCCGGACCTTCGTTTCGTTTTTCGCGCGCGAGGCACTCCGGGCGCTGATCGTGCTGGCGCCTCCCGTGCTGATATACTGGATAGGCAACATGCCGTGGCTCGCGCTGGGCGTGCTTTGCGCTTCCGGCGTTGTGCATTATGCTCTGCTGGTGAACCGTGAACCGGCGGCCAAACAATTGGTCAGCGACTTCATGAACCGTTTTCTGAAGAGGGCATAGATGGGCAAGACAACAATTCTCGTCACCGGCGGCGCAGGCTACATCGGAAGCCACGTGGTCAGGGAGCTGCTGGCGAAGGAATACCCGGTTGTCGTTTACGACCGCAATGCAGTGCCCCCAGGGCTGAACTCGGCGCGCGGCGGGCCGTTGAACAGCGTTCGGGCCGACCTCGCCGACGTCGCAGCGCTCGACGCCGCCCTCGGCCGATTCAAACCGAGGGCCGCGATTCACCTGGCCGGCTACATTGCTGTGGGCGAATCGGTAGAGGACCCCGCGAAGTACTACGGCAACAACGTTGTCAACGGCCTCAATCTTCTCAACGCCCTCATGGCCCATGGCGTGAGGCGCTTTGTGTTTTCTTCCAGCGCGGCCGTCTACGGCATGCCGCACACGGTGCCGATCACCGAGGACCACCCGATGGCGCCGATCAGTCCGTACGGCCGAACTAAATGGATGTTCGAGCAAATCCTGCGCGACTTCGACGCCACATACGGCCTGCGGTCCATTTCGCTGCGCTATTTCAATGCCTCAGGAGCCGACCCCTCCGGCGACATCGGCGAGATGCACGACCCCGAAACGCACCTGATACCCGTGGTGCTGCAGGTGCCCCTGGGTATCCGCGAGAGCATAGCGATTCATGGCACCGACTATCCCACGCGCGACGGCACCTGCGTGCGCGATTACATCCACGTGAGCGATCTGGCCGCCGCACACGTGCTGGCAGTGGGAGCGCTCCTTGAGGACGGCCCCAGCGAGGTGTTCAATCTCGGCAACGGCAAAGGGCACACAGTGCGGGAAGTGATCGCGGCGGCGGAAGAAGTGGTCGGAAGCCGGATAGAAGCGCGCGAGGGTCCGCGCAGGGCCGGTGATCCTGCGGAACTCGTAGCTTCGTCGCGCAAGGCAATCAAACAACTCGGCTGGCAGCCCAAATACAGTGAACTCGAAACGATCATCCGGACGGCTTGGAAGTGGCATAAGCGCCTGGTGGACAGGGAATGATCTTCGCAGAGCGTTCGTGCCGGGCTCCTGAACCGGCCGAGCAGGGAGAAGGCTATGGCCCATGGTAACAGACCAATCCTGGTGACGGGCGGAGCCGGTTTCATCGGCTCGCACCTTGTCGACAGCCTGCTGGCCGAGGGCCGGGCGGTGGTGTGCGTCGACAATTTCAATGATTATTACGATCCGGCCATTAAGCGCAAAAACATATCCGCGCATGGCAACAATCCGTTGTTCACCCTGGTTGAGGCCGATATTTGCGACATGGGGGCGATGCGTGAGGCCTTTAAGCATGAACCGGCCCAAGTGGTGCACCTTGCGGCACGGGCGGGGGTGCGGCCGTCCGTGGAGCAGCCGCTGCTGTATCTGGCGGTCAACGAACGGGGCACTCTCAATCTGCTCGAGTGCTGCCGCGAATTCGGTACAAACAGCTTCATCTTCGCGTCGTCGTCGTCGGTATACGGGGTCAACAGCAAAGTGCCCTTCAGCGTCGAAGATAAGATTGCATTGCCGATATCGCCCTACGCGGCAACGAAGCGCGCCGGCGAACTGATGTGTCACACGTACCACCACCTACACGGCATTCATGTGACATGTCTGCGGTTTTTCACCGTATACGGCCCCAGGCAGCGGCCCGACCTGGCCATTCACAAATTCACCCGGCTGATGGTCGCCGGCGAGGAAGTTCCCGTCTACGGCGACGGCTCGGCAAAACGCGACTATACTTACGTAGACGACATAATCAGCGGTGTTCGGTCCGCGATGCAAAAAGACTATCCGTACGAGATTCTCAATTTGGGCAGCTCTAACCCGATATCGGTTATCGAGCTGGTGGGCCTGCTCGAAAAGCACCTTGGTATTGAAGCCAGAATTGTTTGCCGGCCGGTGCCGCCCGGCGATGTGCCCATCACTTATGCCGACGTGCAGAAGACCATCGAGCTGCTCGGCTACAAGGTGGCCACACCGGCCGACGTCGGAATACGAAAGTTCGTGGAATGGTTCCGTGGCAACAGGGAGTAACGTCGTGAAGGTTCTCATCACAATCGACACTGAAGCCGATAATGTGTGGGAACACCCGCAAACCGTGACCGTCGGGAGCATCAATTACATACCACGTTTCCAGGACCTGTGCAATCGTTACAGGCTGAAGCCCGTTTACCTTTGCTCTTACGAGGTAGTGGCTTCGCCGCAATTCGATCAGGTGCTCGCAGGGTACCAGGAGCAGGGTGTTGCCGAGATAGGAGCGCATCTGCATCCGTGGACCAATCCGCCTTTCGAGGCGGACCCTGCAAGCCTATCGGGAGGACATACGTATCCTTCTGAACTGACAATCGATGTCTTTCGCAAGAAGGTAAAAGTCCTTACCGAGATCATCCACGCAAAGACCGGGCGCAGGCCGAAAAGCTACAGGGCCGGGCGGTGGGGATTTTGCGCCGGGCACATTGCCGTGCTGCTCGACCTCGGTTACGAAATAGACTGCTCGGTCACGCCTCTCATTTCCTGGCAGGACCACCCGGGGGCAAAGAGAGGCGGGCCCGACTTCAGGAGTGCGCCGGTCGAACCCTACTTTCTCGACGTTGAGGATGTGTGCCGTAGCGGCCACTCGCAACTGCTGGAGGTGCCGCCCACAATTCTATTCACAAGTAGAGCGATGAAGAGCAAGGGATTCAGGGCCGCCTTTGCGGCGTATAGAAAGATGCTGCCGTGCAAGGTGCTCAACAGAATGCTCAAACTGGATCCACAGTGGTTTCGGCCTTATCCGCACATGTCGGCGGCGCGATTGAAAGCGGTATATCGCGCCGCGCTCAGGCGCGGATTGCCGGCGGTCGAGATGATGTTCCATTCGAGCGAGTTGATGCCGGGCGGCTCGCCATACGGGCCCACGGAAGAATCCATAGAGAAGCTGTATGGCAAGTTCGAAAGCGTCTTTAAGTACCTTTCGCGGGCAAACTGCGAAGGCGCCACCCTGTCGCAGTTCAAAGATGAGTTCTTGCGGGAAAGGTGATCACCTGATGACCTTCGAGATCATTCGCGAGCGCGAGGGATTCATGGCCTTGAAGCTCGACTGGGACAGGCTTGTGGCCGAGATCGGCGAAGTCGATTTTTATCTCACGTTCGATTGGTTCTATGCGATGGTCTGCCTGACGCAGAATCCGCCCGACGATCTGTTCGTTGTGACGGTTCGATCTGAGGAGGAACTGATTGGCATCATTCCGTGCCGGATTGCGGTAAGGCGTTTGCGCCTCTTTTCGTTCAGGTGCCTGGAAATAATAGGCAACATCTACACGCCGTACAGAAACGCCATAGTACGGCGGGGCAAAGAGAGTGACGTGGCGGAGGCCTTTGCGGGCCTCATTCTCACGGATTCTTCGAAGGACTGGGATCTGATCAACTTTGAGAATCTCTCGATGCGCGACCGTTTTGTGACGGGCCTGAGGGCCGCGCTCGCGGACAAGAATGTCTGCGCCCACCTGACGGAGCAGTTTGAGAATATCGTGACCGATCTTTCCCCTTTCGACTGCGCCGAGGAGTACTTCAGAAGCCTAAGTAGGAATCGCCGCAAACTCATACGAAAAGGTGTCAACAAGATGAACCGCGAGGGGAGCTTCGACGTCGTCCTGATAAGCAGCGCTCGGGACGACGTCGGCACATCGATGGCGCACTACTACGACGTTTATTCGAAGAGCTGGAAAGTGAGTGAGGGCGACCCCGAATTCCACCTGAAGCTGGCGCACCGCCTGGCGGCCAAGGGGATCCTGCGGCTGTTTATCCTTTACTTCCGTCCTCGCCGCGAGGATGACGGCAAGGATTTTCCCCATCCTGTTCCGTCGTATGATAGCCCCACACAGGCCGGTCGCTCCATTCCGGGGGGTTATACGCCTGTTGCAGCACGTTATTTTGTGGTGTGTGGCAAAAACGCCTATTCCCTGAAATCGGCCTACCGACAAGACTATGCCAGGTACTCTCTCGGGGCCGTCTTGTTTTGGTACGCTGCGAAGTATCTGCTCGACATCGATGGGGTCAGAGTCATCGATCGTCAAAAAGGCGGCGAGGAATACAAGCTCAACTGGGGCAAGCTCAATGAAGTACGATTTCAGTACCGGGCCGCCAATCCGAAAAGCCTGCCGGCACGACTTGAACTGTGGAATGAGATTCATTGCATTCCGAAGCTGCGCAAAATCAAGAGAACATTCAAGCGACTCCTGAGAAAAGGTGGCGAAGGAAAACAATAAATGCCCGCAAGAGGCAAGAAAACGGTCGTGATTGCCGGAGCCGACTACCTGACGGGTCTGGGCACTGCCCGCGCGCTCCGCAGGCTCGGCCTTCAGATCATCGGCTTGTGCGCCGACCCAAAGCAGCCGTGTGCCAGGTCTCGTGTCTGGACCCGTTTGGTGACCGTAGACGGCACCCCCGACGGCCATGTCGAAAAACTCATCGAGCTCGGAGGCGCAATGGCAGATAGGAGTGTTCTTTTCCCCTCGCAGGATCAGGTTGTGCAAGCCGTGTCGGACCACAGGGAGGAGCTCGGGAAGTACTACGACTTCGTGCTGCCAGAAAAACCCGTGCTCGACTCCATGATGAAGAAGACGGCATTTCATCAGTGGGCTACCGAACACGGATTTGCAGTGCCGGAATCGCACAGCGCGATCTCCCACAAGGAGCTGACCGGGATCCTGGACACAATGGGCTATCCGGTGATCATCAAGCCGGCCCTGCAAACGCAAAGCTGGCGGATGTTGAGCCCGGTCGATAAGGTCCTCAAGCTGAACTGCAAGGCGTGCCTCAGCGAGATCGGATTTGACCTCTTTGAAGCCGCTCCCGAAATACTTGTGCAGCAGTGGATCTCGGGCGGCGACGGCGACGTGCATTTTTGCCTTGCGTACTATGACAGGGAAGGGCACGAATCGGGCCACTACACGGTGCGCAAGTTGATCCAATGGCCGCTGACCACCGGAACGGCGGCGGCAGCCGTGGGGAGCTTCAACGAAAACGTTCACCGACTGACGCAAGAAGTTTTTCGCGAGGCCGGATACCGTGGCCTCGGGTCTCTTGAGGTAAAGCAAAGCGCAAGAGACAAGGAATACTACATTGTCGAGGCGACCGTCGGGCGAAACGACCTGAACTCTCCCATAGCCGCCGCCGGGGGCGTCAACCTTACCCTCATGGCCTACTACGATGCAATCGGAAGCGACAGGGTGCTCGCCGTACGACCGCGCAAGGCTACCTGGATCAACGAGTACTCATTGCCCGCGGCCATCAGACGGTCCGACAACTTCAAGTTCAGGCAGATATTCAAACTATTCGGCAGAAGAATGTCCTTCGCTTATTTCAGTCTTACTGATCCCATGCCGTTTTTTCACTTGTGCAAGAGGACCCTGAGCCGCAAGCTGAAGAAGCTGACCAGACGCTCAATGAAAACGGCCGATGCGCGGACCTGAGGGAGAGAAACTACTTCAGACTGCAACTGGTAGCAAAACCGGTCATCGTTGCCGACGCTTTTGTGCTGTGGATTCTCCCATGAGACGGATAATATCGCCTCTCATTCTTATTTCAATCGTCTGCCTGCTCTGCCGGGCGGAGGCGGCTGACGAGCCCGCTATGAAAATCCGACGGCGTGAGAAGCTCATCTTCGATTTCGAGCGCGCTGCCCACGCTGCGCGTTGGAGGCCCAACCGCATCAGCAAGAGCCCCTTCCAGGCGTGGAACAAGCGTTTCGCATCGAAAGGGTTCGGCTCGATGGCGTTCGACCTCGACGCGGGCCAGGCCTACCCTGGCATAAAACTGGCGGCGCCCATGGGCCACCCGTTTTCATGGCCGGCGGGCGCAAACCTCAGGTTCGAGCTCTTCAATCCGCAAGATCATCCAATAACGTTGTACCTTCGCATTAACAGCCTCGACGATCACGGCCGGGCCCTTCGCACCACGGAAGACTTCTCCGCGAGGCCCGGGCGGAATCGTATCAGGCTTCCTCTGCGCGATTTCGGCCGCGGTCGACTGGTCCCGGCGCGGATCACCGGTCTGATCCTTTTTGCCATCGAGCCCAAGAAAACGCTGCGGTTCTACCTCGACCAACTCAGGCTCGAAACCGCGCCCGATATAGAGATCCCGGTTGAAAACACATTCCTGTTCGACTTCGGCCCGAAGGGCTCACCTGTGATGCCGGGCTTTGTCGGGGTATCCCCGCAGGATGTTCTTTCATCCGATAAGGCCTTTGGCTTTTCAACGCCGCCCGCGAGGGCGGGAACGGCAACGTACGAGATAGACAGCCTGGCCGACGATTACGTCCACACCCCGCACAAGAAACGAACAGAATTCTCCGTGCGACTGCCCAACGGGCGCTACACCGTAGGACTGCTGCTGAAAGCCTTGGATTCTCTCGATCTTCCCGTGTGGCCCTGGTCGGTGCTGGCCAACGGAAAGCTCAAAAAGAAACACGGCGTTTCGGCGCTCAGCTTTTATTCCACCAAAGGCTACTATCGCGGTTTCGAGGTCGATTACAGGCCCGACACGGATGTATGGGAGGAATTTGCCAAAGATAACGTGCCGTTTTACCGCTTTGAGGTGGCCGTCAACGACGGGGTGCTGCGCGTGACGTTCGACTCTTGCTCGGCTTATGCAATGATGGTCTGGCCCGCCGAGCACAACGACTGGGGCGAGCGGCTGGTCCGACAGGTCCACCAGATGCGGAAGGCCGAGTTCTACGAGTACAATTTCTGGCTGCAGCCCGCCGCGAAAGTCTCGGCCCCGGCGGATGTTGTTTTCGCACCGGTCTCATACCTGCGGACCATAGGGCCGGATTATGTTCCGGCGCAACAAACCCGCCCCGCAACCTGCTCCATCAGTGCGGCGCCGGGGGAGTACGAACCTGTGGCTCTGGTCTTCAGGGCACCAGTGGAGTACACGAACATTTCCGTGCGGGCCAAAGACTTCGTGGGCGGGGCCGGGGTGATCCCGGCCTCCGCTGTCGATATACGGCTGGCCAAACTGTTCCCGCAAGGAGAGCATGGCATATACGAACTCGTGCCGAGAATGCTCGAGCCCGTAGCAGGCCAAACCCTCCGCCCGAATATCACCCGCGAATTCTGGGTAGACATTCACGTTCCCGAAGATGCCGCCCCCGGAGACTATCGCGGTGAGATAAGAATCGAATCTGAAAGCCGGGAGCCGCTGGCCGTCGGGATCACCATTACCGTGCGACCTTTCCGGCTTCCCGACGATGTGCCGGTCAGCTACGCTATGTATTATGGCAAGCCTTCCAGCTTCAAGGGCCACTACCAGCGGTTTTACGAGGGCTACCGCAAATGGCAGAAAGTGGTCGACGCCGAAATGCAGAACATGCGCGAGCACGGTTTCAATACACTGTCCATCTGGGGACCGAGGTGTTTTGTCCGGGAAGGAGGTCTCGAGCTCGATTTCGCGGCCAGGAATCGCCTGCTGAAGCTGTGCCGCAGGCGCGGGCTCGCCCGGCGACATCCCGTAGATACACGAGTAATCGATTGCGCGGATTCCCTTATCCGTCAGGGGTTGAAAGAGTTCAGCCCCGAGTTCAATAAGACATATCTGGACGTGTGCAGGCGCGTAGTGGCCTGGGCCGAGAAGAACGATCTCCCGATGCTGCTTTATGTAGTCGATGAACCGCGCGAAACCGGTCTGAACTGGTGGAATCGAAATCTTGAGGATACCTTGAAATACCTGGACCTGTTGAAGTCGGTCCCCAACGCCCGGACCTACATACCCGTCACGGGGGATGAGAACAACCGCGTTGACTACAGCATCCTTGCCGACAAGCTTGATGTCGTCGCCACTCATCCGACCAGATCATGCCGCAAGCTAATGGCCCGGGCCGCAAAGTTGTGCCTTTACAATGCCGGGCAGGATCGTCTGAGCTGGGGCTTTTACGTATGGAAAAGCGGCGCCGCCAGCCGGCGCGAATGGGGGTATCAATGGGTCAACCAACCGTACAACCCCCTTGACCCGGGCAACTGGGCGATAGCATATCCCAGCCCTCACGGCCTGTTATCCACCGTGGGCGAAAAGCGCATACGTGAGGGTATCGACGATTACAGATACATTCATGCCCTCGTGACAAGGATGGCCGAGGCCAAAGCCGCCGGCCGCGATGTTTCTGCCGCTTCGGATCTTCTAGGGGAAATACGCAAGGCTCTCCCCGAGTACCTCGAGCCCGGTTCGGAGCGGACCAGGGACCTCGATTACGGATTGGACAAGTGGCGCGGGCGAATCGCGGCAGAGATCGAGGGGCTTGCCCTGCGCCAAGACGACCCCGACGCGCAGGAGTAAACAGGACTCCTGACGTATCGATTTCGCTCGAAAGTTGACTTTTGTCGTCACATGTGATATTATTTAGACAGTGGCCCCGTTTGCTTTCCGTTTTCCGGAGAAAGGCATGCCCGCAGATAAAGCGCTCTTCGGCCCGATAGCGCCGTCGAAAGGATAGATCGACGAAGGCTTCGAACGGCGCTCCGGAGGGCAACGAGAGAATAGCAAAGGAGACCAGCAGATTCAGGGCGGCGGCAAGGGTTTTTGCGGATGAACCCCGTCATGCGGACAAACTGCTGGCCGACAAGAGGCCCGACGATGCACGAGCGTTGTTTCAAGGGATTGCCGAAAAGAACCGAGCGGGCAGCGGTCCGAGTTGAAGAAAGAGCCGATTCAAAATACGGCGTATTTAGGGTAAGGGGAAGCGAGGGATTGCTGCACAGATGTTGGCAAAAAGCCGATAATCAGGTAAGGCTGAGGGCAGAGCATCGGAGGAGGCGAACAAACGCGGCAGCGAGATTGCCGTGGCACTGGAGGGCACGATGGAAAGCCAGACCGGCTTTACTGTTTGGTTCACGGGTCTTCCGTGTGCCGGGAAGAGAACCCTGGCGAATCTTCTCGCGCGTAAACTGAGGGATCAGGGCGTGAGCAGGGTCGAGGTGTTGGACAGTTCGGAAGTGTGCCGGCGTCTCGGCGGGAAGCCGGGCTCCACCAGGGAGGATCAGGATACGGATGCCCGGCGGATCGCGTTTGTTTGCAGTCTGCTTTCTCGAAACGGAGTAGTGGCCGTGGCCGCGGCGGTATCTCCTCGTCGGGAGATCCGCGAAGGCGTGCGCAAGATGATGCCGCGTTTCGTAGAGGTGTTTGTGGACTGCCCGCTCAACGTTTGCATCGAACGCGATGTTGAGGGTCTTTACCAGAGGGCACTGGCCGGCGAGGTGCATGGCTTCACCGGGGTGTCGGACACCTATGAGCCGCCCGACAACCCGGAGGTGATATGCAAGACGTCCGAAGAGTTGCCGGAAGTCTCGGTAAGCAGGATAGTTGCGGCCCTCGAGCGGCTGCAATATGTTGCTCCTTCCGTTGCGGCCTACTCGGCCGAGGAGGAAGAATTGATACGTAAGAGACTCGAAGGATTGGGGTATCTTTGAGCGAAACGCAAGATACAACCCGGAAGCGCCGGCGCAAGAGGCCCGAGAGGTTTGTGGACCTGCAGGTCCATACGACCTTTTCCGACGGCACTCGAACGCCGACAGAAGTGGTGAAGCTCGCAGCCGCGGCAAAGTTGAAAGCCGTGGCAATCACGGACCACGATACCATCGACGGCGTTCCCGAGGCGCTTGCACAGGGCACGCGGTCGAGGATAGAGGTGATCCCGGGCGTGGAAATCGGCGCCGCCTGCGCGACGGGCTCGATGGATTTCTTGGGCTACTACATAGACATAGCCTCTCCCACTCTCGAGAGCATGCTGAGGCGGCTCCGCGAATCGCGGGAAGAGCGTAATCCCAGAATAATCGCGAAACTTCGCGACATGGGCGTTGATATTGTTTACGATGAGGTCATCGAAGTCGCCGGCGGATCTACGGTTGGAAGGCCTCACATCGCGCGGGTCCTGGTGGAAAAGGGCTTCGCAAGAGACATCAACGAGGCTTTCGCCCGGTATCTCGGCAGATCCGGCCCGGCCTACGTGTCGAAGGAACAGCTTTCGAGCGCCCAGGCGATCGAGATCATCCGCGAAGCGGGCGGAGTGCCCGTGCTGGCGCACCCCAACGTCATAGGCGTGGGCCTCAGAGACGATCTGGACCTGTTGGTGGCCAGGCTCGTCCGCGAGGGTCTGCTGGGTATCGAAGTCATGTACAGTGGCTACGACAGCGCCATCACGGCGAGCTTGATCAGGCTGGCCGAAAAGCATAATATTCTTACCAGCGGCGGGTCGGACTTCCACGGAGACCCGGAATCTGATATTCAGATAGGTACCGGCAAAGGTGAGCTTCGCGTGCCCTACCGGTTTGCCGAGAGCCTGCGAGAGGCGGTGCAGTTGGCGCGACGCAGGACCGTTGAATTGGCGCCCGGTTGAAAGCTTGCCCGGGTGCAACGCCGACCGCTGTCGGAAGTGCCGGGCTGGTCTCGAAGCAGCGCCGCGAAACCACCCCGGTAAACATAGAGCAGAAAAGCAGAAACCACATAAGCATATGCTAACACGCGCGCGGGAGACCCGAGCGGAGCGCCGGGGCGGCGCGGCATCGAATGTTCAAGTTGTTGGGTCAAACCGCCTGGCGTGCCTAGGAAGCGCGACAAGAAAGCAAGCGTTATGGCCAAGGGCGTTAGTGACAATGGCAGGACATTTGAACAGATCGAGCGCCACTATCAGATAGAGAAGGAGCTGGCAAGCCGACTGCGAAACGCCGGTCGGGAGGAGAGGCGCAAGCTATATTCGGAGGTGTATGCCGACGCGTTTCGGCTGATGCCCGATCACCCCGTGCTGGGGCAATCTACCGAGGACCTCACCAGGCGCGCGCTTCGCCAGATAGCATTCCTCAAACGATTCCTGAACAAAGACGTTGTCATGCTGGAGATCGGCGCCGGGCGGTGCGAGCTGGCCTTCGAAGCGGCTAAGTATGCGAAGAAAGTGTATGGCCTCGACGTCGACGAGAAAGTGACCGAAGCCCTGCCGAGGCCGGGCAACTTTGAGTTCATCCTCTGCGATGGCTTGAGTATCCCTCTCCCGGAGGCGAGCGTCGACGTAGCGTACAGTAATCAGATGATAGAGCACTTGCATCCCGACGACGCGTTTGACCAGCTCAAGAGTATTTACAGGATTCTGGCTCCCGGCGGCGTTTACGTATGCGGCGCCCCCAATCGGTTGTCCGGCCCGTACGACGTTTCCAAGTGGTTCGACAAAGTAGCCACCGGCTTGCATTTGAAGGAATACACGAGCACAGAGCTGAGTGAACTCTTCAAGGAGGTCGGGTTTTCGAGGGTATCGCCTTACGCCTCAGTGCGGTTCCATCACTGGAAGATTCCCCTGTTGGCGGTAAAGGCGTGCGAGGGCATCCTCAGCCTGCTCCCGTATTGCCTCAGAAGGCCACTAGCGGGCAACTTGCCCTTGAGGGCGGTGCTTGGTGTACTTCTGGTGGGAAAGAAATAGCATGTTTACGCTGCCGAGGGCCGTGTTCAACGGTGGGTACCGGGCCGTGGACCCAACGAAATACGCTGAGAAACCCGGCGGCATGTGATATAATAGACGACGCACATTCGAGTGTGTTCGCAGGTGGGAAAAGAAGAACCCACACGGTGAAACACGCACCATAACAGGAAAGGCTCGATGCCAGATCTCCCGGTCCGATTCAACCCCGCGAGAATAATCGAGTATAAGAAACGGCTGTTTCCCGGTTCTTCCGACGGTAGCGAACGCGCCGCTGCTGTCGGAATCCTCGAAGAAGAACCGACGCCGTGGTTCGCTTTCGTCTGTCTGTTGCTTTTTGTTTTTTTCAGCTACGCGCAGCTCGGGGCGTGGCTTCCCGGCCATCCGCCCCCAGGGCTCGGAGGGAGCCCCACCGGCCTGGCATTGCTCGTGGCCAAGATCCGGTTGTCATTTACACCGGCGCTGCTGGCCCTGGTAGGGATCATTGTGTACAAAAGCTCCCGCGGGCAGACGCTTCTGTTCACTAATCCACAAACATTCCTTCTCGCACTTTTTATCGGCTGCGCGTTCGTGTCGGTTCCTTTCTCGGTATATCCCACTATGTCTTTCGAGTTTGCGCGCTCGAACATGCTCAAACTGTTTTTCCTGTTCGTAGTTACGACAAACGTGATCCGGAATACTCGGAGTTTCAAAATCTTCCTGTGGTCAGTGGTGCTGGCCGGATGCTTTCCGGCTATCGGTGCGCTGCTGGGCAATCTGTTCCCTGATCGGTTCGGGTTCAGGTTAGAACATACCGACCGCATTGGCTGGGTGGGGCATTACGAGAATCCGAATCTCGTCGCTTTCGCAATGTGCATGCTGATGCCCGTAGCTTTGTGTTTGATCGAGCTCTCTACGTCGCTTGCAAAGAAGGCCTTTATCTGCTTGCTGATTGCTCTGTACGGCTTTGTGATGCTGAAGATGCTGTCTCGCGCCTCAATGGTCTCCGTTGTAATCATTGCTTTCATCTATATTCTCACGAGCAAGAAGAAGATACGAAATCTTTTTATCGCGGCTGTGTTGGGGGTCGCTGCTGTAGCGGCCGTGCCGGGGGTGGTGTCTCGTGCACAGACAATGACCGACATCAGCCAAGACGCCTCCGCGATGGGCAGATTGCACCTGTGGAAAGAAGGCCTGAAAATGGGAGCGGATCGGCCGCTGTGGGGCGTGGGGGTCAATTGCTTCAACGTCGCGACCGCCGAGCGTTTTTCCCGATACAGCCAACAGAAGAGCTTGCGCTGGATGTCGCCTCACAATTCGTTTATTGAGGTCTTTGGGGAGTTGGGCGCCCCCGGGCTTCTGGTTTTCCTCACGCTGGTCGGCGTTAGCATCGCCGATGCAAAGCGCCTGCACAAGAAGCTCGAAAAACTGCCTGATCCCGGGGCGAGGGAATTGGCACGGCTGAGCAAATCCGTTTTCCTTTGTCTGATGGCCATCTCTCTCATAGGGATGACCGGCCATCACGCCTACGACTGGTCTCTGCACATGTTCATCGCGCTCACGGTGTGCCTCAAGCAGATGGCCTGGCGTTATGATGTGCGCATATGATAGCTCTGCATTAGCCTCGGGGTTTCCCTCCTCATGAATGACGCCAAGACTTACAGGCCACTGTATGAATCCGTGAGGTACCGCGCGCAAGACGGAAGCTGGCACCGGCACTTCAACGAGGCGGCGAATTGCAGCGACGGCCCCCTGACGTGGGATACGGCCGCGATCCTTTCGGTGATATCGTTCAACTATGCCTGTGGCGACCGGACTTTGCTCTCTCAGATAAGGCGCCAGCCGTGGATGTCCTCCATAGGCGCCGGCGGAGAGCCGGAATTGCGGCCCATTCCGCCGCATGACACTCTGGCCGGAAGCTGCGACAGAATGGTCAGCGATTTCGGTCGGTTGGTCCAAGAGGAGATTGTCGGGGCCTGTAGGGGACGCAAAAGGATATACCTGACCTTATCCGGCGGGCTGGATAGTCGCGTTGTAGCCGGCCTGGCCGCTCGTGCCGCGAACGCGGGCGAGATCGACGGCCAACTCATAGCTGTGACCTGGGGGTTGCCCGATTCCCGCGATGTCGTTTACGGCAAGGCGGTGGCCGATATACTGGGGATCGAGTGGATCTATGTGGACTACAAGCCCGAGCACGTGCTTCGCAATGTGGAACTGGCCCCAATTCACATTGCCTGCCTGGTGCCCCCAACACACCTGCATCGCATGCCGTGGTTCGAACAAGTCCCGGCGGATTCGCTTGTCCTTGCCGGCAGCTACGGCGACATGCTAGGCCGGGCCGAATTCAGTGGAAAGCACGTGTTGGAGCTAAGTCATCTTCGGCCCGCAGACACGTATGGGTTGCTGAGGCCCGAAATCTTGCATGGTGCGCTTCAATCGCTCGGCTCCGACCTCAAGGCCCTCCACGATCGGACCCCGGGAGCACCCCGATATGTCTTGTGCGAGCACGAAATGCACGCCTTCTACACGCGTGGGATGCTCGCCCAGGTCATGAACTTGGTCAACGATTATTGCGATCTTTATCAGGTATTTACGGCTCCGCGCGTGTACTCTTACGTCTGGTCGCTGCACCCTTCACTGAGGACCGATGCCATTTATGCAGGCGTACTGGAAAAACTCGATCCCAGGCTCGCAAGGTTGCCGTGGGCTCGTACCAATCGGGCGCTTGCCGGCCGAACTGAGGGTGCCGTCCGTGGGCTGCGATCAACGTGCCACCGGGCCAGAGAGTGGATCGTCGGCCCGTTGTACGACAAACTGCTTCACGATCTCGATATCGCGTGGTTCCGCGAAAGCCGGATATTCCAAGTCGAGAATATACAAAGGCTTTGCGAGAAAATCAGGCATAATACCATAGGTTCCGGTTCTTACGACAAATTCATATGGTTGGTGAGCTTGCGGCGCTTTGCCGGGCAGTTGGCGGATATGGGTAAGACCGTCGAGCTTGATAGCGCAGATATACTCGAACGTGCTGCCGGAGTCGGCGCCGCCCAAAAGAATCGTTCTACGTCCAGCTTTCGTCTCTGGTTGTCGAACAGCTTCTTGCACAAAGCTACGCGCGGGGCGCGTATAAAGACGCGCCGGTACCGACTGCGCCGTCGTGCGCTCAAGGAATTTCCGCTGAAAGTCTCGGAGGAGCAAGAGTAGATTCGTGGCCGAGTTGTTGTCGCCGCAATTGACCTCACGCCCGTTTTGGGGCATGCCGATGTTGGAGAAGATGGTTGAAATTGTTTCATGCTGGGGATAGAATGTAATGTTGTGCTGGATCAGGTGGCTATCGGCGGGCAACTCGTGCGCTCAAGACACGGGCGGGGTTGCCTTTTTTTGCGCCTCGGCCACCGGCGATCTTGGTGTAGCGTGAGTAGATGCCGCAGCCTGATTTGGAGAATCTGCATCCATGAATGGCGCTGAGAACTACAGGCCTCTTTATGAGAATGTCCAGTATCGCGCCCAGGACGGCAGTTGGCATCGTGAGTTTTCCGACGCGCTGGCTCACAGCGGAGGCGACCTTACCTGGGACCCCGGCGGCATCTTGTCCGTGATGTCGTTGTGTCATCCCTGCGGCGACCGGACGCTGATCTCCGAGATCAAGCGCCGGCCATGGATGTCTACCATAGCCGAGGATGGCGAGCCACACCTGGCTAAGCTTCCGCCGCACGACACGCTTTACAAGAGCTACGACACGATAGCCCGAGACTTCGGGCGCCTTCTGCGCGAGGAGATAGTTGCCGCCTGTAAGGGGCGCAAGCAGGTGTATGTGACCCTCTCGGGGGGAATGGACAGCCGCGTGGTGGCGGCCGTGGCGTGCAAAGCCGCAGAAGCGGGAGAGATCGACGCCAAGCTCACGGCGGTCACCTGGAACTGGGTGGTGCCTAATTCCAGCGATACCGTTTACGCTAGGAAGGTGGCCGAAATCATGGGCATGGAGTGGATCTGCATCGACTACAAGCCCGAGGATCTACTCCGCAACGTGGAGCTGGCGGCTGACGAGCTCGGCTGCCTGGTGCCCGGCATGCATCTGCACCGGATGTCATGGTTTGAAAACGTGCCGAAGGATTCGCTTGTGCTTTCTGCCAGCTACGGCGACTCCGTCGGCCGGGGTGAATTCCGCGGGAGGCATCTTCTCGAGCTGTCCACCCTCGATCCCATCGGCGCGTACGGCGTGCTCAGACCACACGTTCACCGGTATGGCTACCAACTGATCCAGTCGGACCTGGCAGAGCTTAGCGCACGGGCGCCCGGCGAGCCCGAGCACGTGTTGCGCGAACATGCCATGTACGGCCACTACATGCGCGGAATGATAGCACAGGCAATGGACCTCATCAACAGGTTCTGCGACCTCTACCTGGTCTTCACCTCTCCGGAGGTTTATCCCTACATGTGGACCATCCATCCGTCCTATCGAACGGACTATGTGTATGCGGGTCTTCTCGAGGAGATCAATCCCAAGCTCCTCAGGCTGCCCTGGGCCCGCACCAACCGGGCGCTCGCGGGCAGAACGGAAGGCGCAGTTCGCGGCCTGCACCCGGACAACTCCCGCCAGTGCTACCCGTGGGTCAATGGCGTGTTGTACGACAAGCTGCTCGCCGACTTGGATATCGACTGGTTCCGCGACAGCGAGATATTCGAGGTCGAGGGAATACGTAAGCTCTGCGAACGAGTAAGGCACAGCGCAATAGAGTACAACGCCTGGGACAGGTTTGTCTGGCTAGTGAGCTTCCGGCGCTTTGCCAGGCGGCTCGAGGAAATGGGTAAAACCATCAAGACCGACGTGCCCGAGACGGCCGACACGCGCGCGGTATCGCCCGTGCGGGAGAGCCGCCGCGCCTCGAGCGGGCTCTGGGCCTGGCTGCACCATACTTTCCTGTTCAGGTACCTTTTCCCCAGGTACGAGAAGCTTCGCAAACACATCGCGTGTCGCCGGGCGCTCAAGAAATACCCGCCCAAGGCACCTGAAGGCTCGGAGCATCGCCCATCCCGGGACGAAAGCCCGGCGAACGATGCCCAGCCAACAGCTCGGGGACGATAATCCATGGAAGACCAGCAGACTGTAGACTACTTTAATGAGCGATAGCAGAATAAAGCTTTTACACGTCGTGGGCCGTTTCGGAGTGGGTGGCTCCGAGCGCCAGCAGACCGAGCTCATCAAGCGCCTCCCCGCCGAGCGATACGAGCAGATAATCGCCGGAATGCAGAACCACGGGCATTTCCTCGAAGAGATCCGCGAGCGCGGCGTCGAGGTCGTGAATTTCCCTTTCAACTCACTCTACAATCGAAACGCGCTCCGACAATACCGCAGCCTTGCCCGGCTGATCAAGGAGCGCGGGATTCAACTGATCCACTGCCACGATTTCTATTCGAATATTTTCGGCGCCATCGCCGCGAAGCTCGCACGCCGCAAGACCCTCATAACAAGCCGCAGGTACATGGGCCTTGTTTTCAGCCCTGCTCAGCGCCTCGTGCAGCGGCTGGCGTACTCCTTCTCCGCTGCAATCATATCCAATTCCGAGGCAGTGGCGCGGCTGATGGTTCGGAAAGAACTCGTGCCAAGGCGCAAAATCCACTGCATCTATAACGGTATCGACACCGATCGCTTCCGCCCGCTCCCACCGAGCGCCCAGCTTGCCGAGTCGCTGGGTCTTCTCAACGGAGCGCCCGTTGTGGGAACAGTGGCCAGGCTGCATCCCCGCAAAGGGCAAGAGACCTTGATTCGCGCCGCTGCAACCATTCACGGCAAACATCCCGACGTGCGGTTCCTGATCGTCGGCGACGGCCCCGCCCGCAACGACCTCGAGGGCCTCGCACAAGAGCTGGGAGTTGCCGACGTGGTGGTCTTTGCCGGCGAGAGGGGCAACGTGCCGGAGCTTCTCGCGCTGATGCGTATTTCTGTGCTGGCGTCCCTGACCGAAAGCTTCCCCAACGCCGTCCTTGAGGCCATGGCGTGCGCCCTGCCTGTGGTGGCCACAAACGTCGGCGGCGTGCCCGAGCTCGTGACTGATGGTGAAACAGGCTACCTTGTGCCCGCTGAAAATCCCGACGCCCTTGCCGACAGAATATTCAAAATCCTCGACAACCCGGGCCTTGCCTCCGGAATGGGCAACCTCGCGCGAAAAAGAGCGGTCGAGAAGTTTTCTTGTGACAAGCTCATAGAAAATGTGGAAGCCCTTTACGCGCAGGTGCTCAATGGGCGCTGACCGCATCGGCGTCGAGAATGCACGATGCGGCGCGAAGCGCAAAAGGTGCCTCTGAAAGCGTTGAAAATGGAAACAAGAGCGAGAATACTGATCGGGGGCGATGTGTGTCCGATTCAGCGAAGCGAAGCTTGTTTCAGACAGGGCGACGCCTCCGCCATATTCCATGATTTACTGCCCGAGTTCGAGCGGGCCGACCTGTCGATCGTGAATCTCGAGTGCCCCCTGATCGCTCAGGAAAGCCCCATAGAGAAGGCAGGCCCGGCCCTGGGTGCCGACAGGCAATGTGTGAACGGCCTGGCTGCCGCCCACATCGATGTTGTGGGACTTGCAAATAACCACATCCTCGACCATGGCCCGGCGGGTGTTCTCAATACGCTGGAGGTGTGCAGCCGGGCCGGCATCGAAACCGTTGGTGCAGGGGGTGATCTGGCACAGGCCAGGAGAATCCTCATTCGCACGGTCAACGGCATTCGAATAGGCATGCTGGCCTTTGCCGACCACGAGTTCTCCCTCGCCACCGATACCACGGCCGGGGCAAATCCCTTTTATGTGAGAGAGTTCATCCGCGGCGTGCGGCGGCATCGGAACGACTACGACTATCTTATTGTCCTGTTGCACATGGGCAAGGAGCACTACCCGTACCCCAGCCCGGAGATCCAGGAGACCTGCCGGTTCCTCGCGGAGGAAGGCGCCAACGCCGTGATCTGTCAGCACTCCCATTGTATCGGGGCCTGGGAAACTTACGCCGGCGTCCATATCGTGTATGGCCAAGGCAATCTCATTTTCGACCAGGACTTTTACACGGGGGAAGACTGGCACAAGGGATACCTTGTGGGCCTCGCCATTGAGCAAGACGGCTCTTCTGCGATGAATATCATTCCATACCTTCAGTCGGATGGCCGGGTCGGCGCTCGAAGAATGCCGCCCGAAGAGGAGAAACAATTACTCTCCGATCTTGAGGACATGGCGCAGCAGATCCAGGATCGGGGTTTTGTCCGAGATCAGTGGGAAGCGTTCTGCAAACAGTACCGGTATTTGTACTTCAGCTTGCTTCGCGGGCACAAGAGGCTTCCGCGAGCCCTCAACACGAGGCTGCACTTCAGCGACCTGTTCTATTCACCCGGTGCGCGCAAGATGTTGTACAACATCGTTGTATGTCAGGCGCACAGGGAAGTGCTCAAGACAATTCTGTCGGGTACACAGCGCTGATGTATCGCGCAGCCGGTGTACACTCTATGAATGAATCCGGCGGAACGGCCCGCTTAACTGTAAGAAACCCAAGGCCCAAACCGGCCTCGGCCTTTTCCGGAGGATGAAGTGAAATGCCCAATTGGAAGCTCAGGGCGGCCGTTCAAGGCGGCATCGCCCTGCTACCTTACCGCCAGACGTGGAACCGGCTGCTGCAGAAGTACGTAACCAAGACCTTGGATCTGAACACCGAAACGTTCGAATACAAACTGACGATCGTCAACGAGCACGTATCGAACTATCTGGAAACCGCCTCCTCGCCCAAAAACTCGTTCTCGGTGCTCGAGCTCGGCACCGGATGGCATCCCGTGATACCGGTCGAGCTGTTGGTGCCCCAATGTGTCTTACGCCCGTTCTGGGACATGCCGATGTCGGAGAAGACGGTTGAAATTGTTTTGTGCTGCGGATAGAATATAATGTTGCATTGGATCAGGTGGCTATCGTTGGGCAACTCGTGCGCTCAAGACACGGGCGAATGTGTCTTGCGCGGGTTGCTTTTTTTGCGCCCTCGACCACCGGCGATTGTAGTGTAACGTGAATAGAAGCCGCGGCCTGATTCGGAGAATCTCCATCCATGAATGGCACTGAGAACTACAGGCCTCTTCAGGAACATGTCCAGTATCGCGCCCAGGACGGCAGTTGGCATCGTAAGTTCTCCGACGCACTGGCTCACAGCGGAGGCGACCTTACCTGGGACCCTGCTGGGTTGCTGTCTATGGTGTCGTTCGGATATCCGTGCGATGGCCGAACGCTTATCTCGGAGATCCCTCGCCAGCCGTGGATGTCTACGATAGGCACCGACGGCGAACCGAAATTGCAGGCAATTCCCCCGCACGATACGTTCTTTAAGAGCCATGAAGAAATGGCCGGTGATTTTGCGCGGTTGCTGCGCCAGGAGCTGATCGAGGCCTGCAAAGGCTACAAGAAGATATACTTGACCTTGTCCGGGGGTATGGACAGCCGCATCATGGCGGCAGCGGTGTGCCACGCCGCGAACGCCGGAGAGATAGACGCCGAAATCACCGCAGTGACCTGGAGCTGGGCGGCGGAAAATTCACGAGACGTCGTCTACGGCAGGAAAGCAGCCGAAATACTGGGCATCAACTGGATCTGCGTCGAGTACAAGCCTGAGCATCTCATCCAAAACATAGAGCTGTCCGCAAGCCATCTGGCCTGCCTGGTGCCGGGAATTCACATGCACCGCATGCCGTGGCTGATGGAGAACGCACCAAGCGATGCCTTGGTTATCGCTGCGAGTTTCGGAGACCAGGTGGGACGGGCCGATTTCATGGACAGGCATCTCCTGGAACTCGACTACCTTCGGCCCTCCGACACCTACGGGCTGCTGAAACCGGAGATCCTGCCGGGGGCGCATCAGTTGCTCGGGGCCGACTTGAAAGCTCTTCACGACCGCACACCCGGCCGGCCCAAGTATGTTCTCTGCGAGCATGAGATGTTCGCCCATTACTGCCGCGGATGGTGCGCCCAGGCAATGAACATCGTCACCTTCAACTGCGGCCTACACCAGGTTATGACTTCTCCGCAGGTTTGTTCCTACGTGTGGTCGATTCATCCATCGCTGCGTACAGACCACATGTACGCCGGCACGCTCGAGCTGTTGTATCCCAAACTGGCGAGGTTGCCGTGGTCTCACACCAATCGAGCCCTGATGGGCAAGACGGAAGGCGCCGTGGGTGGGCTTCCTCGAGAAGACCCGCGCCAGTGCTACGATTGGATCAGCGGCGTGCTGTATGATGAATTGCGCGACCGCCTCGACATCAACTGGTTTTGCAACAGCGATGTATTCGATGGGGAAAGCGTAAGCAAGCTCTGCGAAAGGATCAGGACAGTTACCCTGGATTACGACGCTTGGGACAGGTTCGTCTGGCTGGTCAGCTTTCGTCTTTTTGTTCGGCATTTGGAAGAAATGGGGAAGACAGTCGAGGCCGGGAAGGCAGCCACGGCGGGCGGCCCGGTGGAATTGCCGCCGCAGACGGAACGCCCCCCGATGAGCAGGTCGCGCCTCTGGCTGCGGAGCACCTCATTGGGTAAGTACCTGAAAACAAAGCGCGACAGGTCCAACCAGCGGCGGGTACAGCGCCAGGCGCTCAAGGAATTCCCGCTGAAGAAATCTTAGTAGCCACCGCACGAGGGATGCGTGCGATGCAATGTGCGACGTGAAGAGCGCGCGTTCGTCGGTGCGCACTCTCTGAATGAATCCGGCGGAACGGTCGGCTGGCACGGCCCAAACCGGCCTCGGCCTTTTCCGGAGGATGAAGTGAAATGCCCAATTGGAAGCTCAGGGCGGCCGTTCAAGGCTGCATCGCCCTGCTGCCTTACCGCCAGACGTGGAACCGGCTGCTGCAGAAGTACGTAACCAAGACCTTGGATCTGAACACCGAAACGTTCGAGTACAAACTGACGCTTGTCAACGAGCACGTATCGAACTATCTGGAAACCGCCTCCTCGCCTAAAGATTCGTTTTCTGTGCTCGAGCTCGGCACCGGATGGCATCCCGTGATACCGGTCGGGCTGTGGCTGTGCGGCGCGTCGAAGGTCTGGACGATCGACAAGGTATCTCTTCTGATCCCGCCGAACGTGAGGTCCGTGTTGCGGCGCCTTGTTGAGCATGCAGGCAAAGGCGATCTGATCGAGAAATTGCCGCGGCTTCGCGAGGACAGATTGGATGACCTCCGCGAAGCCTGCGAGGACAAGAGCTTGAAGACCGCGGGTAAGATGCTCGAGAGGCTCAACATTTTTCCCGTTATCGCCGATGCACGCGACACTGGCCTGGAGCCGGCTTCGATAGACCTTTTTGTCTCGAACGCAACTTTCGAGCACATTCCCGGCAAAGTGTTGCCGGATATCTTGAAGGAGTTCAGGCGGCTGGCCGCACCGGAAGCTGTAATGAGCCACCAGATCGATCTGAGCGACCACTACAGGGGCCTCGACAGCACCATCACCCCGCTCAATTTCCTGAAGTACCCCGATTTCATATGGAAGTTCTTCAGCAGCACATTGTACTATCAGAATCGGGTCCTTCTCTCGGATTACCGCAAGATGCACCAAGACGCAGGGTTCAAGATACTGCGCGAGCAAAACAGGAAGTGCCCGCGCGAGGTCCTTGATAAGATCAGCCCTGCGAAACGGTTCCGACACTACAGCCCGGATGATTTGCTGGTTATTAATAGTCGCATAATATCAGTTCCCGACGAGATGTGTGTGGATCGATAGCAATGAGCCGCGTTGTGAAAAGGGCAGCATGGAGAATCGGAAGATAAGACTGTTGCACGTGGTCAATCGCTTTGGCGTCGGCGGCTCGGAGCGCCAGCAGGTTCAGCTCATCAAACGCCTGCCGCGCGAACGCTATCATCAGACCGTGGCCACCATGGTCAGAGAAGGGTGTTTCCTCAGAGGAGTCGAGGAGTGCGGGATCGAAGTGTTCGAGTTTCCGACGACTTCTTTCTACAATCTAAACGCCCTGCGTCAGTACCGAGCGTTGGCCCGCGTTATCAAACAGCAGCGGATTGAACTTGTCCATTGCCACGACTTCTACTCCAACCTCTTCGGTTCGCTCGCTGCACGACTGGCCGGCCGGAAAAAGCTCATCACCTGCCGCCGGAACATGGGCGTCATGTTCACCCTTACGCAGCGCCTGGGACAACGCCTCGCATACGCTCTGTCTGCGGCGATCATAGCGAACTCCGACGCAGCGAAACAGATAATGGTGACAAGAGAACATGTGCCGCCAGGCAAGATCCACTGCATTTACAACGGCATCGATACCGACTATTTCTCGCCCAGGGAGCCGTCTGCCGAGCTGGCGGAATCGCTGGGTTTTCCTAACGGAACGCCCGTCGTCGGAATCGTAGGCAGGCTGCACCCCGACAAGGGCCAAGATATGTTCATTCGTGCTGCGGCAAGGATTCATGAGGCGCGCCCGGACGTGCGCTTCTTAATCGTCGGCGAGGGACCGGCTCGGAGCGAGTTCCAGGGGCTTGCTCGAGATCTCGGCATGGCTGAGGCAATAGTCTTTGCCGGTGACCGCGAGGACGTACCGGATCTTCTGGCGCTTATGGATGTTTTCGTGTTGACCTCCCTGGCTGAAAGCTTGCCCAATGCCGTCCTCGAGGCCATGGCCTGTGAGCGACCCGTAGTGGCGACAAACGTCGGCGGGGTGCCCGAGCTGGTCACCGAAGGTGAAACAGGCTGGCTCGTTCCGGCAGGCGATCCTGAGATCATCGCCGAAAGAGTGCTGCGCGTCATAGGCGATGGCGAGCTTGCCTCAAAGATGGGCGCCGTTGCGCGGCAAAGAGTGCTTGATGAATTCTCCTCTCAGAGGCTCGTGGAGAAAGTGGAAGCCGTTTACGCCGCGGTGTTGGGCTGCAACGAAACGATTCCGGCCGCCGAATAGTTGTTTGCTGGGGAAGACTAAGCTATGTTATCCGATCCATGCTTGTGGCAAAGGTGGGCTCACGCGCTTTACAGGGCGCGTGTGCCGTTGCTTCCGGGTCTCATCACCAAGATGATCCATTTTGCTTTTGCTGCATTTGTGCCGCATGCCGCCGAGATCGGCCGGGATACAAAGCTGGGCCATTCAGGGCTGGGGGTTGTCATACACGGACGCTCGAAGATGGGTGAACGCGTCGAGATTTTTCAGAACGTTACCATCGCAGGCGACAGCCGGGAGGCCGGGGAACCGGTGATCGAAGACGACGCTTTCATCGCGGCCGGTGCCAGGATTCTCGGGCCGATCACCATCGGGCGGGGCTCGGTTGTGGCGGCCAATGCCGTGGTAATTCGTGATGTGCCGCCCCACTGCGTTGTTGGCGGCGTACCGGCAAAGATTCTCAGGGAAAACATCGACGCCAAGGAGTTTCTCTATCATCGCAGGAACGACCCTCTTTACAAGCACCGCACTGATAAAGACGCTCAATGACTCTCGAAGCAAGGCTCTTCTTGCTTCCGGGCCGATGGAGATCGCAACCAGGTGAAAGCTCTTATCAAGAAGCTCATCATAAAGCTGCTTCCCGAGAGCATACTGCAGGCTGCAAAGAGAGCCCATTACGCCCGCATGCTGCGAGCAATCTCTGAAGAAGACGAGAAAGACATAAAAGTCGTCAAACACTTGGTCGGGCGGGGAAGCTATACGGCCGACGTCGGTGCGAACTTCGGTGTTTACACGAAATTCCTCTCCGAGCTTGTGGGCCCGGGCGGGCGTGTTTACAGCGTGGAGCCGTTTCCACTCACGTTTGATATCCTCAGCTCCAACGTGAAGAAGCTGCGCCTGGAAAACGTGGAACTGATCAACGCCGCGGTCTCGGATAAAGACGGCACAGTGACCATGGAGGTGCCGCTTTACCAATCCGGCGGAGAGAACTTCTACGAAGCCAGGATCGTGTCGGGCGAGGCGGCCGGTTCGCTGCGACATGCAACGGTCCGAGCGTGCCCGCTCGATTCGCTCCTTGCCGACACACCCCGAGAGGTCTCCTTCATAAAGTGCGATGTTGAAGGCTTCGAGCTCAACTGCATCAGGGGGGCTGCCGCCATCATCGAGGGCTCCCGGCCGGTGTGGCACATCGAGATAATGGGCGACCCCGACGACCCGCAGTCCGACGCCGCCAAGACATTCACAGAGCTTGGCAGCAAAGGTTACGAGGCATTCTGGTTCGACGGCACGGACCTCAGAAAGAGAAAGAAGGGAGAAAGAAACGACAACTACTTCTTCCTTACTGCCGACCATCTTCGGGCCCTCCGGGCGGAAGGCTTTCCTGTAAAAGATAATTCATGAACTCGATCGCGCGAAAACTCCGCCGCATATCACAAATGGGCCCCTCCGAGCTTGGCTGCAGGCTTGCGCAGGCCGCTCGCAGGCGCGTCGAGCGGATTCGGCCGGGAGGCAGATTGCGGCGCGTGGGCGACGCCGAGCTTCGCGACGCGTTCGCCCTGGAAGGCTTCCGGAAACTCCCGGTCTCGGATGCTGCAAACAAACTCCTCGAGCACCTTCGCTCTCGCGAGAGGCCGAAGTTCTTCTCAGGCGTTGATATGACGCCCGAAGAGGCGGCGAATCTCGGATCATCGATCGACGACGGAGCCGTTGCCCGCGCGGATCGCATCATCCGCGGCGATTTTGCCCTGCTGGGTTACGAGGCGCTGCAGCTCGCCGATCCTGCCGGCGGCCTGAGGTGGAACTATGACCCCACCACCGGCGTCGAAGCTCCCAGAACGTACTGGACCGGCATCAACTTTCTCGACCCGCAGGTCGTAGGCGACGTAAAGGTGGTCTGGGAGCTTAGTCGATTTCAGTTTGTGTTCGACCTCGGCAAGGCTTTTGCCCTCACTGGCGACGACCGATACGCCCAGACCTACTTCGAACTGTTCGAAGACTGGCACCTCAAGAATCCCCCGGGCACAGGCATGAACTGGTGCAGCGGCCTCGAGCTTGCCTTTCGCGCCATCTCGTGGGTCTGGGGTCACTACCTGTTCCTCGATGCCGATTCCTATTCCCCCAGGATCGCATGGGAGTTGCTCCGAAGCCTTGTGATCCATGCTCGCCGGATCGAAGCCTACTTGGCTTACTTCACAGCTCCGAATACCCACCTTCTGGGCGAGGCGTTGGGACTGTTCTATGTCGGGCTGTTTTTGCCCGAACTACCCGAGGCCGAGAAATGGAAACGCCTCGGAACGAAAATACTGGTCGCGGAATCGGAGAAACAGATCAGGCCCGACGGCGGCCACTTCGAGCAGTCGGCCTATTACCATCGATACGCACTCGATTTCTACCAGCAGTTCATAATCCTGTGCGATCTCAACGGCCTGGACCTGCCCGGTGATTTCCGCGATCGGATCGAGAAGATGGCGGAGTTTGCCCTCTATGCCATGCTTCCCGATGGGCGCCTTCCTATGATCGGCGACGCCGACGGCGGCAAGGCGCTGCAGCTCGAGCGATGCGATCCCAACGACGCCCGCCCGGCGCTCTCGACGGCCGCCGTGCTTTTCGGCCGAGGTGATTTCAAACTGGGAGCCGGCGGCCTTCGCGAGGAAACCCTTTACTTGCTCGGCACCCGGGGCGCCGAGGCCCTTGCCGCTATTGAAGATGCCCCGCCGGGCAAGACCTCTGTGCATCGTCCCGACGCCGGCTGGTTTTTCCTCCGCAGCGGCTGGGGCCCATACGCGAATTACTTGTACTTCGATTGCGGCCCGCAAGGGATGGGCCCCGGCGGCCACGGCCACGCCGACATGCTCGGCATTGAGGTGGCCGCCTTCGGCCGCCCGATAATAATCGACCCCGGCACGTACATTTATACCGTATCCGAGCAGTGGCGCGATCATTTCCGCGGCACCCGCGCACACAATACCATCGCCGTCGATGACCTCGACCAGGCAGTTCCCACTAAGCCGTTCAAATGGGAGAACCTGCCACGCTACGAAGTTCTCACTGCACATATTGGCGACACGCTCGATTTCATCGACGCCAGGCATTACGGCTACGAGCGACTCGAGGACCCGGTTGTGCACCGGCGACGGGTGTTGTTCATCAAGCCGGAGTACTGGCTGATAGTCGATACGCTCGAGGCGGCCGGCGAGCACGAGTACGAGATCTCGTTCAATCTGGCCCCTTCCAACGCAACGCTGCACCCCGACACCCTCGCCGTGGTAACCGAAGACCCCGATCAGCCGAATTGCAGCATTGTTCCGGCCCGTACGGAGTTGCTCGAAGGCGAGATCAAGACCGGCAGCGAAGACCCCATACGCGGCTGGACGTCCTATGATTATGGTGCACGGGTGCCTTCCCCCACCGTGTGCTACAGACTGCACGCAGCGGGCTGCCGGCAGGTTTCCTTCGTGATCTACCCGCATGCAGCGGGCCACAGCATCCCCGTCCGCGCACGACCGCTCGAGATTGATACCGCAGGAGGCGGCGTGGCAATAGAGGTGACCATAGGCGACCGCTCTGATTTCATCGCATTGTCCGGTCGACCGGACGGGCGCCTCAGTTTCAACGACGTTTGCGTGCGGGCGGAAGCCGCGTGGATACGCACCGGCGCCGACGGCGCGCCGAGCGAATTCAGGATCGTCAACGGCACCGGAATTCTCTGGCAGGGGCACGACCTGCTCGCGGCCGATGCTCTGCGGAGCGAATTTTCGAAACAGCTCGGCACGTAAGCCGGGCGGATATGCGGCGCTACTGTTTCATGAGCACAGACTGCGATATTCCGTGAAACGTCATCACGGGAATGACGAGACTAACCTTATAACGTTTCCACGGACCGTGGGTGGTCTCCGCGGCGCCTGCGCCATGACGGATTGGTGCGCCTGCCTGGCGCCAACCGTGGAGTCGTCTTGACACGGAGAAAACGCGGGGCTATAATGGGGACTCCCGCAGGCGGTCCCCGGCTCGGAGTCTCGCGAGCAGGGAAGTCGCCAATGTGCTCGGAAAGCGCTGTAACGGTCGGACCTCTGCATGAGCATCAAAAACGCCATGTCGATCGATCTGGAAGACTGGTTCTGCGTGTATGTACTCAGTGAGGCCATACAACGGGAAGACTGGGACCAGTGCGACTTGCGAGTGCTGCAAAGCACAAAGCGCATTCTGGACCTCCTCGATAAGCACAACACGCGGGCGACTTTTTTCGTGCTGGGCTACGTTGCCGAGAGGCTTCCGGAGCTTATCCGCGATATTGACGCACGCGGCCACGAGATCGCCACGCACGGCTACAACCACCACCTTATCACCCGGATCACCCCGGGAGAATTCGAACAGGACCTGGTGCGCGCCATCGATGTGTTGAAGAGTTCCTGCGGCGTGCAGCAAGACATTATCGGTTTCAGGGCGCCTTCTTTCACCATTGTCGAGCAGACCAGATGGGCTCTCGATATCCTCGAGCAGCACAACATCCGTTACGATTCTTCCGTTTTCCCCATCGGCTTTCATCCTGATTACGGCATGCCCGACTCGCCCCTGGCCCCTTACAAGATCACGGAGAATCTGTGGGAGTTTCCCCTGAGCTGCGTCGATATCCTCGGACGGCGGCTGCCTTGCAGCGGCGGCGGATACTTCCGCCTGTTTCCGTACCGGTTTACCCGATATTGCATCAACAAATGTAACCGGCAGGGACGGCCGGTGGTATTCTACCTTCACCCTTGGGAACTCGACCCCGACCAGCCGCGCATTGACCTGCCGTGGGACAAGAAGTTCCGGCAGTACAACAACCTTCACAAGACTGAGAAGAGACTGGGCGCTCTCCTGAAGCATTTTGAATTCACAACACTTAGGGAGGTCCTTGGGCTGTGAGTGATCAGTTGGAACTGCAACGAGACTACTGGAACCGCGAAGCTGATGCATTCGGCAGAATCTATTCCCGGAAGAAATCCGGGTTATCCGTTTTGCTCGACCGGCTCTTCCGCCAAGACATGTTCGAGCGCTTCACCTTCACGATACAAAACGGCGAGCCCATTGAAAATAGGAAGTTCCTCGACGTCGGCTGCGGCACAGGTCTTTATGCCATTGAATTTGCGAATAAGGGCGCCGGCAGCGTTGTGGGGATCGACATTGCGCAGAATATGGTGGAGCGCTGCCGCGAGCTGGCTGCCGCTGAAAGCGTGGGTGACAGGTGCACTTTCGAACATACCGATCTGCTCGATTATGAGCCCGAAGAAACCTTTGACGTCACGATCGGAATCGGCCTGTTCGACTACATTGCCGACCCCCTCCCCGTGCTGAAGAAGATGAGGCAGGTGACCACCGATAAGGTCATTGCGTCGTTTCCGAGATTCTGGACGTGGCGGGCGCCCGTCCGGAAGGTCAGGCTGGGCATCAGGGGATGCCCTGTTTATTTCTTTACAAAGCGCCGCCTTGCCGAGCTGATGAGGCAGGCCGGATTCCAGCGGCACACCATCGCGAAAGTGGGCAAGCTGCACTGCGTGGTTGCTTACTCGGGCTGATGCCGAGGCCCCGGCGCAGCAGGCGGCCGACTTCGTCTCGGCCCCGCCGGAATGTCCTAACCTTTTCTCCGTTGGTTCCTTATAATCTAGTAATTGTGATACAATAAGAAGGGTATCGGCCGCCGTGAGCGGGGGGCGTGTTCGGGGCGGCTGCAGGCAACATTCGCTATGCGGTCACCGACGCTCCGCCTGTAAGTTTTGTGATTATATGTGCGGTATTTGCGGTTTTGTAACTACTGATCCTGCCCTTGCGCTGCCGGAGGATGTACTCCGCAAGATGTGCGAGGTGATGGTGCACCGGGGGCCCGACGACTCGGGCATCTACCTCGACAGTGTTGCGGGGCTGGGTCATCGCAGGCTGAGCATCATCGACGTCGCTGGCGGCCACCAGCCCATGCCCAACGAAGACCAGTCCGTGTGGATAGCCTACAACGGCGAGACCTACAACCACGCCGAACTCCGCAAGGACCTCGAGGCCAAAGGCCATCAATACTCCACACGGACCGACGCGGAGAGCCTTATTCACCTTTATGAAGAGGAAGGCGACGAACTTGTCCACAAGCTGCGCGGCCAGGCCGCCTTTGCGATCTGGGACGCCCCCCGCCGGCGTCTGCTGCTCGTCCGCGACCGTCTCGGCATAAAGCCGCTCTACTACACCGAATCAGGCGGGCTGCTGCTTTTCGCCTCCGAGATAAAATCGATCCTTGCGTCGGGTCTAGTCGAACCCAGGCTCAATCATGAGGCCCTGCCCGAATTCCTCGCGTTTGGATACAACGTCGACGATACAACCCTGTACGCGGGTATCAAAAAGCTGCCACCCGGCCACAGGCTGGTCTGGCACGACGGCAAGGTCAGGATCGAGCAGTACTGGGATGTGACCTATCCGCCGGAGCCTTTGAACATCTCCGAGGAGGAAGCCGTCGAACGGTTCCGCGAGCTGTTCCATGATTGTGTCGAAATGCGCTTGATGAGCGACGTGCCCCTCGGGATGTTCCTGAGCGGCGGGCTCGATTCCAGCGCCGTCGCCGCCGTGATGACGCGGCTGTGTGCCCAACCCATAAAAACTTTCTCCGTAGGGTTTGCGGAGCGGGAGTACTGCGAATTTGATTACGCGCGCGAAGTCGCGCAATCCCTGGGAACTGAGCACCACGAAATCGTCATCGAGCCGAAGGTTTTCTTCGACGAGCTTCCGAAGCTGATTTATCACGAGGACGAGCCCATCCGCTGGCCATCGAGCGTTCCTGCATACTTCGTGTCGAAGCTGGCAAGCGAACACGTCAAGGTAGTGCTCACGGGTGAGGGCAGCGACGAATTGCTTGGCGGCTACTCCAAGTTTTGGGCAAGCGTGCAAAACTACAGGATGGCCTTGAGCGTGGGCAGGCTACTGCCGCAGGCCCTCCGCAGTAAAATCTTGTCGCGCCTGGTGTGGCATCTGCCCGTGCCCATCAAAATTCGAAAGCTTCTCTGGCACAGTTTCCTTTGCCGAACGAATCGCCCCGAGGATCTGATATACGATAACTTCAGTGGTCTCTTCAACAAGGACCTCCAAAACGAACTCCTCGTCCCGGCGGTCAGTCGACGCCTCGCGTCGCTTGACCCATGGGCGCCCACGTTGAAACATTTTAACGGCGCTAACGCTCCGACCTTCCTCGACCGAATGCTCTACACCGATATCAAGACGTCCTTGGTCGAGCTGCTCATGAGGCAGGATCAGATAAGTATGAGGGCATCGATCGAAGGCCGCGTACCTTTCCTCGATCACGAGATGGTGGAGTTTTGCGCGTCGCTGCCGCCGGGCCTGAAGCTGAAAGGCAAGGTGGGGAAGTACGTTTTGCGGCGGGCAATGGATGGTCTTCTGCCCGAGTCTATCCTCACGCGCAAGAAAATGGGGTTTCCCGTTCCGTTGCGAGTGTGGTTTGCGGATGCGTTCAACAAGTCGGCCCGGGATCTGCTCACCGATCCGTCCGCGCGCTGTTGCGAGCTCTTCAACCCGCAGAAAGTACACCGTATCCTCGACGAGCATCTCAGCGGGCGTAGAGACTGGAACGAACAAATATGGCTCATGATCAACATTGAGCTCTGGTTGAAAGAATTCGGGGTGAGCTGCAACTGACATGCACAGTGAAAACGCACACAACTGCACATCGGGCGGGCAACGAGGTGGCACATGAAGCTTGCTTTAATAAAGCTGCCGTGCACTTATGCTGACTGGTACAAGCGTCCGCTTCTCGGCCTGGCTTATGTTGCAGCATACGTGAGGACCAAAGGATTTGAGTGCAAGATATTCGATGCCTACTTCCACTCGTGGACTGAACCGAAACTGCTGGATCGCGTGAAAGCATACAAGCCCGACGTGATCGGCTTGACCGCGATGACCAACGAGGTCAACGAAGCAGGCGAGCTTGCATCTCAACTCAAGAGAGAGCTGAACATTCCCACGATCATCGGCGGTTGCCATGTCACCGCGCTGCCGGAGAGGACATTGGAAGAGTTCCGCGCTTTTGATTACGGAGTGTTTGGTGAAGGCGAAAAGACCACCGTCGAACTGCTCGAGCACTTGGACGGCAGGGGCCCGGAGCTGTGCTCCATCAAGGGGCTGGTCTTTCGCAATGGCGAACGCAGTATCGTCGTCAACGGACCACGGCCATTTCTGACGTCCGGAGAACTGGACGCCCTGCCCTATCCGGCATTTGACGACTACTACGACGATGACCCGAACGCGCTGGCGGCAAATGACGCGTACTACGTAACGTTCTCAAGTAGAGGGTGTCCTTACAACTGCGCATTCTGTATGCAAGTGCTCGGCAGGAAAGTCAGGCGGAGGTCGGCCGAAAACATCTGTGGGGAGATGGAATACGCCATCGAGCGCTGGGGGGCGCATTCCTTCGACTTCGCCGATGAGATTTTCCTGTTCGATTGTCCGGAGACCCGGACACTTCTGCAAATGCTCATCGACAGGGGATTCGCCGACCGAATCAAGTGGAGCGGGCTAACGCGGGCGAATTTCGCCAATCGCGAGATCATAGCTCTGGCAAAGAAGGCCGGGTGCCGCCGCCTCGAAATGGGCGTGGAGTCGGGCGACGACGAGATCCTCAAGACGATTAACAAGAAGATCACCGTGGACCAGGTGAGAGAAGCCGTAAGAATCATCAAGGAGGTAGGAATTCCCCTTGCCACTTACTTCATTCTTGGCCATCCCGGCGAAACCCGCGAGACAATCCGGAAAACCGTCGACCTGGCCGTGGAGCTCAACACAGACGTGATAGCAGTTGGCATAATGGTGCCCTACCCCGGAACGAAGATCTTCGACCTGGCCGTCCGCGGGGAAGCCGGCTACCGCCTTCTGACAGACGACTGGTCGCACTACGACAAGTACGGGGCCCAGGCCATGGCAATAGAAGGTCTTCCGTATAGCGAACTGGTCAAGTGGCAGAGGAGGGCGCTCATGTGGCTCTATCTGAAGAACTTCAGGTTCATCGACGCTTTCAGATACTTCTGGAAAAGAAAAAGAGGAATAATCGCCCTCCTCAAGAAGCACATCGCTCACACCGACAGAGCGACAGCGGGCAACAAGAAGGTTGCGGAGGCCGAAACAGTACCCAGCTAGGCACATGAAGTATCTGATTCACATCAGCCAGATCTTTTATCCTCCTGATACGGGCGGGAAAATCCGATCGGCGAAACTGTTCGAAAGACTGTCGAAACAACATGACGTGACTATGGTTTGCCTGCGGTGGCCTGACGAATCGGACGGCCAACTCGAGCAGATGCGCCGGTGCTGCAGCAGGCTCGAAGTGATAAACCGGTCACTGACGCCAAGATACACCCCCAGATTCTACTGGGAACTTGCAGCGAACCTTTTCTCGCGTTATCCCTACATGATGCAAAGGCGCTCCGACCCGAGAGCGACAAGGCTGATACAGCGGCTCCTGGAGGAAGATCATTTCGACGTGTTGCTTTGCGACTTCCTTCAGCCGAGTCGAAACCTGGCCCCCATCCCCTTCTTTCCGAAAATCCTGTTTGAACATAACGTCGAATCCGTCATACTCAAGCGCTACTATGAGCAGGCCTCCAACCCCGTAACCAAGGCCTATTTCTACCTCCAGTGGCGTAAGCTCTTTCGCAGCGAAAAACGCATGGCCAAAACTTACGACCACTGTATAATGGTCTCCGAGCAGGATTGCCGCACAATGGCCGAGTTCTACGGCGTTAGCAATACGTCGGCCATCCCGACTGGTGTCGACGTTGAATACTACCGCCCCGGCGAGGACGAAGCCGAGGGCAATAACCTCATCTTCACCGGGTCGATGGATTGGTTGCCCAACGAAGACGCGATGATCTTCTTCACCGAGCAGATACTGCCGCGGATCCGGCGCGAGCTCAACGTGAAGCTCCGAATCGTGGGCCGCAATCCGACCCCGGCGGTCCGGAAGCTGGCGCGGGAACATGCCGACGTGGAGGTGACCGGTACGGTGGACGACGTGCGGCCATTCATCGGCCGCGCGAGCGTTTATATTGTGCCGCTGCGCGTAGGCGGCGGTACGCGTATCAAGATATTTGAAGCGATGGCCATGGGCAAGGCCGTGGTGTCGACCAGCGTGGGCGCCGAAGGCCTGCCCGTCTCTGACGGCGAAAATATAATCCTCGCCGACGACCCTGAGCAATTTGCGCAGAAAACCATCGAGCTGCTCAGGCACAACGATGCGCGGCGCAGGCTCGGTGAGGTCGCATGCAAGCTGGTGAGGGAGAATTACACGTGGGACGTCGCTGCAAAGTGTTTCAGCGACATCTGCGAAAGTGTGGCGAACTCGAAGAAAGGCTCCTGATGCGAGTTAGCGTATTCGGCTTGGGGTATGTGGGAGCGGTATCATGCGGATGCTTCGCCCGCGACGGCATCAACGTAATCGGCGTTGACGTGAGCGCCGATAAGGTGAAGATGATCAACGACGGCCGCAGCCCGATCATCGAGGAGAAAATCGGCGAGATCATCGCCGAAGCTGTTGCCGCGGGCAAACTGCGCGCCACGTCCGACGCAGAAGAGGCCGTGCTCGGCACCGATGTTTCGGTTGTCTCGGTCGGCACCCCCAGCAGGCCCAACGGCAGCGCCGACCTCTCCGCCGTCGAGCGGGTGAGCGAGCAGATAGGAGCGGCCATCGGCAAGAAGCCCGATCGCCACGTGGTTGTCGTCCGCAGCACGGTGATGCCGGGCACGGTCCGGGGGCTGGTGGTCCCGGCTCTCGAATCGGCATCGGGCAAGAAACTCGGCAAGGATTTCGGCGTTTGTTTCAACCCCGAATTCCTTCGCGAAGGAAGCTCCATCCGCGATCACTACAATCCGCCCTTCACGCTGATCGGCGAGGACAGCGAACTCGACGGCGAAGTCGCCGCGCGGCTCTATGCCGGCGTCGACGCTGAGGTGATCCACACGGGCATCGAAGAAGCCGAGATGGTCAAATACGTGTGCAACGCCTTCCACGCGCTCAAGGCCACCTTTGCCAATGAGATCGGCATTCTCGCCCGTGAGATGGGGGTGAACAGCCATGCGGTAATGGATATCGTATGCAAAGATACGAAGCTCAACATCTCGCCGCGTTATCTCCGGCCCGGCTTCGCTTTCGGCGGGTCGTGCCTGCCCAAAGACGTAAAAGCGCTCGTCCACAAGGCACGGGAGCGCGATCTCGATCTGCCGCTGCTGAGGTCCATCATTCCCAGCAACCGGATGCAGATCGACCGCGCCCTCGACATGATAGTCGCTCTCGCCAAGAAGAAAGTCGGCATCCTCGGGCTGAGCTTCAAGGCCGGAACCGACGATCTCCGCGAGAGTCCGATCGTTGTGGTCACCGAAGCCCTCATCGGCAAGGGGTACGACATAAAGATCTACGACAAGAACATCTCGCTCGCGAGGCTCGTGGGTGCAAACAGGGACTACATAGAAAAGGGAATTCCCCATATCGCATCGCTGATGGCCGACAGCCTGGCCGAAGTGGCCGACCATGCCGACGTGCTGCTGATAGGCAACGCATCGCCGGAGTTTGCCGGGCTGGCCGGCCTGTGCAAGCCCGGCCAGACGATCATCGACCTGGCCGGTGTGGACGCCCTGGCCGAAACTGAGGGCATCGAGTACGTGGGGATCACATGGTAGTCCGCGACATCAAAGAGGCGAGGCAGTAGTCTTATGCTTGTTTTCAAAGTTCTCTTCTGGGCCTCGGCGGCCTGGCTATTCTACGCATACATCGGCTATCCGTTGGTCCTGTTTCTACTCTCGTCGGTCCTGCAAATAGACAGAGACCTGAGGTTTATCCTTCATCGCGGCGAGCGCCGAGTCTCGGCCGACATAGATGACTGGCCGGGCGTTACGATGATCATCTGCGCATACAATGAGGAGAGCGTTATCCGCGGAAAGATAGAGAATTCGCTGGCGCTCAATTACCCTCCCGAGAAACTTGAGATCATCGTCGCTTCCGACGGTTCCACCGACGCCACAAACGAAATCGCTCGCTCGTACGCCGACCGCGGCGTGAAGCTGATCGAGTATGCCGAGCGTTCGGGCAAGATCGTCGTTATCAACCGCACGATGCCCGTGACCGCGCATGGCATTGTGGCACTCTCAGATGCAAACACGATGTACGAAGCGGAGGCGATCAAGCACCTCGTGAAGTATTTCGCCAAAGACGACGTAGGCGTAGTCGTGGGCGAGATGACCCTAGAAAGCCCCAGCCAGGAGCACAAGGGCGAGAGCCATTACTGGCACTACGAGGTAGTGCTGAAATTCATGGAAAACAAGTTCGGAGCCATCCTCGGCGCAAACGGCGGCCTCTACGCGATACGAAAAGACCTCTTCGAGCCGGTGCCCAGCTCTACGATCATCGACGACTTCGTGATCCCGTTGAGCATCGCCCAGAAGGGCTATCGGCAAGTTTACTCGCCCGAGGCGCGCGGCACCGAAGAAACAGCCCGCAACGTGCAGGCCGAGCTCGTGCGGCGCAAGCGTATCGCCGCCGGTAATTTCCAATCGATCCTGCTGCTGTGGCGACTGCTCAATCCATTCCGCGGGTACATTGCGTTTACGTTCGTATCGCATAAAATCATGCGGTGGCTTGTCCCGTTTTTCATGGCTGTTGCATTTGCAGCCAATATTCCGCTGATCGGCCGACCGGCGTATGCGGCCCTGTTTGTGTTGCAGGTTCTCTTCTACGGCAGTGCATTTATCGGATGGCGCGGCAGCCGGCCATGGCTCAGGAAGCTCTGCGCCATGCAGTACTACTTCGTATCAATGAACCTCGGAATGGCCCAGGGATTCTTCAACTTCGTCCGAGGCAAACAAAAGGTGACGTGGGAAAAAATCCAGCGATGAACAGGCAAACCCGAGCCGGGCATGTCGGGTGCGACTGAATATCGTGGTCTTTCTTGTGTTTTTACGACACCCGGCATGCCTCGAAAGGCAGATTAAGATAGACAATGCCGATGGCTGCGGGTATGATGCATAGCGCAATATTCCGGCCGCCAGCGGGGAAACTCGAATGCAACTGAGTGCCACAACACGTGAGCGCCTGCCCTACGCGATGATGGTCGGGTTGCTGGTGGTAATGTTCTGGAAGGCTGCCAGCATCATGTGGGGCAAGTGGTTCGAGGAGTCGTCTTATTACTCCCACGGACCCTTGATCCCTCTTGTGAGCCTGTTCCTTATCTGGCGCATGCGCGAGACCCTGGCGACGATGTCGCCCGAGCCGTCACGTCTTGGTCTGGCGGCTCTGCTCGTCGGCCTGTTTGTACGCCTGTTCGCGGCTTTTACCGCCGTAAACTTCATCACCGGCTTTTCCGTCGTGATGGTCCTTGTCGGGTTGGTGCTTTATCTGTGCGGGAAGAAGATCACGTGGAAACTGCTGTTTCCGTTGCTGTTTCTCGTCTGGATGGTGCCACTGCCCGATGTTACTATAATTCGAATCAGCTTCGAGCTGAAAACTTTTGCGAGCGAGATCGCCGCCCGCGTGCTTCCCTATATTGGGATAACCGTGGCCAGAGCCGGCAGCAAAATTTCATTCCTGCGTCCGGCGACCAATAACGTGGATTCGTTGATAATCGATGACGTATGCAGCGGCTTGCGGTCGATGATCGCCCTATTGGCCTTTGGCTCGGTCTTCGCATATATCACGCCGTGCAACTTGCGCCGCAAACTCGAGCTCTTCGCCGCGTCCATCCCTTGCTCCGTCATCGCCAACATGACACGAATAGTGCTCATCACCGTAGTCGCCTACTTCTGGGGATCGAAGGTTGCCACCAAGTCGCCGTGCATTCCCAACCCCTTCGGCGAAGCGTTTACCATCCACGATGCGACCGGCATACTCATCTTCGTCGTCGCATTCATAGGGTTCTTCACCTACGAAAAGCTGCTCAATCGCTTGCCGTTTCGCTTGCCGAGAGCAAAAGGCCCCAAGAAATGGTCCTACGAGCACAGCGGCGGAATAATCGCCCTGGCCGATAACCAACTCGAGTGCCTCATGAAATCCGGACACATTGCCGCGGACGATAGTATTCGCCCGAAAGACTCCCCCCATTGGCGGAAGGCGGCCGGCCTCGACCAGTTCTCCGCCTCACCCAGAAGCAACAAGCTGGAGATCGAAGGGTCTGACCGTCGGGCGGCGCGCGAGGTCACTTTCGAAGAATGCATCAAAATGGCCCGGCGCGGAGAACTCGGCAAAGATGATTTTCTGGGCTATGCCGCCGGCAAGGTGAGAATGCGCGCAGAGAACCTCGATTTCCTTCGACCCCACTGGCCGCCGTCGCTCGCGCGGAAACTGTCGTACGTAGCGCTCTACGCCGTGCTCCCGGTTGTCCTGTTTTTCGTAGTGCAGCAGGATCAGGGCCTCGGCTCACTTGCCCAGGGCAAGCCCGGTACCGTGCTCGTCACGATTGCCGTGTGGTTTGGCGTGCGGACGCTGCTTCTTCTGGGCGACATTCTCGTCCGGCTCGTTCGGCCTGTCGAAAAACCAATGCCGGTGCTTTCGGGAGGTAAGGGACAATGAGGAAACACATTATCCTCACCTTGGCGATCCTTGCGGTCACGGCGTCTGTTACAGTGTACTTGGAGATCAAGCCCTCAGTGGCCAAGAAGAACTTCTCCTTTGCCAGGCGCATTCCTCTAACATTAGGCGTGTGGAGGGGCGAAGAAATGAAGGTGAGCCAGGCCGTTATCAACACGCTGCTCACCGACGATCTGCTTATGCGCTCCTACACCAACCACAAGAGGCAAACCGTAATCTTCGCCGCCGTCTTCGCCACCGACAACCGGCGCGCCGCTCATCCGCCGGAGATATGTTATCGTGGGCAGGGATGGTCGGTGGAAGGCAAGACCAGCCGATGCTTCCCTGTGAATCTGCCTGCCGGCGGCTATGTGCCGCCATCCGAAGAAAACGGAGAGGCGGGCCCGCAGAAGCTCGGCCACGTGACGTTGCTGGAAGAGCCCGTCGATTTCGCGTTCACAGAGCTCATCATCCGTCATAAGTCCGGTCAGCGGCAGGTTGTGCACTATTGGTACAAAACCGGCGGCAGGTCGACTAATAATCTGCTTCTTCACGAGTGGCACATGCTCGTCAACAACGCCTTCCATCGCGGGTCCACCAATTCCCTCCTTCGAGTTTCCTGTGAAGCCAGATCGGAGTCGCAGGGAGATATCATGGCGGCGCGGCTGGTCGTTCAGGACTTCTGCAAGGCCGTTTTCCCTTACACTATCGCATCAATGCCGTAATCACTCGAGCCTCAAAATCGCCGCACCACAGTGGTTTGCCGCTGTCCCACGGTTCCGCTGGCCCAGCATCGCTCAATACTGGAATGACCGCGAGAAGCCCTATAATGTTGTCAAAAATGAACATTGTGTTCAGAAAACGCATCATTCCATTATCATGTTGCTATACAAGCTCTTAGGACCTCTTGCAGCCGTCGCGGAACTGGCTCATGTCCATTGTACGCAACATTGGTGTCGGTCTTCCTTCTGAGCGCCGTCGGTTGTTTTCCTCAGGCATGCTGCTTAACTCTTTACGTACCAATCGCATAGAAGCAGCGTCGAGGTATTCTTGATGTTGGTACTTCGTTTGGCACGCCAATTGCATGCTAAATATCAACAGTAATGAGACCGATACCAGTGCGACAACAATAATCGTATTATGTTTTTATCTTGGGAATGGGATGAGCTCCGTTTCGGAAAAGCGCAGAGATCGGCGGTTGAGGCTGGATCTCGACGTGGAATTCACGCCGGGAAGAAGTTGCGATATAGCTGTGCCTTATACCGGCACCACGCAAAACGTAAGTGCCGGGGGCCTCTACCTGGAGACGTACTCTGTCGGCCTCATCGAGCGTGGCTGTGATCTCGTTCTCAAGATTGGCATCCCTCGGCGAGCCGAAGCCCCGGCGGACCCGCTCGTGCTCCGTTGCGAAGGAACTGTGTGCCGGATTGAGCAGCTCCCCGTGGACCAGGAAACCAGGGATGAGCGTTTCGGTGTGGCCGTGAGGTTCAACAACAGACCGAACGTGGAGTTTCAATCACTGAAAAGCCTGCTGTGGGAATAAGGATGAACCGTCGGGCACAACGGTTTGTGCCATAACGTTGAGCGATGGACCCTCTCAGACGTGCACATAATCTCCGCTTTTCGCGCGCTTGTTCTACCGGTTGTTCATCGCGCGCGGGACGGTTGTATCGTTTCGGAACCTCTTGCCTAATCAGGTTGGGCTGCCGCTGCGCGGCCCGGCCTTTTTGTATTGAGCGCTGGGTGTCGTCAGAAAGGGGGAAGCGTTATGCCTACCGGCGTCGTTAAGTGGTTTAATGACAAGAAAGGCTACGGGTTTATTACTTGTGACGGCGTCGACAATGACATTTTTGTTCATTACTCGGCGATAAACCAGAACGGGTTCAAAACGCTGCTTCAGGGACAGCAAGTGCAGTTTGAGATCGATCAGAACTCGAAAGGCGCCCGGGCCGCGAACGTGTCTGTGCTTCAAACCTGAGCTATACTCTCGCGAGAAGATGGGGGGCGGGGTTGCCCGCTTCCACTACTTCTACATTGCCCGCGCAAACACCCTGCGCAAGCCAAACAGCTCGCCCCGCGGGGAGCGTCCATCTATTCTACATTACGCGAATCATGCAATCCGCTTGACTTGGCCGGAATCTTGTGGTATAGTAATAATAGAAGCCGAACATCTACCGGAAAGCCAACGCTGAGCTTACGGCATGCAACGCAGGCGCACCGGCGCGCAGCAACTGCCGGAAACAAGCTTCAGCACTACGGCGAAAACCGGAAAACCGTTGCCGAAAGTGAACATGCGTCTAAATTGGGCAACAGTGGCGCTAAGTTGTTGTGCCTCAACGGCTTATGTTCAGCTTCGAGGGCATGGGATGTTCATTTGAAGCAACACGGCTTGTTTTGTGGTATTAGGAGCACACCGACCTCGGAGCCTGTAAGTAACTGCGCTGCAACATCTTACGCAAAAGTGTGCCCGCGAAACGAGAATCTGGCACGCTTTTTGCATGTGTTCACCATGAACGGAGAATCGTCCTCGGTAAAACATTAAGTTTGGGAGAAGCAGCCGGATGCCCGAACCAGTATCAATAGCAGTGCTCAGCGGAGGCATTGCAGGCCTTCTTGTCAGGTTCCTCAAGCGCGGGTTCAACGAGGTCAAGCGGACCCTCGACATCATCGGGGCATCGGTCTTGTTCATCGTTTTTGGGCCGATCATGGGCTTCTTTGCCCTCCTGGTCAAACTCACCTCTTCAGGATCTGCATTCTTCACCCAGGTACGCGTGGGCCAAGACGGCCGACTGTTCAACATGATCAAGCTCCGCACAATGCACACCAACGCGGAGAATCAGACCGGGCCGGTGTGGGCGCAGAAGCGCGACCCCCGCGTTACTCCGCTCGGCCGTTTTCTGCGAACGACCCATCTCGACGAGGTGCCGCAGCTCATCAACGTGATGAAGGGAGAGATGAGCCTCATCGGCCCTCGCCCCGAGCGCCCCTACTTCGTGAACCAGTTCCGCAGGTCGATCCCCCGGTACGAGGGCCGCCTCGCTGTGCGTCCCGGTATCACCGGCCTCGCACAGGTGAGGCACAAGTACGACGAAACAATCGAAGATGTAAGGAAGAAACTGGGGTATGATCTGGCTTACGTCAACAACATGTGCTGGACGGCCGACCTCAAGATTGCGTTCTTGACCATCGGCATGCTCACGGGCAAGAACGCGCGGTAAAACAGCACACCCTCCCTCGGCACCGGCAACAGGCAAGACCCCCGCCGCCAACATCAGGCTTCCACGTCCAGGATACTGCCCGGGCCGTAATCAGCATCGCCATCGGTCGGGGTTGATTCTCTCGGTCGTTTCTTGTCGCCGGGCTCGCCGGGGGCGGGGCGTTGCCGAGAGTGTGCGCCGGTTCCGGCGCCCGTGCCCTCGCCTTTTTCGGCGCGTTCGTCCTCCTCTTCGGTTTGATCAACCGAAAACTCCAAGCGGTCGGCCGGTTCGTCGTCGTTTCGGCCGGCATGTCGGCGCCGCCCGCGCCCCGGGACCGAATTGACGGCGCTTTCGGTCACGTGGTCGCGCTTGGTGGTTGGGGAGCGGACAGTGTAGGTGTGAGGGAGGCCAACTTTGAGATTATCCGTCATGCTCCACCTCCGAAAGCGCCCGCGGGCGCAAACTGTTGGCGGATATGTTCGAATCCCGGCACGTTGCGACGTTCATCCGGCCGCCCGCGCGTTTCGGTCGGCGGTCAGGTTTTCAGGCTGGGGATCTGCATCGACTTCATCTTTGCCCGCAGGGTGGTGATGGCCTTATTGTGAATCTGCGACACCCTGGATTTTGAGAGCTTGAGAAGCTTTGCGATCTCCTTGAGCATCATGTTCTGATAATAATAAAGCATTACGACGATCTTCTCCTGCTTGGGCAGCTGCGAGATGGCTCTGTCGAGCAGCTCTTTCTCTTCGCTGTTTTCCAGCTCTCCCAGCGGCGAAGTCGCCTTTGGGTTCTTGATCGAATCCACTACCTTCATCTGGCCGTCGTCGGAGTCCGAGCGCATTCCCTCCAGCGACAGGAACGAAGCGAAAGAAACATCCGACATCATCTTGTCGAGCTCTTCGATGGAAATGCCCATCACTTTCGCGACTTCATCGCGCGAAGGCGGCTCGTCGTTTTTCTCCATCAGCGAGTTGACCGCACTTGTGATGATCGAGGCCTTCTTCCTCGCCGATCGGGGCACCCAGTCGTGAGACCTAAGCTCGTCTAGAATGGCCCCTCGGATCCTGGGCACGGCGAAAGTCGTGAACTCGATCTTCCGGCTCAGATCGAACTCCCCCACCGATTTGATCAGCCCGATTATGCCGGAGGTCGTTAGATCCTCCGAATCGAGGTGCGGAGGAAGATACAGAGATATCCGCCCCAGCACATACTTCACCAGGGGCAAATAGCTCACGATCAGCGCGCTCCTCATTGCCGGATCGTCCGTCTTCTTATACTTCTTCCAGAGCTCTGCAACTTCTTTCGACATGGGCATTTATCTGATCCTTATTGCTCCATTTGGGGGGTGGTGTTGTTTTGATCTTCTTCTGTTTCTTCGGAGACGTCTGGTTTTGCCCCGCTGCCGGGAAAGCCCAGCAGCGCACCAGATAAGTGGCACAGCACGAGCGCCAGCATGTAAAACCCCGCGGCTCCGAACAGGGACCGCTTGAGGATCGCACCGGGGGGCACACCCGCTGCGAGGCCCGAAAGCCACGCGACCAAAAAGGCCGCAACAGAGAAAAGCATACTCAACTTCTGTGCCATTGTGAGCTTTACGTTGTTCTGCTACCAGGAGCCGTCGTAGCCCGAGGCGGGCGTCCGGCGCGCTGATAATGTTCCTTTAGGTTCGTCAAGTTCTGTTTCCGATAAAGCCGAGATCCCCTCGTGGTCGCGCCCCCAGAATGAGCTTCATGGCCATGGCCTCAACAGCCGCGGCGGCAGGCTGGTCCGGATACTCGATCACGAACGGAACATGGCGCCTGCCCGCCCTCAGAACTGAGCCGTCGGCGGGGACCCAACCCAGGTAAGTCGGCGCTCTCCCGAGGAAACGCTCCGCAACAATCTCTATCGCCTTAAAAGCTCGGGTCGCCTGGGGGCCGTCGTCGGCCATGTTGACCACCACGTGTATTATCCCGCCGGGGTCCACCCGCGCCAATTCCTTGATCGTTGCGCAGGCGCCCGCCATGGAAGCCGCCTCGGGCGTGGTCACCACGACCACTTCGGATGGGCCCGGCGCCGGCAGGCCCGACAATACGCCCGTGACCGTGTCGGCCAGCACAAGATCATAGGTGGAGGCGACCGCTGCCAGACCCCGCCACAGCCGCTCGCGTTGCCACGGAGCAAACCCCTGGGCCTGCCCGCGATCGTGATGCGCCTGCAGCACGTCGATACCGCCCGGACCCTGGGATATGATATCTTCAATTGACCTTTCTCCTGAAAGTACGTGTTGGAGGTCGTACCTCGGATCGATTCCCAAAACAACCTTCGCCTCGCCGACGCCGGCGTCTACGAACAGCACGCGGTTCTTCTTCAAGGCCAGCCTCACTGCAAGGTTGACGGCGATGTGCGTTGCTCCCACGCCGCCCTTGCCGCCCATGAAGACCAGCTTCCGAGCAACAGACTCGCCCCGGCTGACCTGTGATTCGCTTTTCGTGATGCCTTCGGCTTGCGTGATCATTGTTTCAACCAAACTCAGGCAATCATCCCGTTCAGTTTATGCCCGCGGGAAGTTCCCGTACCCTCCGCGCCGCCCACGAGCAACTGGGCGATTCGCGCAGGAGTGGTCACTTCGATGTCGTCGGGCACTTCCTGGCCGACTGTGAGGTACGAGAGCGGAATCTGCGTCTCGGCGGCCAGGTTGTAGATTGAACCGAACGACGTCGATTCGTCTATCTTGCTGAATATGAGGCGTTTGGGATCCAGTGCCGAAAACGTCCGCGCGATGAGCTTTGCATCCCCATACTTTGTCGGGGCGCTCACCACCAGGTGCGTCTCGGCTTGCGGCAAGTACTTGAAGAACGGCCTCAACGCGCTCACGCGTTCGCGGTCTTTCGGACTTCGCCCTATCGTGTCCACAAACACCACCGCCCTGTCCGAAAAATGTTCCATCGCCGCGCGCATCTCTTCGGGTTCTTCTACTACGGCGAGGGGTGCGCCGAGCATTTCGGAGTATGTTTTGAGCTGGTCGGCGGCGCCGATCCTGTAGGTATCGATTGTCACCAGGCCCGCAGGAAGGTGGTGGCGCATCGTGGCTATCGTTGCGAGCTTGGCGATAGTCGTGGTCTTGCCCACGCCGGTCGGGCCCACGAGGGCGATCACTTTGGGCCCGTGGGCCGGCTTGGTTGAGCGTTCGAGCCGCACGGATTTTGCGACGGCGGCTCCCACCGCCTCAACGATCTCCTCGTCGGCGGCCGTTGCGGCGAGTCTGTCGGCAAAGTTCGGAAATCGGCTCGCGAAAGGCGACGACGGATATCGGCACAGGGCCTCTTCCATAAGAGCTCTCGCCAGCGGCGGCAGCACGCCCTGCTCCACCAGCCTGTCGTAAAGCTGCTTGAGTGTTGGATTGCCGGCCGGGGTGCGCCCGGCGGGCCGATCAGTTGTCGCCGGGCCAACGCGTTGCAGCGTGGGCTCGGCGTCGGCCGCCGCCACCACCTCTACGGCGTTGTGCCCCATCAGGCCCAAAACCGCCCCCTGCCTGATCTGCCTGGTTTGGATGATCAGCGCCGAAGGTCCCATGTCGTTGCGGACCATCGCGAGGGCCTCAGAGGTGTTGCGTGCTTTGTAGCTCTTTATTCTCATAGTTTACCTGAGTGTTTCATCCGTTCACCAAGGCCGGCTCGTCGCTCTGCTCGGCACCCACCGTCGTGACCGAAGAGACCCGAACGCCCGGCGGAATCTCGTTGTAAGACAACACCGGCAAGTCGGGGAGTGTAGAGCCGATGATGTTGCGCACCTGCCTGCGCACAAGCGACGATGTCAGCAGCACGGCGTCGACTCCCGATGAGATCGTTTCTTTGAACGCTTCCCCCACTTCCTTTATGATTCGCTGGGCCAGGCCCGGCTCGATCGTCTCTTGGGTTACGTTTTGCACCAGTGTTTGCTCGAACTCGGGGGCGAATGCTATTGCCTGCAGCATGCCATGGTCGTCGGCGTAGCGGCCGCAGATCGTCCGGGCGAGATTCTGCCGCACAAACTCCGTGAGCACATCCGGATCCTTTGTAGTTGCCGCGTGATCGCCGAGCGCCTCGAGAATAGCAGGGAGGTCGAGGATCGGAACTTTTTCCTTCAACAGGTTGCTCAGTACCCGCTGCACGGATGATAGCGGCAGCAGATTGGGGATCAGTTCTTCGACCACCGTGGGGTTTTCCGATTTCAGATTCTCGACAAGCTTGCGGATGTCTTCGCGACACAGTATTTCGTGGGCGTGTCGCTTGACCAGCTCGCTGAAGTGCGTTACAAGTACGGTCACGGGGTCTATCACCGTGTAGCCGTTCATCTCGGCCGTTTCCTTTTGCGTGATATCGATCCACAGCGCCGGCAGGCCAAACGCCGGCTCGACCGTTTGGGCGCCCCTGACCTTTTCGATCACGTTACCGGCGTCCATTGCAAGGAGGCAGTCGACCACAAGGCGGCCGGTGCCGACCTGCTCGCCCCTCAGCAGTATTCTGTAGGTGTCGGGCTCGAGCTGAACGTTGTCCATTATGCGCACAGCCGGTATCACAAAGCCGAAGCTCTTGGCAAGGCGCTTGCGAATTGCCGAAATCTTGTCGAGCAGGCCGCCGCCCCCCTCCGGAGCCACCAGCGGAATCAGCTTATAGCCGACCTCCACGGCTATACGGTCCACTTCGAGCAGCTCGTGCAGGCTATCCGGTTCTTCTGTACCCGCTTCAGCTTCCGGGCCGGGCGCGCCGTCGGGCCGGCCTTCAGCCGCTGCCGGCTCGCCGCGATCTTGCGCCGCACGCTTCGAGAAATTGTACAGCAAGAGAAACACGCCGGCCATCACGAAAAAGGGCACGCTTGGCAGCCCGGGGACGATGGCGAAGAACACAAGGATGCCGGCCGCAATCAGCAGCGACTTGGGCTGAGAAAGGAGCTGCGCGGTCAGGTCGTGGCTGAGTTTGCTCTTCGACGACGCCTTTGTGATCAGGATGCCCGAGGCCGTTGCAATGATCAGAGAAGGTATCTGGGTTACGAGCCCGTCGCCGACCGTCAGAATCGAATAGGTTTTGAGAGCCTCCGAGATGGCCATCCCCTTCATGGCGCCGATGATGATTCCGCCGAGAATATTCACCAGCGTAATGATGATTCCGGCGATGGCGTCGCCGCGGACAAACTTGCTGGCACCGTCCATCGCCCCGTAAAACTCCGCCTCGCGGGCTATCTTCTCGCGCCTCTCACGGGCGGTGTCTTCACTGATAAGGCCCGCGTTGAGGTCGGCGTCGATCGCCATCTGCTTGCCGGGCATGGCGTCGAGCGTGAACCTCGCGGCCACTTCCGATATGCGGCCCGAGCCCTTGGTGATGACCACAAACTGGATGATCACCAGGATCAGGAAGACCACCATACCCACAACAATGTTGCCTCCGACGACGAAATCGCCGAAGGCCGTAATAACCTGCCCCGCGTAGCCGTTGAGGAGAATGAGCCTCGTTGAAGCCACGTTGAGCGCCAGGCGGAAAAGCGTTACGAAAAGCAACAGCGACGGAAACGTGGAAAACTCCAGCGAGTCCGACGTGTTCAACGTTACCAGCAGTACTACAAGGGCAATCGATATGTTGATCGTGATCAAGATATCGAGGAGCGCCGGAGGCAGCGGGAGCACCAGCACCACGAGGACCACCAGCACGGCTACTGCCAGCGCTATATCGCTGTGCTGTACCAGCTTCATCCAGAATGCGTTTGGCGGGCCTGCCATCAAAACTTCCTCTCTATCGCTTCTTCGCCTTCAGGCGATACACGTAAGCCAGCACCTCGGCCACTGCCTTGTAAAGGGCGGCGGGGATCTCGCCGCCGATCTCTACCGTCTTGTAAAGAGTTTGTGCCAGCGGCTTGTTCTCGACCTCCGGCACGCTGTTCTCTCGCGCGATCTCCAGGATCTTCTGTGCCACGAGGTTCATTCCCTTGGCCACCACGACCGGGGCGAGGCTCCTGGCCGCGTCGTACCGCAGTGCCACGGCATAGTGTGCGGGGTTTTTTACCACCACGTCTGCCGTGGGCACGTCCTGCATCATCCGCCGAGAAGCGATCTCGCGCTGGATCTGCCGTACGCGGGCCTTGATCAGCGGATCTCCCTCCGACCGCTTAATTTCCTCGCGAAGCTCCTCCTTCGTCATTCGAATGTCGCGTTCGAAATCCCATCGCTGAAAAGCGTAATCCGCAGCCGCTATCAGCAGGAAGGTCAGCGCAATAATGAACACAAGCTCGAAGCTCCACCGGCACAGAGACTCGTAGATCACCGGGATCGAATAATCCATTAACGGGCCGAAGTCGTCCATCCGATATCGCAGATAAACATACGCCACCGAACCGACCAAGGCAACCTTCGCCAACGACGTGCCGAGCTTGGCGATCGACTTCACCGAAATCAGCCGCTTGAGACCGTTGACCGGATTGAGCCTTTCGAACTTGGGGCCGAACGCCTCGCCCGAGACCACAAATCCCACCTGGCCATACGAGCCCAGCGCGGCCGCAATCAGCACTCCGCCCAGCAGCGGCGCGATGGCCATCATGGTCGCCGTTCCGGTACTCGCCAGGATGTTGAAGCCGCTATCCATCGAGATAGTCTCGTTAATGTGTTGGGTGAGGCAAGTCGAGAAAATATTCCTCAGCCCCGCCGAAGCAGACGGCCCCGTCACATACAAAGTGAGCGCCCCCAGCAGCAGCACCAGGGCGGTGCTTACCTCCTGGCTTCGGACCACCTGGCCTTTGCGGCGCGCCTCTTCACGTCGTCTGGGCGTTGCCAGTTCTGTTTTTTGGTCGCGATCGTAGTCAGGCATTTACAGCGCTTCGATCAGCAGGGCCAGATCGGCCCGCATATTCAGGAGCAAGAACTTTCCAAACCTGTAGGTATACGGCATAAGGCTTCCCACAAGCACCAGGCCCACCACAATGCGGAGGGAGATGCTTATCGTCAACATATTCAGCAGCGGCGCCGCGCGGGCAAGCATTCCCAGGCCGATGGTCACCAGCACCAATACGCACACCGCCGGCGCGGCCATCTTCAATCCCGCTGCGAACACCTCCACGAATCGTTCGAACATCCCTCGAGTTATCGCGGCCGAAAGCGTGGAGGTGCCCAGGGGTATGCTGTTGAAGCTGCTGCCGAGAGCCTGCAAAAACCAATGATGGCCGTTGACGGCCAAAAAGATGAGCATCGCAAGGATGTAGTGAAACTGATTCAGCACCGAGGTCGACTCTTCGTGCAGCGGATCAGCCAGACGGCCCATTGCAAAACCCATCTGCCTGCCGATAAACTCGCCCGCAATCTGGAAAGACCCAAACGCAAGGACCGCCGCGAAACCCATCGTCAGACCCACGGTAAGCTCGCGCACCGCCAGAATCCCGTAGGCCAAAAACCCACCGGCCTGCGGAGCCGCGCTTTCTACAACCGGTGTGAGCACCACCGACAGTATCAGCACAAAGGCCGCCTTGATCCGCATCGGCACCACCGCCCCGCCAAACATCGGCGCAAGCATCACCACGCCCGACGTGCGGATCAGCACCAGCATGAATTTATCAGTATGAAGCAGTATTTCGTTCATTGAGCGAAGTTCTGGAGATTGCCGAACAGCGACGACGTATAGCCCACGATCGTCTGAATCATCCACGGCAGGCAAACAAGAAGCGCCACAAACACTGCGATCATCTTGGGAACATAGGCCAGCGTCGACTCCTGAACGCTTGTTACCGTCTGAAAAATGCCGACTATCAGACCCACCGCCAGGCCCGCCGCCATCAGCGGCGCCGCAAGAGTAAGGACCATGATTATTGTGTTCTTGCCCAGAGCGATCGCCGTTTGTGGATCCATCGCGTTACCCTGCAAATCCCGCCGCCAGCGATCTGATCACAAGGCCCCATCCGTCTACCAGCACAAACAGCAGAATCTTGAATGGAACCGAAATGATGACCGGCGGCAGCATAAACATTCCCATCGAAGTCAGCACGCTCGCCACGACCATATCGATGACGAGAAAAGGCAGGAAAATCACAAAGCCCATCTGAAAGGCCGTTTTGAGTTCGCTCGTCACAAAAGACGGTATCAGCACGTAGGTCGGCACGTCGTCCGGGAGCTTCGGTTGCTCCAAACCGGCCATATTCACGAACAGCGCCAGGTCCTTCTCCCGCGTTTGTTTCATCATGAAGGAGCGCAGGCATCCCAAGGCTGCGTCGAATGCTTCCTTCTGGCCGATCTCTTCATTTAGGTACGGCTCTATCGCTTTTTCATTGATGCCGTTGAACACCGGCGCCATCACGAACATTGTCATAAACAGCGCGATCCCGATCAGCAATTGATTCGGCGGCAGGCCCTGCAGCGAAAGCGCGCGCCGCACGAACGACAGCACGATGATGATGCGGGTGAACGACGTCATTGTAAGCATCAACGCCGGCAGCAGCGACAGCACCGTGAAAAACAGCAGAATCTTGATCGTATCGGCCGTTTCCTTCGGACTTGCCGCGCCCTCGGCGCTCACGCTTACCTTGACCGGAAACTTCAGGAGGTTGCCCCCGGCTTCTTCCGCCGCTGCCGTGCGCGCGGGGAGCGCGGTCAACAGCGCCGCCGTCAGCGCCGCCGAAAAAACCAACGGCCGTATTCGCTTGATCGAGTGAATCACGACCCCTCCCCGTCGGCGGGCCGATCGGCGGCGCCGGCGCTGAGCATCTCTTCAAAACTCGCCTCATCCCCCGGCGCGTCGGGTGTTTCACATGGGCTTTTCGGGAGTGTGGCCAGCAGGCACATATTGTCGCCCGCGGCTCCCACCACCAGCATGCTCTCGCCCACGTCGAGCACAAGAATCTGCCGCCGGCCGCCCAGGCTCTCCGTCTGGTGAACGCGAAGGAGCTTGTTTTGGCCGCTGCGGAAACGCGTCTTGGCGAACACCTTTTTGGTGACGAAAGCCGCCGCGAGGATCAGGCCGATCACAACCACCATCGACCCCACCAGGCGGATCAGTGAAGTGAACGGATCCGCCGGAGCGGGGGGCGCGTCTTCCGCGGCAAGCGCCGCACACGGCACCAGGGCAAAAACAATCAAGACCAACAGAGCTCTGCTCGCGGTGATGTTCACGGTTTTCTCCGGTCAAGAAAAGCACTGAATCGCATTTCTACCGTGCCGATAATGCAAAGACCATGCCACACCGACCGGCAAAAACCCGCCTCAGGCCATAAACCTTTATTCATCAACAGGTTAAGAATGTAGACGGCAATCGCCCTGATCAGGGGGTATGAACGATTTTCCGATCTAATGCCGGAAAATTCGTCACGCCTGAGTTCATGATCTCAGACGCTCAGTGCGGCGATAAGGGATGGGGAATTCGGAGGGAGAAGACAAAAGGCTCTTCCAGATTTATTGTGGGTAGAATTAATGCGGGAACGGGCGTTCGGACCCGTCCTTGCCGTGTTGAATCGTCCTCCTCCTCGTCGTCCTCCTCGTCGTCGTCGAATTGTTCTGTCGGCCCCTGCGGGAGCTCTGCGGTTGGGGGGAGATCGTCTTCCACGGGCTGACGCCCGTGGCTACAGACTATCGCCCTTTGGGCTGCAACGGAATCCTCCTCGTCGTCGGAACCGCCCCTTTGCCGGGACGGTCCTTATGTCGCCACTCCTTCCCCACGACTTACGCCCTTGTCATTACCCACATCTTTTTGGCAGAAGTACTTGGGGATCGTGGTCTTGTGCAAGGAAATGTGCCAAGAGGCCCGTCCGCTCTTAAGCCCCAAGGGGGCGAAGGATGAAAGCCCAGGGCAAGGCGAAAGCCGCGATGAGCGGCTTTCGCCGACGCCCTGGGTAAGGGAACGCCCAAACCGATAAGCCCTGCTATGTAGTACGATGTCAAGTGTTTTTCGGACAGGAGTCGAGCGTATGCGAGTCGACAGACCCGCGGCCAATAGGTACCTCCTTTCTCTATATACCTCTTCGGGGTCTGGGGCGGAG
>Ga0114922_10000017_pt1 | contig 172425 bp, 149 predicted proteins | sample AartaG_FD_100975 | JGI IMG/M metagenome (GOLD analysis project Ga0114922, IMG submission 100975) | Deep subsurface microbial communities from Aarhus Bay to uncover new lineages of life (NeLLi) - Aarhus_00045 metaG | ecosystem: Environmental > Aquatic > Marine > Oceanic > Sediment | place...
GAAAACGGTATTTCGTACAATTTCCAGGGCTGGGTTTTTCCTCCCTCCCTCCCTCCGCGTCCCAGCCCTGGTTTTTTTAATGTGAGAGGGATGGGCAGGATTTTTTGTTGGTATAAGGACTGATGCAGTGAGAAGTACTTAGAAACAAGAAAACAGTGTTTCGTACAGTTTCCAGGGCTGGGTTTTTCCTCCCTCCCTCCCTCCGCATCCCGGCCCTGGTTTTTTTTATGCGCACACATTAAAGGGGCCGAGGGAGAAGCAAGCGAGCAAAGGGGGTATTTCTCGTTGTTTTTTAGTGCCAGGTGTAGTCGTCGATTCTTTTTAGGTTGACGGGCTCATCGAGGACTCCGAGCGTGAAGATGGCGAATGTGAAGGCTTTTGTACCGGGGTCGAGATGGCCGCCGAGGGCTCTTTTCTCGTCTGTAAAAGTGATGTGGCAGTGGACCCGGCCGTCCATTATGTAGCCGTTGACGGCGAGGAGGTCCTCGGGGGTATCATCTTTCATGGAGAGGCCTTCTACCGGGAAGGTTTTGTTGGCGACGGTGTGGACGTTATACTGGGTTAGTGAACCCATGCCGGAGAGGATGACGGCGTTTTTGATTTTCTCTTCCTGGATGGCCTGGCGGAGTCCGGCGAGCAGGTCAGTGCCGTATTTGAGGCGAATTATGACGATACGGCTGAAGCTGGTGTTGATTGTGTGGACGGCGGGGGCCGGAGACGCATAGGGGTCGGGCGCGGTCTGGGTTGTGCAGCTTAGAATACCGGCGAGGAGTATTACCGCTGTCAGGGAGATTATTGTTTTTATAATGCCTCCTGTGTTTGAATGTACGGCTGGGTTATTGGTTCTGTAATTTTTAACAGAGATAACGCGGGGGAGTGAAAAAGTCAACAGAGATTTGGCGAGCGGGGCATGAGCGGACGAGGTAAACAATTGATTATTGGGAAAGGGGTGTGCGCCTGCGGTTTTGGGGGAGTGGGGAAAAAATTTCGGGACAAACGGTAGTATAACGATTAAATTTCTGTCTATGACGGACGTATTCGAGAGGTACAAAGTTGCTTTGATATGTATTTTTCTGGCTGGGGCAACGTTTGGGGTATACTGGCAGGTCCTCAGGAGTGATTTTGTCAATTTTGATGACCCGATTTATGTTACGGAAAATGAATATGTGAATACGGGATTCAGCCTTGAGAACATCAGGTGGGCGTTTACTGCGGGGAAGGTGAGCTACTGGCATCCGCTGACGTGGTTTTCTCATATGCTGGATTGCGAGCTGTATGGTTTGCGGCCGGGTCTGCATCATCTGACTAACCTTATTATTCATGTAGCCAATGGTCTGTTAGTGTTTCTGGTTTTTAGGGCAATGACGGGGGCGGTGTGGAGGAGCGCATTTGTGGCGGCGGTGTTTGCACTGCATCCGGTTAATGTGGATTCTGTGGCGTGGATAGCGGAGCGTAAAAACGTTCTTAGTACGCTGTTTTGGCTTTTGACGATGTGGGGGTACGTGAGTTATGTTCGGCGAGGCGGGGCGGGGCGATATTTAGTTACTCTTTTGCTGTTTGTTTTGGGCCTATTGTCTAAGCCGATGCTGGTTACTCTGCCTTTTGTGATGCTTGTTTTGGACTATTGGCCTTTTGGTCGGCTGGATTCCGGGGGTGAGGGCAGCCAGGCAAAGGCGGGCGAGCGAAGGTCGCAAATATTTCGTTTGGTGTGGGAGAAGGTTCCGTTCTTTATCTTTTCGGGGATATCGGTTTATTTGTCATCACTGTCTGTTCGTCGTCTCGGTATAACAATATCGACGGATTTAGTACCGATGAAGCTGCGTATCGGGCAGGGTCTTGTTTCTTATGTGAGTTACCTGGGCAAGCTAATTCTGCCGCGGGGATTGGCGGTCTTTTATCCGTATCCGGAGGGCGTGGCGGTTTGGCAGAGTGCAGGGGCATTTTTATTCTTGGTGTTTTTGACTTTTTTGTTAGTCTGGGTATTTCGGAGGAAGCGATACCCGGCAGTTGGGTGGCTGTGGTATGTCGGGACATTAGTACCGGTTATCGGTTTGGTTCAGGCTGGTCTGTGGCCGGCGACGGCTGACAGGTGGCTGTATGTGCCTACGATTGGGGTGTTTGTTGCTGCAGCCTGGGGTGTTGGTGAATTTGTCGGACGATTACGTTTGCGGCGGATTGCTGCCGGGGTAGCGGCGGGCATATGCATTTGTGCTTTGATGATATGCACGTGGGTCCAGCTGGGTTACTGGCGGAGCGGGTTTACGCTTTTTACGCGTACTCTTGAGGTGACGAAGGACAACTATATAGCGCATCTTAATCTCGGCAATGAGTATCTGAGAGAGAAAGACAATAATGAAGCAATTGCGCACTACAAGCGGGCGATTGAACTGCATCGCGATTACGTGGAGGCGCATTATAACCTTGGTATAGCACTGGGGCTGGAAAGGAGATATGGGGAGGCGATTGAGGCGTATCGTACTGTGCTTCGGTTGAAGGAGAAGCACGGGCGGACGTTTTTTTATTTAGCGACGGCGTTGGCGAAGACGGGTCATGTTGACGAGGCGATAAGTTACTACGAGAAGCAGTTAGAGATAGATGCGAAGGACATGGAGGCGCTTAACAATTTTGGTCTGGCTCTGGTGAAGAAGGGTAGGTATGAGGAGGCGATCGAACATTATAACAAGGCACTGGAATTAGAGCCTGAGTCCGCGGGGGTGTTGACAAACCTGGGCGGTGCGCTTGGGAAGGCGGGGCGAGTTGAAGAGGAGATTGCGTGTTACAGGAAGGCGCTGGATCTGAAGAGCGATTTTACGGCGGCGCACTATAATCTTGCGAAGGCGTTGGCCGGTCAAGGCAAGAGCGAGGAGGCGATTGTTGAGTATAGTGAAGCGCTGCGACTCAGGCCGGATGATATGGAGGCCCACTACGGGCTTGGATTGGCGCTGGACGGGCAGGGGAAATATGATGAGGCGGCGATACACTATGAGAAAGCGATTGAGTTAAACCCGGATTTTGCGCAGGCACATTACAGTTTGGGAGTAATCTTTGCGAATCGGCAGCAGATGGATAAGGCGATAGAGCAGTTTCGTGAGGTTCTGCGAATTCATCCCGATGACGCGGAGATGCACTGTAACTTAGGGGTCCTATTGGCTCAAAAAGGCTCTTTAGACGAGGCGATTAAGGAGTTTCGCAGTGCTGTTGGTTTGGACCCTAATCTTTCGAGGGCGCGGGAACAGTTGGAGGCCGCTCTGGAGAGGAAGGCTGTTTTGGAGGGCAAATGAAATGCATCGAGGGGGGATTTAGCTGGTTCTCATGGGGGGGCGGGCTGTCAGGGTGGCAGGCAGAGAGGTTTTGGGTGGGGATTTTGGCAGATGGGGGCATTTTGGGGTGTTGTGCGGTAAGCTGCTTTGAGATAAGCACTTGCGATGATATGGTTGTGTAGCGGAGCATTTGGCACGATATTTGCGTAGATTACAGGAGCACACAGGCGCTTATGCTATGAGTGTGCAGTTTAGAGAATTATGGTTGCGATGCGAGACAAACTGGATGAGGTTAATGTGCTGGCAGGCGGTGCCCAGTGGGCATGGCCTGCGGCAGTACGGGATATATTTCGGCCAAGAGGAGTGAACCTGCTTGTAGCCGAGAGCGTGGGAGAGTTTGTCAATATAATTGAGCGGAGACGGATTCACACGACGATAGTTGATATAGATACTGTCGGGGGCGGTCTGGCGACGATAAAGATTATTCGTATGGACCATCCGCTGATTCCGTGTATTTTGCTGTGCAGCGCCGCAGGAGAGGCTTTGCTGGGCAAGGCGCTGGAACTTGACGTTTTCAGCGTTATTGACAAGCCGGTGGAGATGGAGGTGTTGCGTGAGCAGCTGAACAGGCTTTTTATACGAAAGTATGACAGCTATATTTTTGCGGAGTAGGTGTATAGCAGGGAATCAGCAGATAGAACAAGGAGAAAGAAGAAAACGCTAAAGGTTACAGAAGTTTATTGAAAGGAGAAAGGACAAATGAAGATTCGACCATTGGCAGATAGAGTACTTGTGCAGCGTCTGGAAGCGGAGACGCAGACGGCGGGCGGGATAGTTCTGCCGGACACTGCGAAGGAAAAACCTCAGAGAGGCAAGGTTGTGGCGGTAGGCAGCGGCAAAGTACTGGATGACGGGACGGTCAGGAAGATGCAGGTAAAAAAGGGTGATACGGTGCTTTTTACGAGCTACGCAGGTACGGACGTGAAGATAGACGGCAAAGAGCACCTGATTATGAATGAGTCGGATATTTTGGCAGTAATTGAGAAATAAAGTTCAGCGGACAGCGGCGAGGCAGTCGCTATGCGCTAACGAAAGGAGAACGAGATGGCAGCTAAAAAGATAGCTTTTGGTACTGACGCACGTACAGCAATCCGGGCAGGCGTAGAGAAGCTGACGAAGGCTGTTCGGATAACTTTGGGTCCCTGCGGCAGGAACGTGGTTTTGGAGAAATCGTTCGGTTCGCCAACGGTAACCAAGGACGGCGTGACGGTAGCGAAGGAGATTGAGCTGGAGGACTCGTACGAGAATATGGGTGCGCAGATGGTGAAGGAGGTCGCGTCCAAGACATCGAGTGTTGCAGGTGACGGTACGACGACGGCGACGATTCTTGCCGAGAGTATATTCGAGGAAGGGCTTATGAACATCACGGCGGGTGCCGATGCGATGAAGGTAAAGCGTGGAGTCGAACTTGCGGTGGACAGGATAGTAGAGGAGATGCAGGCGATGAGCATACCAATTGAGTCGGGCATGCAGATAGAGCAGGTAGCGACGTGTTCTGCGAACCAGGATGTTGAGATAGGCAAGAAGATGGCAGAGGCGATGAACCGGGTAGGCAAGGACGGCGTTATCACTGTGGAAGAGGGCCAGTCGTTAGAGACGACGGTGGAGCTGGTGGAGGGGATGCAGTTTGACAAGGGTTATCTGAGCCCGCACTTTATCACTAATTTAGAGAATATGACGGTAGTTTTAGATAAGCCGTATATTCTGGTTCACGAGAAGAAAATCAGCTCGGTGAAATCGTTTGTTCCGATGCTTGAGAAGGTGGCCAAGCAGGGCAAACCTTTACTGATTATCGCCGAAGACGTTGAGGGCGAGGCGCTTGCTACACTGGTGGTGAACAAGCTTCGGGGCGTGCTTCAGGTAGCGGCTGTGAAGGCTCCCGGTTTCGGCGACAGGCGAAAGGCGATGCTCAATGATATCGCGGTTTTGACCGGCGGCCAGGCGATATTCGAAGATTTGGGATTAGAGTTAGAGAACATCGAGCTGAGCCAATTAGGCCGAGCGAAGCGCATTACTATCGACAAGGACACGACGACGATTATCGAAGGCGCGGGGGATTCGGCTGAGATAAAGGGCAGGATAGAGCAGCTTAAGACGGAGATAGACCGTTCGACGAGTGATTACGATATCGAGAAGCTGCAGGAGAGATTAGCGAAGTTGGCGGGCGGCGTGGCGCAGATAAATGTAGGAGCGGCGACGGAAGCGGAGATGAAGGAAAAGAAGGCCCGAGTAGAGGATGCTCTTCATGCCTGCCGGGCGGCGGTTGAAGAAGGAATTTTGCCCGGCGGCGGTGTGCCGATGCTGCGAACGTTGTCGGCATTGGATAAAATCAAGGTCAGCGGTGACGCGAAGATAGGGGTTGATATAGTTCGCCGAGCGGTGGTTGCACCGGTCAAGCAGATTGCCGAGAACGCGGGACTTGACGGCTCGATAGTCGCACAGAAGGTCATGGAGAGCAAGGAGAAGAACTTCGGATATGATGCTCTGCGTAAGAAATACGGCGATATGATAGATTTCGGCGTGATAGTTCCGACGAAGGTGGAGCGTGCGGCACTGCAGAACGGTGCGTCGATTGCATCGCTGCTGTTGACTACGGATGCGATAGTCAGTGAGATACCTGAGAAGAAGGAGGCGCCTCCGATGCCGCCGGGCGGCGGAATGTATTAGTTCATCGCCCACAGCCCGTGAGTCGGCGCTCGTTGCGAGTTCGGCTCACAGGGCACGGGATGTGAGGTATGAATTATGGTCTTTCGATATTATACAGACGCGATATCCCGCGCATCAAGGAGTGTTGCATACGGGATATTTGTTGTTGGTCTGCTGCTGATTGGTTTTGGGGTGCTTATAATATCGCTGCCGGAGCTGTTTGCACTTCTTGCAGCGGGCGTGTTTTTTATTGGGGGGATGGGTTGTGGAATTACCGCTGCGAAGATATATCTAGCGCAGCGGAAGATAGACAAGATAAATTCCAGCCGTTCGGGGGGATATAGGGAGAACGTCCAGATTCATATCGAAGAGGATTTCGACGGGTAGGCAAGCGGCTCTTTTGGAGGCGGCAGGAGTCGTTATTGCGGCGCCTCCGTGGGGACGGCGGGCTTAGGTCTTTGCCGGAGGATATAGTTGATGATGTCTCTTCGGCTTATGATGCCGACGAGCTTTCCTTCTGATGTGACGGGGATTCTTCTGAAGTGGTTCGTAGCCAGACAGTCGCAGATGTCCAAGAAGCTCTCATTTGAGTCAAAGTGAATTGCAGGCTGGGTCATGAAATCATCGACTGTTTTTTGTTCGGCATCGTCCTGATTGTAGACGAGGCGGAGAGCATCTTTTTCTGAAAGGACACCGACCAAAATCATGTCTTCTCTGACGACTGGTATGCCGGTGATGTTGTTGGCTGTCAAGATTTCGAGAGCGTCAAATATCGGCGTGTCTTTTTTTACGCTGATTACGCTTTTTGTCATGATATCTCTTGCTTTTTGCATTCGAGTTTCCTTTCAGCAATTCATTTGCAGATACTGACCGTACTTATGTGCCCGCAGGCAGAGCAATTCAGTGGTAAATTACAGTCATCTTGGAACAATGTACCCCGAGGACAGTTCAATTGCCCCAATATAGTTCTGTGTTATTATTCGGCTTAAGATAGATGAAACTTTAGATTTTCGAGATTTTTTTCACGGTTTAGCGTGGGCCGGGTGCTTATGTCGGTGACATTAGCGGATTTTGAGTGTGGCGAGCGCGATGGCGGCGAATGCGGCGGCAAGGAGCCAGAAACGCACGACGACCTGCGGCTCGCTCCATCCCATCAGGTGGAAGTGATGGTGGATTGGAGCACATCTGAAGAGTCTTTTTCCGCCGGTGTACTTGAAACAGGCGACCTGCAAGACTACGCTGGCAAGTTCGACAACAAATACACCTCCTATGATTAGAAGGAGGATTTCGTTTCTTGTTACCAGCGCACCGTAACCCATAGCAGCTCCCAATGGGAGGGAACCAACGTCGCCCATAAATGTCTGAGCGGGATGGCAGTTGTACCACAAGAATCCGAGGGCGGCGCCTATGATTGCGGAATAGAAGATGCTTAATTCGCCGGCCTGTGGGATAGCGGGCAGCAGGAGGTAGCTGGCCCAAGTAACGGGGCTGGTTCTTGTCATTGTCTCTGATGCGACGTAGCAGAGCAGGGCGAGGACGAGTGCGACCATGCCGACACAGCCGGCTGCGAGCCCATCCATGCCATCGGTGAGGTTGACGGCATTGCTGGTGGCTGAAATGTAGAAGATGGCAATTACTACGAACATCCAGTTTGCGAGTGGCAGGCCGTGCTTGTAGAACGGCACCCAGAAGAGTTTGCCATCTGTTATGTTGGCAAAGTCGGCGTACAAGAAGGATGCTATCAAGACGGCGCCCCCGATCTGGAAGATGAGTTTTTCCCAGGCTTTGAGGCCGTCTCTGCTTCGGTGTCGGATGTCCGCGGTGAGCTTTAGCCAGTCGTCGACGCCGCCGAGGGCACCGAACCATATTACCAAAATAATTGCCTTTTGGACGAAGGGATTGTTGAGCTTTGCCCAGAGCAGAGTGGTGGCGATGACAGAGAGGATGATGATGAGGCCTCCCATGGTGGGTGTATTTGCTTTTTCTTTGGTTAATTCGTTGAGTGCGGCGTGATGGAACTCGGGGCGGTCGCCGATTTTTTCCCTCATCAGCCAGCGGATGATTTTGGGACCGATTATAAATGCAATCACCAGGCTGGTCAGTATTGCGGCGACGGAACGAAACATCACATCCTGGTAGGCGTAGAAGCCGAGCCTGTGTGTGAAAACCTCGCGCAAGCTCCATAGCAGATGGTATATCATCTTGTGACCCGTGTTTGGTGAACAGTATTTTGTTTCATGCGAAGAGTTCTTTTAGTTTTTCCACGGCCAATTCCAGTTTGGCCACTCTTGAACCTTTGACTAATACTATATCGTAATCTTTTATGTATTTGTGCAAATTATTACAAGCCGAAACAGTATCGGCGAAAGATTTTGTGTGCAGGTCGTATTGGGCGAGTGTTTTTGCGGTTTCGGCGGTGACTTTTGCAAGGTTTCCGACGGTCAGTAACAGCCGGACTTTTGCTTTTGTGATGAAGTCGGCGAGTTGGGCGTGCAATTTTTCGGAGTGTTCGCCGAGTTCGGCCATGTCACCGCAAATAAAGACGAGTCGATGGTTTTTTTCTGGGCCGAGATTGACCAATATATCCAGGGCATTTTTCACTGATGCAGGATTTGCGTTGTAGCAGTCGTTTAATACGGTGAGGTTTGCGATTTGGAGGATTTCTGCGCGCATTGGGATAAAGGGCAGCGTTTTTATAGTCTCGGCGAAGTCATTTATGGTTATTGCGAATTGGCGGCAGATGGAGAAGGCGGCGAGTGCGTTTTCAACGTTTCCGGCGCCGGGCAAGGGCAGGTCAATCTGAGTTCCGTCGATGGTGAAGCGGCTGGCAGATGCGCTGAAAGTTATGTTGCGAGCCTGTATATCACAATCGTTCGATTTGCCGAACGTTGTGAATTCGGCGAGTATTGAGCGACAGGCGTTAAGCAGCTGTTCGCAGTCGGCGTTGATTATGAAGGTGCCGTTGGGCTGGAGGCCCTGTGATATTGAGAGCTTCTCCTTTAGAATCGTTTGGAGGCTGCCGAAGCCTTCAAGGTGGGCGGGGTGTACATTTGTTATAAGGGCGACATCGGGCTGAGCGATTCGGGTCAGGTAGGCGATTTCGCCGGGGTAGTTTGCGCCGAGCTCGGTGATGACGATTTGGTCTTCGGGGTCGGCATCGAGCAGTGTCAGAGGCAGGCCGATATAGTTGTTAAAATTCTTCGGCGCCTGACGCACGCGGAAGTGTTGACTTAAGACGTGATAGGTGATTTGCCTTGTAGTTGTTTTTCCTACGGAGCCGGTTATTGCGATTACTTTAGCATTGGTTCGTCGGCGATAATCCGCGGCGAAGTCGCCGAGTGCTTTTATGGTGTCATCGACCTTGAGTAAGGTTTTGTCGGGTAATTTTTCGGCAGTAGCATTTTTAGTGACGACGGCACAGACAGCACCATTGTCGAAGGCGTCGGAAAGGTAATCGTGGCCGTCGAAATTATCGCCGGGGATTGCAAAGAAGCAGTGGCGGGGTCTGGTGGAGCGTGAGTCGGTGCTTACGCCAATGAAGGTGCCGGTGTCTTTTATCGGCCGGGCTTTTATTATTTTGGCCAGTTCTGCGATTGAAAAGTTCTTCATTTTCTTTTTGCCAGATATTGGCGGGCTATTTCAGAGTCGCTGAAGTCGAATTTTTGCGTTCCGATTATTTGATGAGTTTCGTGGCCTTTGCCTGCTATAAGGACGATATCGTTTTTGGCGGCGGTTTTCAGGGCCAGTTCTATGGCTTTTTTTCTGTCGGGCTCGATCTTGATATTTTCGGAGTTTGGATTTTCAAAGCCGGCGATAATTTCGTTTATTATGTCCTGGGGCTTTTCGGTGCGGGGGTTGTCACTGGTGACTATTACAGAGCCAGCCAATTGTTCGGCGACTTTGGCCATGCGCGGGCGTTTGGTCCGGTCTCTGTCGCCGCCACAGCCGAAGACGACGATGAGATTGGCCTTACACAGAGGTTTCAGGGTGGAGAGGACATTTTTCAGGGCGTCGTCGGTATGGGCGTAGTCGACAAGGACTGAGAAATTGCCATCCCATTGAACTTTTTGGAGTCGGCCGGGTATTGTTTTTAAGGCTGAGAGGCCGGCGGCTGTTGTTTGTAGGTCGAAGCCCGCTGCGAGACACAGTCCTGCTGCGGCGGCGTGATTACTGACATTGTGCAGACCAATCAGGGGGGTATTTACGGTTTGTTTTTGGCCGACGTACTGCAGGACGAAAACGGTTTCGTTGATATCCATCGATTCGACGTGAGCGGTGATATCTGCGGATTCGTCGACGGCGTACCAGAGGATTTTCGCATTTGTTTTCCTGGCGATTCGTTGGGCGTGGGGTGATTGTTTGTTCAGGATGGCTTTAGCGTCAGGTGACAGGGCCTCAAAGAGTCTGGTTTTTGCGGCGAGGTAATGTTCTTCGGTTTTATGGTAATCGAGGTGGTCACCGGCGAGGTTTGTGAAGGCGGCGGCCTCAAAATTGATTGCGAATAGTCGGTTTTGCGAGAGTGCGTGGCTGCTTGCCTCAATGACCATGTATTTTGCGCCGGCTTTTAGCATCTGGTATTGAGCTTCGGCGATGTCGAGGCAGTCGGGAGTTGTGAGGTTTGACTCGGAGGCGGCGAGGCCGGTATCGTAGATGATAGTACCGAGGAGGCCGCATTCTTGGCCGGCGTTTTGGATTATCGACTGGGTGAGGAAGGCGACGGTGGTTTTGCCGTTGGTGCCGGTTACGGCCAGGTTGGTCAATTTTGCAGCCGGGTTGTTCCTGCTGGCCTGTGCCAGGGAGCCGGCGGCTTTTGCGGAATCTTCGACGATTATGATTTCGTGGCTCGTGGCCTGTGAGTTGCGGTTCGGTTCATAACTTTGGCAGACGATGAACGTGGCGCCGTTTTTGACGGCCTGGTTTATGAAGTTGTGGCCGTCCTGGGCGGTACCTTTTACGGCTATGAAGACATCACCGGCTTTGACGAGGCGCGAATCAGTGCAGAGACACGGGGGGGTTTCTGAAGAGACTATCGTCAAGAGCTCGTCGAAGTTCATAAAGCGCACCAAAAAAATAAAAGTCGGGTGTATTGTAGCCAAAGAGAGAAATAATGCAACAAGACGGGTGTTCGGGGAAGAACTGATTTGACAATTTGGGCGGCGGATGGTATAATACCTCGCGATGTTTTTGATATGCGGATGATATTTTACGATGACAAATCCATTTATTTACTGAAAGGTGGACAGGCCATGAGGACTTTTTTAATTATTTGTTGTGCGGTCTTATTGTTGACTAACTGGTGCGCAGCGGGCGAGGGCGAGACGGAATATTACGCGGTGTTTCTTGAAGGTGCAAAGATTGGTTACAACGTGCATACCCGCAGCGTGGATGGTAAGAGGGTAACAACGACCGAGGAAATGATTGTGACGATGGGCAGGGGGGCTACTGCAGTTACCATGCAGATGGTCGAGACGGGTATCGAGACAACGGGAGGGGAACCTATAGAGTTTAAGCTTATGCACGATTTAGGGATGATGAAGATGAATGTGAATGGGACGGTCAGCAGGGACGGGAAGGTAAATGTGACGACCACATCGATGGGCACTGAGCAAAAAAGTACATTTGACTGGCCGGAGGGGGCTCTGATGGCTGAGGGTCTGCGGCTGCTGCAGTTTAAGAACGGGCTCAAGGAGGGCCTGGAGTATCGCGTTAAGGTATTTAGTCCAGCCGCCATGCAGGCACTGGATGCGCAGGTACGGATCGGGGCAAAACGAGATGTCGACCTTCTGGGGCGTGTTGTGGCTCTGACGGAAGTTGAGACAATTATTACTTTGCCCGGGGCCGGCGAGATGGCAATGAGAAGTTATGTAGATGACGGTCTTCGAATGCAGAAGAGCATCGTGCCAGCAATGGGGATGCAGATTGAGATGGTGGCGTGCGACAAGAAATTCGCGCTCAGCGACAGTGATGTGGTCGATTTTCTGGGGCGGTTCTTATTGAAGAGTCCGGCTCGGCTCTCGTCATCCGACTTAGGTCCCAGCAAGGCGATAACGTATTATCTCACCCCTAATGCAGGTGCGGCGCTGCGGATACCTTCGAGTGATAATCAGACGGTACGTTGGATGCAGGACGGGAAGATAGCAGTCAGGGTAGAGGCGGTTAGCGCAGAGGGAGGGTCGGCCTTTCCGTATAAGGGCAGTGAGGCGGAGGTTCTCAAGGCGCTCAAGCCGACGCAGTATGTTCAGAGTGATGCCGCGCAGATAGTAAGTCTTGCCAAGCGCGCCGTGGCCGGGGCCAAAGACGCGGCTGAGGCAGTCAAGCAGATAGAGTCTTTTGTTGCGGGGTATATAACGGAGAAAGACCTTTCGGTCGGGTACGCGTCTGCGGTGGAGGTGGCGGCAAGCAAGCAGGGTGACTGCAGTGAGCACGCGATCCTTGCGGCGGCACTTTGTCGGGCGGCGGGGATACCTGCGCGCATTGCGACAGGTGTTGCGTACAGTGAGGGGTTTTTGGGTCAGGAGCATATTTTCGGAGCCCATGCCTGGACGGAGGCTTACGTAGGAGGCAAGTGGGTTGGTCTCGACGCGACGCGGAGTCCGCAGGGATTCGGGCCGGGTCATATTATGTTAGCTACGGGTAATGGTGACCCGGGGGATTTCTTCGGGATAGTTTCGACATTAGGACAGTTCAAGATTGAGAAGGTAGAGGTGGGGGACAAGTAAGGGTCCGCGGGGGTGAGAGCGCTACTCGAAGCGGACGTCGGCGAGGACGAGCTGGACGTTTGTGGCGTTGTTGAAGGTATTTAGCTGGGGGTAGAAGGCCACATTGAAGAATTCGTGTTCGAGGAGTTTTTTATTTAATTTGCCCATGCCGAAACCGATGCATCGGATGGTGTTCGTATTGTCAGTTACGGCAAGCTGGAGGTGGTCAGCTTTTGCACCGACCTGTCTCGGTTTTGAGGCGAGGCGGACACCTTTTGTTGCGAAGAGCGGTTTTGGATTTCCCTGTCCGAAGGGGCCGAGCATTTGCAGCTCGTGGACGGCATCTTTGGTGAATTGGCCGAGCGAGGCTTCCGCATCAATGTTGAGTTTGTCGACCACATCATCGGTGTTGAGGTTTTGTTTTGCGTAAGTTTCGAACAGGTCGGCGAAGTGGTCGATTTTTTCGGGATTTATGGTTACTCCGGCGGCGGCCTTGTGGCCTCCGAAGTCGACGAGGTGCTGTGAGCAGGCGGTGATGGCAGTCAGCAGACAGAAACCATCTATAGAGCGTGCGGAGCCCTGTGCGAAGCCGTTTTCTGAAGGGGCGGTATTGAAGAGAATCGTTGGTCGGTAGTATTTGTCGACGATTCTGGATGCGACGATACCAATGACTCCCGTGTGCCAGTTTTCTGAGGCGAGGACGATGCTTTTTTGGTCGGGGTGGTGGAGGTTTTTCTGGAGTATCATTTCGCAGGCCTGTTTGAAAATTTTTCTCTCCAGCGTCCGCCGGCGGCCGTTTTGTTGCTTTAGGTATTCGGCTATCTGGGTCGAGTGGTTGGCGCTGTGGGTTGTTAAGAGTTCGACGGCGAGCCGCGCGTGTCCCAATCTTCCGGCAGCGTTCAGCATAGGGGCGATTTGGAAGCCGATGCTGTAGCTGTCGAGTCCTTGTCCGGAGAGTCCGGCGGATTCAATCAGCGCCTGTATGCCGCAGAGGCTGCAGTGAGGCAGGGATTTCAGGCCGTAGCTTGTGAGGATCCTGTTTTCTCCGCGGAGGTCGACGACATCGGCGATGGTACCCATAGCGGCCAGTGAGGTGGCGTTCAGCATAAATTCGCGGAGTTGAGGCTCGAGTTTTCGTCCGGTTTTGAATTCGTTGGCAAGGGCCCAGGCCAATTTGAAGGCGACCATTGCGCCGGCTGAATCCTGGTTCGAGTATGATTGTTCAAGTGCGGGATGGACGATGGCGAGGGCCGGGGGTAGTTCGGCGCCCGGCTGGTGGTGGTCGGTTATTATCAGCTCAAGGCCTAATTGTTTGGCCAGTTCTGCGGAGCCAAACGCAGTAATACCGCAATCGACGGTTATTAAGAGTTTGGTTCCGGCTTTGGCCAATGCGGTGATGGCATCCTGGTTTAGGCCATAGCCTTCGTCGATTCGGTGCGGGATATAGTAATCCACATTCGCGTTCAGGAGCGTTAGAATCTGCCAGAGGATAGCGATGCCCGTGATGCCGTCGACATCGTAGTCTCCGTAAATGGTGATTTTTTCTTTGTTTTTGATGGCTTGTTTAATTCTCTGGACAGCAGGTTTTACTCCGGGGATAAGCTCGGGGCTAATAAGTTGAGTCAGTTTCGGTCTCAGGAAGACCGAGCCGGTGCCGGCGTCGGTTATTCCTCGATTGATTAGGACCTGGGCCAGGAGAGGCGAGACTTTCAGCGATTTGGCGAGCTCGAGGGCGTGGGGGTCGGCGGGGGCGATTGTCCATTGCTTCTTTTTGGCCGGATGACTTATGCGTTTGCGGAAATTTGACGTTTGCAGTGGTTCACAAAAGGGGCGTTGCTTTCTTTGCGTCCTTGCAGAGACTTGCATTAGGAGTCGGTCCTATATTTTCTGAATAGTTTCAGTGAAAACGCCTATATACCAAAGAAGCCTGCGGATTGCAAGGATGTTTTTCAGGCGCGCATGCAGAGGCCGCCGTTTACGGCTATGTATTCGCCGGTGATGAAGGAGGCGGCGTCGGAGGCGAGGAAGAGGATTGCCTTTGCGACGTCTTCGGGGGTGGTGTTAAGTTAATGTGAGAATTTTTCATTTTTTCAATATCTTTCTACGGGCCAAAAGACCTGGTCGCCGCCTTCTTCACCCTCACCCCATTCACTGGGCACACCTCCGTTATCGGTGAAGTTGGCTCCAATGCTGTAAAGAGTAAAATCTTCACCTGTGGTTTTATACACTAGGGGCTGTCCACTATAGGGGTCTATCGGCAAGTCCTTGAGGTAGCCAAGTGCCAGGAGGTCTTGGAGACGGGCCGGACAAGAACCGGTGTCGGCCTTATGTCTCAAAATGGCTAATGTGGCAAGCAGAGCTTCGGCGGAGGTGTTTTTTCTCTGGTATATTTCACAAATCGTTCCCATCGAAGCTGTTGCATTTGTTAATAGATAATTGCCCTCGGTCATCTTTTGGATTTGGTCATCATAGCTTGTGCCTTGTTGGCGGAGCTGCCAGGGGGTCTGTTCAACAAGGGCATCGAGGTTTTTGTAAATCTTTTGGTGAAGCTGTATAGTTTCTCGCCTACCGGGATGATTTAGACAAATCATAATCGCTCTGGCGTAGCATGTGGACGGAAGCAAAGGCGATTCCTTTTTGAGTTTATAAAGCTTTGATGGTATCAGTTGTCCATCACCATTTCCGTCATCAGTAAACATTCGCTGGGCTGAGTCAAGACTGTATATGTCTTCTCCGATGGAAAAATTTAGTGGCTTAGCTTGTTGAAGTTGCTGTTCAATCTTTATTTGGAAGATCTCCATTATGTCTGAATTCATGTCGATTCGGCCGAGTATTTGATAAGCGCTATCAAAAGCTATCTGGCATATTGCTACGCCTACGAGTTGTTCTACTAAAGTCACCGGGCCGGAGCAGTGCGAGCCTATTTTGTGGAGGTCGAGTACATGGTCAAATGCTTGATCTACACTACCCTGGTAGGCGCTCAATTTTGCCTGGAGACTGAGGCACCAAGTTGCTCCACGGAGCTTCGAGAGCTCGAAGACCTCAATATTGAAGATTGCGTTATCAGCACTTTGCCTTTGAATCCAGCAATATGGTTTTTGAGAGGCCTCTTTGAGGTAACGCAGGGAGTCGGAGTTAGAGGAAAGCCAAGTTTGGCGCACGTTAAGCTCGACCTCGTTCATGTCGCCGGGCCAGGCTTGTGCGAACTCTTTGATGTCTTCGGGGATATCGACGAGGGCCTCAAAGGCTTTTTGATAATAGGGTGCGGCGTTCTCATTGGGGTCATAGTTGGATGGTTTGGTAATTGTGTTGTACTCTGTTAGGTAATCTGCAGATATTGTGGGCTTGGCAGTTAAAAAAGGAAGGATTTTAAAAAGCAATATAGTAAGTAGCGGCAATATAAGTATTATGAATATGATCAACAGGTATGTCATTATACGTTTCTGTTGTTATTCATTTTTGGATTTTTCTTCGGGTTCGGTTTGTATTTGGTTTAGGTGGATTCCGAAGCGGTCGAGTTTTTTTTGTCCTTCGTCGTACTGGCTGTAGGCGTTTCTGAGGTGTCGGCCGAGGACTTCCCAAGTTGCGCCAAAATCACCGAAGGAGGCGTTTAGTTTTTTGAGGTTTTGTCTTATTTCGGCGGCCTGTTTTTCAATCTGTAAGCCGTGCAGGCCCATTACTATGGTCATAAGGTAGGCGTACAGGAGGTTGGGGGAGACGGGTATTACCTTTTTGTCGTGGGAGTACTGGAGGATGTCCTTTGTGTCGCCTTCGTATTTGACGATTGTTTCGTAATAGATGTTCTCGGCGGGTATGTACATCATTGCGAAATCGAGGGTGCCCTCGGCGGGTCTTATATAGTCGGAGGCGATTTTGTCGATGTGGTTGGTTACATCTTTCAGGAACTGTTTTCGCAGTCTGGTTTTTTCCTCATCGGTCTGGGCCTTTACGATTGCCTCGAAGGCGGGGAGGGGGAACTTGGCGTCGATGGGGACGGAGTAGTCGGTCATTTTAATCAGCGCATCGACGACTTTGCCATCTTTGAATCCATATTGCAGTTCGTAGCTGTCTTTGGGGAGGATGTTTTCGAGGAGGTTTTTGAGCGACCACTCTCCCATCTGGCCGCGGAGCTTGGGGCTGGAAAGGATATCCTGGAGTCTTCTTACTTCGGTACCGACCTGGAGCATTTGCTTGTTAGTACCCTGGAGCTCGCCGATTTGCGCGTTCAGGCGGCCGAGGACCTGCTGGCTGGACTGGATGCTCTGGCTTATGGTCTGCTGGCCTGTTTGGAGGGACTTCTGGAGGGTGTCTTTTGTGGTGTCCTGGGCGGCCTTTATTGCCTCGAGCTGCTGGGCGAGCAGGCCGATGTTGGCGGCGTGGATTGCGGTATCTTTTCTGGCGGCGAAACTGGTGGTGATGAGCCAGATGAGAAGGGCCAGGACGACTACAATCAGAACGAGACCGGCGACGATTAGGGTCAATTCCATATCATTATCCAGAAAAAAACCGATTTGATTATAGTCTTTTTCAACGTGTTCGTCAAAGCGGTTACGAATGGGCGTTTTTTTGCTTGGTTGAAGCGTAAAAGCGCATATAATGGTAGTCAGGGGCTATAAGGTAAATTGATGATGTGTGGGTAAAAATGAAAGGTGAATGAGTCTTTTAGGAGAAGTAAGTGATGTCGGAGAAATTTAATCGCAGGAATTTTATAAAAGGGTCGGTCGCTGTGGGGGCGGCAGGATTTGTCAGTTTAGAGGAGAAGATTCTGTTGGCGGCGATGGAGAAGGGGATTGACGTTAAGAAGGAGAGGCGGAAGGGCAAATCCGATGTTGAGATGCCGGCCGGCAAGATAGGCGGTCTTAAGATAAGCCGGCTGATTTTGGGCGGGAATTTGATTGGGGGCTGGGCGCACTCGAGGGACTTAATCTATGTTTCAGAATTGTTCAAGGCTTACAACACCGATGAGAAGGTTTTTGAGACGCTTGCGCTAGCTGAGGAGCGAGGCGTTAATGCGATTATTATAGACAGCACGCAGATAGATGTTATCAATAAATACAAGAAGGCGACGGGAGGGAAGATTCAGACGATTGCATCTGTTAAGCCGCGGGAGGAAAATCCGAAGGCGGACATCGACGAGACGGTAGACAAGGGGGCTACGACGATATATCTACATGGGGCGGTCTGCGATTTTACGGTGCAGAGGGGTCGGATAGACGTATTAGAGAAGGCGCTGGCGCACATAAGGAAGCACAAGATATTGGCGGGGGTCGGCGGTCATTCACTATTTGTGCCGATGGAGTTCGAGGAGGCGGGGATAAAGGCGGACTACTACGTCAAGACGCTGCACCACGACAAATACTGGTCGGCGCACCCGAAGGAGAAGCGCAGACCGTTTAGTGTCGACGGCCAGCGTTATGATGACCACAACGAATTTCACGACAACATCTATTGCCTTAACCCTGAGGAGACGGTTGAGTATATGAAGAAGGTGGAGGCGCCGTGGATAGCGTTCAAGACATTAGCTGCGGGAGCAATTGCGCCGAGGTCCGGGTTTAAGTATGCGTTCGAGAAGGGGGCTGATTTTATTGCTGTCGGGATGTTTGATTTTCAGATTGTGGAAGATACGCTTATCGCGAAGGATGTTTTGGCGGGTATCAAAGAGAGGGGGCGTCCCTGGCGGGCCTGAGAACACCCACGATACTTGAGAGGTTTGGGTTGGACCTCGGCAAGATTGAGCCGCGGTTTGACGGGCGTTCTTTGACACGAACTCACGTGGAACCGGTGTGGTAGGGGAAAAAGGGGGGAGCTTTGCCTGTGTGTCGTAATTACTGCCAGTCGCCGGGGTAGTAGATGCAATCGGGCTGAATATCGAACTTTCTACACAGGACTTCTACGAGGGCTTCGGCCCTTTTTCTCTGGAAGTCGGTCGGGTGAGCAGCTTTTCCATCGGCTATAACGCAGATTCGGACGGTCTGGCCGGTGCCGTACCAGGTTCGGCCGGGTATGATTGACCATTGTCTTTGCCATTTTTCGGTGGACTGTATTTGGCCGTCGCCGCCGCCGAGTCCGTTGCAGACAACAAAATGACAGTTGATATCCTCGGGACCGGCCAGGCCGCTGAGTGAGGCCAACTGCTGTATGTTGCCGGCCCGCGTAGCACTATAGTAGATTTCGATACAGTTCCATCGGCTGGGTGACTGGGCGGCCAAGGAGCGAATGGCTCTTTCGACGGAGTTGAGCCGATAATAACTCGAAAGACAGAAGGGACCGGCGGAAGGAGGGTCATTGGCCAGTGCCATTAAGACTATTGCCCCGGTTGTCATTGAAACCAGCAGAGCTGCCAATACTTTTGCGACTCTTGGCTGGTTTGACATATTTTTCGTCCCTGAAAAAGCGTTTATAAAGTCAACGGAAAAGAATCCTGCAGCAAGCCCAGTCATTATACACAGTGAACATCGGCACCTGCCAAGAGATTACTGCAAATTTTGCAAAAAAATTTTTGTGTTGTGCACTTGTCAGCGAATGTCAAAAAAAGCTTGACTGAAAGAAGCTGTTCTGTGATAACACATACCGTTGAATTTCCAAGAAACGGGAATTTATGTCCGAACTCGATGCTGTAAGAGACCTGGCCGAACAAGCTCTAACTCTACGGAGGCCAACGGGGCAGTTCGATAATTCTCTTTGGGACCGTACCCAGCGTCTCGTGCGTACGGTCGAATATATCTGCGGGCTGGAGGAGCTGGCCAAGAAGAGTGTGCAGATAGACCGCTTCTGTTTGATAGCGGCGACATATTTCAATGAGGCTGGTCTGGCCCGGCATCTTGGAACGCAAGGACAGGGAGCCGAGCCCGGGAATTTCGAAGCTAATGGAGACGAGCTGCTGGATTTTTCGACGAAGGTGGTTGAGGAGAGGCTCGCAGATGCAGTTGAAAGGGCCAAAATCGAGAAGATAAACAGGATTATCACCGAGAGCGGCAGGCGTTCGGCCGGGACGATGGAGGCGATGATACTTTCGGACGCCCGCAATCTGGAGGATATGGGGGCAGCGGGAGTTCTTAATGAGTTCAGGCGGTTTGTTTGCACGGGCAAAAGTATTTGTGATGTGGTGCAAAGCTGGCGTAAGAAAAAAGATTATCGGTACTGGCAGGCCCGTTTGAAGGAAGGTTTTCGCTTTGAGCAGGTGCGCAAGCTTGCTGAGCAGCGACTTTGTGCTGTTGAGCAGTTTATGAAGCAGCTTGAGGTCGAAGTTGAGGCTCAGGACCTGAAGGAGTTGTCAACCGAATGAATATAGCGGAGTTTGAGCCGGGGGAGCGGCAGTTCAGAGCGGACAGTCGGCAATAATAAATTTATATGCTGCGTTTTGCGGCTTATCGCAAAGCCGGAATATTTTGTCATTTGTCGGCGGTCTTTTCCTTGGGCGGAGCGGTCTGTCGATATCTGGGTGGGGCCTGTCCGGGCCCGATAGTAATGCCGCTACTGTCCGGCTCTTTGCCGGGGGGGTAAACGATGCTCGAGTCTGCCTTAAGTGATTCGATATAGGCTTTGACGAATTCGCCCTGCTTGGTTTGTGTCAGTGTATTTATTATGTCGTCTTTGGTCTGTTCAAACGTTTTGGTAGTTGCCTGTTTTTTGTCGGTGACTTTGATTATGTGGTATCCGAATCGGGTCTCGACGACTTCGCTTATTTGCCCGACGTTCAATTTGAAGGCTGCTTTTTCGAATGGCGGGACCATTCGGCCTCTTGTGAAGAAGTCCAAGTCTCCGCCTTTTGCCGCTGAGGGGCAGGTAGAGTTGGCCTTGGCCAATTCGGCGAAGTCGGCGCCTTCTTTGATTTGTTTAAGCAGGTCTTCGGCCTTTTCTTTGGCTTTAGCTTTTGCCTGGTTCGGGTCAGAGTCAGGGCCGGTGGTGTCGGATTTTATAAGTATATGGCTTGCTCTTACCTGTTCGGGTGTTTCGAATTCTCTTTTATTTTCGGAATAATACTTTTGGGCATCCTCTTCTGTGATATTTATTTTGCCGGTCCACTGGGCCTCTAAGAGTTTTTGATAGCCCAGCCCTCTTTTGATTCGCTGTTTTACCTCGTCGAAGCTTTTGCCGTAGGCTTCTATCATGCCTTTGAAATCCTCCATTGACAACGGAGGCCGCTGTTGCGAGGCCATCTGCTCGAGCTGGTTATTCACCTCTTCTTCGGTGACGGTCACGTCGGCCTTTTTTATTTTCTCATCGAGTAACTGCTCGACGACCACTCTCTCGAGGATTTGTGTTCTAAGCCGTTTTTTGTTTTGCTCAACAAGCGCCGGCGGCATTTGTCTGGACATTTTCTCAAGCTGTGGTTTGAGCTCTTCTTCAATCCGACTTTCATAGATTTCGGTACCGTTAACGGTAACTGCCACGCTGTCGGAGGTGGTTTGGCCGGGTGCATTAGGTTCGGCCGAGCGGACCAAACCGCAGGTGGCAGTAAGTATTGCAAAGCAAGCTAAAGGCATCAGACAGGTTTTCATGAGTTTTTCCTTTCACAGATTCGGCCCCCCTTTTGCGGAAAAGCAGCAAGGTGCAGCAAAATGGCGACCCTTAAATAGTCAAAAGTCTTCTCAACTGAAATAACAGAAGTATTATGCGCTTAGAAAGCGATTTAGTCAATGCCTTATTTTCTAATGTTATCTGAGTTGAGCAGGAATTGCCGCTTTTGGCTTATTTTTGGCATTAGTTTGCGTCAAGTGGTATAATACCGACCCTATAAAATTTCGAAATATAAGGAAAGGTGTAGGGTTTTAGGAATATGGATTCAGACGGTGAGAGCAGTGGAAGGCGAGGATCAAGAGTAACCGGCAGGGAGCGGGTTCTCAGGATGCTTGAGCACAAAGAGGTGGACCGTGCTGCCGTTGATTTGGGCGGTACTCCTTTTTCCGGGGCGCAGGTCAGTGTAGTAGCGAAGCTGCGAGAGGCGATTGGTCTGGATAAGGCCGGGGAGCCGGTCAAGGTCATCGAGCCTTATCAAATGCTTGGAGAGGTTGGGGCAGATCTACGTGAAGCGCTTGGCATTGATGTTGTGAATCTGGCGGGGCCGAAGAACTTTTTTGGCTTCGCGAATGCGGGCTGGAAGCGGTGGAGGACCTTTGACGGCACGGACGTGCTGGTTGCGGGCGAGTTCAATACCGAGCCGGACGCCGATGGGGCTATTTTGCAGTATCCGGAAGGCGACAGGTCAGTGCCCGCATCGGCCAAGATGCCCAAGGGCGGGTTCTACTTTGACGCGATTATACGTCAGGAGCCGATAGACGAGGCGAAATTGAATCCAGCGGACAATCTTGAGGAGTTCGGGCCGGTCAGCGACGAAGATTTGAGGATTTACGAGCAGCGGGCGAATGACCTTTATAAAAACACGGACCTTGCCATTACAGCGGGTTTTTCGGGGACGGCTTTTGGCGATATAGCACTTGTTCCGGCGCCGTTCCTGAAGCATCCAAAAGGGATTCGGGACATTGAAGAATGGTATATCAGCACGGTGACGCGAAGGGAATACATAAAGGAGGTTTTCGCCGGTCAAGCTGAAATTGCCATTAAGAACCTTGAGCGGATATACCAAGCTGTGGGCAACAAAGTTCACGTTGTTTATTTAGACGGGACGGACTTAGCGGCGCAGAATACGCTGTTTTGCAGTCCGGAGGGATACAGGGAGCTTTATCTTCCGTTCAGCAAGAAACTTAATGACTGGATACACGCCAACACGAAGTGGAAGACGATGAAGCATTGCTGCGGCGGGTGTGAACCGTTAATCGAAGGGTTCATCGAAGCCGGTTTCGATATTCTGAATCCTGTTCAGACTTCAGCGAAAGGTATGGACCCGCAACTTCTGTCTGAGAAATATGGTGACAGGATTATTTTCTGGGGCGGCGGTATTGACACGCAACAGACACTGCCGTTTGGCACAGCCGACGAGGTGCGCGAGCAGGTTGCTGAGCGGGTTAAGGTATTCGGGCGGAGGAGCGGTTTTGTTTTTGCTGCGATTCATAATATTCAGAGCAATACGCCGGTGGAAAATGTGGTGGCGATGTTTGAGGCGCTCGGCAGGCAATTATGAGATTTGTTTGTGGCACACCACGTTGTGTTTAAAAGCCCGATAGAGCGTTTTTGTTTTTATGTGCTATAAATTAAGATATGGATTTTCCAAAGCGAATAAGTATTCAGGGCCATACGATAACAATCACCCCACGCTATGCTGAAACCGACCAGGGCGGCGTGGTTCACCACAGCGTCTATCCGGTCTGGTTTGAGATGGGTCGGACGGAGCTGCTTCGGGCGAATAGTCTGGCTTATAAAGAGCTTGAAGCGGCGGGTATATTCTTTGTTGTTGCTGAGCTTGCAATGAAATATCGCCAGCCCGCGAAATATGACGAGAAGCTCGAACTGCTGACAAGCTGCTCAAATATTAGCACCAGCAAGGTTGAGCATACTTACAAACTGAGCCGCTGCAGCGACGGAGCACTTCTGGCTGAGGGCTCCAGCGTCCTTGTCTGTGTAAATAAGGGAGGGAAAATTCGACGGATGCCTGATTTTATGTACCCAACGTCAGACGAAACAATTGTTTGACTTGCTTTGGCCAATTCGCTAAACTACTGTTTACGCTGACTGTTGTTTGGATCCCCAATTTTCGTGTAGGGCGTATGATTTCAGAGAAAAGAGAGAATTGTGGTCTTTTCGGTATTTTTGGAGGCCCCGAAGCGGTGCAGAAAGCCTATTTTGGTTTGTTTAGCCTGCAGCACCGCGGACAGGAGTCGGCGGGGATAGCATCCAGTAACGGAGAGTTTATCCATTGTTATACGGGCATGGGCACAGTGAGCAGGGTCTTTCGGGGCGGCACGGGTCTTTTGGAGAAACTGACCAATCCAATGGCTATAGGCCATGTGCGGTATTCGACCACAGGTTCGAGTAATCCGATGAACAGCCAGCCGCTTTTGAGTGAGTACTCGCGGGGGCAGGTGGCGGCGGCACATAACGGCAATCTTATTAATGCAGCGCTATTACGGGATGAGTATGAGGCATATGGGAGCATTTTCAAGACTACTTCCGATACCGAAATAATTGTTCACTTGCTTGCCAAGCCGACCCATGTTGCCAATCCCGACCCACTGGCTCATGTATTAAATCATTTGCAGGGCGCGTACAGTCTTCTGTTTTTGTACGCTGACAGGATTGAGGCGGCCCGTGACCCCTTCGGCATTCGGCCTTTGTGTGTCGGCCGGACCGAAGAAGGAGCTTACGTTGTTGCCAGCGAGAGCTGTGCCCTGGATGCCGTAGACGCCAAGTTCGTTCGTGAGGTCGAACCCGGTGAAATCGTTCGGCTGGACAAAGACGGATTGAGCAGCAGATTCTTCGTCACGCCGGGGGCCGTGACGCCAGCACACTGTATTTTCGAGCATGTTTATTTTGCCAAGCAAAACAGCACTATTTTCGGTGAGAACGTGCACGAGTTTAGAAAAAAGCTCGGCAGACGGCTGGCCACAGAACACCCCATTGATGCTGACGTTGTAATGCCTGTGCCTGATTCAGGGACGTCGGCGGCAATAGGATACTCGGAGCAAAGCAAAATACCGTTCGATATGGGACTGGTCAGGAGCCACTATGTAGGCAGGACATTTATCTCACCGGGCCAGCAATTGCGAGAGCTGCAGGTCAAGCTTAAGCTGGCGGTGATAAAGGAGGTAGTGGGCGGCAAGAGCATTGTAGTGGTGGACGATTCAATAGTCCGCGGCACGACGACGCGAGGCAAAATCAGGACACTGCGTCGGGCAGGAGCGAAGGAAATCCACATGAGGGTAAGCTGTCCGCCGCTGAGGTATCCGTGTTTTTACGGTGTGGACTTTCCCACGAAAGAAGAGCTGCTGGCAAATGGCCGCAGTCTGGAACAAATCAAAGAGTTTCTCGAAGTGGACAGTGTCGGTTATATGTCGCTGGAGGGGCTGCTATCTTGTGCGAATCTGCCGGCGGACCACTACTGCACGGCGTGCTGGAGTGGTAACTACAGAATACCGGTGGATACTGTGGTGAATAAATTCTCCCTTGAACATTACCAGATGCGTATGTTCGATGATGGGCAAGAGGTATGAGTAAATACGTTACCTACGAGCAATCCGGAGTAAGTATCGAGGCCGGCGATGAGAGCGCCGGGCAAATCTATTCATCGGTGGCCAGTACATTCGGGCCCCGTGTTATGGAACTGAGGGGCGGCTTTGCAGGGCTGTTTCGGCTGGATTACGATGAAAGGCTCTTCAAGAGAAATTATAAGAGGCCTGTTTTGGTAGCGTGCACGGATGGTGTTGGCAGCAAGGTCCAACTGGCGGGCAAGATAAAGAAGTTCGATACGGTGGGGATAGATTTGGTGGCGATGAGCGTCAATGACATGCTCGTTCTGGGGGCGGAGCCATTGTTTTTTCTGGATTATCTGGCGGTGAACAAACTGGAGCCTAAGGTGGTTGCGGAGCTGGTAAAGGGCGTTGCTGCCGGTTGTCGGTCGGCTGATTGTGCTTTGATAGGCGGTGAGACGGCTGAGATGCCGGACACGTACCGTGTGGGCGATTTCGACATTGCCGGTTTTGCCGTGGGAGTGGTGGAGCGAAGAAAAATCATCGACGGAAGGCATGTGCGGAAGGGCGATGTAATTCTTGGTCTTGGCTCAAACGGACTTCACAGCAACGGCTATACGCTTGTTCGCAAGATCTGTTTTGAGAAGTCCGGTCTGAAGATGACCGACGCGCCGGAGGGCCTTGACGGTACCGTATTAGGTAACGTTTTGCTGGAGCCGACGCGAATTTACGTTCGGCCGATAGTGAAATTGCTGTCACAATACAAAGTTAAAAAAATCGTACATGGGATGGCACATATTACCGGTAGTGGTTTGCCGGGAAATATTCCGCGGGTGCTGCCGAAAGACTGTGATGCCGTGATAAAGAAGTCGAGCTGGCCGAGACACAAGATATTCGAGTTTTTGCAGGAAGCCGGCCCTGTTGAAGAGGAGGAAATGTTCAGAGTCTTTAATATGGGGATAGGATATGTGCTGGTAGTGGCGGAGGATTTTGCCGCGTCGATAAAAAAGAAATTGACCAGATACGGCGAGAAGGTCTACAGGATAGGCAGGATCACTACGGGCACAGGCAAGGTAATTTTAAAGTAGATGGAATTAGTTATTTTATCTTTAACTGTTTTGGCGTGCGCTTTCAACGGTTTGAATTGCATTTAAATGAGCGATTTTGGATTTAGGGTGAGAATAGAGAAAGGCGAATATTGATGAGCAACTCTGTGAAGGAAAAAAGACGTAGATTAGTTGGTCGGCTATTTCCCGAGGGGATACCGAAGCTTTTGTGTCCGCCACTAACCCACTATACCGAGCAAGGAGACATTGATTTTGCACGGATGGAGGCCCATCTTGCGCATTTGTCGCAATGGGTCAGGGCTTACCTGATTCCCGGCTCGACCGGGGATGGCTGGGAAATGAGCGAAGAGGAAATCCGTCAGGTCCTGGCGTTCGACCACGATTTGGCTGAGAAGCTCGATGTACAGATACTGATTGGCGTATTGAGAACTGATGCGCAAGCAGCGCGTAAGAGCATGGTTGATACGCTTGCGTGGTTGAAGGAGTTGGTGGGCATTGAAAATGATGATGAGGTTATGGAAAAGACAAAGGTGTGCGGATTTACAGTTTGTCCACCGAAGGGCAAAAATCTTTCACAGGCGCAAATATATAGTGCTCTCGTACCTATCCTGGAGTTGGGGATGCCTATTGCTCTTTACCAACTGCCGCAGGTAACTGCAAATGAAATGTCCGGCGAGACAGTAGCGAAGCTGGCGGCGGAATTCAGCAATTTTTATCTACTCAAGGACACGAGCGGAGATGACAGGGTGGCTATGTCCGGTCTTGATTTGGGCGGTGTGTATCTTGTCAGAGGTGCGGAAGGCGACTATTCCAAGTGGTTGCGCACCAGCGGCGGAATCTACGATGGATTCCTGTTGGGCTCAGCTAATTGTTTTGCAAAAGAACTTAATTCAATTATCGAGAATGTTTGCACTGGTAATCTGAGTGAGGCTGAGGAATTATCAGCGAGGGTCACCGGCGTAGTGGACGAGGTCTTCAAGTGTGCAGCTGGCCTGGGGGCCAGCAATCTATTTAGTTATGTCTACAAAGCCGTTGACCATTTTTTCGCATACGGCCCGGGCGCGGCAGAAATTGCACCGCCTCGGATTTATTCGGGCGAAAAACTTGCCACAGAGATTGTAAAAACAGCCGGCGAGGCCCTTATTCGTTTCAGACTCATGCCATCAGAAGGCTACTTATCAACCGAAAAAGCGTAAAATACCTCGAAATGGGGAGTGCGACAGACTAGCGGCCCTACGACTACTATTTTGAATCTTAAGGGATTCAGGCTGCATATCTTTTGGGGATTTTGCCGATTTGATAGATACAGAAGGTGGCCAAGCACGGCAAAAAGGTCCTTAAGGAAGGCATTGTTACTATCGGTACCGGCAAATCAGTGTGCAAATAGTTTACAGGTGGTTTTATGTCACTTGGTTCACGGATGATACGCCATGGCGATGTACAAGGCGCTAAGTACCAAATACAGTAGATTCGCTGCCGCCGCGATTCTTTACGCTGGCTTTGCGGGTTACCTTTATCAGCCGTATTTCAAACAATTCCATGGGCTGCAATACCTTCTTATAGTAAATATTTGCCTGGGTTCTCTGGGCTGCTTCGTGCTGAGTCGGCGATGGGTGGCTTCATTTTTCGGTTCGTTTTTTGCAGGGGCTGTTTATGGCTTCGGCCCATTCTCACTTGGCCTGGCCTGTTACCATCCGGCGGCCGGTTTGCTGACAGCGAGTATACCATGGTTGTTTTTGCCTGCGGCGTTCGGGCCTAAAGCCAGGTGGAGATGGCTGAGGTTCCCTCTTTGTGCACTGCCATTTTTGATGATAGTGTTATTTTCCCAGATGGTTACGTACCTTAGATTGTTCGTAATTCCGGTAGGGCTTAAGTTGGGCTTAGCTGACTTGGCCGGACTTTTGGTTCCACTTGTTATGGCCGAACGCAATATGACTTTAGTAGGCTTTTATCATGTTCCGGTAGCGCCGTTGATCATAGGCTTTTCAATGCTGCTGGTGGCCCGACGGTTCGCGGTCTTGGCAATTTTGGCCATCGGTATTGTACTGGCCTTTTGTAGTTCTTTTTTTCAGGTCAGCCCGATTATCTGGTTGGCCTTTCCGGTCTTGTGCAGTTCGGTGATTATAGGCGAGGGTATGCAGGGACTTGTCCTTGCCGATCCTGCGGACAGGAAATGGGTCCTGGTGACCGCAATGATTATGGGTACACTTTCGGCTGTGACACTACTGCAGGCGAGTAGACATTTTGAAATATTTGCAGGCTTGGGGACAGAGTATGCGAAGCTGCTTGTGGAAGCCGCCACAATGTACATACTCGGTACGATTGCGGTTGCCATTGTTTACTTTACAGCACGTGCGAAGTTGCGTATTCACTGGCTACGACTGGTTATCCTATGTTTGGCAATGGCCGTCGATATATTTCTGGGAGCAAGGTTTATCGTCGATAAGATATTCTGACTTGTATAAAGCTAAAAAGTTTCTCTTTCGATTTGGCCGAGGTAGAAGCGGCCGTCCTTTCGCATAAAAGAAATCATGGCATCAAACTGCTGGTCTATGAAGCGGGTATCGTTTGAGACCATTGCAATTGCAACGACAGCAGAGGTTTTATTGTCCTGATGGTCGACCTCGGCGATGGAGATATTGAACCTGCTTTTGAGCCGGCCGATCAGACTTTTGACGATACTTCGCTTTTGCTTGAGCGAGGTTATCCCCTGCATATGCAGTTGAGCAGTAAGCACACCGACAATCATCAGGGTGGCACCCTTTGGCCTATTGATTCCAACCTTTAGTATACGGCGACCATTGTAGGCTTTTTTGGTGGGAGTTCAACCCTCCGGATTGTCGAGCATCAGCAACGCGGCGCCACGGTCGTTGCTAAGGTTTAATCTGCGCAACCAATTGGCGTGTTTCAGGTGACTGTTTTTGGTGGGCTTGTTTGAATGCGCCAGCCTGGTCCGTGTGTTGGCTCTTAAAAAGCTCGTTGCCTGTGATAATCTCCTGGAGGGCCTTAGATCTTGTTCGGGCCCCTTTCAAGAACCGAACCGCTCTCGTGCCATACACACCGCCCAATAGAGCTGATATGCCGATAGCCAATTCAAACACACTATCAGCTACCTGCCAAGCATCAGGTCTTTCAGCCGACTCGGCCAAAGCGGTTTGCGCAAGCTGGAAGTTTGATTCGGCAAGTACGTCCTCAGCGGTATCGGCTTGCGGGAGTTCTTTCGGCAGGCCGTAGTAAGATATGCAAGCCCCGCTCTGCAATTTTGATAATCTGGTCAAGGCCTGCAGTTTCCCAGAGGCGCCTTCCGTTTTTGCAGTATCAGCTGCTATAGTGGTTGTACGGTTGTGTAGCCAGGCGTTTTGCTTCTGCGTCTCAGTTGGCGCAAAACGCAGGCTCTCGCAGCCAACCAACAAAAGGCATGATAGAATTAATGTTGCAACAATCTTTCTCATACTTCTTCTCCTTAATTTTAGATGCATTTCACGTTTTTCCGCTATAATACTTTTACTTTGATTGGTAAAATTACCGGGTTCGGTACAAAACTTGCCTATGGACATAGCGAAGCGATTTAAACCCAAGACTATATTGTTGTGGAAGAAAGTGGCGGACCATCCTGAGGCGCAGCGAATTTTAGAGTTGTTTCCATCGGCCGAGATTCATGTAATAGAGCGACAGCGCGGCGGGCATTTTCCAAATATGTCGCTATCTCAAGCCCTGCTAAGTGGAAAAAGGACTTTAATGATAGGGCAAACATCATCTTTTGTAGGGTATTTCGATGGGCAACCTGGGAGATTTTCATATTGTGATAAGGTGCGAAATGAGGCCTGCTCGAACGTTTGTTGCCAGCCCTACTACAAGCTGGTTCCCATCTCGAACGGTTGTCCCTATTACTGCACATATTGCTACTTAGCGTTTGTTTATCGCAAGTTCGCTCCATTTATTAAGATTAATATCAACTACGAGAGCATGTTTAAGCAAATACGAAAGGCTTTGGTCCATTGTCGAGGCAAAGCCAACTTTAACATGGGTGAAATGCTCGACAGTCTTGCGCTCGACCACATAACCGGTCTTACTACGATGTTAGTTCCATTTTTTTCAGGTTTCTCTAATGCCTATTTGATGTTGTTAACTAAGAGCAGCAACATTGATAACCTGTTAGCCATTGAGCCTAACGAGCATACAGTTGTTTCTTGGAGCCTGAACAGCCAACAGATAATCGAAACATATGAGCTGGGCACAGCCAGTCTTGACGAGCGTATCAACGCGGCTAAACTGTGCCAGGACCACGGCTATCGAATACGGTTTCGCATTGACCCTGGTATTCTGTACCCCGACTGGCTGGCCGGGTATACCGATTTAATTGAAAGAATACTAACTGTCATCCGACCAGAAAACATAACACTCGGGATGCTCAGGCTTCTGCCCGGCCATTTTCGCTTTGCTGCTGAGACGTATGGCAGTCGCGCTCGAAAGCTCTGCAAGCGCAATTTCGTTAAAGGCGCTTCAGATGGCAAGCTCCGTTATCCACGCAAAGAGCGTATAGAATTTTACAATTTTTTAATCGATACCATTCGCAGCTTTGACAAGAATGTGTCTGTCAGCCTATGCCGAGAGACATCTGAAGTTTGGAATACCTTCAAAAACCGTTGTGATTATACAAAATGTAACTGTGTAGTCTGGTAATAATCGGGCTATGAGACCTTGTCCGACCGTCATTTCTCGGTAGGTTCGTACAAACAGTGGTAATATGTGTACGTATGAGTTTCGTTCGTGTTTCTGCTCGGATAAACATGTTGTGTTAATTCCTCTTGGTGACTTGATCTGCCTATCGCTCTGCTAAGCCGTCGTATAAGCGGCGCATTAAACCTATCCTGCAAAATCAGGATTCTTCCATGGGGACTGCAGAGCGTCTCAATGTTTAACAAGCCGTCAGCAAGGTTAGTTAATCCATTGTCTTCATCTAAGGGCACTATAGCATAGGAAAACGTTATTATGTCATATGTGCCCAAGTTGTGTTGTACTCGTCTGAGTTGGTTCATGTTGGCGGGAAAGGCCTTTTGTACGCTAATTGTTCGGCTATGAATAATCCCTCCACTATGCTTTCTGCTAATCCTGAAGTAGTCGCTTAACATACGTTGGCCGGTACATAGACAAGCGCCGGAGATGTCATTCAGCAAGTAGGTTATCCTCACCGTCTTGCCCTTTGGCCACTTGTCTATGTCCTTATGATGTTCAACGATGTAGGCAAGCAAGTCAGTGATTGCTAAAGAAGCGACAGCGGGGCCACAACCGATATCAAGAATTTGCAATTTCCCAGACGTTAAAAGATGTAGGAAGTCACTTGAAGTCATATAATCAAATAAACTGTGTTGTGCTTGAAAGTAGTGTCTGGTAAAAAACTTGATGAGGAAGGCCCTCATTTCTGCTGGATTTTTGGGGTAACGTGTACCATTCTCTGAGACTTTTCTCTCAGGTAAGTGAGCTATATGATATTTTAGCAGCGCTTTCATAGTAGCGCTTAGTTGCCATATCCCATTCGGACATAATTCTTTTCGCAGACGATTCTGTAATGTTCTATTCATCGGCAGTAAAACAGTAGGATACACCTTTTGTTTTTCCGGGAACGACAAGAGGTGTGGTTTTGTCTTATTGGTTAAGGTCTAAAACTTCCTTGTGTGATATCGCCCTTAGAAATGTTTTTTTCAATTGCCTGCAGGCGGTATTCGCAAGAGAGGCTTTTTGTCTGAAGCGATTCAAGTTTTTGCTCAAAACTCTTCTGGCACTGAAGCAGCATGGTTACATCGCGCTGCAGCAAATCGAGCTGGCGCTGTAAATTGACCCAGCTGCCCACAATCAGGGAGGCCAGAAATATCAACTGTATCAGGATCGAAAGATTTGCCGCTTTATTAAGACGCCATGATTTGCAATTTGCCGCAGCCATTATTCAGTCCTCACCGAGAATCCAAAATCGAATGCTTTTAGACCGGCGCATAGAAGACGTTCTTTTTACCTACTCTGGACATTACCACATAGGTTCCGGCCGGCAATTGGCCTGTTTGTTGGAATGATTCAGCCAAGTTGGTCGCCTGCATCTCGCTACCAATCTCTGTGGGAAGTGACCCCGGCTGGCCTGTCTCTACCGCCCGGACGTTGTAGACGTTATATGAGGAATTACTTTTTACCTTAACAGCCCAAGCGGTTGCACGAGCACCGGGTGAAGCCACAGTCGATGTCTCTGTAGTTTGTTCTGAACTCTTTCGGACAAGTCTTTCCAGTGCCTGCTGAGTATTTTCAACATTTGTCTGTTTGCTCATGACTGTTAGGTCCTTTGCCGAACGATTTTCAAGTTAGTACACTGTTTTTCAAAGTCCATCTGTACCCGCTCTATCCAGTGGACACTGCGGTTATCACTCCTGCAGCTAAGCAGGTCCCGGCTCTCAGGGCTTGCAGTCACCCTGTCGCCGACTCTGTAATCAAATGCCAGGCAAGGTGTCTGGATATCAACTGTCTCGATTACCGCGGATGCAGCCTCGGCCTTTTTACGGATGAATTCGTACAAAGCGGTAGAATCATCGATTTCGTCCGGCACACCCAAGGATTCGTCCGATGTGTTTTTGAAAATGCTGCGACCCGAAACTTGGCGGAACTTGAACCAGCGAGGTAGTGTGACGATATGATCAACCACGGGCACCGTCGAATTAATAGGTCCATCGGCAACTACGCAACTGAGCCTTTCGTCGCTGATTACGGATGCCGTTACTCTAAACTTAAGTACCCCCTTTAAGGCCGCCACCCATGTATCAGCATCGAGATAGTCGCTGCTTAGCCACACTCCACATTCGTTGAGCAGGTTGTTAAAAGCATAGAGATACTGCCACCAATGCAGGCCATCATCGAAGGATGCCTCCAAAAAATAACCCAAGGATTTGCCCTGTTTGTCAGTGGTAAGGGTCGGCCAAAAACGCCTGTGACGACGGACGAAATTGGTGCTCTGGAAGATTTTTGAAAAGTCAAATGCATCGCCCTGATTGTAGGGTGAGCCGCCGTAGTCGCCTGCCTCATTAAGACACCATTTGCGAAATACATCCTTTACCTTGTAGAAATCAGCATTTGTCGAGGGTGAAAATTTATCATAGTCGGTATCCTCATCGGCAGGGGCCCACGCCTTGACCAGATCAAACGTCGCTTCATAAATTTTGAAATTACCTTGGCCAATATATCTATGCGTTATCGGCCAGAAATTTTTCCTACTGTGGAGGTGTGCGATATCTGTCTTTGAGATGCTGAATTGTTCTCCTGCCCGCTGGCAGTTTAACTCAACCATCCTGCCTCTGCCAGGTCGGTAGAACACAATCGCTTGCTCAGGCCCGGTTGGCACAGGCCGAGGGACAAACTTGAACCTGAAGCCTATTCTATGGCAGCACCGCTGCAGGGCTTCTATCAGGTCTAATCCGGTGACGTCAAGATCGCGAACCACTTGCCTTTCGGTTAGCGTTAGCAGTCGTTCGATGCTCGGCACCCGCAATTGGCCGCTTGGTAGATATTCACAGAGCAAATAGTAAATTACTTCCGCATAGCTCCAGAGTTTGCCCGTCGACGGCTCGGTACAGAACAAAGTGTAACTGCGACCATTTTGCTCTATTGGATTGGCTGTAGCGTTAGCCTTTCCGTCTTCGTTAAAAGTGGTATCGGCACCAGCCAGAAATAAAGTCGAACCATCAAAGTTGCTGACCCGCCGACCATATGCGGTGATGCGTTTTAAGTTCGCGCTAAAATCCTTGGCTATAATTTCCACGCTTTCACCGTTAGGGCCTAACTTTGTTTCAACACCTTCTATTTGCCCTACAAAAAGAGGAAAGCTAAAAGCTGATGCGCTAGGTGCGGTGCCATTGTAGACGTGACGAATGCAAACGCATTTGCCAATTGCAAGTTCGGGCTCTATGTCTTCAATAGATGATAGCTCTGCTTGCAGGTACGCAGCAGGATTATAGGCCAGTCTGGCCCAGCTAAATTGCTGCCAGCCGCCGTGTACCATCTCTATTAGTTCAAGCCAGGGACACAGCTCACCATCAAGCAAAATTGAAGGTATAGGTGCAGGTAACGTTAGCTCTGTTTGAGCTGATTGGAAAAAGTCGATCCTGTTGGACATCAGAAACCTCAGGTCTGTTATATGCTCTCGGTGCTTAGAATATCGATTGTGTCGGGACTTGCAGTATCGAGCTGGAACTTAATCTGACCTGATGAAGCATCCTCTGTGCCGTCGGCATCCTCAACCTTTATAGCAAATAGATACCTGCCTGCCGCGAGTGTGTTACTTCGGTAACTGTAGAACATCCGACCTACGTAGCGTATTGAGGCAATTGGGTTTTCATAGTCGATTTGTCCGATCCCAGCATCATAGTAAATCTTAAAGTTTATCGGTTGTGACTCTTGTTCGATGGGGCAATAGAACCAGAGCAGTTGAACCTTATTACCAGCTATCTGCTCGGCTCTTGCAGCAAGAATACTATTCGGTCTCGGCTTGGCCATCTCTCCATCGGCATCTATCGAAAGTTTAACTGAGGCGGCTAAGGTATATTCCTGAGCACCGCAATTGTTCGCTCGGCGAATCACATAAAAATATGTCGAGTTGCTACTATGCTGAAGATAGTTGGGTGGTTGAATTTGGGAAGCATCTGCCTTGGCTACAGCCAGTATGTTAGTAAAATCAATAGTCTCAATACTGCCGCCCCGATAAAGTATAGAACAGCCAGCAACCCGAGGCCAGAACCAGCCCAGAGTTAAAACCGTGCCCAGCTTAAAAGCGTTGCTCGTCTGTCCGGCAAACACCGCTTCTTTTAACCAGTGTATCTCCATTAGCTTGGTGTCCTAGTCAATGTAGATTCCTCATCCGTAGGAGTATGAGTCAGGATAACTGTTTCACCATCATCATCATAGTAGTCAATTGTGCCTGTAACCTTGTTCTGTATGGCTTTGTTCAAAAGCAATTTGGCCGCCTTCTCGAAAAGCGAACTGCCTGCGAACCTGTTCTCAATTGAAAATGTTGCAAGTACAGCGTTGACCGTCTCGCCGTCAATAGTAGCCCCAGCCAGAACAACCGAATAGTCATGCCCTTTCGCATAGAAAGCATGGACACTTAAATCTATCTTGCAATTGTGAACACCAGTCAAACCATCATGGTCCTCAGTATCCGTTACCCCCGACGTGCTCTCGCTGGTGCCATCATCTTTGTAAACTTTAATGGTCCCGTTGGTAGCACGCGTAATACTTGCCCCGTTCTTATCGTTTGTGTCCCAACAGAAATACAGTGTCGAGTCTTCTTTGAAATCACCTAAGTAAAGTCCCATTACACTAATCCCCGCTTTCCTTGTGCTAAAGAGCTCCTAATTAAGGACCGGCATGCCGTTTTCAGTCCTTCGGTCCCATAGCCGTTGTTATACAAATAAACCCGCTCATCCGATGACAACAACTTATCAAAAATCATCATGCAGTCCATTACACCATCAAAATATGCATGCTGGCTGAGTCTGCTGCCGATACATAAATCCTCATTGTTTGATATGTCATTGATTTGCATGATTGGGGCAGATATTGCGACTTGGCTTGCATTTATGTATATCTTAAAAGTACCGTCGCGGTCAAATTCAAGCGTGCAAAAATACCAGTTGCCGTCATTATAACTTGCAGGTGTACTTTTCGTGACGTTATTGCTTCCTTTGCTGATTCTGGCCCACACCTTACCGCCTTGCATCCAAATATCCCAACCGTTGTAGTTGCCTTTTTTGCGATGATTGAGGAAAAATCCCGCGTCCGTCATTGCACTACTAAACCAAAAGGCTACGGTAAAGTCTTTGCCAACAAAATCCCAGACATCGTCGTCCGGCACAGTGATATAGTCATTGCTGCCGTCAAAGTCAAAAGCACCGTTCAAATAAGGCGGTTGCCCGCTGCTGACGTGCATAAGTGATGTGTTTCGCTGTGAGTTGCCATCATGTGAATTGTCCGAGCTATCATCAACGTTGGTATCTGCTGCATTTTCATTGAGTTTCCAGCGAGCCACACAGTTTGCGGATAAATCAATCGCCATTATGCTAACCTTTTTCGCATTACGAGGTGTTTAATCCTTTTCCTGCAGACCTGACGCTTCACTTACGCCTCCTCTGTCCAGGTCCCATTTTTCGCTATAGTCGCCCAGTCACCGTTTGAGTCGGCCACGATAGTGAGGCACTCACCGATTGCGTCTGCCGCCTTGTACTTGCCAGCGGTTTGACCACTGTCATCTCTGATTGCCACCGTGCCGGGGTCGATGCGCAACTCCTGTGACTCCTGGACGGTAAATGTAAATGCCGTTCCCTCTGGTGCTGCTGCAGGCAGTGTAAGTGTAACTGGCCCTGTCGCGCCGAGATTGCTGTGAATACCGCCCGACTCGGGCGCCGTTAGCGTGTCATCACTGCTGTGCGCTTCGATCGTCTTTTTAATCCCGCCAGCCCCATACGGCATAACAAAATTATGGCCCACGCGAGAATCCGTTATCGATGTGATATCACCGTTTGACGTACTCACTACCGCCAGTCGAATGTGCGGCGTCGTTGCCATATCAGGAAAGCCAGTGTATTCGTTGGTTACGAGATTTCCGCTTGAGTCCAGATAGACATAAATATTGGTCTTGTCGTCCGCTAAGGTATTGCCCGACGAGCCGTCATAGCTGACCAGCTCTGTACCTATCCAGAACTTGCCATTTTTGACGCCAATATCCAGCCCACCTTCGTCATAGACTCTTAAGTCATTTGCTCGCCTTGTACCAAGCAGTAGCCGATAAAGTAATTTCCTGAATTGCAGATAATAAGGCGATGTGCCGGTTGGTATATATTCGACGCCGGTCTCGCTGTCAGATTGGATGTTTAACAATGTATTGTCGGATGGATATACTTCAGCCATAATATTCTCCTTGCAATTATCTATAAGACACTTAACACCAATTGATTTTCTTGTTTGTCGAATGAAGAGATGCTCATCCCATCGGCGGGTCTCGCCGGAGGTATGACTGTTACTTGCCCGGTCTCGCTCGCCCTACTTTCACTGCCCGCTTCATCGGTAACCTTAATAGCAAATTTATATACACCTGTCTCCATAGGTGGGCTTATCCATTCAAGCACATCGGCGTCGAGGCCAAAATGCCCCTTACCAAAGACTCCTTTTCCAAGCCCCACCGCGGCCGAACCGTCAAATCCGAAGTCGCTTGCGCCGAATCTGCTCATTCCGAACCCTGCTTTATCTTGCCAGGCAGGCCAGACTCTTATAGGTGAATCATTAAGCGGGTTGTTATAATCGATTTCGCCGCTGCCCCCATCAGAGTAGATTTGAGCTGCGGTACCAATGGCCACTTTCTGGCTGCGCGGCATACCGATCTTCACACGACCACTTTGGCCCATCGATGACTCAATCTCGCTGCTAAAATCAATATCTGCTTGTTCAGCTTCGACAGCAAAAACCTCAATCCGAACCGCTGCTTCCAAAGAGGTGGGTATCTGAACAATCATTTGTCGCTGCTGACTGTCGATCGTTGACCCCGCATACCGGCCATTGACGTAAATCTGGTAAAACATATTGAGCAGCCACGATTTCCATTTTACCAGAGCTATTCGCGGACATCCGGCATAAGTGCCGTCCGACCAAATACCACCAGGTAATTCAAATGCCCTTACCTTTTCTATGCCACTATTGACAAGTGCCATATCTGTTAAACCACCAACTGTGTATAAACGATTTCATAATCAATAACTACACCGCTACCACTTGCTCTTTCTTTCACCACCCTGAAAGTATCCATTCGAAGATCATCAAACTCTCTATCATCGCCGGCCACCAACTTGTGTGTATTACCATCTATGAAAGCTGATATTGTGCTGATTCTGTTATTCATCTGGGATTGGCTATTCGCACGCAACACACCTCTCTGTTTTACCTTCCTGCTACGCCTGCCTATGTCAACACTTAGCACGCCAGCCAATCCTGGGATCGCTCTCTCTATCGAGTCTCGACGAACACTGCTCGGCTCAATCTTCAACTCTTGCTCGTCAAATACTTTTTGCCCGTCCAAAGTGGCGCTCATCTCTGTTCCTGTCCCAAACTAATCCCGCACCAGCCTTACAGATGACCCAACTTTCGTGATCTCAGCTGCCCCATCGCCATCAACATCAATACTAAGATGACACCGTTCTCTTGCTTTCTGAAAAAGCCTCTTGTAGTACAGGCTCTTCTTCCAGAAATTCTCATCTTCGGCCTTACTGGCTAACATCGCGTAAACGCTTGAAACAACCGCGAAGACCGATGCTCTCTTTAAAACCTCTACATTCAAAACATCCTCTATATCGATCTCGCTTGATGGGTCACCAGGCTTGATACTGAAGTACTCGGTCAGCGTAAGGCCAGCTTCATTGGCCTGGGGCTCAAACGTGCTTATGCGGTAGGATATATCAGTAGCAGCTGGCGGCGCTACGGCATCGTCATTCGAATCTGCCCTGATTACCGAAACAGTAAGCTGGGTTGCCGAGCCTACCGAGACTATCTCATATCCACCGTCCAGTAAGCCGTTTGAAGATTTTAGATATATAACTTGCCCCGCCGAGACCTGGGCACTTACGAAATCTGCATCGTTTGCAGCAAATGCCGTCCCACTGAGCGTCCCACCTGTCCCGGACGCCAGTACTTGCCATGGCAGATGCAGCTCGCCGAACAACACCGGCTCATATTTCAGAATGTCAACATCTTTTGAAAAACAAACCATTTTCTTTTAACCCCTTTTTCCTGTGATTTGCCGGGACAGGTGCCCAAAGACTATGCAAAACAGAGCACTTTGGGCACCCTACGTTAAGACGCATTAGTTGCGCCTTGGTCAGTTCCCTTACTATTAGCTGGTAGTCAAGCCGCGAATAAGTCCGTGGGCTCCTTCGTTCTTGAGCTCCAACGTATATTCACCAATCACCTCGCCGCATTCATAGTCACCGCTACTTGCCAGCGGCTTGAAGTGGAAGCTCCGTCCCCCTAACGGCAATACGCTAATACGGGACGAGTCCAACAGCAGAGCCGCGTCCTGCGGTACCCATCGCGTAGTAACAATTCTGCACACACCGAAATCACTTTCGTAGATGTTGATCATATCTGTGAAGGTGGTATCACCGGCCGCATAGCTGCGGCTGTTGGCCGTGAAAGTATTTATCTTTCTCTTCTGGAATCCCCCGACTGCAATCAGGTCCACGTTGCCGTTGCTGCTCCCCCAAACCTGCCTGAGTACGTAGTTAATCTTGGCTTCGTCAAGGTCATTACCCGTTGGAAAACCACTGTCACCGGCATGAAAGGCATTCGTCGTCAGGTGCTGAATAATCCCCTTCATCGACCTTCTCGCTGATCCGCTGCCTTCTGGATTGCTGGTCGGTTGGCCGCCATTAATTACGGTATTTTCCAGGTCCCGGATCAGTTCACGCAACCGCTCTTGTTTTTGATAGTCCATCTCATCAGCCAAGCCCAGTTGATTTGCCGCCATATCTGTCCCGCTGACTTCCACCGTCGCGCTGAATATCTGCGTGTAGTTACCGAACCTGCTGCGATTGGTGAATCTTGCATCCGGTTTGTCTGCCCCTTCGAGAGCCGCATTTCCGAGAATGTTTATCACCTGGTTGTCTGCCAAGTCTTCCGCTGTGGTGCCCGCATAACCCCGAACTACCGTCAGTATATCACTGTTGATTCCGGTTACGAGCATCAGTTCTTCTGAACCCTCCACCTGAATCTGATCGCCTACGCGGAACCTGCTGCCGTTATCGACCACAAAATCAGTGTCAGCCGCAGGGTCGGTAAAGGTACTATCGTTGATGGCATCCTTGTTTGGAAGCAGTTCGTCTTCAAGCCATTCGTGGTGTGTGCTTCTGGCTTCTCTCATCGGGTCACCCAAAGCATCCAGCAACGGAGTCTCATAAGGCGAAATTATCCCAATTAAATCCGATACATCCTCAGCCAATTCCGGTAGAGTTGTACCCGCTGAGTAAGTTGCTTTTCCTGTAAAAGCCATCTGTTCTTCTCCTTGTATTTATGTACTGTTTTTGTCAGTTCTTCATTAAAATCAAACAAAATTTCTTCGCAGTTTCAGATACTCTCGCAAATCTGTTCGGTTACCTGTTGCTGCCGCTCTCTTCGCCGCTTTTTCGAGCATCGCCTGATCGTTTGTCACGCGGTCCTTGGCGCCTGCCGTCTTGCTGGCTGTCACAGTTACGTCTTTGTAGTTGCCGAACAGATATTGCTTTTCTTTTTTCAACTGCTCAATCACACTGTCTAAATCCGCATCGGTTTCACCTTCTACTCTGGCCTTGGCGATTAACACAGCTGCTTCTAGGTCAACTGTCCCCGCAGCGACTAATTTTCGTATCAGCTTTTGTTCGATCTGGATGCTGCTAAGTTCCTCAGCCATTCCGCCAATCTGCGATTTCGCCTGTGCTAATTGCTCAGACAAGGTTTCAACTTTTTTCTCAGCACTCTGTGCCCTTTTGCGATAACGGATCGATTCGGCTACTGGAACCAGTTTCGAGTTGTCAACATCGTCCTGTCCCGCCTTTGTCTCTGATAAAATATTTCCGTCTATGTCAATCTGACTCATAACATCTCCTTATTAGACTAATGCCTTAACTTCCTTTCACAACCTCATAGCCTAATTCTCTGAGCACCTGCTCACTAGGAACGCCCAGCTCTTTCTTGATTTGGGCTTCCTTCAGCTTCTCAAGCACATTTTCAGGCAATGGGCCCGGGAAAATAACATCGATCAATCTGTCTGCACTGCTGGTTTTATAAATGCCGGCTGTGTTAAGTATCTCAAGAACCGTCCTACAAATCTTTTTCAGCCCCTCACCATAAGTAAATACCTTTCGTTCATTCTTTGAGAGCATCCCTATAAGCGTCAATCTGAGAGCTACCCCACTCGTAAGATGACCTAATCTGGTTTTAATTACCCCAGCCACTACCGGCGTCACACCACTGGCCTTGTCCATCGCCTCCCTGATTTCTCTGATATGTGAATCCTCGCTTGGCGTAGCCGCGTCACCGCCAAACTCTTCGATTGTAGCCTCTGGATTATCGGTGTGCCACATCCTCCCAGGCGATACAGGCTTGTCTTCGAAACCCTCTATCCCTTTGCCTAGATACATCTTAAAAGATTGGAATGTAATTCTGCTTGCCCTGTCACTTAATCTCGTATTGAGCTCATCCTGTAGCGGTATCAGAGGTTCGACATCACTCGCCCCCTCGTAATAGTATGGCCGAGCAATATTTTGTATATGTACCACCGGCAACAATCCCCACGGCAATTCACCTTCCGCCACAAGTTGCTTGTTCTCGTATCTCTGCCACGCCTTTGCTGACATTATCTCTGTTACCGCAATCACCTCTCGCTTACGGCTGCTTCGTCTGTCCTGCCACAGCAGCTTGCTGAAAAAAGAACTCTTCCTGTCCAGGGAGTTTATCCTCTGGTGGAAGTGCTGAATGTAATATCTGATCTTTGTGTAGTCGTTCTCTTCAAGGATAGGCAGTGCTCTCGGTGCTTCAATCAATTCCAAGCCGATTGTTTGTACCAATTGCAGCACATCTTCAAGGGGGAAAGTTTGAGAGGAGGAGGAAATGAATTGTTCTAAGATCTCATTGCCAGGCCTGACGAGACAATCGACAAAACCATAAACACCTCCAAGCACTGCCATATCCTGAAAAAAACCAATGGCACCGTTAGCCGAGAACACCGCCTTTAATATAGACTCTATTTCTGCTCGTTTCCGGCTATCCGGTGCCCTGGAAACAAAACTTATCGGTTTTCCAAACAAAAAATCCACCGCGGCATTTATGCGCCACCCGATATCGTTCTCGATTACTACTTCTTTTCGCTGCACTTCACCGGCACACCTTCCGCCAAAGACACCCCCCTCTGCAGAGTGAACAAGCCCCGTTATTCGTGTAGGTAGCCCATGTTCCTGCGCCTGAAGATAGCATCGCCCCACCTCATTTACTTTCCTGTACAGGGAACTATGTCCGCTCACCTCATACATTGGGTTTGTATAATAGTCCCACAGCTTCGCAAAGTGCCTCTGAGCATCTACCGACCGTTCATCAACAAGCCACTCAATGTAATCCGGCTCGAGTTGCGGGTCCTTAAAAATACCAACGTCAAATCCCATACTAGGCTCCTATTTCTCGGGGTTCCCATCTTACTATCTTTTCGCAAAATGAAGACTCTAGAGCAAAGCTCCGGCCCCTAACGGCAATTTTCATCACTGCCACCATTTGAGCAACTCGCGCAATTGATGCGAAAAAGAGACTAATTTCATCAATACTTTTTGAGCTAAGTCCTTGGGGCAAAAGAAGTAAAATTTTTTCAAATTTCCTGATGTTACCCTGCAGCCCACCCGCACTTTTGATTGAAACGCCATTTCCCCTCCGCTTCTGCAAATGTTGAAAACGAATGCCAAATAATTTTGCTCTGTCGGTAAGGATGGGGTGCGTAGCTTTTCTCAGCAGATGCGGGGCGAGAGTTTCAACAGGCGCTATGCGCCTCGCTACGTGATGAGGATAATGAGAAATTGCGCAGCAGCCACGGTCTTAAAACTTGCATTCTTGCTTATGACAGACTGCGACAAAAGCGAACGAGTGAAAATCCAAGCAAAACTAGGATAACTCTAAAACTTCTTCAATTTCTCTCCCAATGAGCCTGCTAACACATCGCTGCTTGGATTAAAAGGTGATTTTGAAGTTTGTGCACCGTGGGTCCATGGGGATTTCTTCAATTTTAGAATCTTTGACGTAATCGCTAAAGAATTCACTAATATCACGGATGCAGTCGGATACGTCATCAGCATTGCCCTGAACAACCATCTCAACTGTGCCATCAGCCAGATTGCGGACCCATCCGGCCAGTCGATAACGGTTCGCTATATTATGAGCCGTGAAGCGAAAGCCGACCCCCTGCACTCGCCCGCTAAAAATTATCTGTTTGGCGGTCTGGCCCATCATGGTCTTCATACTAACCTAAAATAATTTGCACCTCAAGGTCACTATACCAGAATAAATTAAGGTTCAACAAAAACTCTGACTCGGGTATAATCTTTCAAATTTGTAAAAGTATTTAATTATGGCAAAAAAAACAACCAGACAAACCGAAAGGACCGAGCAGATTTACCAGCTCACTACGCTTGTAGCAGGCAATTTCTCGCTTCAGGAGGTCCTTGATAAGCTCGCCGAAGCGGCGGTGAGGATAACGGCTGTCAAAGCTTGTTCTATTAGACTTCTGGACGAGGATGCTGGTGACTTGAAGATGCGAAGCACCTACGGCCTGAGTGAACAGTACCGCAATAAAGGCGTCGTCTCAAAAGAAGACCCCGTAGTGAAAGCAGCATTTGCGGGCCAGGCGGTCGTGCTGGACGATATGCGCGTTGATAGCCGAGTGAAATATCAGCGGGCGACCATCGAAGAAGGGCTTGTAAGCCAGCTTACCGTTGCGATGAAATTCAGAGACAAACCAATCGGCGTGCTTCGGCTCTATAGCCCGAAGCCAAAACGCTTTGAAGAAGACGACATTAATCTTGCAAGAGCTGTCGCCTCGCAGTGCGCCGTGGCCATAACAAACGCAAAGCTATATTCAGAGGCTATTGAGGGGCAGCGCATTGCCGAGCAAATGCGGCTGGCAGGAACCATTCAGCGAAGAATGATTCCCCGGGAATCACCGGTGATACCTGGGTTGGATATAGCGGCTGATTATATACCATGTTTTGATGTAGGCGGTGACTTCTACGATTTCCTTCGGATAAGTCACACTTGCGTTGGATTGGCAATCGCTGATGTTATAGGAAAAGGAATTCCTGCTGCAATAATGACGAGTTCGTTTCGAGGAGCTTTACGGGCCTACGCTGACGGCAAAAGCGGAAAAAATACTATTGAAAAAATTATCAAAAAACTCAACAAAATGGCGTGTAGTGAGTGCGAAGACGGCGAGTTTGTTTCTTTGTTCTATGCAATCATCGATGTTAAAGCTATGACTGCGACATACTGCAACTGCGGACATGATCCCACGGTACTGATAAGAGACACAGAAATTATGGAACTTCAGAAAGGCGGACTTGTGCTTGGCCTCGAACCACAGGCTGAATATGAGACCGAAACATTACAGTTGAAAGACGGCGACTGCTTGCTTTTCTACACTGATGGGCTGACTGACGCAGTTAACTTTGATGGCCAGTTTTGGGGCAAACAGAATTTGCTTAAAACCGCCAAAAAATGCGTCGCTGACCCAGCCGAACATATGGTCAAAAGTATCCTCGGTTACAGAAGGCGTTTTGTGGGACTCGCCCGTCAAACTGATGACACAAGTATTATTGTTGTGAAGGTTAATGAAACAACATCAGCGGAGTTTAAAACTTAGATCTTTCTGAGATGGCAAATGTGATCGTTACAATTGATGGCCCCGCGGCAAGTGGTAAAAGCACCGTGGCTCGACTGCTGGCCGAAAAACTCGGAGCCAGCTTTCTCGATACCGGTGCGATGTACCGGGCCGTTACACTGGCAGCGTTGAAGGCTGGAGCAGACATGACCGACCAAGACCAATTGCTTGGCATTCTGACAAACAACGATTTTAAATTTGCTGCAAAAGAAGGAAAAATGACCGCCTCTATTGATGGTGTCGATGTTACCGAGCAGATACGCGACCCAAAGGTTACTGCTAACGCTCGAAATATTGCCTCGGCGGAAAAACTACGCGAAAAATTGGTGCACATGCAGAGACAATTTGCAGCTAGAGAGGAAAAAATCATTACCGAGGGCAGAGATCAGGGCACAGTGGCATTTCCCAATGCAAATATTAAATTTTATCTCATAGCTGATACACTCGAAAGAGCAAGGAGAAGACAGGCTGAATTACAGGCTAAGGGCAGCAGCGAAAATCTCGAGAAAATAAAAATTGCCATCGAAGAAAGAGACAAAAGCGACCAAGCCAGAGCAGCAGGCCCGTTAAAACCGGCAGCCGACGCCATTGTTGTTGATACTACCCATTTGACTATAGAAGAGGTTGTAGAAAAACTTCTTTGTCATGTAGAAGAATGTCCAAAAGAAGGCCAAAGATGATATGGTTCCGGTTTGCGCGAATGCTCTGCAGAATCTTTTGCAGACTGTTCCTCCGTTTACGCGTTTACGGCGTGGAAAATGTCCCCGGCCAGGGCGCTCTTGTTCTGGTTTGTAACCACCAGAGCTTTCTCGACCCAATATTTTGTGGAGTGCCTTTGAAGAGACCTTTGTATTTTCTTGCACGTGATACACTTTTTACTAATCAGTTCTTCGGACGGCTGCTCTCCTCGGTCAATACTATTCCGGTCAGAAGGGACCAGGCTGATTTGGCGGCCATCAAGACAGTCATTACCAAACTTAAAAAAGGTAACGGAGTCTGTCTTTTCCCGGAAGCTACGCGCACCAGAGACGGGAAGATTACGCCCTTCAAACCCGGTTTCGGCCTTTTATGCAGACGTGGAGAGGCTGCAGTTGTACCGGTGGCGATTGATGGAGCCTTTGAATGTTGGCCCAGACATAAGAAGATGTTCTCCCCAGGAAAAAAAATCTCTGTCTGTTACGGAGAGTGTATAACGGCTGAGCAAGTAAAAAATATGAACGACAGGGAACTCGCAGAGAACTTAACTAATACGCTGCGGCAAATGCAGAACGACTGCCGCATAAGGCATGGTAAGGAACCGCTTAAATATTGATTGTGTTCCCCTCTTGGGAACCCTTTCCAAATGTAGGTTTTTGTTTTTCGCATGCGTAAACTGGCAACTTTGCTAGCGACGTATGCAACCGAGTGAAGTAATTTTAGTCTTGGAGCAAAGCAGATAAAAATGGCCAAAGATATGGAACAGTTGTATGCTGAACGACTCAAGCGATACGTCACGGCGATGAGAAATGAGAAACCAGACAAAATTCCCATTCGTCCGTTTGTTGCCGAATTTACGGCCAAATACGCCGGCTACACCTGCCAGGAAGTAACCCACAACTTTGAAAAGGCCTTTGAGGCCGCCCGCAAATGTGCAGCCGATTTCGACTGGGACGCCGTAGTCGCAAATATGGTTTATGTCTGGACCGGGCTGACGCAAGCCATCGGCTTAAAGTACTACGGTGTTCCTGGTATCGATGTTCCGCCCAACACGGGCTTTCAGTACAAAGAACCACCTCCGGAAAAGGCCTTTATGAAACCGGGCGAATACGACCGGCTAATTGAAGACCCAACCGGATATTTGTTCAACGTCTGGCTTCCACGTGTCTCGGCAGACGTAAGTACGATAGGTGAGCCGACTTCCTTTCGCAGCAATCTGTCGTTTTTGAAGGGCGGTATGGCGATGATGAAGTACTTCACGGCGTTTGGAACACAGAATGCATTGTTGCGGTCCGAGTCTGGAACCGTTTCGGCCATCTCAGGCATTCTAAAGGCACCCTTTGATATTCTTGCCGATAAGTTGCGCGGCTACATCGGTCTGACTATGGATCTGTTCCAGCGCCCGGACAAGATCCTCGCCGCCTGTGAGGCCCTGATGCCGCATCTAACACACGTCGCCCTTTCCGGTGCCGACCCCGATAAGAACGTCCCTATTGGTTTCTGGATGCATCGCGGATGTGTGCCCTTCATCTCGCATGAGCATTTCAATAAGCTCTATTGGCCGACACTCAAGCCAATCATCGAGGAAATCTGGTCCCACGGCCATCAGGTTTTGTTTTACGCCGAGGGTGACTGGAACGCTCATTTGAAATCCTTCACTGAGTTGCCGGACAAGGCAATTGTTTACCACGTCGATAAGGCCGACATCTTCGAGGCTCACAAGACAATCGGACATAAGTTTTGCATCAGCGGCGGAATCCCGAACTTTCTGTTGGGTTTCGGCACACCTAACGAAGTGCGTGACTATTGCAGGAAAGTGATTGACAGCGTTGCCAAAGATGGTGGCTATATCATGGACGCCAGTGCCATCATACAGGACGATGCCAAGGTCGAAAATATAAAGGCCATGACAGACTTCACCCGCGAGTATGGAGTATACTAATCAACGATTTAAGCAATTGAGCATAATTATTGATAATTGATTATTTATGGAGCTATTCACATGACTAAAAGACAAAAGATTGAAGTAAAACCGGGTACTTGTATCCCGTGGGAGCAGAAGCTGAAGGAGATACCTGAGATTTCGGGAGATGAGACACTCTTCCGGAAAGTGTGGGAAGATATTGATGCACTTGGCTATATGTTCATCTGGCAGTGTCTGCTCTCGTTCTGAGATGGAAATGTCGGTGACGCTGAGAAAGAGCCTGGTCTGTTACCAAAAACCACTATGATTTGGTTTGGTATTCCCGTGAATTGAGGATCCCCGTCCAAAGGTAAATATTTATGAAAGTCATAGTTGCAGAAAAGTGTGGCTTTTGTCAAGGTGTTAATAACGCTATCAGTACAGCCGAAACGATACTGACGTCCCGGCCGGGCCCCATCTATAGCCTCGGTTCCATCATCCATAACAAAGATGTGGTCAGACGACTGGAAGAAGCTGGGCTAATTATGGCTTATAATGTGGAGCAGATTCAGACAGGGACGGTTATCATACGTTCTCATGGAGCTGTCCCTGAACAGATAGCCAGGCTCAAAGAAAAAGGACTCAAAATTGTTGATGCCACTTGTGTGTTAGTTAAAAGGGTACAGAGAATAGCCAAAGAACTCGAAAAGGCTGGTTATAGAGTGGTAATTATTGGTGACGAAAATCACCCGGAGATCCAGGCTGTTATGGGTTGCGCCAGGGATGTTGTTGTGGTTGCTGATGAGGCGGACTTGCATAAGTTGCCTAAAAATAGTAAGTTAGGAATTATTTGCCAGACTACCCAAAGCCCTGAGCACGTAAGTTCGATGCTTGGTGCCATAGCCAAGGCCGGCTTCCAGGAATTGAAAGTAATCAATACTTTGTGTAAGGAAGCAATAAAAAGGCAGCAATCCGCCGTGAAATTATGCAAACAGGTGGATATAATGTTCGTGCTCGGAGACCTGGAAAGTGCTAATACACGCAGGCTGGCGGAGCTTTGCAAAAAATATAATAAACAAACGTTTCACTTGCAAAATTGGAATGAACTTGATAAAAATACACTTTCTGATAAAAATATAGCAGGCGTCACGGCAGGAGCCTCGACGCCTGAATGGATAATAGCCGAATTTGTCGAAAATTTAGCGGCTTTTGATGCCAGCGCCGCGTGAGGCAGGGCTGCTGGAAAAACTGGAATTTGTCGGGATACAGTTTGCATTGGCTGCGTACGCCAATGCGTTTTTATAAATGATTAACCAAAAATTTTGAATTTGTGCGGCGTTACACACGGACCTCTTGGCGTAAATGTGGGGCGCCAATTGGTTTAAACGGGACCTCTTCCGCAACCTTTTGCTGAATGGAAACCCGGGAACAGACTCCACAAAGGAATTTGAATTTATGGTAGATAGAAACATAGCTAACAAATTAGGTTTGTCACGAGAGGCGATTGACCACCAGATCGGCGAGATGTTCGGTGATAAGGAAAATGAACTTTTGGAAGAAGCCCTGCAGACAAAAGTGGATTCGCGCCTGCCGGGGACCATTCTTAAAGGAACAATCGTATCGCAAATAGGCAATGATGTTATTGTAGAAGTGGGCCTGAAAAGCGAGGGAGTTGTCGACGCCGGTGAATTTGAGAGTCCCGATGAGGTCTCACAGGGCAAAGAAATTGAAGTGCTGCTTGAAGACACGGACTCTGAAGGCGGGCTTATACTGTTGAGCAAACGCAAAGCCGACCGCATCAGAGGATGGGAGGTGATTGTCAACACGAAGAAGGAAGGGGATGTTGTGAGCGGAAGGGTTATAAGACGCATCAAGGGCGGTTTGCTTGTTGATATTGGTGTACCTGTGTTTTTGCCGGCCTCACAGGTTGATATAAGAAAACCCGGCGATATTAGTAGGTTTATTGGCAAGGAGGTAGAAAGCAAGATACTTAAAATCGACGTTGAAGGCCGGAACATCGTCGTCTCCAGACGTAAGCTCATCGAAGAAGAACGCCAGAGCAGTAAAGAGAAGATTCTCGCGGAGATCGAGGTCGGCCAATTGCGAAAAGGTGTGGTCAAGAACATCGCTGACTTTGGTGTGTTTGTAGATTTGGGAGGCTTGGATGGCCTGTTGCATATTTCCGATTTAAGCTGGGGCAGGATCTCACATCCCTCAGAAGTAGTTCAACTCGACCAAGAAATCGAATGCTTTGTTATTGGTGTCGATAAGGAAGGTGAGAAGATTTCCTTGGGTCTGAAGCAAAAAACAGCCAGCCCTTGGGAAAGCGTCGAGCATCGCTACCCAATCGGAGCGAGGGTAAAAGGTAAGGTGGTCAACGTTATGAATTATGGTGTGTTCGTCCGGCTTGAAGATGGGATTGAAGGCCTTGTGCATATTAGTGAGATGAGCTGGACCCGGCGACTCACACACCCTAGCGAGATACTCAATCTTGGTGAAGAAATCGACGTGGTTGTACTGAGTGTTAACAAGGAGAGACAGGAAATATCGCTGGGCCTGAAGCAGACTGAAATAAATCCCTGGGCGGTTGCTTCTCAGAAGTATCCGGCGGGAACGATTGTTCCCGCTACGGTCAGAAGCATGACCAATTTCGGCGTCTTCGTCGAGATCGAGCAGGGCATTGACGGTATGATACACATCTCGGATTTAAGTTGGACTAAGAAATACGGACATCCCAGTGAGGCCCTACAGAAAGGTCAAGAAATAAAATGTGTTGTCTTGGAAGTTAATGAGGAAAAACGTCGGATATCTCTCGGGATGAAGCAAATGAATGAGGACCCCTGGCTTCGTGCTATTCCAGAAAAATATATTCCCGGTCAAATTATTAAAGGTAAGGTGACGAAAATTACCAATTTTGGTGCTTTCGTTGAACTTGAACCAGAGTTGGAAGGGTTGTTGCACATTTCTGAACTCGCAGACCATAAGATCGAGAAACCACAGGATATTGTTAAATTGGACGAAGAGATCGAAGTTAAGATTCTAAGGGTTGATACTGAGTCCCGCAAAATCGGTTTGAGCTTACGAAGAGTGCGGTGGGCTGCCGAAGAGCAGGCGGCTGAACATGCCCCGAAGCCGGCCCCGGTGGGTGTTCAGACGGTTCTTTCTGACAGTGATATCGACCAGTTAGAAAAACCGAAAGACGAGCAAACAAGTGAGCCAGAGCAGGATATCTCTGAACCGAGCCAGCCGAGTGAACAGGATGCCGAAACGGTTGGACCTGAAAAAATCAGCGATGCCGAGCAGACGCAAGAGGCAAAGGAACCTGAACAGGTACACGTTGAACCAACCCAGGAAACTGTGGAGCCGAAGAGCCAAGCCGGTGACGATAGTAGCGAAGAAGAGAAGAATAAAACCAGTGATGATAGTAACGCAGAGGAGGAAAGCAAGGCCGATAATTAAGGCTTGATGGCAGGTATTGACCAGCTGCATTTAACCAGTTAAACTTGCTGGTATATTTGACCGATACCTCAGATAGATTTGTTCTTTGGTGAAGAACCAATCATCCTGTAAGAATGACAAGGTTCGGAACCAGATTTCGCCTTATAGCTGGAGTCGAAGGACTTCTTTGGTTGGGCAGGAGTGAGCTATAGCATTCGATATAACCATAAAAGAGTACCTGAAGGAGATTGACGAAGCCTCGCTGTTGACGGTAGAAGAGGAGCGCTCCTTAGGTAGACTTGTTGTTGAGGAGAACGACTCAGCCGCCAGAGACCAGTTGGTGCGAAGCAATCTGAGACTGGTTGTTAATATCGCAAAAAAATATGGGGGCCGGGGAATGAGCCTTGGGGACCTGATTGAGGAGGGCAATCTCGGCCTTATAAAGGCTGTTGATTACTTTGACCCCGACCATGGGACCCGCTTTAGCACCTATGCCGCATGGTGGATAAAGCAAAGTATTAAGCGCGCGCTGCTGGCCAATGTCCAACCCGTTCACATCCCCACGTATATGGTTGCATTAATGAATCAGTGGCGACATACCACCGCAGATCTCGAAGGCAGGCTTGGCAGAACACTGGATGTCGAGGAAATGGCAGAGATAATGCACCTGCCGTTGCGGAAAGCGAAAATAATACATCAGATTGTCAAAATACTTAGCTCTGTGAGGGATACTTCCGGCACGGATGGTACGGCCGACGATAAAATGATCGAGGAAACTGTGCCGGACCAGAATGCGCCCACGCCAGAGGATGAATTGGTTGCCGATGAAGAAAAGGCAAAGGTTCTGAGATTGCTCGACGAAATCGATCCTCGAGAAGCCGACGTCCTGAGATTACATTACGGGCTCAGCGGGCGCAAGCCAATGACCCTAAGACAGATAGGCGAGAAATTGGGTCTGACGCGGGAGAGAATTCGACAGATTCAACGTGCCGCACTTACCAAACTCTATGAGTATATGAACGAATAGCAGCGGCAAACAATAAATCAATAAAACTTGCATTTCCTGCGCGATAAACTAACAATAGATGGCGGCAATCTAATAACCTCTGATTTTAACTGATACTTTGATATATACCGAGGAATGCAAGATAAATGGCAGCCGAAAAAATTAACCTGGAAAAATACATTCGCAGCATACCCGATTGGCCGAAGAAGGGAATCTTATTTCGCGATATCACACCATTGCTGGCAGACCCGGAAGCGCTTGCACAAGCAATAGAAGCCTTATGCGCTGGCTTTACCGTAGCGGATATCGACTATGTTGCCGCGGTTGAGGCCAGAGGATTTATATTTGGCGCGGCCGTTGCAAGAAAGCTCCAAACCGGCTTTGTGCCCATAAGAAAACAGGGTAAACTGCCCTTCAAAACCGAAAGCATCACTTACGATTTGGAATACGGCACTGATACTTTAGAGGTGCATAATGACGCTGTAAATAATGGCTCAAGCGTCTTGATGGTTGACGACCTGTTGGCAACGGGTGGAACAATGGCGGCAGCATGCAAACTCATCGAAAAGATTGGCGGCCACATCGTGGGGATATCATTTCTTATAGAGCTTAACGAATTGGCCGGCCGGGAAAAACTGGATGGCTATGAAGTCAAGACCGTTATTTCTTACTGATTGCCCTCAGTGAGTGCACAGGTGCACCGTTAAGACACGCAAAGCAGATAGTTAGTATGCCGACAAAAAAATAAAGGGTTCAAACCCTTTACCTAATTTAAGGAAGATTCCAAAGCCTTCTGTACAATCGGCTTATCTTTTTCGTTTCCTCAACAAAACCAAAGTGCCCAAACCAAGTAGCGCCACTGTCGATGGCTCCGGCACATTCGACTGATGCCTGCTGTGATCCCCGCTGCCGATGTACTTGATGTATAACGTATCGGCTGTCAAATAAAAGCTCGCATCCGGAGTCGCCGTTTCGTCAAACGCAAAGTGAAACAGGGCCGAATCAAAGACCGCTCCGCTATTGACGTCTGGTGATGGGTTCAAGAATCCCTCAGCATAAGATTCCTGTGGTACGTAGGAGCCGTCGAGGACGTTCATACTTGCGATAGTGTTGTTATTGTTAAAATTGTCTGCGTCTCCAGTCATAAAGCACGTGTCCATGCCGGCACTATCAGGTGCAACAAAATTATAGTCCAAATTCATGGCGCCCAACTGTACAGCGGGATTCATGCTGCCTTTACTGCTGCCCTGTGCAAACCAAGTATTTGAGAACGAGGATACGTAACTGGCACTCTGGTTCAGGGTAAAACCACCTTCGAACACAATTTCAATTTCCATGATGAATGGATTGGCTCTTCTATTTGGATTTGCCAACACCGGCCCGAGGGCAGATGTGTTCGTAAGAACAATATCCAGATAACCTGACCCGCTGGTGACTTCAGCTTCTGCCGAAGCCATTATTGGCGAAGCAGCAGCACCGTAACTGATATCTAACTCTGGAAAATAAACCGTTACAGCGCTAGCTCCGCTTGCATTAAAAAGCAAAACTGCAAACCCTAAGACCCCCAAAAAACACTTCCTCTTCATCACCTATCTCCTCATCTCTTCTCTGAGTCTTCTCACCCCTTACCTCGCTGGGCCAGGGCATATAAACTACTAAATTGCACAACAACGCTGCAATTAATACTATATAGGAATAACTCCTAATTTGTCAAGGATATTCTTGGGAAATTCCGCTTATTTTTTTTAAAAATCCGATGAAAATCTAATTTCCCCCTTTGGTCCCCACTTTCTGTTTTTTTCCAACCGCGATTCGGTCGTTATCGTGTACGTCTTTTTCGATTGTAATTTGACCAAAACAGTCCCCTCGCTCGAGCAATTCCTTTACCGCCGGCCCCTGGCGATACCCGACCTCCAGCATCAGTGCTGCACCGGCCTTTAGAAACTTGTCCGCCTCTTCGATAATCCTTCGGCAGATGTCCAGGCCGTCATCTCCTCCAAACAGAGCCGATCTTGGCTCGTAATCTTTTACGTTTTTATTGAGCTTTTCAAACTCACCGGTGCTCACATAGGGCGGGTTGCAGACAATCAAATCAAATTTGCCAACATCCAGCTGGGGCATAATTGGGTCGAATAAATCACCGCACAATAACTTGATTCGCCCCTGTAGCTGGTACCTTTCGATATTCCTGGCGGCTATCTTCAGAGCGGCATCTGAGATATCCGTCGCGATTATCTCAGCATCAGTGTAGTTTTTGGCTACTGCCGCGGCAACACAACCGCTGCCGGTGCACAGGTCGCAAACAAATTGCTTACCGCTGCGCGTTCGAAGAAATTCAATGGCCCTTTCGACGAGCAGTTCGGTCTCCGGCCGGGGAATCATACAGTCAGGTGTAATTTCCAACTCCAATGAGTAAAATTCAGTCTTACCAACTATGTATGCGATGGGCTCATCTTGACTCGCCCGGTCTACCAGCTCGCGCAGCCGCTCCAATTGCTCTGTGCTGACAGCTTTGTCAAATTGCGTATACAGCTCAATCCGCTTTAGCCCTAAGACGTCAGAAAGCAGAAGCTCTGCGCTCAGCCGGGGTGAATCAATTCCCTTCTCGGTGAAGTGCTTGACAGTCCAGTTTAACAGCTTCTGTATCGTCCAGTTCTGCATTGCCAGATTATAGCTGGGGCAAAGAAAAGTGAAAAACAAAAAGAGCTTAGAGGGTCGCTGGGTCTGAACGGGTTTGTTTCGACGGGGTCTGCTAAGATGTTCATTTTCATAATACTTTGTTAAGACTGAGCTTACGTTTGTTTGAGCATCCAGCAAATTGGCTTTGTTTTGCATAATTGACTGACAGCCACAAAGGAACAGAGTGATAGAGCGAATCTCAAAAACCTGGGTCGGGCGGCCCCGTACTACGTAGAATACAGGGTTCAATTTGGTCGATTTATTGAGTTTTCAAATATCGGACGGACAGAGGGGCCGGGCATTATTAGAGTAGGCTGCGCAGTTGTGCTGAAATTTCGCGCAGGTGAGGAAGGGAGATAGACGGTAAGTATCTGGGAAATAAGGAGTAAAAATTTTTAAAAAAATCCGCACCATCACTGAAAATACCTGCGGATTTGATTGAAAATGGGCGGAGAGCATATAGGGAGTGAGGCGCGAGGGGTTGGGAGGACTTGAGGCACCGGACACCTTTTCTCCCGATATCTAAAAGCAATCTTCTGGGAAATATCCCGCATCATCCTTGTGCGGCATAAAACAAAACTATTTATCAAAATAGCGGGTCACGAATCACGAGCAACTATTAAATATAAACCTTGTCCATCAGTCTCGGGAAGGCGATGCACTGGCGGATGTGTTTCTCGCTTGTCAGCCAGGCGATGGTCCGCTCCACACCAAGGCCGAAGCCGCCGTGCGGCACCGAGCCGTACTTGCGCAAATCCAGATACCAACTATAATTCTCAACCTCCAGCCCTTGCCCGCTAATCCGCTTAAGCAGCTTCTCGTAATCATCTTCTCTGACCGAGCCGCCGATGATTTCCCCAAAACCCGCAGGGGCAAGCAAATCAAAGTTCAAAACGACCTTTTCATTCTCCCTGTCGGCCTTCATATAGAACGCCTTAGCGTCTTTTGGGTAATGCGTGACAAAGACTGGTTTATCGTGCATTTGCGAGATTATCGTCTCGTCAGAGCCGCCTAAATCCTTGCCCCACTGGAACCCGGCCGCCAACTTTGCATGCTTCGGATTGTTTTCAATCCTGGCATCGGTCTCGGCAAGCTCCGTACGCAATTCAATCAACTCAGCGACGATTTTATCCTTCTGCCACTGCTTTATCTGCCCCTCCTGCTTCTTTTCAAGCTCACCGATTCTGGCCTCCAATTGCTGCTTCTGGCCTTGCAGGTCTTTCAGTTGCGCCGCCAGGAATTTTTGTGTCTTTTCGCCGGTTAGAATCTCAACCGCTTCGCTGTATGTTAATCTGTAAAAAGGCGGCTTCATCTTCTCAAGGGCCGCAATATCTGCGCCCAAAAATTCCAGCTCGCTTTTGTTATTGGTAAGTGCCTGCTCCGCAATGAAATAAACGAAGTTCTCCGCCAATTCGAGAAGCCCGTCCAAGTCGATAAACGCCACTTCCGGCTCGACCATCCAGAACTCCGTCAGGTGCCTGCGGGTCTTGCTCTTTTCCGCTCTGAATGTAGGGCCGAAGCAATAGACCTTGCCGAAACTCATTGCCGCCGATTCCAGATGCAGCTGGCCCGTCTGCGTCAGGTGAAGCGGCTCACCAAAATAATCAACCTCAAAAAGCGTCTGCTCATCCTCTCCCGCCATCGACATAAATATGGGCGTATCAATCAGCACAAAGCCGTTATCGTTAAAGAACCTGCGAATCGCATCGATTACGGTGTGCCGGACCTTCCCGATGCACCACTGCCGACGCGAGCGGAGGTGTAGATGTCTGTTTTTGAGCAAAAAGTCAATGCCGTGCGACTTCGGCGTTATCGGATAATCGGCAGCAGCGCCAATAACCTCCGCATCCGTTACAGCCAATTCGTGCCCCCCAACGCTCCTCTCATCGGCCCTTACAGTCCCGCGTACGCGGATGCTCGACTCCTGCCCTAAGCGCCTCAGCTCATCGAATAGCTCATCCGATACGTTGCCCTTCTCAACTATGCACTGACAAAGGCCCGTACCGTCTCGGATGATTAGAAATTGTATCTTGCCGCTGGACCGGCTGTTATACAACCAGCCCGCCAACGTAACCTCTTTGCCGACATGGTCTTTCAATTCAGATATGTAAGTTTTATTGTTGTTCGCCATCGGCATTTTCCTCTTTTGTTTTAGGGCGCCTTGCTGGCCAGATAGGAATATCATCTTTTTTATATGTTACTGACCCTACACCACCTCTTAAATGAATACCAAAATCGGCGTCATATTGACCGTCTTCATCGATATTGTTCATACCTACGCTGTACAATTTAAAGCTCGTTTCAGTTAATTTATAGACGAAAGGAGTATTGTTGAAACTGTCAAGAAATATCTCAGGTTCAGCAAATTCTTTCACCTCATCCAAGTTCTTGGGCCACTGGCCATATCTGTTCCTGTAAAGAGAAAGAGCAGCAATTATTTGGCACCCTTTATGCTCCGTAGCTGCTTCATTATAACGTTTATAGACACTGTCACAGCTGGACAGAAAATAATATAGAAAGTCTTCCACAAAATGCCTGTAATTCAGTCTGGGTTTAACAATAACCTTCCAATACGCCTCAAGCCCTGCTCCATCCATCGCCCAAAATTTTTCTACACCTTCTTCAACAACCTGACCAGCCTTCTCCGGATTAGATGGCATAAAGAACCAGCAAACTAATGCCTCAGCCTTTGTAAATCGCTTTTCAAAAGAATTGCTGGCTTTGTAGCTAATCATTTTCGGTAGAATACTAGGATAATAAGAAAACGCAGGGAAATTCTTTCTTAAAGTCAAATTAGGGTCTCGATTGAGCCTTATTTCCCCTTCGGAATTTGTTTGGTAGGCCATACCACATAGCATGCTCTTGAAAGATAACTTCTCAATTTCGAGTATACTCCCGAAATCAGAATCCCAGTTATATTCAATAGTCGCAAGATATTCTGCTATACAGTTAATGTGTTTTCGTCCCGGCTCTCTATTCACCAGAAATTGCTTAAATTGATCGCATACTCGCCTCCCAATAACCGCACCGGTAAGCATAGGCATATAGCCGCCCTGTTGGCGAAGATGTTGTCCGATTTGCAACGCGGCCCTGTATTTCCTCAAACCTTCAATAATCCTGCCCTCGGCAATATCATTATTGGCTGCCACGATCAGTAAGTCGGCCCCTCGCCTTAGTCCGTATAGATACCCCACATTAAAACACACCTCACGAAGCTCTGCAAAGTTCTGTGGAGGATCTCCTCCGGCGTTAACCAAGTTTGCATCAATTGGAAACCGGCAAGCCTTATATTCACTGGCTCGCATTAACATCTCGATATCTTCTTGTTGTTCTTCGACACACCTTGCAAGCTCGGGATAATCCTCACTCAGCCAGAAATTTCTCCATGCTTTACTGGTATCCTCATCATAGTAAAAACGACCAACAGGATTTGCTTCGATTTTGTCGATTAACTCATTGTAAATCACCGCAACGTTCTCTTCGTGCGGTATCGCACGCTTAGCTTTCCATGCCGTCAATTCTTCTACAAATATGTACGGATGCCAATCACCGTCGGCCTCCGGCAGAAAGACCCAGATAATCAATGCTATAACAACCAAGCCGACACCGGCCCAAAACCATTTGCGCCCGGGTCTTGGAAGGACAGTGTGGGCCAGCAAAAAGACAACCAGAAGTGTCGTAACCTTCCACGGAGCCTGTAAAATAAGCCCTAAGATTATCAGAAGTCCTAACAACCCCAGCCCAAACCACTTAAGGACGCATTTGACAACCCCGCGTTTTTTCTTAGGTTCTTCCTCGGCCATGATTTACATGTCCAATCTTTCCTGTAAATGGCTGCGCAGCTGGTCGGTAGAGACCCTTATCTGCTCCATTGAGTCCCGGTCGCGGACGGTAACGGTATTGTCCTGCGTTGTCTGGCCGTCGACGGTAATACAGAACGGCGTACCAGCCTCATCCTGCCTGCGGTAGCGCCGCCCTACCGCTCCCTTCTCATCATAAAAGCAGTTGAAATAGCGCTTTAGGTCGCTGTAGATGTTCTTTGCAATCTCCGGCATACCTTCTCTTTTGACTAATGGAAAGACACCCACCTTAATCGGTGCAAGAGCGTGGTGAAATCTCAGCAGGTTCCTCTGCTCGCCGCGGACTTCTTCCTCGTCGTACGCATCGACCAGAAATGCCAGAGCACTTCTATCGATGCCGGCGCTCGGCTCAATAACGTAGGGGATATAGCGTTTCTTCTGCTCATCATCGAAGTAAGACAGCGGCCCGGACTCGAAATCCTCGGCTTCACCGGCTAATTCGATTTTCTCCATTTGCCGGTCATTTTCGAACCATTTATTGAGTGTTCTGATGCCCCGCTGGTGCTGCCGGAGGTCAAAATCCGTACGGTTTGCAATGCCCTCAAGCTCCTGCCAGTCGCCGCTGCCTAATGGGAATTTATATTCGACATCCACGCAGGACTTGGCGTAGTGTGCCAGTTCATCGCCGGCGTGGTCACGCATCCGCAGGTTCTCTTTTTTGATTCCTAAGTCGGTATACCAGCCAAAACGGGCTTTTTTCCAGTGCTCAAACCACTTTTCATCGGTTCCCGGCTCACAGAAAAACTCCAATTCTGCCTGCTCAAATTCGCGCGTCCGGAAGATAAATGCCTTGGTGGTTACCTCGTTGCGGAAGCTTTTTCCTATCTGGGCGATGCCGAAGGGGATTTTGACCCTTGTGGTATCGAGTACGTTTCTGAAATTGGCGAAGATTCCCTGCGCGGTTTCCGGCCGAAGGTGCATCGTCATCGAATCGTCAACATTAGCGCCCATTTGCGTTTCAAACATCAATTTAAAGGGCATTGGCTCGGTGAATCCCCCTACGGCACCGCAGTTAGGACATACCTTGTTGCTCAAATCGTGCTCTTTGGCCATGGCCGCGTCGATTGAGATGTGCTCGGTGTGCTGCTCGGCGTGCTCGGCCAAGTGGTCGACTCTGGTTCTGGTGTTGCATTTCTTGCATTCTGCTATCAAATCGGCGAATTTGTCGACGTGGCCGGAGGCCTTCCAGACCAAAGGGTGCATTAGGATGCTGCAATCAAGGCCTACGATGTCGTCGCGCATCTGCACGACGGACTTCCACCATGCCTTTTTGACGTTATTTTTGAGTTCGACGCCGAGCGGGCCGTAGTCGTAGCAGCTTGCCAGGCCGCCATAAATTTCGCTGGACTGAAAGATGAAACCCCTGCGTTTACAAAGAGATACGATGTCGTCGAGCTTGGTAATTCTGGCCATACCGATGTTCCTTGATAATTTTGAATTAACCGGCTCATTATATAAGGAAAAACGCTGATTACAAGCAATGAAAAACGCAGGTGATTAAGGCAGAGAGAAGGAATTGCACACTTGTTTTTGGGCGAAAAATGGGGGTGGGGAGTTTCAGGTGTGAGGGGTCACCCTTGATTTTGGGCTAAAAATGGGGGTTGGGGGTGTTGAGAAGTGTTTCAAAGTGTGAAAAATTACAAAAAAATAGGAAAAACATATAAAAAGTTGCAGAATTGCGCTCGAATAAGTTTGCGAGATGTGTAAAACGTTTGAAAATTTACGAGTTAAAATGGGGGATTTGGGGGGATCAAAAATTGGCCGGGCGGGAGGCGGCGGGCAATATACACTATTTGAACTAGTGTATATCTTGGAGGAAAGTGTCGCATATTGACAAATTTGTTGTCAGTTTGCGACAGTTTTTGAGCGGCGAATGGGTGGACGAGTAAATGCGTAGATGAGTTAATGAGTTGGAGAAAAAATTGAGGGCCGGGGGACGGCCCTGGTGAAGCCAAAGAAGGAGCTTTTCCTTTTTAGGGAGAATACCTATTACCTAAGGCACAGGGGCACAGGTGGGCACGAAGGCCCCCTTAGAGTCCGGAGGACTCTGGACAAGGGGGTGCCGATGGGAGGACTCGGCAGGGGGTTTTTGGGGGCCGGAGCGGGGTTTTGGGGTCGTGGGTCAAGGTTTCTGGGTCGCGAGGCGGCCTTAGTAAAGCCAAAAAAGGGCGTTTTTTTGCTTTAGGGAGGGACCCCCAGGATGCGACCTGGGGGCTAAATGGCAAGGAATCGCTTCGCGGATGGATTATTCGCTGCGAGGGGTGAAATTGGCCCCCTTAGAGTCTGGAAGACTCTGGACAAGGGGGTGCCTACGGCAGGGTTAGACAGGAATTTTTTTAGAAAAAAGGGTTGAAGATGTTTTTAGGGTGTGCATCGCCAGAATGCTTTGAGTGACCTCCTTTGATGTGGCCTAATTCGAGAGAGTTGTCGTTTTGAGTTTTTCGCCTTTTTGTGGAGAAAGCCGATTTTCTCACTTGACAAAAGTTGGGATTTTGAGTATTATATGGATTATAAGGCTAAATGACGACAAACACGGAGGTTGTTCGGAGTTTTCAAGGACGATTGACAGAGTGGTGGTTTTGTAGCTATGTGGCTGTTTAAGTAGATGGAGACTAAGTAGAAGGGACTTTGGGGAATAAGAGCAGAGAACTCTGATTAGGCGCGGAAGGCTGGTACGATAGTTGATCTGGTGAGCGCGCGGGAAAGGAATGGAAGATGGGAAAAATGGTTAAAGAGTTGTCGCAATCACGACTTGAACTTGCTGACATTGTGAACACAAGCTACATGGAGGCCATGGTGGACACGTTCTTCGAGGATGTAAAGTTGGCGTCTGGTATCCTAGACGAAGATGCGAGGCCAGTGACACTTGAACGCAACCACTGTGATTTCTGCAAAGAAATTAGAAAAACTAGAGCGGGTGTAGAACTCTGTAGGGAAAGTGATCGGTGTGGAATAGAGTTGGCGAAGGAACATCTGGAGAAGACAGGGAGAGCCGAACCAGTATTCTACGTTTGTAAGCATGGATTAGTAGATTGCTGTGCTCCGATAGTTGCCGATGGGGAAATTGTAGCGTATTTTTTCACAGGGCAATTGAAGTGCTCTTGCGAGGATCTGCTAACGTCGGAGGAGTCAACACTGGGCAATTTAAGAGCGTACGCAGAGGTTACTGGGGAGAAGCCTGATACTGCAGCGCTTGAGAGCGAGTTTCGGAAGTTACAGGTAATTGATGTAAAAGAATTTGCGAGACTCGAGAATATCGTCACTGACTTGGCGCACCAGCTAAATAGTGTTGTTAGGAAGATCCATGCGTGGAGTCGGGTAGAAGTGATCGACGATTTCAGAAGGAAAGCATTGGATATACAGACTGTGAAGGAGTTATTTGATCTGACCATAGAGAGGTTACCTGAGATGATGGGTGCGGAGCAATGTTCGATCTTTACGGTTTACCGCGACGAAAACGGGGACGAGCGCCTCGTACTTCGGAGAACAAGCTACGGAGCGCTGAAGCCCAAGGAGAATTCCGCTTATTACGAGAAGGGTGAAGGACTGACCGGTTGGGTCTGGCAAAGAGGACGGTCACTTAGACTCATGAACCTGCAGGATGCTGCCGAACTGGCGCAATACCCGAGCCTTCAGTGGGAGCAGAAACATAACGACAGTGACGACCACATGGGTTTTTTGTGTGTGCCAATGCTCGGACCGAATCGGCAGGTGGCAGGAGTTATAAGAGTTCCGCATAAGAAAGGAGGAGTTCCTTTCTTTAAGCGTGATGAGATTTTTTTAACTTTCTTGGGGCGATATCTATCTTGGGTAATGGAGTATCAAGCAGGCGAAGAGAAATTCGGACATGCGGTGGGGCCGATGGGTTTGGTCAATGCTGCGACACAACTGTTTAGCGCAAGATCGTACCGTGAGGTTCTTGACGCAGCCATTGAGAGTTCGCTTGTGCTGTTCGGCGGCGAAGATAAGAAACACTTCGTAAATATTCTCGAGCGCGACAAGGAACGTTGGAAGATAGAGCGTATTCAAGGGGCTTTGGATGTGTTAGGCCTTGATGCGGAGTGGAAGGGCCGAAGGTTCCACGTTAGTGAGGGAATTACTGGCCTAGCAATACGTACGGGAAAGGCGTGTCTGTCATCACACCTGGAGGAGTCACTAGGGAGGGGTGAGTATATTGAAGCGGTGGCGGGTGGTGAGTCGGCTATTTCGGCACCGATACGCTGGGGCAAGAAGGTATATGGGGCGCTTTCAATTGTGAGTAGTAAGAGATTCGAGTTTTGCGAGGAGAGGGAGCTTAGGCTGTTGGGAGCACTGGGAAACCTGACGGGCGCTGCCATACGTGGTATAGAGGAGCGGTGGTTGCGAAAGATTGTCATTGCTTTGTGGGAGATAATTAAGGTTTGGAAGCGGCTAAAGCGGGAGTAGTTAGCCGAAAGGTTAGCGCATTGTGGTGTGGGGAGGGAAGTGGGTGAGGATTTGATTTGACGGGGATTGAGGGTTTTGGGGGGAGAAAAATTTTGAAAAAATTTTAGAAAAGAGTTGACTTTTGGGGGGAATTGGTCGTATACTATAATTAATCCAGATTGCTGGAGGTGGATGGCATAATGCCATCGGGCCCGAAAGGGCCTTTTTTATTGGGCTAAATGAACTTTTTGCCAAATACTCGCCCAGACTCCTGGTCGTACTTTTGTTGCAAAATCTCGATAACCTTTTTGGCAAACGGGGCAAGCCGAGTGTGGAGTAAACCTTTTTCAGCAAGGATCTCATTTCGACTGGGATGGGCGATTAGGTCAGCCAACTGTAAGCCGGAGATATTGTTTGCCTTGGGTTTTACTTTGAGCTGTCTGCTCGTGAAAGTGGCCTCAAACGTTTCTGCACCTAAATAATCGGTCCCCTGTGTCCAGAGTCGGTGGAATGAATCCTTAAGGCGTCTGTCTTCCCGCCCGCCCCTCGACTCGGCCATTGCATCTCCATGGGCGCGGGTGCGTTGAAGAAAAAGCGCATAGCGCTCGAGCAGAATTACCAAACAGTAGTGATATGGATCATAGCGCCAAGTAGTATAGGTTTCCTTATGCTTTTTCTTGTCGAGGCAGACTGAGATGACGATGTACTGCCAGGAGCACAGTAATCGAAGTAAGTCTTCGTCAAATCTCTTTCGGACGAAAGGGTCTTTAAGATTCTGAAATGGCGGGAAAGCATTTACCAACTCTCTGCGGTGGAATATTATTGGCTCGTCGGGATGGTAGTCGAAGTATTTGGCCTTTAAGGCCTCCATTTGCGGATGAAGGACGGACTTAACGTAGTTTAGCTCTAAGATTATACCTGTCAGGCTTAAAAAGCGGTGGTTGGGATTGTCTGAGCTTTCGAGGTCAGGGTTACCCACCTCGTCAATGTATATACGATACTTCATGGCTTGCGATTCCTGCTCGTCGCCATATATTGGTTCAAACCTGACTAAAACTCACGGTTTGAGGATTGTACCGGGGTTCTGCCGCGCGGTCAAATTTGAAACTGACTTTTTGGTCATTAGGTGGGATAAGCGAATCTGGATCCCCTGCTGCTGGGCCGAAGGATGCGGATTCTCGGGGACAGGCGGGGTAAAGGCATGCCGCTGAAGCGGAATTGAGAATTGGTATTGAGGTCCCGGATCAAGTCCGGGATGACAGCGGGTTATTTATGGGGTGGTGCCGGGTGAGGGGGAGGACCGCTGCGCGGAAGTAAGAATTATGAAGAAATTATGGGGTGGTACCGGGGGTGGGCGGCGTTCCGCCGAATTGAGAATTATGAATTATGAAAGCGGAGGAAGGCATATTTTTACAAAGACGACTGGATCCCTGCCTGCGCAGGGACAGGCGGGGATGTGGAATTAGGGTGCGGTACCAGGGGTAGGTGTGTTGGCGTCCCAGTTGGCGGGGTCGTTGCCGTAGAGGTCGGGGTCGATGCGGGTCAGTGATGAGCCGGCGCCATCCGGATCGGTGGGCCAGGGGGCCTGGTCGTCGTAGTTAACGCGGTCGATACGGATGTACTGCCTTATGCCCTGGTCGGTGTCGCCGGGCATTGCGAGCTGGAGTCTTTCGCCGCCGTTGGAGAGCTGACCATCGTAGGGGCCGAGGACGCGGACGGGGGCAGAGCCGTAGGCCGCGGTGAATGCGGGCGGGTCCTTTACGACGAGCAGACGGCCGAAAGGCGGTATGTTGGCATCGGCGGGGAAGGTAAAGTCGATGCCATCGGTGAACTTCCAGGGTGCGATTTCTGCGAAGTCGTAGAGGTTGACGAGAGAGCCGGTGATGTTGTAGAGCTCGATGTATTCCTCGTACTGGTTGGCGGAGGGAGGATTATACATTATTTCGTTTATGACGACGGGGCCGACAACGGGGTAGGCGTTGTTGGTATCGGGTGTGGGGACGGTCATTGCGACGAAGTTGTATGTGCCGGTGCTTTTGAGGTGGCGGCCGAAGGTGACGTTGGGGTCGGAGGCGCCGAAGTCTTCGCGTTCGCTGTAGCCGCCGGCGAGTTGGCCGGAGGAGCCGGAGGAGAGATAGACGATTTCGCCGTGCTCGCTTAAGGCGAAGGGGACGAAGCAGCCGGGGTTGCAGGGGTCGTTGAAATCGGTGTCTTCGTAGAAGACGATGTAGTCGTTGGCGTCGATGGTGGTTGAGGGGGCGATTTCGTATTTGGTGAGGTCGTCGTCGTTGTCGCTGAGGAACCAGCCGGATATGTCGATGTTGGCGTCCGTGGTGTTGTGCAGCTCAATCCAGTCGGGGGCGGTGTCCGGGGAGTGGGCGAGCAGCTCGTTGATGACGACAGCGCCGGGATTCTGGACCGGGGGTGCGTCGGCCTGGCCGGGCGAGCCGTGGAGGACCGCGCCGGGCCGCCAGCCGTCTTTGTCGTCCCAGATGTCCAGGTTGGGGTCGTTGGCGTCGATGATGACGAGGGGGAAGCCGGGGCCGTCGGTGATTGGATACCAGCGGTCATTGTATTCGAATTCGAGGATGGTGCTGTTGGTGAAGTCCTCGAGCTTGACGGTTTCGCCGCCGTTGGAGAGCTGGCCATCATAGGGGCCGAGGATATTTACGTCCAGTGGGACAGATGGATAGCGGTCGGCGAAGGCGTTGGGGTCTTTGACGAGCAGGATGTATTCATTGGGGTCCAGGCTTATGCTGGGCGTGGCTATGTTGGCGTCGAGCATGAGGCCGAAGGCGACGTCGCCGCTGTTCTTGCTGGCTTGATGGACCTCGACGGCGAGGACGTTGTCACCGGCGACAAGGCTGCTGGAGGAGATGGTGAAGGGGCCCTCGGTAGCGGCGTCGCCGACGGTCCTATCGGCGAGGGTGGCGTATTCGACTGTTCCGCCGGGCATGCCGAGGCGGTATACCTCGGTGCCGTTGATATAGAAGACGGCACCGTCGTCGAGCAGGGTTGTCATCTGCAAGGTGATGGTGGCAGTGGCAGGGTCGGCGGCGAGGTTGAAATGGGTGCGGAAATAGAAAGTAACCTTGTTGTTTTGAGCGGTGAGGGTGGTATTCTTTACCCAGGGAGCGGGCGGCCAGGAGGGAGCGGTCTCATCATAAAGAATAGCCGCTCCGGCAGGCCAGGAGGTGTCGTTATAATCTGTCGCCCGCCAGGCGGTGCCAAGGTCGGTGAAGGACTCATCGTATTTCCATGTGTCGCCAGAGCCGATTAAACTGACGTTCATAGTCGGCGAGAAATCGTAAATAATGCCATCGGTGAAGCTGACGCCATCGAGGCCGAGGGTGTTGGGGCCGATGTTCTTTAGCTCGATGTATTCGAAGTCTTCATCGTTATAGATACTTGGCTGGTTCGGGTTGGCGGGGTGGTACATCATCTCGGTGACGCGGAGGTATCTCTGCTGGTCGCTCGGATTTGGCGGGTAGGTGTAGGTGTCAACGAGGTTGCTGTCGGTATCGAGGAGGTTAATTGTTTCGCCCCAATTGGAGAGGTGTCCTGCGTAGTTGCCCTGAACGAAGAGGCCTTCGCCGCCGGTGGGGCTGGTTGCGCGTGCTCGGAAGGCGTTGACGTTCGGCGAGACGTAGAGGTCGCCTCCGGCGATTATGACGACGCCGGGCTGGAAGGTGTATTCGACGGCGCCAGTGAACTCGTAACCGGAGATGTCGACGGCATAGGCGTTGGGGTTGAACAGGCGGATGTATTCTTCGTCCTGGTTGGCGGAGGCAGGGTTGTACTCGATGTTGGGGTCGATATCTATTGCGGGGCTGGCCGGCTGCGCATCGGGAATCATGCCGCCGGAACCTACACTATGAGTTACAAAAAGGAAAGTCCGGCTGGGGTCGAGGAAGTCGGTTTTAAGATAGTAGATGGCCTGGGCGAAATTCTGGTCTTCGCCGTAGTCCCAGGGATTGCACCATTCGTTGTAATCGAGGGCGACATCGGGGTCCATCTGCGTGACCATTTCGTCGATGTGCTGCTCATATTTTTTCTGGGCGTAGGGCGTAGAGGGCGACTGTAAAAGCTCGTCCATTACGGTCCTTAGGCGGCGGAGGTACATCTCTTTGGTATCACCAAACTCATTCATGGCGGCGAAGAGGCGATTGTTCGAATAGTCGTAGAGCGGATGTCCGCCTGCCGCGGGCCAAGGGTCGTAATAATATAGGTAATCGTCGAGGCACTTGTCTCCGCTGCTCCAGGTCTTGCCGAAGGTAAGGTCCTTGTCCCATGGCAGGAAGAGCCATTCGCCGGAGCCATTAGTGTCACGGTAGGCGTAATAATTCTTCTTACCCTGGTCGGCATCGTTTGCAAGGACCGCGGCAGCCATAAAGCTCAGGAACGACGGGATATCGATATTGTCATAGAGAAAGCGTCTCTTGTCCTCACCGCTAAGGGCAAGGCCGTCGACCAACGCCTGGATATCCGAGTAGTCTCCGTCCAGTCGGGTCTTCTTGACGGTTGTGGTCGGGCTGACACCATCCGTCCGGTTGTACATCTTGTAGAGTGCGCCTTCGGGGTCGAGGCCGCGGCGTTCGAGGAAATCGTCGTCGGGCTGTTCGATAAAGATGGCGACGTTGAAGAAGGCGTCGTTTTGCTGGACGCGCATCGGGAAGGAAATGCTGGAATGCGTTCCGGCGTCGCGGTAGGTCTCGAAAGCGAGGGTCTGACGGACGTAGGCCTTGTCGGTGTATGTGGCGTTCAGGTTGAACTCCTCGACGGTGTCCTGGTAGGGCGAAAAATAGAAATGGAATCCTCTGTTGAAATCGAACTTGTAGCTTTTCTTCGGGTAGCCTGCAATTGACCTGCCGCGGGTACGGCAGAACAGGTTGTCGTAGAAGTTGCCATTAAAAAAGAGGGAGCCTCGTGTTCCCGTATCGGTATCGGCCGCGGCGGTGTTCTGAACGAACCAGTGGAGGATTGGCAGGTCGCTGGTCAGCGAGGGGTCGTCTATGATGGTACCGAGGTATTCAGGTGAATTGTCGGGGTAGGGGAACAACGGCCAGCGGGAAGAGACATTATTGGTGTCGTCGGCGGTGATGTACCATCGAACCATCTGGCCGGGGGCTGACGCGGTATTAGGGATTAGTGCGGTGTAGATGCCGTCGCCGGAATTGGCGTCGGCGCCTGTGCCGTCGTCGACCATAGAGACGTTGGGTTCTGCGCCGAACATGACGCGGTAATGGAGCTTGACAGATGAAGTATTAACGGGGAAGAAGGCATCGGTGATTTTAGCGGTAACTGTTATGTCGTCGGCGTCCTGGGGAAGGGCGGGGTCGTGGTGGGTGTCGGTGATGATTGGGCCGAGCTGTTCTGCGCCGAGGTCGTTTTCGGCTCCGGGGGTGGGATTGATGAAGAAGACGGCGATGTCGAGCTCGACGTCGAGGCCGTAGGAGATGTCGGTCAACTGCTGGGGAAACTTCGGGGTGTACTCGTGGGCAATGGTGCCGTTGGGTTCAACCAGCGCGAGATATTCACCGCCGGCGCTTAGCTTGAAGTTGGTATGCAAAGGGGCACAGGGGTCTCGGAGGTCGTCGTTCGTGGCGAAGACGAGGAGGTACTGGCCAGAGTTGAGATTCATGGCGGGAAACTCCCATTTGTTGAGGTCGTTGCCGTCGTCGGTGAGGTGCCAGTCCTTGAGGTAGATTTGTTTTGAACTGACGTTGTAAATCTCAATCCAATCGGGGAAGTCGCCGTTAGGGTCAGCGGGCGTGCTGGTGTTGGAGGCCATGAACTCGTTGATGACGAGGGGGCTTGCCTTATCTCCGAAATTGTCGGCCCAGATGGCGTAGTCATCCATATCGACGTTGTTGTCGTTATTGAGGTCGGCGCAGCCGAGGCCCGAGCAGCCGGAATTATCGAGCCACTGATAGGTGAAAAGCAACAGGTCCTCCAGGCCGACGGAACAGTTGCCATCGAGGTCGCCCGGGAGGCAGGCGTGGAGGTCGTGCGGGCCGGCGAGAAACGCGGCCAATACGACGAGCAATAATAAGATTTTTACGGAGCCGGGCAAGTTGCCGATACCTTCCTCACCGATGTTATAGACCACGATTGCGGTTGGGTGCCCACGGGTGCGGTCTAAAGGGACAAAAATCGCGTTACTGAATCTTACTCATTTTAACATAAGGGGACGGGTATGTCAAGGGTCTTTGGCCGTTAGGTGGGGTTGGAGAGGCGCAAAAACCACGAAATACAAAGGGCCGCACAGGAAAATGTCAGGGTTTGCGCCTCAATATCGCGGGGCGGGGTAGGTTTTTCCGGCGGGGAACTCTGTTTATTATTCTGATTGTATCTGTGCCCTCGAATATTGTGCCGTCGATAAGTTGGCCGGAGATGAGCAGTTCGACGGTGGCTGGCGTTTCTAAATCAGCAAGGAGCTCCTGAAGGGCTTGACGGCTGAACTTTGCGACTGCAAATTCGGCTGCCAACCATACGCGGTCTGCTTCAATCTCATCTTCAAGGAAAATGCTGTTGGGGTCAATATCGGCGACGTTGTAATCTTCAGGCAGGGAGATACGGCAGGTAATCCATTTGCCCTTGCTTCGCAGATTAAGGGTCTTAGGGCGAATCTTAACTACGGCTTCGACGGCGGGCAAAAATTCATATTCATAAGCACCCATATCGACTACGGCCGTGCCGTCTTCATTGCCGTCGAGGACACGGGGGTTGCCGTCCAGGTCTGTTTCGTTTGGCTCTGGGCTGTAGTTGGGGTCACCGGTGTCGATGCAGGGCGAACCTGCCAACAAATGATAATCACCCTCAAACCACACCCCGTTCGAATCCCAATACCCCGGCTCAACAAAACATGGGTCCGCATCAATATTACGCTCACCTTCCCAACCACCCTGAACATCGCTATATATAACCGTGGGCGTATAACCACGGTAGTAGATTTGTTCGGGGGAATTGGCCCAGAGGATAGAGTTGGTAATCTCGAATGCGGCATAATCAACGGCATAGATTGCTCCACCGGGGCCGTTAGCGGTGTTGTTTGCGATGGTGGTGTTGGTGATTGCAACGCGGCCGCGTAGGGATAAGATTCCTCCGCCTTCGAGTCCCGCGGAGTTTCCGGTAATTATGGAGTTCGTGATTGTTAGGCTGACTTCGTCGTGCCTTGCAAAATAGTGGATTCCACCGCCTTCGTAGTTAACAGAATTATTTAGTATGGCGCAGTTGGTAATTTCAACGGTGCTTTCGACGGCGAATATTCCGCCGCCACCGCCGCCGTGTGAATCCGGAGGCGTGTTTTCTGTGATAGTGGAGTTGGTAATGGTGAGGTTGGAGCGGGAGCAGAATACTCCGCCACCGCCGACTCTAAAGGAATTTTCAGTGATGACGCAGTTGTCAATTACAGCGCTACCACGCTCACATTCGATTCCGGCACCATAAGGAGCGTAGTTACCGGTGATTGTACAGTTGGTAATCGTGAGATTGCTTTCGTCGCAAAAGATGCCGCCGCCGTAGCCATCAGCCCTGTTATCGGTGATGGTGCAGTTAGTGATAGTGGGGCTGCTTGCATTGCAAAAGATAGCGCCACCACAAAATTCTTCTGGCCAAGAGCCTAACACATAACCATTGTTAATAGTAAAACCATCTAAAATTGAATTCGCATCTTCGTTGTTGTGGAAATTGAACCCTCGGTGGGGCTCCGATTCTGTCGCGTTGCAGTCAATGATACAGTTCTCGGGGCCGTTTTCAGATTTGACAGTGATGGCCTTACCGAGGAAGTCGATGTCGCGGTTTCCGTCGCCGGTGTAGGTTCCGTCGGCGACGATTATTTCGTCGCCATCATTGGCATCGTCGATTGCTGCCTGGATGTTGTTGAAATCGGCCGGGCCATCATCGTCGACAGTGATTGTTCTTGCCTGAGATGGAATAACTAAGGTCAAAACGATACAGATGAAGATTAAATTCCTCATTTTTTGGGCCCTTTTGTAAGTGGTTGGGGTTTTCTTTTCAACGTCGCGGGGCGGGGTAGGTTTTTCCGGCGGGGAGCTCTGTTTATTATTCTGATTGTATCTGTGCCTTCGAAGAGGGTACCGTCTGTTAGTTGGCCGGAGACGAGAAGCTCGACGGTGGTTGGTGTTTGCAGGCCAGCGAGGAGCTCCTGAAGGGCCGGGCGGCTGAATTTTGCGACTGCAAATTCATCCTGCAACCAGACGCGGTCTGCAGGGATTTCATCTTCAAGCAAGATGCTGTTGGGGTCAATGTCGGCGACGCTACAATCTTCGGGCAGGGAGATACGGCACATAATCCATTTACCTTTGCTGCGCATATTAAGTGTCTTAGGGCGAATCTTAACTACGGCTTCGATTAGCAGCGGAGCGACTTCCTCTATGGCAAGACCTCGATACCCACCTGCGGCGATAAACACAAAGTCATTCCCTTCAGGTGGAGCTGCCTGACCATAGCGATTATCCCCCCATCCTACGATGCTGCCGTCGGCCTTGAGGGCAAGACTGTGGGAGTCGCCTGCCACAACCTCCACAAAGTCATTTCCCGAAGGTGGCGCTGACTGACCATAATTATTACGCCCCCATCCGGCGATGCTACCATCGGCCTTCAGGCCAAGACTGTGATACCGCCCACCGGCGATAGCCACAAAGTCATATCCAGAAGGCGACGCTGCCTGACCGGAACCATTATCCCCCCATCCTACAATGCTGCCGTCGGCCCTCAGGGCAAGACTGTGATACCCCCCTGCGGAGATAGCTACAAAGTCATTTCCCTCTGGTGGCGACGCCTGACCATAATTGTTATGCCCCCATCCTACGATGCTGCCGTCGGCCTTCAGGGCAAGACTGTGGGAGTCGCCTGCCGCAACTTCCACAAAGTCATTTCCAGAAGGTGGTGTTGCCTGACCATAATCATTATCCCCCCATCCTACGATGCTGCCGTCGGCCTTCAAAGCAAGACTATGATAGAACCCTCCGGCGATAGCCAGTAAGTCATTTCCCGAAGGTGGTGTTGCCTGACCATAATAGTTATCCCCCCATCCCACGATGCTGCCGTTGGCCTTCAGGCCGAAATTGTGCCGCCACCCTGCGTAGATAGCCACAAAGTCATCTCCCGAAGGTGGAACTGGCGTTGCCTGACCCCATCCATTATTCCCCCATCCCATAATGCTACCGTCGGCCTTCAGGGCAAGACTGTGCGCATACCCTGTGGAGATGGCCACAAAGTCATTCCCTTCAGGCGGCGCTGCCTGACCAGAACCATTATCCCCCCATCCCACGATGCTGCCGTCGGCCTTCAGTGCAAGATTGTGACCATAGCCTGCGGAGATAGCCACAAAGTCATTTCCCGAAGGTGGTGTTGCCAGACCATACTTGTTCCACCCCCATCCTACTATGCTGCCGTCCGCCTTCAGGGCAAGACTGTGGAACGCCCCCGTGGAGACAGCCACAAAGTCATTTCCCGAAGGTGGCGTCGCTTGACCAGAATTATCAGATCCCCATCCCACGATGCTGCCGTCGGCCTTCAGGGCAAGGCTGTGCCCGAACCCTGCGTCGATAGCCGCAAAGTCATTTCCCGAAGGTGGCGTCGCCTGACCATTATTATTATACCCCCATCCTATGATGCTGCCGTCGGCCTTCAGGGCAAGACTGTGAAACATCCCTGCGGAGACAGCCACAAAGTCATTTCCCGAAGGCGGTGTCGCCTGACCATAATAGTTATCCCCCCATCCCACGATGCTACCGTCGGCCTTCAAGGCAAGACTGTGAGTCCCCCCTGCGGAGATAGCCACAAAGTCATTCCCTTCAGGTGGCGTCGCCTGACCTTTATGATTCCACGCCCATCCTACGATGCTGCCGTCGGCCTTTATGGCAAGATTGTGATGCCGCCCTGTGGAGATAGCGGAAATGCAGGTTAGTTCTGAGTTCGGTGCAACTTGCTCACCCCAGCTGACAATCGAACCGGCGCGGGCCTGTGGTATTACATGTACTGCCAGAAGAAATGCTATTATTACCAGCCAGTTCTTAAGATTTGTTCTCCTGAACATTTGACGACCTCCTACTTTTACACCTGAAGTGCTGATTTTGGCTCCTTTCGTAAGTTTCGCTCCTTGACCGCTTATAAGATGCGCAAAGGCGGTTTGGTGTTCGGTTTTATTTACGGTTTTTTTTCAGCCGCCAAAGCGGATGCGATTATACACGATTTTTGCGGGGATTGCAAGGGTTTTTGTCCAAAATGGTGGGAGGCGGAGGTTTCGGTCAATGGTTTGGGCGTGGGAAAGGGGCTTTTGGGGGTGAAAGGGATAAAATACTTGCGAGAACGGGGGTCCGGGGTTATTGTATCGGTTTTGTTTTCGTATGAAAAAAGCAATATAAACGATTATTTAGGAAGGCAGCGATGGAAGGAACAGTGAAGAATCCGGGTTTATCAGAGCTCGATGAGCTGTGTGTTCAGACGATTCGGTTTTTGTCGGTGGATGCGGTGCAGAAGGCGAATTCGGGTCATCCGGGTATGCCGATGGGGATGGCGCCGGCGGCGTACGTTCTGTGGACGAGGCACCTTAAGTATAATCCGGCGAATCCGCGGTGGGCCAACAGGGACAGATTTATACTGTCGGCGGGGCACGGCAGTATGCTGCTGTATTCGCTTTTGCATTTGACGGGCTATGATTTGAGCCTGGAGGAATTGAAGAATTTCCGGCAGTGGGGGAGCAAGACGCCGGGGCATCCGGAACGCGAGCCGGACATTGGGATTGAGGTTACGACGGGGCCGTTAGGGCAGGGGATTTCCAACGCGGCCGGGATGGCGATTGCGCAGAAACACTTAGCAAGCCATTTCAATCGGGACGGTTTTCCGATTATGGATTATTCGATTTACGTGATTGCGGGGGACGGTGATTTGGAGGAGGGGGTATCGGCGGAGGCGAGCTCATTGGCGGGGCACTTAGGGTTAGATAATCTGATTGTGATTTACGATGACAATCATATTACGATTGACGGTGAAACAAGTCTATCGTTTACGGAAGATACGGGCAAGCGCTATAAGGCATACGGGTGGAACGTGATAGAGGTCGCGGGGGACGGTAATGATATGGAGGCGTTCGAGAAGGCGCTGAAGCGGGCGAAGCGAGAGAAGAACCGGCCGAGCTTTATAAAGCTTCGGACGCATATTGCATACGGCAGTCCGAACAAGCAGGACACGGCCGGGGCGCACGGCTCACCTTTGGGCGACGATGAAATCAAATTAGTCAAGGAGAGATTCGGTTGGAACGGCGAGAAGACGTTCGTTGTGCCGGAGGAGGTGTCGGCGCATATGGGTAAGGCGGTGGACAGGGGGAAAAGGGCGGAGAGGAAATGGGGGAAGATGTTGAAGAAGTATGGGCAGGAATATCCGGAGCTTGCGGAGCAGTTTCATAACGCTGCTGAGGGGAAGTTAGGCGTAAATATCGATGAATTGCTGCCGGCGTTCGAGGCAGGCGACTCGATGGCGACGAGGAAGGCGTCAGGGAAGGTGTTGGATGCATTGATGCCGAAGCTGCCGATGTTTTTAGGCGGGTCGGCGGATTTGACGCCGTCGAACCTGACGAAGTTTGAGGGGGCGAAGGACTTTCAGAAGGACGCGCGGGACGGGAGGTACATACGGTTCGGGGTGCGGGAGCACGCGATGGGGGCGATAATGAACGGGATATCGGTAGGCGGGCTGACGCGGGCGTACGGCGGGACGTTTCTGGTTTTCAGTGATTATATGCGGCCGGCGATTCGGTTGGCGGCGCTATCGGGTTATCCGACGATATTTGTGTTTACGCATGACAGTATTGGAGTCGGCGAGGACGGGCCGACACATCAGCCGGTTGAGCAGATTGCGGCTTTGCGGGCGATACCAGAACTGTTGGTGATGCGGCCGGCTGACGCGAATGAGACGGCGCAGGCGTGGAAGTTTGCGCTTGAGCAGCGGGAGGCGCCGGTGGCGATGTGTCTTACGCGGCAGGGGTTAGCGAATTTGGACCAGAACAAATACGGTTCGGCGACGAACCTGAGCAAGGGAGCGTACGTTCTTGTCGGGGCGGAGAAGCCGGATGTGCTGCTATTAGCGACGGGGTCGGAGGTTGGCGTGGCATTGTGTGCGGCAGAAGGATTAGAGGCGCTACAGATTAGCGCACGGGTAGTTAGTATGCCGTGCTGGGAGCTGTTTGAGAAGCAGGGCCAGGAATATAAGGACTCGGTCCTGCCGCCGAGCGTCAAGGCGAGAATCGGCATCGAGGCCGGTGTGGAGGAAGGGTGGCGGAAATACTTAGGGCATGAAGGAGTCTTTGTCGGGATGTCATCGTTTGGGGCATCGGCACCGGCGAAGGTATGCTTCGAGAAGTTCGGAATCACCGCGGAGAGGGTTATAGAAGAGGCCAAGAAATCTATGGGAATTTGATGGCCCATTTTTATGGAGCTTGGCCGGGATAAAACGGTTGCGGAGGTGGTCACTCGGCTCGGGGCCGGACGTAAAGGGGGGGTGGTCAGGGTCGAGGGGACGTGGGGGTCGTTTGCGCATTTATTGGCGGCGTACATATCCGAACAAACAGGTCGGCCGGTACTGTATGTATGTCCACATATTGACGATGCGGACAAGGCGGTTGACGATTTGCAGACGTTCGGGGCGGAAAGGGTCGAGGCGCTGGCGGCGTGGGAGGGGGCGGAGGACATAGCAGACGCGACCGATGAGATACGAGGGGAGAGGCTAAAAATCGTATCTCGTATATCGGAACGCGCAGCTCGGTCAGAAGAAAACAAGGTTGTTATGCCGACGTCGGTGCAGGCGCTGTGCCAGCCGATACCGAAGCCGGAGGCGCTGGAGGGAAGCTGTCTTGGATTGGAGAGCGAGAAGGCGGTCTCACCGGAGGAGGTGGTGAGCTGGCTGGTTGATAACGGGTTCGAGCGTGTTGACAGGGTTGATTTGCCGGGGCAGTTTGCGCGGCGAGGCGGGATTGTTGATATATATGCGCCTTTGAGTACGGGTAAGGTTTTGTTGGGTAAAGATGCGGAGAGTCTGTCGGCGAAGGACGGTGAGGCGTTCAGGTTGGAATTTTTCGGTGATACTATAGAGAGCATTCGTGAGATAGACTTAGATACGCAGCGGTCGAGCGGGCAATTGAAAGGCGTTAACATTATTTCGGTGGTGTGCGGGGGAGCGGAAGAGGAGCGGGAACTATTCGTAAATATCCTGCCGGAAGATACAATAGTGGTTCTTGATGAGCCGACGGATATTGAGGAAGTGGCGAAGGTTTTCTTAGAGCGGGTGGAAGATGGCAGGCGGCTTTACAAGTGGGGTGATGTTTATGAGGCGATTGGCAGATTTACGCAGCTGCACGTGTGCAGGTTCGCGACTTCAGCAGAGGGAGACTGGCTGAAGGTGGATGTAAAGAGCGTGCAGCAGTATCAGCACAAGGCGACTTCGTTATGGACGGGGCACAAGGAGGCCTTGGAGGAATTAGTCAAGGAGGCGAAGCAAGGAAAGAAGGTTTTGCTTTACTGTGAAGCCTTAGCTGAAATCAAGCGGGTAACGGAGATTATAGAGCAAAGCAGTAAAAAGGTGCCGGGGAATTTTAAGCTGCTGCAAGGGTTTATCCATCAGGGGTTTGTGATAGATTCGCTGGATACGATAGTGATGAGTCATCACGAACTGTTCGGGCAGTATGCGCTTAGGCGGCGGCCCCGTGCGGTGCGGGCGAGTGTGGCCGTGGACACGCTGAGCGATTTGCAGGCAGGTGATTATGTGGTACATGTCTCGCACGGCATCGGGAAATTCTTAGGGATAAAGACGATAGAGGAGAAGGGCGGCAAGAGCGAGTATCTTACGATTGAATACGCGAGCGGCGCGAAGGTTCAGGTTTCGGTCCGGAATATTGCGCTGGTTCAGAAGTATATCGGGACGAGTCCGAAGCGGCCGAAACTGAGCAAGGTGGGTTCGAAGAGGTGGCAGAGGCAGAAGGAGAAGGTCGCCAAGTCGGTGGAGAGTCTTGCGAGCGAGCTATTGGGGGTGCAGGCGAGCCGGCAGGCGCTGGGGGGGATTTCGTTCGGGGCCGATTCGAACTGGCAGATGGAGTTTGAAGAGTCCTTTGCATATCAGGAGACACCGGACCAGACGACGGCGGTGGGGCAAATCAAGGGCGACATGAAAGAGGCGGCGGCGATGGACAGGCTGCTGTGCGGGGACGTCGGTTACGGCAAGACGGAGCTTGCGATGCGGGCGGCCTTTAAGGCGGTTGAGGGCGGCAAGCAGGTGGCGATGCTGGTGCCGACGACGGTATTGTGCGTGCAGCACGGCAGGACGTTCACGGAGCGGTTTGCAGATTTTCCGATTTCGATAGAGGTGCTTAATCGGTTCAGGACAACTAAGCAGGCGAGGGACATTATCGCACGAACAAAGAAGGGCAGGGTGGATATTCTGATAGGGACACATCGGCTCTTGAGCGGGGACGTGGGATTTAAGGACTTAGGGCTATTGATAATCGACGAGGAGCAGCGGTTCGGGGTCGAGCACAAAGAGAAGCTGAAAAAGATGAGGGTGAACGTTGATGTTCTTACGATGACGGCGACGCCGATTCCGCGGACGCTGCACATGTCGCTGTTGGGGCTGCGCGATATAAGCTCGTTAGGGACGCCGCCCCTGGACAGACGAAGTATAGTGACGGCGGTGGCCGGGTATAATGATGAGCTTATAAGGAAGGCGATTGTCAGGGAGCGGAATCGTCAGGGGCAGGTGTTTTTTGTACACAACAGGGTTCGGACGATTGAGAAGAAGGCGTGGGAGATTCAAAAATTAGCCGGTGACGCAAGGGTCACGGTCGCGCACGGGCAGATGGCGAAGTGCGAGCTTGAGAAGGCGATGATAGATTTTGTGACGGGTAAAATCGACGTGCTTGTGTGCACGACGATAATCGAATCGGGATTGGATATACCGAACGCAAACACGATATTTATAAATGACGCGGACCGGTTCGGGTTAGCCGAGCTGCACCAACTTCGCGGCAGGGTGGGCAGGTATAAGCACCGGGCGTATGCGTATATGCTGCTTCCGAAGACGCGGTCGATAACGCCGGTGGCGGCGAGGCGGCTGAAGGCGATTGAAGAGTACTCGCACTTGGGGGCGGGCTTCAGGATTGCGCTTCGGGATTTGGAGATTCGGGGGGCGGGGAACATATTGGGGCCGGAGCAGTCGGGGCATATTCAGTTAGTCGGGTATCAGATGTACTGCGAGCTGGTGGCTGATGCAGTGAAGAGAATGAAGAACGAGCCGGTGGAGGCGATAGCAACGGCGACGATTGATTTGGGATTTACGACGTATATACCGAGGAATTACATACCTACGGACAGGCACCGGATGGACGCGTATCGAAAGATTGCGGTGGCGAAAAACAAGGAGGACCTGGAACAGACAAAGGGTGAACTGGCGGACGTGTATGGGCCTGTGCCGGAGGAGGTCAAGCTGCTGTTGGAGTTAGCAGAGCTTAGAATCGCGGCGAGCAGGTGGGGGATAAGGAGTATTGTAACGAGCGGGCGGGATCTGGTGTTTTCATTCAGCGAAGAGCAAGGTACGAAAGCTGACAAGCTGTTCGCGAAAACGGTGGGGAAGGTGCGGGTCGGCGGTCCCAAGACGGTGTATCTGCGTTTAGGGAAGAGTTATTTTGAAGCGAAGACGCTGATAAGCGTGTTGCGAAAGATTCTTAACCGTTGAGATAAGCAAAAATACGAAGTTCGAAAACAGAGTGATTTTGCACAAAGGGATGAAATATGAATAGTGCAGGCAAAAATACAACTGAAAGCCAAACAAAAGTCAATTTGCGAAGACAAAAGCCAAAAATATCAAAATTAGCAATGTGTTCTATCGGACTCGTCCTGATAAGTTTTCTACCAATTATTACCTTTGACCATATATTTGTCAAAGCCGTACCTATCACTGTACCGCTCGCGATCATTCTTGGCATCATTAGCATATTTAAAATCAAGGGAAACAAGGAGCAACTAAAAGGCATAAGCCTTTCAATCGCAGGAATAGTTATCGCAGTAGCAGTGGCGGTTGTCTTGGGTTTGGGAGTACTATACAGAATGAGAAGTAATGCCCACAGCGTGGCGTGTATAGCAAATATATCAGGTCTCAGAAAGGCAATCTTGCTTTACGCTGGTGATAATGATGGCCAGTATCCAACGGCCCATAGATGGTGCGATTTACTTGTGAAACACGTTGACGTGCATGGTGAACGCTTCAGGTGCCCAGGAAATAGGAAGGAGCGATGCAGTTATGCCATTAATCCGAACGCTGAGCCGAACTCACAGAATGATATAGTGCTGCTTTTTGAGACTAAGGGGGGCTGGAATCAATTTGGTGGGGCTGAGATACTAACTTTTGAAAATCACGAAGGAAAAGGTTGCAATGTATTGTATAATGGTGGAGATGTAGAATTTGTTAAGCCGGAAGAGGTAGGGAGATTGAAATGGAAGCCAGATAAAAACAAAAGCGAGAGTACTGAATAAGTTAGAAGGAGGTTTTAAGAATGGGTAGATTTGGTAAATGTGTCGTGGCGGCCGTGGTGATGGTTTTGATGGTGAGTGTTTGTTCGGCGGGTTATGAGCCCAAGACTTTGGAGATAGGGGCAACGGCGCCGTTTTTTTATCTGGCGGGTGTCGACGGAAAGAAACACAGCCTGGCGGACTTTGCAGGCGCAAAGGTACTTGTCGTGATATTTACCAGTAATCACTGTCCGACTGCGCAGGCGTACGAGGAGCGGATGAAGAAGCTTGCCGCCGATTACAAGGGCAAGGGTGTTGCGGTCGTTGCAATATCGTCGAACGACCCGTGCGCGCTGCGGTTAGACGAGTTAGCGTGGACGGACGTGGGCGATACTCTGGAGGATATGAAGGTACGGGCGAAGGACAAAGGGTTTAACTTTCCATATCTTTATGACGGTGATACGCAGGAGCTGGCGAAGGCATACGGGCCGGTAACGACGCCGCATACATTTATATTCGATGAATACCGGACTCTACAGTACGTCGGGAGAATCGACAGCTCGGAGTGGATGGAGAAGCCGGAAGCGGCGCAGGATGCCCGCAACGCGATTGATGCGCTGTTAACGGATAAAGAAGTGCCGGTTGCAAAGACGAAGACGTTCGGGTGTTCGATTAAGTGGTCGGACAAGCGCGCACTGGTGGAGAAAGAGCGCGAGAAGCTGGCGAAGGAGAAGGTGAAGGTCGAGATGATAGATGTAGACGGCATAAAAAAGCTCGTCAAGAACAACACAAAGAAGCTGCGCTTGATAAACGTGTGGGCGACGTGGTGCGGGCCGTGCAAGATAGAATTTCCAGAGCTTGTCAAGATTTACCAGATATACCGCAACAGAAGAACGACGGAGTTCGAGCTGGTTACAATCAGCGCCGACCGGTTGGGTAACAAGGAGGGGGTGCTTGCGTTTCTGAAGGAGCATCATGCATCGGGTAAAAACTATCTGTCTGATTCGGGCAACGTGTACAACCTGATTGAAGCTGTGGATAAGAAATGGCCGGGTGGTATTCCGTACACGATGTTGGTGGAGCCAGGCGGCAAGGTTATTTATCGCCAGATGGGAATGATAAACCCGTTAAAAGTGAGAAAGGCGATTGTGGGGTATTATTCGGATAGTCTGCCGTGGTGGGTGAGTGAATAGCGGCAGTGAGCCTTAAGAGAAGGGAGCGTTATATGCGACAGAAGAGAAGTACGCTTTTGGTTTTGATTTTGGGTGGGATGTTGTCGGCGGTCTGTTTCGGAGGAAGTGAGCGCAAGAAGAACAAGTCACCGGTGGATGAGCTGCCGGCGTATATAAGGCAGGTGACACACTTCGGTCAGCGGGCGGACTTCTCGCACGATGGCAAAAGGATACTATTTATTGAAAAGACGTTCGGCGACGTGTATGAAGTGGACTTAGAGACAAATGTCATCCGGCCGGTGACGCATCACTACTATCATGAGGGATACGTCAGGGCGTTGTATCTTGTTAATGGTGATCTTTTGCTCTCAGGGGCACGGAAATTCGATGCGGAGGACCCGGTGCCCAGCCGGAAGAAATATGCGGAGCTGTGGGTGCTGAAGAAGGACTTGTCGGAGTCGCCGGTGGCGCTGGGCGAGTACTGCTACGAAGGCCCGGCGGTGTCGCGTAAGAAGATGCGGATTGCGTGGACGGTGGGCGGGACGACACCGGACGCAACGTTCTATATGGGTGATATTGTTTATAAAAAGGGCAAACCAAAACTGGTGAACAAGAAGACGATTGTGGCCAAGCCGGATTTGGACATCATGAAGTACGACATTGAGACGCAGAACCTTCGCCCGCCGGACGAGAAGGAAATAATCTTCAGCGCATACGGCGATGAGTACAAGGCGTGCGAGGTTGCGGGAGTTGAGATAGAAACAGGGAAAGTGGTTAACTACTCGAAGGCACCGGCGCGGTATGATGAGCCGGAGGGGATTTTCCCGGACGGCAAATATACGCTGGTCGAGTGTGACAAGCACAATTTGAAAGGTACAAGTAATATCGATATCTACAAGCTGGCGCTGGACGGGTCGGGGGAGACGGAGAGGCTGACATTTTTTGCTGACTATCCCGGTTATAAGAGCTCCAACCCGGTGGTGAGCGACGACGGGCGATATATGGCGTTTCAATTTGCGAAGAAGGGCGATAAGGCGGGCGTGGGAAGGGGGATTCTGATATTCGACTTGGCGATGTATGAACGGACAAAAAAATCGCAGACCAAATAAACGCAAAAGCCAAAACGATATCGCTCTTAGTTGTCAGCCTACCTAAGCTTGCCGGCCAGTGCCGAGCCAAACTCCTTTGCAAGCCTACTGGCGGAATAGCGCTCCTGATTATCATAGGACGCCGAGACTAAAACCTGTCCGGTGCTGTCCTTGGCCACCAGAGAGAGGCTTTCAATAGCCTGACTGGAGGTGCTTGAGCCACCAAGAAAGTTCTTGTCTGACGTGGACCTCACGGTCAGAAAAGTCGCTCCGCTGACGAAAATCGTGGCGTTATTAGGGTCACATACCTGGACATTTCGTCTTATGAGCTCCTTTTCCAGCACGTCTCTGAGGACTTCTCCTATTTGGGGATTTTCGCTTTTGAGCGGTTCGATATAGACACATTTGTAATCGAGCATTGCCAGGCGGTCCGTGCAGACGATGTCGGAATTGCAGCCGAGGAGTACGCCTACCAACGGCAACGCAACAAACCACCATAATTTACTCATTTTTTTGTCCTCCCAAACTATTTGAGCTGTAATGGTATTATTCGACATATTCGGCCTGCTGCTGAAAACGTTTTTGTGGATTATATGAGAATTTTGGGGTAGAATTTTATTCTCAGCCGGGTGATGGCTTTAATTAGAAGCAGTCAAGCTCGCAAAGGAAGAGTAAGCTATGCGTAAAGGTGTGTTTTTATTAGTTTTAGGAGCTTTGCTGGTCGATGGGTGCGGCGGCGGTTCCTCAGGCAAGTTTACGGAAGAAGAGCTTGCAGGGATGCCATTTGCGCAAAGAGAGGGCCTGCCGGAGCCTTCAGGCGGATTTGTTTTGGCGGTGGGGGGCGAGACCATAACCGCTGAAAAGATAATAACTGAGCGATTATTAGAGTATTTCGGACCAATTGCCCAACTAAGCAGCCTTGAGCAATTCAAAGAGCAAGCAAGGCCCACTCTTGAGGAGATTATAGTAGCTAAAGTATCGGATATACTACTGCATCAAAAGGCGAAGCGACAGGCGGGAGACAACATTGATGAACGCCTGGAAAAGATAGTGGACAGGGAAGTAAAGAAGTTTGTGGCCAGCTTCGATTACGATTATGCAAAGGCCGAGGAGGCTCTGGAAGAAAAGGGTATGGACTGGAAAAGCTTTAGGGAATATCAAAGGAAGCTGATTCTCAGTCAATCTTATATAGCGTCGCAACTACCGGAGCAGACGGCCCTAACCTATAGCGAGCTGGTGGAAAGCTACAACGAGATGAAAGAGAAAGTATTCCTCAGGCCAGCAGAGATAACGTTTCGGCTGATTGATATCGAAGTCTCGAAGGTGGAATTAAATGACCCGAACAAGAGCCGCCGTGAGCAAGCAAAAGAACTGGCCGATGAGCTAGCCAGACAAATAGAGGAGGGGCAGGACTTTGGTGAATTGGCAAGAAAGTACTCGCACGGCTACAGGGCCTCTTTCGGCGGTTTGTGGAAGCCGGTACAGCCGGAGTCATTGGCTGAGCCTTATGATGTTCTTTCGAGAGAAGCTGAACGAATGGAGCCGGGCGAGGTTGGCGGACCGATTGAGACCGGCGAGCACATTTTCGTAATGAGGCTGGAGGAGAAAAGGGCGAAAAGTTTCGAGCCTCTCGAAGTGGTACAAAAAGAGGTGGAGGCCGCAATACACCTGGAGCGCCGAAGGACAGCTCTTGAGGAGCTTAACAAAAAACTTGTGCTGCAGGCGATAATCGGCGACCGAGAGAGGTTTATAGATTTCTGTATTGAAGAGATGTATCGAATGAGCAACCGGTAGAGGCGGTTGGCCAAAACCGGGGGTTCAAGACTTATCAGGATTGATAGATGGAAATTGTGGCACATGGCATAGACCTTGTGGATTTTCCCCGAATAGAGGAGATGATACAACGACACGGGGAGCGTTTTTTAGGCAGGGTTTTTACCTCATCCGAGCGGGCCTATGCCGACGCCAACAAGAACGGGGCAGAGAAGTTAGCGGGTCGTTTTGCGGCGAAGGAAGCCATCCTGAAGCTGATGGGGACAGGCTGGCGAGGTAAGATCGCCTGGACAGACATTGAGATAGTGAACAACGCGGCCGGTCAGCCGGAGGTTACTCTCTGCGGCGAGGTTGAGAGAATCGCGGGCAAACTCGGGATTAAACATATAAGCATAAGCATCACACACACGGCGAATTTTGCAATTGCCTCGGCAGTTGCGATGGCACAATCCGATGAAGGCAAATGATTTTGACTGCATTGTAATAGGCGGGGGTCACGCCGGCGTCGAGGCTGCACATGCCGCGGCGAAAATCGGCGCCAAGACCGCTCTTGTCACCATAAGCAAAAACACGATAGCACAAATGAGCTGCAACCCAGCCATAGGCGGACTGGCGAAGGGACAGATTGTGCGGGAGGTCGATGCGCTGGGAGGTCTCATGGGGTTGGCGATAGACGCAACGGGGATACAATTCAGGATTCTGAATCGTTCGAAGGGGCCAGCGGTGCAGTCTCCACGAGCACAGGCGGACAGACACAGATACGCAGACTTTATGCAACAGGCACTCGAGGAAACCGACAATCTGACGATTATCGATGCGATAGCGGTAGAGATAATCACCGAAAAGAACAAGGTGCGCGCGGTTGTGTGCAAGGGCGGGGCAGTGTACAACACTCAGACGGTGGTTGCTACGACGGGGACGTTTCTGGGCGGAAAGTTATATATTGGGAGCGAGTGCTGGGCGGGCGGCAGGATTGATGAGCCACCAAGTGCAGAGCTTTCGGAGAGTTTGAAACGGTTAGGGCTGGAACTTGGGCGGATGGCGACGGATACGACACCAAGACTGGATGCGGCAAAATGTGATTTAGACAAATTGCAGATACAGGCGGGTGATGAGCGGCCGGTGCCGTTTTCATTTATGACCGAAAGGATGGACCGGCCACAGGTGCCATGCTGGATTACGTATACCGACGAGAAGATACACAAGCTGCTCCGTGACAATCTCCACCGCGCGCCGCTCTCCTCGGGTCAGATAAAGGCACGGGACCCGCGTTATTGTCCGAGCATTGAAAGTAAGGTTGTCAGGTTTGCGGACAAGAAGCAGCATCGGATTTTTTTGGAGCCGGAAGAAGAGGATATAAAAACGATTTACTGCAACGGTATCTTCACTTCGATGCCGAAGGATGTGCAGGAGCAAATGCTGAAGCTGCTACCGGGGACGGAGAACGCTCGCATTGTTCGTTATGCGTATGCCGTCGAATATGACTACTGTCCCGCGGTTCAGCTAAAGAGCAACCTTGAGACCAAGAATACATCGGGGCTGTTTTTAGCGGGGCAGATTAACGGAACCAGCGGTTGTGAAGAAGCAGGGGGGCAGGGTATTATAGCCGGCATAAACGCTGCGAGGAAATTACAAGGCGCTGAGCCGGTCGTTCTCGGCAGAGACGAAGCGTATATCGGGGTACTGATAGATGACCTGTTGACTAAAGAGATTAACGAACCCTACAGGATGTTCACTTCGCGAGCGGAGTATCGCCTTTCGCTGCGGGCGGATAACGCAGATAGAAGGCTGACGCAAATCGGCAAATCGGTCGGGCTTGTTAACAAGAAACGATGGGAGAAATACCAAAGCAAGCTAGAAAAGATTGATAAACTCAAGGCCTACTTAGAGAATACGCGTTCGAATGGTTTGAGCTTGTGGGAGCAACTGCGCCAACCAAACAATATGGTTGCGGAGCAGTTGGTTAAGAGCACCGTTAAAGAACAGCTATTCGGCGCTAATGACAACGACGAGGCGCCGGAGGCGGTAATAATTGATGCAAAGTACGAAGGTTATTTAGCGAAGCAGGAGCGACTGGTGGCGGGTCTGCAGGCGCTTGAGAAGAAAAAGATACCGACGGACTTGGATTACGAAAAGATTACACATCTTCGGACAGAGGCAAAGGAGAAATTATCAGCTTTCAGGCCGGGTACTGTCGGTCAGGCAGGCCGAATCGGCGGTGTCACGCCCGCCGATATCACTGTAATTCAAATCCACCTGAGGAAACACCATTAATAGTATTCCACTTTGCCAGCCGTTTTGAAGGCGACGAAGAGGATCCGGGACCGGTGAAAAGCTGCAGAACGGACACCGTAAGTTGTGCCCAATAAAATTCCTCAGATGGACGATATGACGCGCTTTCGTTTAGACATTCACAATCTGTGAAACGCTTACGTTTGCGCCTTGTCTTGCGCGGAGTTGCTCGACGAAGGCCTCGAGTCGTGTAGTCAAGGTCGAATCCTCCTGACCATCAAAACTAAGGTTCAAGATGGGCATACCGCTACAGTCCTCGCTTACGCGAATAGTCTGGCTGCTGACTATTGTCGAGGGCATGCAGCTAAAAGGCATGACATTTAACACGCCGCCGAAACCATGGTGATGGTACTCCACTATTTTGCCTACGCTCAGTACCGCTTCACCCTCAAATGAATGGTGCAGGTAAGGCGCGGCCAGTTTGATGACATGTTCTATGGGCTGCTCAGCTAATATGCCGAATCTCTTTTCCAGAGGCAAAGCCAAGGCCTTTTCAATCCTGCGCTGCAGCCGGTCCTGGATCGTGTTGGCAAAGAAGTTTCGCAGCTGATGTCTGCGGGCGGCCTTGCGGCTGCGTGTAAAGTTGGTATAGTAAATCCACTCCGCCAGCGATGCCAAGTCACAGACGGCCCCGAGCTCTTCGAGTCGAGCGATTACATTCATGTTGGCGAACGGATGGCTACGGACGTAAATTTCACCGACTATCCCGACCCTCGGCTTTTGCACATTGCTGTCCAACTCCACCGCTGCAAACCGCCTAGCAACAGAATCCATAAGCCCAATGCTTTCGGAAAGGCCTTTGCGATTTTCCATAGCCTCCAGCCACAAGCCGACCACCTCATCGTAAACCTTCTGGGCGTGTTTTGGGTCGTGCGCAAACGGCCGGAGCCGCAAAATGACCTTGCGCAACAAATCCAAGCCCACCATAGCAATCCAAGCATGTTTCATGAAACCGCCCCAGGAGGAGCCGTCGAAGCTCTGCAGGAACTCGTTATAAAAACTGCTGTCCTGGTTTGGGGCAACGATGGGGACATTCGCTGCGCCGGCGTGTTTTAGAATGAGCTTGTGCAGGCAGTTATACATTCCAAACCTGCAGGGCCCTGAGGCTCTGGGCATAAAGAAGGCGGCTGTCTCCTGACGGAAGCCCTCGGATTCAACTATCTTGAGCATCTCACCGGTGGTTATGGCGCATGGCAGACACTCTTTGCCGCTGGTGAATGCCCTGCCCCTCAAGAGGGCGGCCTCATCGGCTATAGGCATAACCTCTGCCGGCTGACCGTACGCCCTAAAGCAAGCCGCCATGCCATAGGCAGGGTCGCCCATATATGGAATGTACAAGGTTCGCTTAGGGCTAACCATTTGTGCCTTTGGAGGCCTTTTTACGGCGGGCTTTACATAAGTCTTTTCGGGACGATAGTTTTTCAAGCTCTCAAGAAACGCTTCAAGGCGAGTAATAACTCCCGCATCAGCGGAATGTTCATCAATTTCGAGCTGGAGACAAGGCTTTTTTTCCATTATGTCCTTGAAGAAGGTCAATAGGAATGAATCGGGTCCGCAACTGAAGTTCGAGAGATATATTGCAAAAAGGCGAGGGTCGTTTTTGATTATCTCGGCTGCCCTTAAAATCTTCTGGCCATACGTCCAGTAAACCTGACGATGCAGCGACTCGTCGCCCGGCTGAGCTTTGCTGAGGTCCAGCATATCCATAGGGATGGTTTCGACTCCAAGGTCGGCGAGTTTTTTTGGCAATTGGAGGTTTAGCCCGTCGTCGCAGCCGTTATACGGCCGGGAGATAAGTACGAACAGCTTTTGGTCAGACCCGACCCTGTCGAGAATCTCAGCACCCTTGTCTTTGAGGTCCTGTTCAAAACCCACTTGGGCATCAAAGCCCCACTCAGTCGCTTTTCGAACAGCGGAAGCAGAAACACCCAATTTTTCACCGAGTCTAACGAAACTCCTTCGCAACAACCTTTGTCCCTCGCCCATGCGAATTGGAACGTCAAGTATCTCGGTAGAGCCAAGCTTATCGGCGAAGGCGCTTTTGGCCTGATAGGCAAGCGACTGGACATAGGGGCACAACTGGCTATTCTGGTTTTGGGGGAAACTGGGCGTCATTGAGACGATGCTCGGCAAGAAAATGTAGTCAACTTTTTTATTAATCAGCTCGGTGATGTGGCCGTACGCGACCTTTACCGGAAAGCAGGGCTGGGCAGTAACGGACTCCACGCCCATACGGATTATCCGCTTGTCGGTCCGGCCGGAAAGGACCACATCAAATCCGAGCACCTTGAAGAACCGAACAAAGAGCGGCAGAAGCTGCCAGTAAATCAACGCCATCGGAATGCCTATTGTTTTGGTGTTTGACGGCTGAGCGGTGTCGCGGCTGAACAATTCATCCTCTGTCAGGGCCGCGAATTCCAGGAGCTTACGTCTGCGATACTCGAATGCGTCGAGGCCCGTTGTTTTCCCGCGTTTCTTCTTTAGATTGTATCTGTCACACCGCGAGCCATAGTACAACGGCTCTGCTGAGGCGAGCTGCACCTTCTTGATTTCACAATTGTTCGGACAGTGCTCGCAGGTAAAGGACTCAACGCTGTATTTGACGGAGACAAGGTTCTCAAAGCCCCTAAAAGAGCTTTCTTCGGCTCGTCGCTGCTCGGAAGTCCGTTTTGCCATATGTTCGGCGACGATAGCAGCGGCTCCTATTGCGCCGGTCACCTCGTGATGGTCCGGGACCGTAATCTGCTTGCGTGTTATCTTTTCGAAGGCCGACCAGACGGCCTTATTAAAGGCTGCGCCGCCCTGGAAGCAGATATTTTCGCCTACTCTGCGTCGGCCAACAACACGGTTAAGATAATTTGCGACAATCGAGTAGCTCAAGCCAGCCACGAGGTCCTCGGTTTTTGCTCCCTGCTGCTGATAGTTGAGCAGGTCGGACTCCATAAATACCGTGCATCGCTCGCCAAGCTTTATAGGGGCGTCGCTTTTGAAGGCCAGCTCCGCAAACTCCTCATTTATATTTATATTAAGGCGCTGTGCCTGCTCCTCCAGAAAGGAGCCGGTCCCGGCCGCACAGGCGTGGTTCATTTCGAAATCAACAACCACACCATTCTTAAGTGATATGTACTTACTGTCCTGGCCGCCGATTTCAAATATTGTATCGACTTTGGGATTTACAATGGCGGCCCCGGCCGCCTGGGCGGTGATCTCATTTATGACTAAATCCGCCCCGATGAAATCTCCGGTAAGGTATCTGCCCGAGCCTGTGGTTGCCGCCCCAAGAATCTTTACCTTCCCAGCCACTTTTTCCCCGACGATATTCAAGCCCTGGCGCACAGCTTCGAGGGGTTGGCCTGCTGTCATCAAATACGCCTTGGCAAGAACGCGCTGCTCGTGGTCAATAACGGCTACGTTTGTGCTTATTGAGCCGACGTCCACTCCAAGATATACATCTATTGGCTCAGCGGCGTTTGAGAGTAACGATTCGTGGACCCTGCTGGCTGGCGGTGGCAGGGAAGGTCTGCTTAAAGGCTGGCGTCGAGGGGCGGCCTCTGAAACGGACCCCCGCCGCGCCAAATAGCTGTCGATTTTTGTGAGGTCAATATCACCATCGGCTTTATACTCGGCCCTGGTTTTAGCTACGAGCACAGCACCGATGGCGCCCGTAAAAAAATGCTCATCGGGAACGATGAGGTCACCAGTTTCCAATTCAAAAGTTTGTTCAAGGGCCCGGACCACACCGATATTAGCCGCCACACCTCCTGTGAAAACAATCGGCCTTACAAACTCCCTGCCTCTACCCAAGTTGCTCTTGAGGTTTCTGGCCAGCGCAAGGCACAGCCCCGCTATTATATCTGAGGTTGGCGTCGCCTGCTGCTGAAGATGAATCATGTCGCTCTTTGCAAAGACAGAACACCGCCCGGCCATCCGGGGGATATTGGTGCTCCACAGAGCCATTTGTCCAAACTCATTTTCTATATCTATCCCCAGCCGCTGTGCCTGCTGGTCAAGGAAAGAGCCGGTCCCGGCCGCACAGACGGTATTTAATGTAAAATGGCTAACACCGCCCCGTCCGCGCTCTTTGGACAGGAAGATGAGCTTGCTGTCCTGGCCTCCCATTTCGATTATTGTCGCCCGCTGGAACCGCGGGTAGAGGTGGGAGACTGCTGCGGCCTGGGCCGGAACCTCGTTCACAAAAGGAATGTCCAAGAGCTTCGCCAAGAAGCGTCCGGCGGAGCCGGTTGCGACAGTGAGAGTGATTTCTGAGGGGCTCAACTGCTTGAGGGCCTGCTGTATTTGGGGGAGGATCGTCTCTATGGGCCTGCCTTTGGTACGCTGGTAATCACAGAAGAGAATTTTACCAGCCTCATCAAGCACAACGACATCGCTGCTGGTCGAACCGATATCAATGCCCAAGTACCGCCTGCGGTCAGTGTGCAACTGCTCTGTGTGGCCTGTCTTTGCCCGCCCCGGTGCGACTACATCCTGCCGTATTCTCTCATCCATACTTACCTCTCTATAAGCTGCTACTTGCTGCTTCGTGTAACCGGTTACTATACCCTGTCCTTGTTCAAAAACAAGGTTTCAATCTTATTAAAGGACGCCCGTACCTCTTAGGTAAGCTGTTAGAAAACCTGTTGGTTTCCAACGGCGGGGCAAGTCCCTTCGGCGACGACAGTGCCGCCTGTTAGGTCCACCCAACAACCAAGGTAATAATCTAACAGGTTGTCCACAAGGAGAGTAGGGGTTGATGGGCCACTAACCATAGACCACACAAAGCGTTACGAAACAACCCTGTCCTAAATATAACCTTTTCACCGTTTATATGACTACTGATAATATGTTTTATCTATTAATAAAGTATTAACTTGTATTACTTTTAAGGAGAACTCCATCCCCGCTACAAGGCAAAAAGTGAGGAGGAAACAGACCAGCTTTGTATGCATTAACTTGGTTATCTTTTTTCTGAAAAAGTGTTGTGAGCAGGCAGATTTTAGTGTAAACTATGCAGGCTATTTTATTCGAGAATCTAACGTTCTAGTTAGGGGTTTGTTATGAAAGTGGAATTTAATAGATCTGCATTTGCCGAGGCTTTGGGCCTCTTAATGTCTGTTGTGCCAAGCCGAACACCAAAGCCCATACTGCGCTGTGTACGAATAGCCGCTGGCGATAAGGGCATGCAAGTTTTTGCCACGGATTTGGAGGTCGGCGTCAATATTTCGGTTTCTGAGGTTCAGATTAAGGAAGGCGGCGACGTTGTGGTGCCCGCAGATCGTTTAGCTGCTATTGTGCGTGAGAGTGTTGACGAGGTTTTGTCATTGGAGGCTAAAGAGGGCACTTGTGAGATAAAAGGGGCAGACAGCCACTTTACGGTCTACGGCCAAGAGGCAGAGCAGTACCCTACAGTTCCAGGCTTTGAGGGGAGCGCAGATATAGAGGTTGGCCTCGGTGTCCTGCAAGCTGGTATTGAACAGTGTTTATTTGCTGCAGCCAAGGAGAGCACTCGTTATGCACTTAACGGCGTACTTTGGGAGATTAGCGGCAAGAAGCTGTCGCTGGTCGCAACTGATGGGCGGCGGCTGGCGCGCCGGAGGGTTGGTTTGGCTTCGGCCCCGGCAAAGGAAGTTGCGACGGCGAAGATAATAGTACCAGCCAAGACGATGTCACTACTGGACAAGCTCAGCGCTAGCGATAAGGATGCCGTTGCAGTTAAGCTTGTCGACAACCAAATGCTAATTAGCTGTGCAAATGTAGTTATAAGCTCAAACCTAGTTGAGGGCAACTTCCCTAAGTATGAGGACATAATACCCGCGGATTATGATAAGAAGCTGACGCTGCCAACTGAGGCGGTATTAAGCGCAGTTCGGCGGGCGGCGCTACTGACGACTGAAGAGTCGAGAGGGATTAAGCTGGCGATAGGGAAAGGCGTGATGGTATTTTCGGGCAGGGCACCAGAGACCGGCGATGCGAGGGTTGAAATGCCCGTTGATTATGAGGCAGAGCCGATTGAGATAGGGTTCAATCCCCAGTTTCTGGTGGAGGTCCTGCGAGTCATTAAAGAGGCGGAATTCGACTTGGAGTTGGGCCAGCAGGACAGGCCTGGCCTTATAAAAAGCGGAGCCAATTTCCTTTATGTCCTGATGCCAATTAACTTAGGGTAGAGTCGCACTCTTCGGATTATGAGTGTTATCCCAATTAATAGAGGGTGCACGATATCTGGTGCCAAAGATGACGGGTGAAAGCGGACAATTAAGAAGTGTTTTTGGGCAACGGGTGAGGCGGAAGCCAGACAGAACAAAGCGCCTGGGAGATGTCGTTGAGCAATTTATGGAGAATCAGGTTTCGCCGCGGCAGGTCAGGTTCGGGCAGATAGCCAGGGTTTGGAGCGAACTATTGCCAGCAGAGCTGGGTGAACACTGCAGGATATCCGGTATTTCCAAGGGGCAGCTTGAGGTACTTACTGATTCGCCGTCGTACATGTACGAACTACAACTGTGCAGCTCAGAGCTTCTTGAAGAACTACAGCAGCGATGTCCGCGGTTTCGGATAACGAAGATCAAGTTCGTCGTTGGGTGAAAGCATCATTCGGCGGCAGGAGAATTAATATGAAGGACCACGCATACGACGCAAGTAACATAAAGATATTGGGTGGGGTGGAGGCGGTTCGCAAGCGGCCGGACATGTATATTGGCGACCGTGGGAGTGGCGGGCTGCATCACCTTGTCTATGAGGTGATGGACAATTCTGTCGACGAGGCGCTGGCAGGGTTCTGTGACAGTATAATTGTTCACGTCCAGGCGGACGGCAGTTGTACGATTGAGGACAACGGACGGGGCATACCAGTTGAAGAGCATAGGGAGGCCAAGACAAGCGCGCTGGAGGTTGTACTTACAACCCTGCATGCCGGTGGTAAGTTTGACAGTGACAGTTACAAAGTGGCCGGCGGGCTGCACGGCGTGGGCGTTAGCGTGGTCAATGCGCTGAGCGAGTGGCTGGAGGCCGAGGTGTATCGCGAGGGAAAGCACTACCACTTCGAGTGTGTCAGGGGTGTCGCGAAGGGGCGCGTCAAAGAAGTGGGCGCAACGGAAAAGTGCGGGACAAAAATATCCTTTAAGGCCGACGAAGAGATTTTCGGCGATGCGGAGTTTGGTTATGACACACTTTTGAAGCGAATACGGGAGATGGCCTATTTGAACGCCGGGTTAACGATTACCTTCAAGGACGACAGGGAAAACAAGAAGGAGGTTTTTAAGTTCGATGATGGGATTAAGGCGTTTGTGAAACATCTGAATGAGGCGAAGGAGCCGCTGCATAGACAGGTAATCTATTTTGCGAAGGAAGATGCTGAAGCGATGCTGAGCTGTGAGATAGCGATGCAATACAGCAACGGCTATACGGAGAATGTTTTGGTTTTTGCCAACAACATTCTCAATATTGACGGCGGCACGCACCTTTCGGGCTTTAGGATGGCGCTGACGCGGACAATGAATTACTATGCCAGAAGTAATAACCTATTAAAGAACGGGCAAGTCACCAGCGGCGACGACCTGCGCGAGGGATTGACTGCGGTTGTAGCGGTGAAGCTTGTCGACCCTCATTTTGAGGCTCAGACAAAGGTTCGGCTGACTAATCCGGAGGTAGGCGGTTTTGTTGAGACAACGGTCAACGAACAGCTTGGACATTTTCTTGAAGAGCATCCTGCCGAAGCGAAGCGGATTTTGAATAAGGCGATTCAGGCGGCTGCGGCGAGAGAGGCGGCGAGAAAGGCCCGTGAACTGACCAGGCGCAAGGGTGCGTTGGGCAGTGCCAACCTACCCGGGAAGCTGTGGGACTGTGCGAGCAAGGAGAAGGCGAGCACTGAGATTTTCATTGTGGAAGGGGATTCTGCCGGTGGTTCGGCGAAGGCCGGGCGGGACAGGAACATTCAGGCAATTCTGCCGCTGAAAGGGAAGATACTCAATGTCGAAAAGGCGCGTATAGAAAGGATGCTAGCGCACGAGGAAATCCGGACTATTATAAGCGCTCTGGGAACCGGCATTGGGACGGACGAATTCGATTTGGGCAGTTGTAGATATGGGAAGATAATTCTAATGACTGATGCCGACGTCGACGGGGCCCATATTCGAACACTGTTGTTGACGTTTTTCTTTAGGCAGATGTCACAGCTGCTTCATAATGATATGATGTATATTGCCCAGCCGCCATTGTACGAGATAAGGGTTAAGGGCAAAAAGAAAGCTGAATATATCATCAATGAGAACCAGATGCACAGGCGGATGATTACCCGCGGACTGGAGGGGACTAAGCTTGTTATCAGGGGGACCAATGGTGAGCAGGCGGTTTCTGATGAGCAACTGTCGGCCCTCGTAAAGGCACTGGCCGACGCGGAGCGGCTTATAGCGGTTTTAGGCAGGCGTGGAATCAAATTCGACGAGTTTGTGCAGGCCTATTACGACGGCGCGGAGTTGCCGCGATTTCGTATTTGCGTTGAGGGCGAGGAGGAGATTTATTGCGACAGGGGCGAGTACGAAAAGCGCGTCGATGAACTAAAGCAGTGTATGGGCGTAGATTCAGAGAGTGAAGACGAAGAGGTTATTGCGGCCGAAGAGCTTCACGAGGTGGTTAGGTTGAATCAGATGAATGAGAAGCTTAAGGCTGACTTTGGTTTGGATTTGAAGGACTTTCTGTTAAAGCCCGCCAAGGCTGTTTCGGGTGAGGCGCTACCTACAAAGTTCCAACTTATCAACGGCCCGGATGAGTATGATGTCGCATCACTCGGCGAGATATGCTCGGCGATAAGACAGATTGGCGGCAAGGGTATTGAGATAAAGCGCTTTAAGGGGCTGGGGGAAATGAATGCCGAGCAGTTATGGGATACCACGATGAATCCTGCGACCCGGACTTTACTGAGTGTCAAACTGGAGGACGCGGGCGAGGCCGACAGGCTGTTTAGTATCCTAATGGGCGATGATGTGGAGAAGCGCCGGAATTTCATCCGTGAGCATGCCCTCGAGGTTCAGAACCTGGATGTTTAAGCTGGCGGTGTTATCGTTTGGCTGCAGGAGTGCAGGGAAAAGAGAGGCTGGAAATTAGATGAAGAAATTGCGGTTGCCTACTTTTGCGACAGCGTTGGCATTATTAACCTTTAGCACAGCTTGTTTTGGGGATACGTTTACACATCGTCAGAGGGGTGAAGTTGTGCATGGATATGCGGTTGGTCAGGCCGAGGGCGTCGAGATCGTCGTGCATACTGAGGAGAAGGGCGTGGTCAGGCTGAATCTGGCTGAGTGGGAGGTTACCGCTGACCGACTGGGCAGGAATAATAAGGTAATCATTTTGACCATTGATAATGAGATGATGTTTGAGATTGAAACGGAGGCACTGGAGCAGGCTCTGGGGGCGGTGTCCAAGGAGGGGCCACTGTTTATTCTGTTTGAGATTGATACGCCCGGCGGAAGGACCGATCTTGTCCAGCGGATTTGCGGGGCGATTGCGGATGCGGGGGGCTGTGAGGTAGTTGCTTTTGTCAATGGCGGCCCATATGGGGGAGCGATATCGGCGGGCGCCGCGGCAGCCCTTGCCTGTGATAAAATCTATATGGCGAACGGCACATCTATTGGTGCCGCTACGGTGATAAGCCTCTCTGAGAAGGGGCCGACGGACATTAAGAAAACCTTTGGCGAGGCGGTGGGTGAGAAGTTCAGCTCCGCCTGGCAGGCGTATCTTGCTTCTCTGGCTGAGCACAATCGCAGGCCCGGATTGCTGGCAAGAGCCATGATTGATAAGGACCTCGAGGTTATCGAAGTGTCGGAGGCCGACAGGAAACTCTTTATCGAACCTGTGAACCGAAGACCAGAGCAGCGTGTGGTTCATACGTGGAGCAAGAAGGGTTCACTTTTGACCTTGACTGCAGACGAGGCGATTAAGTGCGGGATTGGCGATGGGATTGTCAACTCACGGGGCGAGCTTCTACGTGAGTTGGATGCAGCAGGGGCCGAGGTTGTGATAAACGATGATGTGCAGAAGGCCAGAGAGGAGTTAAGGAGGGCGCAGGGACAGCTAAACCGAATAAGGAAGTCCATTGATTTGAAAATTAAGCAATCCGGCCATCGGCAGCCCAGGGCGAAGGTGTTGAAAATTTTACGCAGTGCCAGGGCTGAGTTTAAGACCTTGATAAAACTTGCCAAGAAGTATCCCGATTTAGGGCTGAATATCCAGGTCCTGGAGGATGAGTTGAACACCGTCGAAGCGAACTATCAAGAAGTAAAGATGGGTTCGCGGCGAAGGTAATGTTCGTGGTAAGTTTGTAGCGGCAGGCAGGCGGATCTTATTTTGCGTGCGGGAAGGCTTCGTATCTTAGGAGCGGGCGAGCCACGTTTTTTGACAATCATGGGCTAAAAGACCACTTGCAGGCTAATTATTCGCTTTGAGGGGTGTTGTCGATATGGTGGTAGAAGGGGCAGCCATATTTTGTGTGAAATTTTATTGCAAAAAAAGCAAAAAATTTTGCTTGCAAAGCTTTCGGCAGCGCGCCAAAATGATACCGTTCGCTATTTAGAAATAGTTATTGGGGCTGATGAATGTTGTATGTCGAGGAAAAGTGGGGGCGTGAATTGGTGCAATCGAGGCGAGAAGATGAGCGTTAATCGGCAACGGACCGCAAGCGCGGTAAGATGCGTTTGGGTACCCGAATTTATTGGCCTGGCGTTTTTGGTCTGCGTGTTATTCTTTGGTGGCTGCGACTCGTGGGGCGGGGGCTGGGAGGCGACTGAGGTTGCCATGACGCCAGAGGAAGAGAAGAAGGCCGAGTTGCTCAAGTCAATCGACCGCAGGTTTGACAATCCCGAAGCGCATTACGAGCTTGGGCGGCTGTACCAGGCTGATGGGCTGTGGACTCAGGCGGAGAATTGTTTTAACACGGCCTTGCGTTTCAATCCTGGTCACAGGCCGGCGCAGGCAGCGATGGTGAAGGTGCTACTGGACAGCGGCAACACGGCCAGAGGTGAGCTCTATGCAGATATCTATATGAACCAGGTTGGCAGTTCAGCGGCGGGGTCGCTTGGGCTTGGGCTGGCGTTTCAGAAACAGCATCTTGACGAGTATGCATTGAGCTGTTATCGGCAGGCGCAGCATTTGGCGCCGAATTCGGCGAAGATTCAAAGGCAGATTGGCTACTACTACCTGAGCAAGAACGATAAGGTTCGCGCGAGGGAATATTTGATGCGTAGTTTCGAGTTGGATCGGGGCCAGCCGGAGGTGGCCGGCGAGCTGGGCCGACTCGGTGTTGTTGTAGAGATACCGCGGCGGATAGAGACGGACACGAAGAAGCTGGACAAGATTGTCGAGGAGGCTGAGAAGTAAGAGCCGCAGCAGAATTAAGACAGGTTATTTTACCCTGTGGCGAACGGACTCGCCGCGGGGTTTTTATTCGCGCTGATTTTTGTGTGAGGTGAGGTTATGGCTGTAAAGGAATAGTTTGGTATGCTCGATATAGGTTGTCCAAAGTGCGAGGCGCGAATGGGAGGATTGCTGCGGGATTATTTACAGTGGCGCAGCGACAGGCGGAAATGTCCAAGTTGTGGGGCGGGGCTTGAGATTTCGAATGGATTTGTGTGCTTTGGTCTTTGCAGCTTGATATCCGCAAGCATGTTTGTTGTCTTTCTGCTGGTAAGCGCAACTTATTTGGGTATCGGCGGGGTATGGGCCGGGGGCCTGACGGCGATATTTCTTTGCTGGGGGCTTATGCCCATTATAGTGCGGGTTTTTGGACGGTGGCGGATATCATCGGGTGGCAGTATGGCTTCTGTCAGGGCCCGGAGGTGGTCCGGGATAGCTCACATAGGCCGCTGGGTTTTTATCGTTGCTGTGCTTGCTACGGGTATCATTGTAGTTCTGCGGTATCGGGGGCTTTTGCAGGACGTCAGCGGCGCTGAGTCGGGTCTTTATGTGACCGAGGACTTTTTGGCTGCTATTGGGCTGACAGCGGCGGTTGGTTTCGGGATTGCGGGGGCCGCACTTATCTTTTACCTTTTTGCTTTGATCATGAGAAGGAAGGCGCGGCTGGCTGAGAAGCAGGAAAAGCTGGCTTTAGATGGTGAGTAGAAGCTTAAGGGGGCGAAACGGTCAAGCCGGCACAATTATCCGGAGCGTTTTAGCTGTTCGACCCAAGGGCCTAAGAATTTCTTGAAGAACTCGATGGCCTTGTCTGATACCGGGTTTTGGCGTTCGGGGCAGTCGATGATTGCCATATTGTCATTTCCTGATTTTAGTCAGGACCTGTTCGTGAAAAAGGTTATATTTCTGCGGTTGTAGGATGGCCCAAATAAATTTGCCTGTCAAGGTAAAAAATGACGAAGAGAAATAGTGGCAGGTTGTTATTGTGGAGGTGTTAGTTTGTTGTATAATCAGTCAGAGGAGTAGTTTATTCTAAGGACGGAAGTTTTATGGTTGGGGTTGTCAGCAGGCCGGGTACGCAAGAGAAGTTAGAGATACTGAGTGCTGATGCGCAGTATGATTTGGCGTGTGCTTGCGGCAACAGCAAGGACGAGCATCGGCGTCGAAGCGGGCAGGGGAGATGGGTATATCCGATAACACTTCCCAACGGGGGAAAGAGCACGCTTTTTAAGACATTGATTTCGAATGTGTGCGCGAATGACTGTAAGTACTGTCCACTGAGGGAGCAGATGGATATCCGCAGGTGCAGTCTTGGGCCGGAGGAGACGGCGCGGGTATTTCTGGATTATTACAGCAGAAGGGAGGTCTTTGGGTTGTTTTTGAGTTCGGCCGTTTGCGGGTCAGCTGATGCGACGATGGACAGACTAAACAGGACCGCAAGGTTGCTGCGGGAAAAGCACAATTATCGAGGCTACATTCATTTGAAGATTATTCCCGGGGCGAGCGATGCGGCGATAGAGGAGGCAACGTCGTTGGCCAGTGCGGTATCGCTGAATATTGAGACGCCGGGAGAGAAGAATCTGGCGAAGCTGTCGGAAAAGAAAAGGTATATCCGTGATATCATTGAGCCAATAAAACTGATAAGCAGACTGACCGCTCGCGGCTCGCGATATGAGAGGGTCAAGCAGACCACGCAGTTTATCGTTGGTGCGGCCGGGGAGACGGATGCGGAAATCGTCAAGTATATGCGGGGGCTGTACGACAGGTTGAAGCTGCAGCGGGTGTATTTCAGTGCGTATCAGAAGGGCCTGGGGGATGAGTCTATAGCCGGCGGGCAGGAGAGGCCGACTGATGTATTTATGCGGGAGCATAGGCTGTACCAGGTGGATTTTCTGCTTCGCAGATACGGCTTTGCGGAACCGGACATTGTTTTTGAGGCAGGCGGCGATCTTTCCCTGGCAATTGACCCCAAAGAGGTCTGGGCGCTGAGGCATCCTGAGGTTTTTCCGGTGAATGTGAATCAGGCGTCTTATTTTGAGCTTTTGAAGGTGCCGGGACTTGGGCCGGTGACGGTAAAGAGGATTTTACAGCGGCGAAAAGCTGGAAGGGTAAGACGGATGGAGGATATAGGGAAAGTGGGGGTCAGGCTTGAAAAAGCAAGAAAGCACATGGTTTTTTGAGCCGGGGAATTATGCAGAGAAGGGGGAAGTGCTGCCGATATAACTTAAGTCCTATGGCGGACAAAGAGCCGATTAGGCCTGAAGGCCAAGTTTTTATCGGACCTGATATCGGCTTTATGTGTGAGTTCCGCAAGAAGTTCTAAGCGGCGAATGGCAATGTAGATACGGGCGAGGTTACTGGCGTGTTGAAAGAGAGGCAATCATACAGGTTGGCGGCTGGGTGTTTCGCTCTTGCCGCATTGTTGGTTCTTTTTTGCAGTTGTGTCAGTTTCGATATCGGGGACTGGCCGAGCAAATTTGCCTGGCCGCACAATGACCCGGCGGAGAACTGGTGTGGCTCAATCGGGGGTTTTCTTGCTTATTATCTGATGTACTATGTAGGGCCGGGGATTTTCGTAATATTGGTATCGGCGGCTTGTTATTCCGTAGCGCAGCTTGCGGGCTGGTCTATAAGCCAACCTGTTTTGCGGGGGGTTGGTTTGGTGCTGCTGACTGTTGCGGCTTCGAGCAGCTTTTATTGTCTTTGGCCCGATAGTGTCTATAGCTTTCCGGTCGGCTCGGGGGGTGTGCTTGGGATTGCGGCGGCGGAGTTTCTCCGGAGCCATTTTGCCTGGCTGGGCACCTGCATACTGATTACAACCACCTGGATAGTCGGGATGGCGCTCTTGGCGGACACGTTTTTGCTGATGATTTTAGGCTGGTCGAGTTTTTTGCTTAGAAAGACTTTGGGTGTGGCGGCACCGGCGTGGTCAGCGGCAAGGCGGCGATCGGAAGTTTTGGGCGAGATATGGCAGAAATTAAGCGCGAGGCAGAAGCCGCTGCCGGCGGGGGCGGCTTTACGATTCAAAAGTTCCGAAGAGCCTGAAGAGAGAGGGCTGGTTGATGATAGAGATGAACTTGCTGAGGCGGTGGAAAGCTCTAGGCAATTGAAGCTCACAACCCCGCAGGTGCAGAAGGAAAGGCCTTTTGTGCCGCCGAGCTATGAGGATTACGCGCTGCCGCCTTTGGAGCTGCTGGCTGAGCCGGAGTATAGTTTTGCAGCGGTTCAGGGCAAGGTTGTCAAGGCAAAGGCGAGCGCGCTGGAGAGGCTTTTGAGTGAGTTTAGTATCAACGCCTGTGTGGTTTCGGCGGATACGGGGCCGGTTGTTACGATGTTTGAACTGGAGCTTGCGGCCGGTGTTAAGGTCAGCCAGATATCCGCACTTGCGAACGATATGGCTCGGGCGCTTGGCGCTGGCGCGGTTCGTGTTGTAGCACCTTTGCCGGGTAAGCACACGATAGGTATTGAGGTTCCGAACAGCGAAAAGGAGAAGGTTCGGATGAAGGACATGATGCAGCTGGCCGGCAGCAAGCCGAGAGGGATGGCGATACCACTGTTTTTAGGCAAGGATTCGTCGGGCGAGGCGCTGGTTTCGGATTTGACGAAGATGCCGCATCTGCTTATAGCGGGGACGACGGGTTCGGGTAAAAGCGTCTGTATCAACAGTATTATTACGGGCATACTTCTTACCAGAAGGCCGGATGAAGTAAAGATGATTTTGATTGACCCGAAGATGGTTGAGATGACGGCGTTTAATATGATTCCGCATCTGATGTGCCCCATAGTAACGGAGACGCAGCGGGCCGTTCAGATTCTTGAGTGGGCGACGGTGAAGATGGATGAGCGATATGCGCTTTTCGCGGAGGCGCGGGTGAAGAATATCGCCGAGTATAACAGGCTTGGTGCCGAGGAGATTATCGCGCGATTTGCGCCGGGCAGTGAAGATGAGGAGGCGCAGATACCGAAGAAGCTCCCTTACATTGTGATAGTGATTGATGAACTTGCCGATTTGATGATGACGGCTGCGAAGGAGATAGAGGCGTATATTGTTCGGTTGGCGCAGAAGAGCCGGGCGATCGGAATTCATATTGTGCTGGCTACCCAGCGTCCGCAGGCGACGGTTGTGACGGGTCTGATAAAGTCGAACATGCCGACGAGGGTAGGTTTCCGTGTTGCCGCGCGACTGGATAGTCGTATTGTTCTCGACCAGAACGGGGCGGAGGTGCTGCTTGGTCAGGGGGACATGCTGTTTCTGAAGCCCGGTACGAGCGACCTTATTCGTGCTCAGGGGACGTTTGTTGACGAGATGGAGGTACGACGAATCGTCAAGCACCTAAAGGAGGTTGCCGAGCCGCAGTTCCATCCGGAGCTTACGCAGCTCAATCGCATAGATGCGGCTGAGATGGCGAGGGACGGGCTGTTTGACGAGGCGGTGCGGATTGTGCTGGAGACGCATCGCGGCAGTGTGTCGCTGCTTCAGCGCAGGCTCAGTATCGGCTATGCCCGTGCTTCGCGGATTATAGAGATGATGGCAGCCTCGGGCGTCCTCGGCGAGTACAAAGGCAGCCAGGCGAGGGAGGTTATGATGACGCTCAAGGAGTACGAAAAGGTCCGCGAGCAGATGGAGGCGGACGCCGAGGCTGGATATGAGGACCTGGCGGAGGACTCATCTGAGCCGAGTTATGTGAGTGAGGGGCAGCGGGGGTACGTTTCGGTTGATAACGAGGCGGATTAATTCGTATCTCGCACTTGGTATCTTATTTCTTAGACAAGGCGTCAAATGTTCGGTGGTTCTGGTACTGTTTGGATTGCCGACGGTCCACTTGAATACATTTATAGCTAAAGGCTGTTTGTTATTGTGCCGCCTGCAACGATATAATCGTCGGTGTTATATAAGACGAGCCTTTGGCCGGGGCAGGGCGCAAATTGAGGCTCGTTGAACTGGACCGTCATGTCACCTTCGTTTGACCCAATCACCCTGCAAGGAGACAAATCTCCATACGAACGAATCTTGGCGAACAGCGGCTCATCCGCAGTCAGTCCTTCGGGTATAAGAACGTTTATTTTATTTGCCTTGATGGCCTGAAAACTTACTTCGTCTCTGGCGCCAAGCGCAATGGTGTTTTTTTGGGCATTTATTTTGCCCACGTAGAGGGGTTTGCCGCCGGCAAAACCGACACCTTTTCTTTGGCCAAGCGTATAGTTTGCAATTCCTTTGTGCGTAGCAATCTTGTTGCCCTGCATATCAGTTATATCACCGTGCTGGTTAGCTTGAGGTGCAGGCAAAGCTGCTCGATAGTCACCCTCTCCGGCAAAACACAATTCCATACTTTCAGCTTTATCGGCAACGCTTAGTTTCAGTTGAGCGGCGATTGAGCGAACTTGGTTTTTCGTTAATTCGCCTAAAGGGAGAACAAGCCTTTCGAGCTTTTCTCTGGCAATTCCGTAAATAAAATAACTCTGGTCCTTGGCCTTATCCTTTGCCCGCCCGAGTCTCGTGTGATTGTTGGTTTTAGAAACCTTGGCGTAGTGACCTGTAGCCATGCGGCTGATGCCGAATTTTGTCTGAAGAAAATCCCACAGAAGTGAGAATTTAAGCAACGTATTGCAGTCAACACAAGGATTTGGAGTTTCACCGTTTGTGTAGGATTGGTGAAACTGTTTTATTATAAGTTGTTCGAAAGCTTCGGTGACATCAACAAAGTAGTGTGGTATACTCAGCTGGTTGCAGACGAAGGCGGCATCGGCTCCACAGCAGCCGCGGCTGTTTGTGCCGCATGGTACGGGGATTTTCATTGTAATTCCCAAAACATCCCAGCCGTCTTCTTTGAGAAGATGGGCCGTGACACTGCTGTCGACGCCGCCGCTCATTAACACTGCAATTTGGCGGGTGGGTTCGTTCTTCGGTGACCAAGGCGAAAAACTTGGCGGCAGCAGCTCTATATTCCAATTTTCAGGCGTCATTTTTCTAACGAATCTTAGCAAAAGAGTTCTGTGCTCATAATAGCATCCTCTGTGGCCAGGCGTTTTGCCATTGGTGAACGATTTTGCGAATAACACAAGATACGTCCACATTTTAAGGTTTTTTTGAAGAAACTTGAAGAGTTTTATGAAAGATGGGTTTCTGCCAGTGGCGGTCTGGCAATTAGGCTATTGATTTGGGGGATGGATGGGTGTAGATTGCGCCTGAGAGTATGGAACGGTTAGAGGCGCCTATTAGAAGGTTGGCGAGCGGGTTAGGGGGTCCAATTGCCGGCTTGGTCCAGCGTGACGACGGCAGGGGCTGTAATTCCTGGCGGTGCAGTAGCTGTGAGTGTGAAGGTCAATTCCGGATTATTTCCTGGCGTGAAAGATGATGCGGTAACCTGGTAATCGGCCATAGAGAAATACACGCCTTGGAGATCCTCAACAGTAAAGCCCAGCGTTTGTAAGGTTGGCAACCCTGCGCCATAGGTGCCGTTTTGTCTTTTCTCAACGGCGTATGCACGCAGGGCGGTGGCGATGGTACCGAGCGCTGCCTTTCCCTCGGTCCACTTGGCCGAGTCGATGCGGCCGCGCATAAGCGGTATCGCCACGGCCGCCAGAATGCCGATGATGAGTATTACTATCATCAGCTCAATGAGCGTGAAGCCTTTTCTGTTTTCCACTTTGGGCCAGCCTAAAGTGTCTCAAACTTAAAAAATGCTTTATGATCGTACTACTCTGAAGGTCTCGATGCCCTGGTTTGGATATAATCGGCCAAATCCAGCAGCGACTGTTCTGGTTTTCGTTTTTTTATGGGCGGTCCTGCTCCGGCGGGCGTTCAGGTTGTTACGCGAACCCATGGGAGCGCGTTCTTTATTAACACAGAAAGCAAATCCAGGACGGTAAAACTTGCCAAGCCGGCTAACGACCGCATTTCGGGCGAGGAACAATCCGACGAGGCCCGGATCAGAGCGGGCGGTATTTTTTGGTTGGAATAGGCGATACAACGGTTTTTGGGCGGTTTTGCAGGTGATTATCGGGCTAGGGGCTGATTTTTGGTGTTGGAGGGGATGTTTTTTGAGTAGGCTGGCAGAAAAAAGTGTTGCTTTGTTTGGGGAGGTGTAGTAATTTATGGCGTTTTATAAAGCTCTGCCGCACGGGGTAGCTTGGGTCGCGATAGCGGCCTTTGGGGTCAGCAGTAGCACGGCATGGCTGACTCAAGCCTCCGGCAGGTGGCAACTATTTTGCGATGTATCGCAGGATGGGAGCCCGGAGCCAAATCGGGCCGACGCAAGACGGTCTCCGTGACAAGCTATGTGATTGAATGATCGGACTCGTAAGGAAACTTGGACTTGCTACCCGGTGGTGTAATTGGTAACACATGGGCTTTTGGTGCCCACGTTCCAGGTTCGAGTCCTGGCCGGGTAGCTTTTGGAAGAGACCAGTAAAATGTTAAGGTTAAAACAGGTGCAATGGCTGAGAGAGTAGCAATAGTTTTGGCTGCGGGCGTCAGCAGAAGAATGAACACGCAGATGCCAAAGGTTCTGCATGAGGTATGCGGCCGGCCGATGCTGGCCTATGTGCTCGATGCGTGCCGGGAAGCTGGGATTGGGAAAATATACGTTGTTGTTGGCTTCGGTATTGAGCGGGTCAGAGAGCGATTCAGCGACACAGAAGATATTGTCTGGATCCAACAGAAAGAGCAAAAGGGGACCGGACACGCGGTTCTTTGCTGCAAGCAGCATTTGAAGGAATTTGAGGGTGAGACGATAGTTGTTTGTGGTGATGGGCCTTTGATCAGGGCGGCGACTTTGAAGACGCTTATAGAAAAGCATGAAACAGGGCAGTCGTCGGTAACATTGGCGACGGCCATTCTGGATGACCCTGCCGGATATGGGCGAATAGTACGGGACGCATACAGCAATATCCAGGGTATCGTGGAAGACAGCGACTGCACGAGTGAGCAATTAAGAATCAAAGAAGTCAACCCGAGCTATTATCTGTTTGATAACGAGATTCTTTTTGAGGCAGTCGAGAAGGTCAAGCCTGATAATGTCAAGGGTGAGTATTACCTGACGGATGCGCTTTCACTTATCATTGCGACAGGCCACAAGGTTTTGGCTGTTACGGCGGTTCGGCCGGATGAAGCTATGGGCGTCAACAGCAGGACCGAGCTTACGGAAGCGAACAAGATTATGCAACGCCGAATTCAGAAGCAGTTGATGGACAGCGGGGTGACAATAGTTGACCCTGATAACACCTGGATTGATATAAGGGCACAGATCGGGCAGGACACTGTGATTGAGCCTTTTACGTACATTCATGGTGAGGTTAAAATCGGGCGGGGCTGTCGGGTCGGCCCGTTTGCTTATTTGAGAAGCGGCACGGTTCTGGAGGATGATGTTGTGTTAGGTGTTTTCACGGAGGTTAAGAATTCGACTTTGGCCAAGAGTGTTCGTGCGAGGCACCACAGCTATATCGGTGACGCCACTGTAGGGCAGAATGTTAATATCGGAGCCGGCTCGATAACGGCCAATTTCGACGGTGAAAAGGTGAGCCAGACGAGTATAGGCAATGACTGCTATGTGGGTTCGGGTGCAATACTAATAGCGCCGCTTGAGTTGAAGGACGGCTCCCATATTAAACCGGGGATGGTGGTTTCACAGGAAGAGATCGATAAATTTGGGAAAAAAGGCTGAGGCAGGTTTTATGGATGATAATCTGAAAGTGTTCGCGGGCAGCAGCAATGTGGCGTTGGCCAAAGCGGTTTGTGAGTATTTGAAGATACCGCTTGGTCGTGTGAAGATAGAGACTTTTCCGGACAGCGAGAAGGTCATCAAGCTGGAGGACGACGTTCGCGGCAGGGACTGCTTTGTTGTGCAGTCTACGTGCAAGCCCGTTGATGAGCACCTGGTTGAGCTTTTGATTTATCTGGACTGTTTGCGAAGGGCCAGCGCCAGTCGTGTCACTGCGGTTATACCTTACTTTGGTTACGCCCGCCAAGACAGGAAAGATGAAGGGCGCGTGCCTATCACGGCCAAGCTGGTGGCTAATCTTATTACTGCCGCCGGTGCGGACAGAGTTTTGGCGATAGACCTGCATGCGCATCAGCTTCAGGGTTTCTTTGATATACCGGTCGACCACCTAACGGGCGAGTTGGTTTTGGGCAGATACTTTAAGGACAAGAAGATTAGTAATCTGACGGTAGTTTCACCGGACGTTGGTAATATGAAGATTGCTTCGAGCTATGCCTCGCATCTTGGTGGGGAGCTGGCGATTGTGCACAAGAAACGGATGAGCGGCAGTGAGGTTGAAGCTCGCGAGATAATCGGTGAGGTGGAAGGCAGAAATATTTTGATGTGTGATGATATCATAGCCACTGCGGGTACGATGTGCAGTGCGGCGAAGCTGGTCAAGCAGCGGGGGGCCGAGAAAATATATGTAGGCGCGACACATGGAGTTTTTGTGGAGCAGGCTTTCGAGAGGTTCAGTCAGGCACCAGTTGATGAAGTGGTGGTTACCGATACCATACCGCCGGGCCATGCGGCCGAAAGACTCAGCAGTATCAAGGTCTTGACAGTCTCTGCTATGTTAGGCGAGGCGATAAGGAGGATTCACAGAAATGAATCGGTCAGCAGCTTGTTCAATGATTTTTGAGCGGTGATGTACGAAGATTTTAAATTGAAATGAGGAAGTTATGGAAAAGGCATTGCTTTTAAAAGCTGAAATTCGAGAGCACACCGGCTCGAAGCATACGGCCAAGTTGCGCGGTCGGGGCCGGATACCTGCTATTGTGTACGGCCACAAGGAGGAGCCGGTGGCGATTTCGCTGGATGCGCATAATCTGGTCGAAGGGCTGCATCACGGGCACCGAGTGCTCGATGTGCAAATCGGAAAAAAGAAAGAAAAGATGATTGTTAAAGACCTGCAGTATGACTATCTTGGCAGGGATATTATTCATGCGGACCTTATGAGGGTTGACGTAACCGAGACAGTTAAGGTGGTGGTTTCCATCGAGCTTAAAGGCACAGCCAAAGGGACGCATGAAGGTGGTATCATCGAAGAGCATGCGGACCATTTGGAAGTTGAGTGCAAGGTGACCGATATTCCGGAGAGCATTATCGTCTGGGTGAAAGAGGTAGGTGTAGGTGATACCTTGCATGCCGGTGATATCGAACTGCCAAGTGGCGTGAAGCTGGCAAGTGACCCGTCAATGCTGCTTGTCACCTGTAGTTTGGTGGCAGCCGCGAAGACCACTGAAGAACTGGAGGAAGAAGTGCCAGCAGCGCCTGAAGTTATTGGTGAAGTTAAGGAGGGCGAAGAGACTGAGGAAGAATCGTCGGAAGAGGCCAAGTAGCGTCTTTGGCGTTGGGAATAAATGTATAGGCCTGAGACTAAAATGGTTGTGGGCCTGGGTAATCCGGGAAAGGAGTATATTGATACTCGGCACAATGCCGGTTTTAGAGTGATAGATTCGCTGGCTGAGACGTTGGAAATAGATGTAAAAAAGAAGAAGTTCGGTGCCTGTTTGGGCCAGGGTGAATTTGCAGATAAAAAGTTAATATTTTTGAAGCCGATGTGGTTTATGAACTGCAGCGGCCAGGTTGTTGCGACGGCGGCAGGTTTTTACAAGCTTGGGCTGAGTGATTTGCTTGTGGTAAGCGATGACATGGATTTGGAGCCGGGCAGGATAAGGATCAGAGCGGGGGGTTCTGCCGGCGGGCATAAAGGGCTAGCTGATGTTGTTGAGAAGCTTGGCAGCGAGGATGTGAACCGTTTGCGAATAGGCATAGGCCCATGCGGTGAGGAAGATGCCGTGGACTACGTTCTCGATAAACCGACGAAGGCACAAAGGGCGCTGCTGGATGAGGCGATTGCGAAGGCTCGAGAGGCGGTGCTTTGCTGGATTGAATACGGCATCGAGGCAGCCATGAATAACTTTAATAGGGCATGAGCTTTGGAGTTAAGGTTGTAAAATTGGAATTGGCAGGTAATGTTTTATGGTTTTTGGTTTTATTTAGTGGGAGGTAATTGGTTTGGTAACTGTGAAAAAACTTTATGAGGCTATGTTTTTGATTGATTCGGCTGATGCAGCGGCGGATTGGGACGGTGTTAATGCGGCTGTCAAAAATGTGCTTGAGCGGGCGGGGGCGGAGATTGTCTCGATACGCAAATGGGAGGACAGGCGACTGGCTTATGAGATTGACGGCAAAGCCAGGGGCATGTATATCCTTAGTTATTTTAATGCGGAAGGCGGCAGGATTCGGGAGATTGAGAGGGACGTCCAGCTCTCGGAGCGTATTATGCGTGTTTTGATACTTTCTGCCGAGCATCTGAGTGAGGCCGATATCGAGAAAGATACTCCTGCCGGAGCGGCTGAGAAGCCGAGGCGAAAGCCCGTTTCGGAGGCGGTCAAAGGGACCGAATCGGAACAGGTAGATGCCGAGGACTCAGGCAAGATAGACGGCAAGCCGGTTGCTGCGGCCTTGGAGAGTACTGAATCAGAGCAGGAGGAGACAGAGGATGTGGGAAAGGTTGATTAACGTATATTGATTACTAACTATTGGATTATTGATTGGAAAGGGGAGTTTGGATATGGCGAATTTTAATAAGGTCTTGCTGATAGGCAATCTTACGCGCGACCCGCAGTTGTCATATTTGCCGAGCCAGACGGCCGTGGTAGAGTTCGGTCTGGCGGTGAACCGCAAGTGGACAGGCAAAGATGGCGAGGCGAGGGAGGAGACATGTTTTGTGGACTGTCGGGCGTTTGGTCGGCAGGCTGAGAATATAAACAAGTACCTGACAAAAGGCCAGGCGCTATTTGTTGAGGGCAGGCTGACCTTTGATACCTGGACGGCTCAGGACGGCACGAAGCGCAGCAAACACCGGGTTACGGTGGAGAAGTTTCAGTTTTTGTCAGGTCCAGCGGGCAGGAAGGTTGAGCAAGGAGCGGAACAGCAGAGCCCTCGAGAGGATCGGGATATTGAGAATGTCGGCGCAGCCGGGGATGATATACCGTTTTAATCTCGTGTTGTGCCGTGGGAATTGGGTATGGCGTCAGAGCAGATATGCCGTACGATACATGATTGAATTTAGTTGGTTTTTGGTGAGATAACAGACGGGAAAAGAATGGTAGTGATAAAAAGAAAGAGGGAAACTAGAAGAAAAGCGGGCTATGTAGGCGCGCGGGAGCAAACGCAGTGTCGTTTTTGCCGAAGGGGCGAGAAGTATGTCGATTATAAGAACATTGAGACCTTGTCGAAGCTGTTGACCCATCGCGGCAAGATATACTCTCGCAAGCGAAGCGGCAATTGTGCCGGGTGCCAGCGTAAAGTGAAAAAGGCCATTAAGCGTGCCAGGTATATGGCGTTGTTGCCGTTTACCGCGTGAATCGGACACTGGTGAGAAGGTATGAGGTATTGTATATGAGGGTTTTGCTTTGTGAGGATGTTGCGGCGCTTGGCTGGCTGGGCGATGTTGTGGAAGTGCGCACGGGTTATGCAAGGAATTATCTTTTGCCGCAGGGTCTGGCGATTGTGCCGACTGAGGCGAATTTGAAGGCATTGGCCAAAGAAAAGGCCAAGCGGGCAGAACAGCGGAAGGTTGCCAAGGGGCGTCTTGAGGAGGTAGCAGCGGCGGTTGAGGGGGCCGAGGCTGTTGTCGCCGCCAAGGCCAATGAGCAGGGGATTTTGTTTGGCTCGGTGGGCTCTCGTGATATTGCGGCGAATCTGCGTGAGCAGGGTTTTGAAGTGGCGGACGATGTTGTGAAACTGCCCGAACATATAAAACAGGTAGGGACGCACAGCGTCAGCTTGAAGTTTGGCACAGACCTGACGGCCACGGTCAGCGTTGTTGTCGTGGCCAAACAGGATGAAGAGCCAAAAGCAGGTGAGGTTTAAATTTGGTGAAGATTTAACTGTTCCCATTTTGTAGCTTGTTGCAAAGTTGGGTTCGGCGTAGTTGTTGCAGGGAGATGGAAATGGACAAGATGGCCAGGGTAGGTACAGGTGAAAGGGGGGATGCTAAGGGCTCTGCGCTTGCGAGCAGAGGTGAGCTGTTTGCAACTCGCCATATGCCGGAATCGTTAGAAGCAGAGGCGGCGGTGTTAGGCTCGATGATAATCGACCCGGAGTGTATTAGTGAGGTTGTCGAGACGCTCAGCGCAGAGGCCTTTTACCGGATCGAGCATCAGCTTATCTTCGACGCTCTAGTCGGGCTTTATGAAAAAAATAAAAGCGAGGCCATCGATGCGGTGTTACTTCGCGATGAGCTGAAAAAGCGCAAGCATCTAGACGAGGTCGGCGGGGTGGAGTATATCGGCAAAGTTATGGACTCTGTTCCTTCCAGTGCCAACGTGGCCTATTACACCGGGATTGTAAAAGACAAGATGTTGCTTCGTGAGATGATTGCCGCAGCCAGTGAAATCTTAGACGATGCGTACAGCCAGAGGGGTGAGCCCAGTGAAACGCTCGATGAAGCCGAGAGGAAGATTTTCGCTGTCACTGATAAAAAGATAAGCGGTTCTGCTGTTGAGTTAAAAGATTTGGTTATCCAGGCTTATGAGCTTATAGAGAAGCGCCAGGGCGGCGTAGTTACTGGTTTGGCGACCGGCTATCTTGCGCTTGATGAGTTGACGTGTGGTTTGCAGAGCGGCGAGATGATAATCATTGCCGGTCGACCCAGTATGGGAAAGACATCTCTGGTGCTGAATATCGCTGAATATATCGGCGTAGCTGAGAAGGTACCGGTTGCCATATTTTCGCTGGAAACGAGCAAGCAGCAGTTGGCTGAGCGGTTTTTGTGCAGCAGGAGTGAAATAGACGCCCAAAAGGTCAGAAAGGGCATGTTAGATACTGAGCACTATGAAACGCTGAAAGCAGTGTCCGGCGAGTTGTATGATGCACCAATTTATATCGACGATACCTCGACGCTTACACCACTGGAGCTTCGTGCCAAGGCACGAAGGTTAAAGAGCCGCCATGGTATACGCTGTATCGTAGTGGACTATTTGCAGTTGATGCATTTAGGTGCGGGCAGGGTGGAGTCACGCCAGCAGGAAATCGCCACTATTTCGAGATATGTCAAGGCACTGGCCAGGGAGCTGAATATCCCTGTGGTGGTGCTGAGCCAGTTGAATCGCTCCCCGGAAGGCAGGGAGGGTCATCGGCCGAGGATGAGTGATTTGCGTGAGAGCGGCAGCATCGAGCAGGACGCCGACGTGGTTATGCTGCTTCATCGTGAAGATTACTACCGCCGTAATGAGCCGGATTATGTGGAGAACAATACGGCTGAATTGATAATAGCGAAACAACGGAACGGCCCGACGGGAAGAGTGGATTTGATATTTAGGGAGAAATTTACCCGGTTTGAAAACGCCTCTCAGGTGAAGGACCAAGAGGTGCCATTTTAGTTGCTCTGGTGTTTCTCGTGGCACAAGCCAGTGCAAAAGGATTTTGGAGCGAGACTGAATGAAGAAGTCCTTTGCGATTGTTTTTTTATCGATTGTGGTTTTAGGTTCGAGTTCGGTCTATGGGGAGAGCCAGGAGATGGAAAGCCGGATAGAAGAACTTGCAGTAGGTAGTATTCGAGTGGCGGGCAATGTCAGTATCAGCAGTGCGCAGATTTTATCGAGGGTCCGCAGCAGGGTGGGGGAGTTGTTTGACCCGGCCACGGCCGCTGAAGACGCCAGGCGCATAGCCGGACTGGATGGTGTTGACTATGCCTATTACAATACCGCAGTTGTAGAAAACAGAATTCAACTTACCTTCGTTGTTGTGGAGAGAAATCTCGTCAGGTCGATTGTTTTTGTCGGCAACCGAAGGCAGAAGGCCAAAACTTTGCAGAGAAAGCTGGACTTTAAGGTAGGCGATTACCTCGACCCGATTATAATTGAGACGGGTTCGGATGCCGTCGCTGAGTTTTATCGCAAACAAGGATTTGCTTTTGCCCGCGTCACCCTCGATGCCGAGAAGTTGTCGAGAGGCGAAGTGGTTTATACTATTTCTGAGGGGCCGAGAGTCAAAATAGCAGCGGTCAAGTTCAGCGGTAACGAGGGTTTAAAAACCAAGTCTCTTAAGAAGGCTGTGAAAACCCGGACGAGGAAGTTTCTTTTTTGGCCGAAGTACTACACCGAGAAAAGGGTGAACGAGGACACGGCGAAGCTTCAGGATATCTATTACAAAAGGGGATTTTTGGATGCCGTCGTGAAGGCGGAACGCCAGTTCAGCCCGGAAAGGAGAAAAGTCCGCATAACTTTCGCGATTGATGAGGGGCCGGTTTACACGGTCGAAAGAATCGACTTCACAGGTATGAGGCACTTCGAAGAGAGCCAATTGCAGGCTGAGTTGAGGTTAGAGCAGGGGCAAGTCTATAGTGAGCAAAAGGCGAAGTCGGATGTCAGGCAGTTGCTTAAACTTTATCGTGAAATTGGCTTTATCGACGCAGGAGTTGAGCGTCACGTTAAGTTTGTTCCGGGAAATGAGGTCAGTGTTGAATTTGCAATAAGCGAGGGGGAGCGTTTTCGGATTGGCAGGGTAAATATAGCGGGAAACGAACGGACGCACGATAAGGTGGTTCGACGAGTTCTTGACGAGTACGAGTTTCAGCCGGGCCAGTGGTACAATGCCCACGGCGCGCGAGGGGACGGCAGCGGCCAATTGGAAAGAAGGGTACAAAGGATGGTCTTAGCGGAATCGGCGACTATTACGCCGGCCGGTGAGGTTCTTGGCCAGAGGGATGCTCAGGTGAGCATAGTAGAAGGCCAGACAGGTATGGTGATGGTCGGAGCCGGTGCAGCGACGGATCTGGGCCTTATAGGCCAGGTCGTTTATGAGGAGAGGAATTTCGATATTAGTGACTGGCCGGAAAGCTTTAGGGAGTTTATCACCGGCCGGGCGTTCAGGGGCGCGGGTCAGAGTCTTAGAATTGCGCTACAGCCTGGAACCGAGGTCAGTGAGTTTTTGATTAGCTTTACTGAGCCATACTTTAAGAACGAGCCGGTATCGCTTAGTGTAGTTGGCTCAAGTTGGGAAAGAGAAAGGGAAAGCTATGACGAGAACAGGCTGAAAGGATATGTTGGGTTCGAGAGGCGATATAAGAACCGCTGGCGCCGAAGTATCAGTTTTAGAGTGGAGAATGTAAATATTGATGATATTGAGCCCGATGCTCCCAAGGAAATCGAAGAAGTTGAGGGCGATAATGCTCTTGCGGGAATCAAGCTTGGTATCGGCAGAGACCTTACTGATGACAGGTTTAGTCCCAGCGAGGGCTACACGTTTGATGCCAGCTACGAGCAGGTTGGGGGCGACCATACCTTCGGGATAGTGAGCGGCATTTACCGACGTTACCGGACGCTTCACGAAGATTTGGCTGAGCGAAAGACTGTTCTGGCGACGAAGCTGCTCGGAGCAAGTACTGTAGGTGACGCGCCGCCCTTTGAGAAGTTTTATGGAGGCGGCTCTGGTCTTTACGGGATCAGGGGTTTTGATTATCGAGGTGTAAGTACGAGAGGTTTGCCGACGCTTCCCAGTACCAGCACTGAGCGTGAAGACCCGATAGGCAGTGACTGGATATTTCTGGCCAGCGCTGAGGTAATTGTACCCTTGGTAGGCGAAGGGCTGTCGGCGTTGATTTTCGTTGACAGTGGAGCTATTGATTCCGGGAGCTACCGCGTTGCGGCGGGGGTGGGGATACAGATACTCATTCCTCAATGGTTTGGGCCTGTACCGATGAGATTTGAACTTGCCGGGCCGTTGATGGAGGAAGATGAGGATGATACTCAGGTTTTCAGTTTCTCTGTGGGAAGGTTGTTTTGATTGGCCGTGTTTTAGCTGTTATCGTTGAACGTATTACAAGAGAGTATGAATGTAGAAAGGGTTACTTATGAGGGCCAAGGGAGTATTTTTGAGTGGTTTGATAGGTGTGGTTGTTTTGTTTATGGGGTATCAATACAGTCGGGCCGGCCCCGAAAACCAGAGACCTGAGACTAAAATTGGTGTTGTCGGTATTCGGCAAATCTTTCAGGATTGCAAAAGAAATGTCAGGTATAGGCAGGAAGCGGCCGCCGAACAGGATAAAATCATTACCGAATTAGACAAGCTAAAAAAAGAGATTGAAGTTGAGGAAGCGGGGCTCAAAGCGTTAAAGGCTGGCAGCAGTGACCATCTGGAGCTGATGAAGGGGATACTTGAAAAGCAGGCCAGCTTCCAGGCCCGGCAGGAATTTCATAAACAGCAGATGGCGATGAAAGACCAGATATGGACGGAGCAGCTCTATACAGACATTTTGCGAGAAACCAGTGAGGTTGCGAAGCAAAAGGGTTTGGACGTTGTGTTTGAAAACGATGGCCCTGCGTTGCCTGCGTTGAGTGCTCAGGAGCTTATGATGACCATCAGGACGCATAAGGTGCTTTATAGCGGCGGCTGTTTGGATATTACCGAGGAGGTTATGAATCGAGTGGACGAAGAGAAATAGTAAAGTGCAGAAATGACATTGAGGGGCCTGGGATGAACAGGTACGTTTTGGGTTTGTTTGTAGATTTTGTTATCGGAGTTTTGGTTTTGCCATGGAATTGACGGTTGGACAATTGGCGCAACAGATTGGTGCGGAGTTAGTCGGCGATGGCTCTGGGCGGATAAGTGCCGTAGGGGCTGTGGAGTCGGCCGGTGAGAGCACAATTACTTTTGTGAAGGATGGTAGGCATGTTGCCGGACTTAAGAAGTCGCGGGCCGGGGCGGTTATAGTCGGTAAGTGTATTGAGGGCTTGGCCAAGCCACAGTTGATGGTTGAGGATGTCAATGCTGCCCTGATAGAAGCCTTGAACATTTTTGCGCCGTGTTTGAAGCCTATGACCCAAGGGATTGATCCAACTGCGAAGATTGCACAGGATGCGAAGATCGCCAAGGGTGCTGCTATCGGGCCGGGTGTGGTGATTGATGATAAGGTCGAAATCGGTGAAAACAGCGTAATTGGTAGCGGCTGTAAAATAGGTGAAAATTCAAAGCTCGGTAAAAATTGTAGGCTTGATAGCAATGTAGTTGTCTATCACAACTGTAGAATCGGCAACAATGTTGTCATTCAGGCGAACACCACAATAGGGTCGGTGGGTTTTGGTTATTCCTTTATCGATGGTGCCCATAGGCTTGTTCCACACAACGGCGGGGTGGTGATTGAGGATTTTGTCGAGCTTGGGGCGAACTGCTGTGTTGACAGGGCGAAATTCGGGAACACCATAATCGGGGCCGGGACAAAAATAGACAACCTTGTGCATATTGCTCATAACGTGGTAATCGGTAAGTGCTGTTTGATAGCGGCCTTGGTTGGTATTGCCGGCAGTTGTAAACTGGGTGATAGCGTTTCATTGGGGGGGCAGGTTGGTGTCACAGATAATATAGAAATAGGCGAAGGTGCAATGGTTGCTGCTCAATCCGGCGTTACCCACAATATAGCGGCCGGAAAACGACTGTTTGGCACGCCAGCAGTCGACAAGGGAGAGGCGCTGAGGATAATTGCTTTGAGGAAACGTTTGCCGAAGATGATTGAGCGGTTAGAACGGCTAAACGCGAGGATAGAAAGACTTGAAACTGCAAAAGACAATAAAAGGTGAAGGCAAAATCGCCGGCAGAGGTTTGTTTGGGGGCAAAGAAGCGAGGGTTGTTTTTCGCCCTGCTCCTGTGAATTCCGGGCTGGTTTTTGTGCGGACTGATATTACTGAGCCGGTGCGGATAAGTGCTTTGGTGCCGAGTCTTGCTGAGCGAAGTCGTCGCACCACGATAAAAAAGGGCTCGGTGAGTATAGAGACTGTCGAACATTGTCTGGCTACGGCGGCTGCATTGGGTATTGATAATATGATTATAGAAGTTGACGGCTCTGAACTGCCGTCTCCGGACTGTAGCTGTGCTGAGTATTTAAAAGTTCTTAAACGAGCTGGTTTGGTTGAGCAGACCGAGAAGCGCAAAGAGTTTGTTATCAGTGAACTGGTAAGCATTACGAGCGGAGATACGTCGATATACGCGCTTCCATATGGGGACGACGGATTAAACATTACTTACGATTTGGATTACGGGGGGCATACTGGTATTAACCGACAGATTTTTAGCTGTCGTGTCACGCCCGAGGGTTTTGAGAACAATCTGGCGCTGGCGCGGACCTTTTTGCTTGAAGCTGAGGCCAAGCAGTTTCAGGCTCGCGGAATGGGAACACATCTTGGTCCTCGCGAAATTCTGGTCATTGATTCAGACGGACCTATAAAGAACAGTTTCAGATTTCCTGACGAGTGTGTCAGGCATAAAGTCGTTGACTTGATTGGTGACCTTGCGTTGGTCGGTCGGGCTGTTAAGGGAAGGATAGTAGCCTACAAGAGCGGGCACACGTTAAATCAGCAGCTTGCAAGAAGGCTCTATGAGTTGGCCGAGCAACAGGAACGGCTGCAAAAATTAGGCACTGACGCACTTTTGGATATTCGGCAGATTGCCAAGATTCTGCCGCACAGATACCCTTTTTTGCTCGTGGACAAGGTGGTCGAGGTCGAAGGCGAGACGCGAATAAAAGGTATAAAGAACGTTAGCTTCAATGAGCAATTTTTCCAGGGGCATTTTCCCGGCACGCCTATTATGCCAGGGGTTCTTGTCGTAGAGGCGATGGCACAGGTATCGGGCTTATTGTTCGCGCAGAAACTAGAGCACGCGGGGAAACTGGCGGTGCTTATGAGTATGGATGATGTAAAGCTTCGCAAAGCTGTTGTTCCTGGCGACCAGCTTGTCCTTACGGCTGAGGCGGTCAGGATGAGAAAAAGAACGGCACAGTGTCGGTGCAAGGCAATGGTGGGCGATTCGGTAGTTGCTGAGGCACAAATCAAATTTATGCTTGTGGACAATGAGAAGGTTTAAGAGGTGATTCAGGTTCATCCCAGTGCGATAATTGATAAGGAGGCCCACTTGGCTGAGGGCGTGGTAATCGGGCCCAATTGTGTTATTGAAGGAGGGGTATCAATTGGTGTCGGTACGGTACTTGATGCCAATGTTGTGATTGGCAGGGATGTCGAGATTGGTCAGAACAATCACTTTTTTGCCAATTGTGTGATAGGCGGGACCCCGCAGATACTGGCCCTGAACCCGGATTGCGAGATTGGGGGACTTGTGATAGGTGATAACAACGCAATTCGCGAACAGGTGACGATTCATCCGAGCATGCATCCGGGCAAGTTTACGAAGGTCGGGAGTGAGAATTTGTTTATGATTGGCGTGCATATTGGGCACGACTGTACAATTGAAGACAAAGTTGTTCTGAGCAACTATGTTCAGATAAGTGGACATTGCAAGATTGAGAAGGGGGTTTGGTTTAGCGGAATGGTTTTGTTGCATCAGTTTGTAACTGTGGGCAAGTGGTGCTATGCGGCAGGTCTGGCTGGTATAAATCACGATGTTCCACCGTTTCTTATTGTCAGCGGTCATTATCCGCCGAGAGTTCGCGGCGTTAATAAACGCGGGATGTCGCGTGCCGGTCTGAGTGAACAGTCGCAGAAGAAAGTTATAGAGGCATACAAGAAGCTGTATCGTCGGGGCGGGACGCTGGAAGAGAACGCCAAGGTCTTGGCGAGAAAAGACGGCCTTGATGAGAACATCAAGGCCATGCTTGCTGTGATAACCAAGAGCAGCCAGCAGCGATTCGGCAGATACCTTGAGACGTTTAGGGATTAGAAAGTCGCATCCTTGATAGGATGCGGGACACGAAGTGAAAAACACGAGAATACGTACTGCTATCGTAGGTACAGGCAAAATGGGGGCGATTCACGCTAAAGTCTATGAACAGTTGGAGCAGAGTGATTTCGTTGCCGTGGTCGACGTAGACACCGAGAAGGCCAAAAGCCTGGCCAAAAAGTATAATGTTGAAGCTTTCGCCAACTGTGCCGATATTGTGGGCAAAGTCGACGCGGTTACGATAGCAACTCCGACGGTGACACATCTGGAACTGGCGAAGGTATTCATTGAAAACGGTGTTGCGGTAATGATTGAAAAGCCGCTGGCCACTGATGTTGGTGAGTCGAGAGAGATTGTGGAGTTGGCCCGAAAGCATGATGTGGTTGTGGCCGTGGGCCATTCCGAGCGGTGTAATCCGGTTGTGCAGGCGATAAAGCGGCTGGATATCGAGCCAAAGTTTATCGAAGCCAATCGCATCAGCCCGTATCCCTTCCGCTCGACCGACGTCGGAGTGGTACTGGATGTAATGATTCACGATATAGATATAATTCTGTCCCTGGCGGCGAGCAAAATCAAGAAGGTGGATGCTGTTGGTGTTAGTGTCATTGATGAGAAGGAAGACATCTGTAACGCGCGGATTGTTTTTGAAAGCGGCTGTATAGCAAATGTTACCGCTTCGAGGCTGGCTCTGAAGACCGAAAGAAAAGTGCGGGTGTTCAGTCGGCAGGCATATTTGAGTGTTGATTATTTCAAAAAGAGCGGGATTGTCATAAAGGCGAACCCGAATACTGATATTGTCAAGTGGATAAGAGAACGTAGGGAGACAAAGGACTTTAATCCTTTGGTGGTCAATTGGCCTGATTTGTTGCACGTCGAGCAGCTGGACGTAGATGATAAAGAGCCTTTGCGCCTTGAGCAGGAGGTTTTTCTCAGGGCTGTCGCGGACAGGACATTGGCGCCTGAGGTCAGTGCCGAGGAGGGGCTGGCCGCGATGGAATGTGCCGAGAAGATTCTGGCCTCGGTGAAGGGACACAAGTGGGATTAGGCCAAGTATACAAACACGTTGTTTTTGAAGGGAGTTATATGATTCGAAGATTTTGGCTTGCAGCGGTGTCAGGGGCGTTTATAATAACAACTGTTGTGTTGATGTCTGGATGCAGGAAGAAGGAAAGCGTGGTTTCCGAAGAACAGAGTAAACAAGAGGTACTTAGCCAAGAGCCGAAGGAGGTTGACGTGGGTTTGAAGATGGTAGAGTTGGATACGAGCATGGGGGAGATTGTGATTGAGCTTAACGAGGATGCTGCACCAGTGACGGTGAAGAATTTCCTTCGGTACGTGGAGGATGGTTTTTATGATGGAACGATATTTCACAGGGTCATACCGAGCTTTATGATTCAGGGCGGCGGATTCAGTGCGAGTATGCAGAGAAAAGCAACGCAACCAGCTATTGTCAACGAAGCTGCCAATGGGCTGAAAAATGACAAGGGTACTGTTGCAATGGCACGGACAAATGACCCTGATAGTGCGACGTCTCAGTTTTTTATCAATCACAAAGACAATGACTCTCTAAATTATACCGGGCCAGGTAATCCGGGGTATGCGGTATTCGGCAAGGTGGTCCAGGGTATGGATGTGGTTGATAAGATTGCAGCGGTCAAGACGACGCGTACAGGGCCTTATTCCGATGTTCCTGTCGAACCTGTAGTAATAAAATCGGTTAAAGTGGTTTCTTCAAGCAAGTCGGATTGAGGAATAGCTGGTTGACTGGTTCAGATACCATAGGCGCCTGATTTCAAGTGGTTACTCTGTCTGCCGTTTAGCCTCGCGAGCCCGTCTCCTCTTTTCTTCTGTTTCGCTATATTTACATGTGGGACATCTATCCGCGAAGTCGTGGGGAACCGAGCCCCGCTTAAAGACAAGTCCACACTTATCGCACTTTTCCGCCCTATAGATACTTTCCTTTCCGCACTTTTTGCAAACCAGATTCGCTGGTTTCATCGACATGGGGTCCTGGTTCTTTTTTAGATACCTGTAGTAATATTTCTTGCTTATCTGATACGCGGCTGTGCAGTCTTTGATCTTGCACTTGACCCACATTGCATCGCTATCATCGACAGGCCGGTCATCGCCTAAGTTTTTTGTGGGTTTTTTATTCTCAGGCGAGATTGGCTGCATCGCTGTCTCTTGCTGCTGAGTCTTCATTTGTTCGAGCTTTTGTTGCTGCAGCATTTGAAAAGCCGCAGCAAGCTCGGTCAAATGCTCTTTTGGCAGGGCAATCTCCACGGCCATCTTGCCGCCGCCAATTTTGCCTACAAAGGCGATATTGCTCTTTGTCGGAATGTCCATCTCCGGCATCGGCACAGGCGCTATGGCTGTGGCCATTTTTAACAGGCGGATGTAATTATATGTTCCCACAAAATCAGCTTTGTCTGCCTCCGGCAGTAGTCCCATCGCGGCGTTTATTTCAGCGGCCATTTGTTGTTTTCCCTGTCGGCGGCCGGCCTTGACCTTATCAATCAGCTTGCGTATCGACGAGTCCACATCATCGCCGCCGACGACACAGACACACAATCTGTCAGCTCTCATTATCCCCCATCTGTACTGGAAGCCGTCGCCGTACATTGCATCCATTATCTGTGCCTGCGGTGAATTTGGTTCGGTTGGTTTCATTACCAGCTTCGCCGAATCTATTGAAACACCTTTGTACCGGTCAACATCCCGGCTCATTGTATAGGTGATTTCCATGCCCATGCTTTTGTAAAAATTCGCAATAGCACCGGTGTTCACCATCTGAGTTGCTTCTTCCAGGACCCGGTTGAATGTTTTCTCATCCTTTACCGCAATTACATATTCAACTGCAAATGGAGGCTTGTTTTTTGTATCGATTGAAGCCGAGAACGCTAAAGAATCGCCCAGAGCACTGGTCATATCTGTCATCAGCGTCTTCATTTTCGCTGTCTCCTCGGCGGTCGTGTCTTCGCCGGTGATGGTGGCGAGCATATCAATGCTCTTGTTATTGAGCTGATTTGCGAAGGTTTTGTTCAGGCTGCATCCGAAATTCATTGCGGCGCCGTCTTGGAGGTAGGCTAAGAGTTTATTCTCTTGGTCGGTTGAGGTGTCGGCGACGAACATGTTTGCCATATCGGTACCCGGCACGGCCGCGATGCTCATGGTCAGATTGCACACATCCTGCTTCGGCCTGATAGTCAGGCTTAAAAACTGTGTTTCCTTCATCAGGGTCTCAAGAATGGTGGCGTACATGTTCATTATTCCGGCCGGGTCTGTAAACGGTGCTTGTCCGCTTTGCTTGGTCTTTTCCATCATGGTTTTTATGTTCTCGAGCTGGGCAAAGACTAAGGGCCCGAAGCTCTTGGACGCCAGTTGGACACTCCCATATGCCCATAGCGGTTCCTTTGCGGCCTTTTCGATTTCGTTTGCATTGAGAGTACCGACCAGTCCGGCAGCGGTGGAACCCGAGATAGATTTTGCAGTCGTAAGCAGTTTGTCATACTTTTTCTCCGAGCTGACGAGCGCATAATTGCCGACATTGGTAATCAGCGTTGTTTTGGTCTTGCCGGTCATATCACTGACTGTGATCTTCGAGATTCCGTTCGCATCGGGCTGACCACAATTCGGATTGCTACTAACAAACTGTTGAAAATCCGTTATAGGCAACAGGCCTGCTATGAAGACATTTTGTGTTGGCTGACCTTCTACGGCTTGGCTGGGCACTGTCACCGCGAAAATCGAGAAACTGCCGCCGGTTTTTACGTTGTTCAGTGCCGGGTCACCCAGGACCCCGGCAAGCTGCATACGCGCCAACATGGATATCCCCATAGGAATAGGACTAGCACCGGCCAGGAACTGGTCCATCATGCCAACGGTGTGGTCAAAATTATTCACTCGCACACAAAACAGACTTTCAGCGGGTGTTATCCGAAGTAACTCATCGCCGACAGGCTCGGCTGAACTTTCCGCCTGCAGCCCTGCGGTAAAGACAAGCAGGGCCAGCGACACTAACATGACAGCATTTCTGAAATGTATTGATTTAAACATTTTCCGCACCTTTCTGGATTAATGCCGGCAAAATTCGTTGCTCACAGGCCTTATATTCGACCTTATAGCATAATTGAGACAGCTATTGTACGGGAGTCGTACGAGAAACTCAAGCGCGAGAGGCTGGAAGATGTAAAGATGGATTTGTGCGAAGTTGAAAGTCGGATTTGTATGATTTTGCCTACAGCCCATTTCATAACCTCAAAAATAGCTGTTTTTGATACTGATAACGCGGCTTTGGGAGGTTATGAAATGGCTTCTAAGCTTTTAGCCTCAGTTTGCTGACTAGTTGGTGGGCAAGGCGGGTAGGCTCAGGCAGACGATATTTAGTTGTACAGGCGAGCGTGGTTTTAATCGCGTCATTTAGCGTGCATTTATTTCCTACCGAAACGAAAACGGGCTTGACGTTAGTGCGGGTCCGAACCACGGCGCCGATGACCTCATCTTTACCTTTCAACTGACTGTGTGAGCCTTTTTGGAGAGATGGGTCTTCGAAGGAGCCGGTTAGTCTGCTTTTTGCGCAACCGATGGTTGGCTTATCGAAAAACAGCCCCAGATGAGATGCCAAGCCGAGCCGTCGGGGATGGGCAATACCCTGGCCGTCGATGAGGAACAAATCCGGCTCGCTTTTTAGTTTTTCGGCCGCGGCAATACAGACGGGAGCTTCTCTGAATGAGAGCAGGCCGGGGATATAAGGGAAACTAACTTTCTGTGTAGCCGTTTTTGTTTCGATAAGTTCGAGACCCGGCAGTTTTACAACCACGGCGCAGGCGATGATTTTTTTACCGTCTTTGCTAAGGGCACAATCCAGGCCTGCAATTAGTTTCGGCGATTTTTCCAACGGTTCGAATCGCACTTTGCTGGCGAGTTGTTTTTGTAGGGCCGCGGCCTCTGAATAAGATACATTCCAGTTGTGTAACTTTTTTATTTGCACGGTGGCTTTAACTTAGCAGAAAACGTTGTACTTTCAATTGCACATGGGTATCCGTCAGCGTCTTTGCTGTTCAGCGCTGTCAGGACCCTTTCTCTGGGGTTCGTAATTTTCCTTTCACGGTTTTATTTTACGAATAAAGATTTTACCTGTTGAAAGGATTATGGTACAATCTTTAGTTTGGGTTAGTGTGAGTTTTTCGCACTGGGACTGTTTGTGCTGGTGAAAAGGTAATATGGCCAGGAGAAACGAAAAAGCTATTCAGATTACGGGGGCGGCTGAGCATAATCTTAAGAACATCAACCTGAGTATTCCGCGGGACAAATTAGTGGTGGTTACGGGAATAAGCGGCTCAGGGAAGAGTTCCTTGGCTTTTGACACGATTTATGCCGAGGGCAGAAGGAAATATGTCGAGTCGCTCAGTGCCTACGCCCGGCAGTTTCTCGAACAGATGCAAAAGCCGGCGGTGGGGGACATTACGGGGCTGCCCCCGACGATTGCAATTGAGCAGCGAAGTGCCAGCAGCAATCCCCGTTCGACAGTGGCCACGACCACGGAAATCTATGATTACTTCAGGTTGCTTTTTGCCCGTGTTGGCCAGCCGCACTGCTGGGTGTGCGGCAAAGAGATTACGAGCCAGCACTCTTCCCAGATAGTCGAGTCGATACTTACCTGGCCGGAAGGTACAAAGATCCAGATTTGCGCGCCGCTTGTTCGCGGCAAGAAGGGTGAGCACAAAGACGTCTTCGCCGCTATTCAACGCGAAGGTTTTGTGCGTGTGCGTCTCGATGGTGATATTTTTGACCTGAAGAACGTTCGGCCTTTGAACAAGAACAAAAAGCACGATATTGCCGCCGTTGTGGACAGGTTGATTATCAAGGATGCGGTTCGTATTCGGCTGGCGGATTCAGTGGAAACCGCATTGAAATTGGCCGATGGAGTGCTTTTGGTTCTGTTGCAGGAGCCTGGAGGAGAGAAGGAAGACCGTCCGAGTGGCGACAAGTGGAAGGAAATTATCTACAGTGAGAAGTTTGCCTGTCCCAAGCACCCGCAGGCCAGTCTCGAAGAGTTGTCGCCGCGGCTGTTTAGCTTTAACAGCCCTTACGGTGCCTGCAAGAGCTGTGACGGCCTCGGGACGATTCTTGAATTTGACCCGGATCTTATTGTGCTGGACAAAAGTGTGGCACTGGATAGCGGCGCTATCGAGGCTTGGCGCAAGGGGGGAAAGAGAATGAACATTTTCTATAACCGGCTTGTCAAAAGATTCTGCAGGAATGTAGGAATCAGTAAGACCACGCCATTTGAGCAGATACCAAAAGAGATAAGAAGAGTACTGATGTACGGCACGAGTGCGGCTGACGTGAGGAAGTATGGTTTTCGGTTTGAGGGGGTTATCCCGAACCTTGCCCGGCGATGGAAGACGACTACCAGCGAATATGTTAAGACAAGGTTGCATGGTTATCTTTCGGAGCAGCCCTGCCGAGGCTGCGGAGGCGCAAGGCTTCGGCCTGAGGCGGTCGCTGTGACGGTGGGAGGCAAAAATATAAGTCAACTGACCTTGTTAAGTATTGAGAAGGCTCAGAAATTTTTCAATAAATTGGAACTGGACGCCGAGCGTGCCTTGATTGCCGAGCAGGTGTTGAAGGAGATAAAAGCAAGGTTGAAATTTATGGTGGATGTTGGTTTAGGGTATCTGACTCTGGACCGGAGAAGCAGCACCCTTTCGGGCGGGGAGGCCCAGCGGATTCGGCTGGCCACACAGGTCGGCAGCGGCCTTGTTGGGGTCTGTTACGTTCTTGATGAGCCGACGATTGGTCTTCACAAGAGGGACAACGGACGGCTGCTTAGCATACTGCGGCGGCTGACCCGGCTTGGTAATACCGTTATAGTGGTTGAGCACGATGAGGACATTATCAAAAGTGCAGACCACATTATTGATATCGGCCCCGCGGCGGGGGCACATGGAGGGGAAGTTGTTATCCAGGGCAGCTACGAGACAGTCGCCGGCTGTGGACGGTCGCTGACAGGCAAGTATCTGAGCGGCAAGATGAGAATAGCACTGCCGATGAAGAGAAGGAGTTACAATCTTAGAAAGTGCGTGGAGGTAAAGAGTGCTGCGGAGAACAATCTTAAAAACCTTGATGTAAAATTTCCGCTCGGCGTATTTACGTGTGTGACGGGCGTTTCGGGTTCCGGCAAGAGTAGTTTGGTGAGCCAGATACTATTTCGGGCCTTGAGGCGCCGCCTCTACTCGTCTCGTGATAAACCGGGCAAACACAGAACGGTTCTTGGCACTTCGCAGATTGATAAGGTTATAGAGATAGACCAATCGCCGATTGGAAAGACTCCGCGGAGCAATCCGGCTACGTATACCGGCGTTTTCGACTTGATAAGAAAACTATTCAGCATGACCAGGGAGGCCAAGATTCGTGGGTACAAGCCCGGCCGATTCAGTTTCAATATCAAAGGCGGACGCTGCGAGTACTGCAGGGGACAGGGCACCAAAAAGATTGAGATGCACTTTCTGCCGGATGTTTATGTGACCTGTCAGAACTGCAAGGGCAAAAGATACAATCCGGAGACGCTGGAGGTCACCTACAAGGGCAAGAATATCGCCGATGTGCTTGATATGAGAATTGAAAAGGCCCTTGAATTTTTTGTGAATTTTCCCACGATTGTGCGCGTACTGCGGACGCTCAATGATGTTGGTATGGGTTATATGACGTTAGGGCAGTCATCAACAACGCTTTCGGGCGGTGAGGCCCAGCGGGTCAAGCTTGCCGCTGAGTTAGGCAAGGCCGCTACCGGTCATACGTTGTATCTGCTCGATGAGCCGACGACGGGGCTGCACTTCGCTGATATTCAGAACCTCTTAAATGTGCTGCAGCGGTTGACTGATTGCGGCAATACTGTTGTAGTAATCGAGCATAATCTTGATGTCGTCAAGATGGCGGACTATATAATAGACCTCGGTCCCGAAGGTGGCGATGCCGGCGGCAGGATCGTTGCTGAGGGATCGCCGGAAGAAATTATCAAAACGAAAAAAAGCTATACGGCCAAGTATTTAGAGGACAAACTGGAAGCTGATAAGAAAAAGAAGCGGAAGCGTTCTCGTTTGTGAGGTTTTTTATGATTGTTCAGGCACTTAAGTGGATTGGTGGTGTTGATGGCTTTTTGGAACTTATTGACCAGCGCAAGCTGCCCTGTGAGTTTATTAAGATCCAGTGCCGGGACATTGAGCAGCTTTATGAAGCCATAAAGACGCTTTCCGTTCGGGGTGCTCCGGCCATAGGGGTTGCGGCGGCTTACGGACTTGTTTTGGCCCTGCAAAAGACGCCTGCCGATGATGATTTGAAGGCCGGCCTAGCCTTGCTTGAAAAGTCTTGCGAATATCTGGCCTCATCGCGTCCGACTGGGGCAAATCTGTTCTGGGCACTGGACAGGGTAAAAAGTAGCGCAGAGGGTTTTGCTGTCAGTCGGCCGGAGGCCAATTTACAGGCGCTGCGGGAGGCCGTTTTGGAAGAGGCGAACGCTATATGCGCAGAAGATGTAGATATGTGCCGGCGGATAGGCAAAAACGGCCAGAAGTTTATCGAGGCCGGAGCCGGAGTTTTAACACATTGTAATGCCGGAGCGCTGGCGACCGCGGGTCAGGGGACGGCCCTGTCGGTGATGTTTGAGGCACAAAAGGTGGGGAAGAAATTCAGGGTTTATGTCGATGAGACCCGGCCATTGCTGCAGGGAGCCCGATTGACGGCCTGGGAGTTGGAGCAGGCGGATATCGAAGCGATGGTTATCTGTGACAATATGGCCGGCTGGCTTATGAAGCAAGGCAAAATCGATGCTGTCATAACCGGGGCCGACCGAATCGCGGCGAATGGAGATGCGGCAAATAAGATCGGCACTTACAGCTTGAGTATTCTGGCCAGAGAACATAATGTGCCTTTTTATATCGCTGCGCCGTCAAGCACATTCGATTTGAGTATAAGAAGCGGAGCTGAGATACCTATAGAGCAAAGGGGGTCCGACGAGGTAAGGTTTTTTGGTGGTCAGAAAGTTGTACCGGACGGAGTTGGTGTTTACAGCCCGGCTTTTGATGTAACAGAAGCGCAGGACATTTCCGCCATCATTACCGAGAGGGGGGTGGTAGAAGGGCCTACGCCAGACAAAATCGCCAAGCATTTACGCCGTTAGGGATAATAAGTAACGTAATGCGTTTGTGTGGTGCGCCTTCTGTTGGCCCTGAGACAGTTAGTCGACTGCAACTACTTCTTTTACTTCGGGCACTCTTTCCCTTAGTATTCTTTCTATGCCGGTCTTCATTGTCATTTGGGCGCCCGGGCAGCCCTGACAGGCCCCCTGGAGGCGTACCTTGACATTTTTATCGTCGTCTGTTCCCACCAGCTCGATATCGCCGCCGTGGCTTTGTAAGGCAGGCCTGACGGATTCAATCACGTCCTTGACCTTTTCATCAAAGGTCTGTTCCGTGTCGGTTTCGCCGCAACCGCATTGTTCACACATAGCAAGTCTCCTAAATTTGTTTTGCAGCACTATTATAACAGGAATTCGCCTTTGGGCCAGCTATTTTTTGCACGATTGGAAATTGGGTTTGTTGGTTTTGTTTTGGCCAAGTGTCCATTGTTCATTTTTTGTTGTAATTTGTTGTTTTTATTGAGGTTATGAATCCGCATGAGTCGGGGAAAATTGGTTTTGTTTGACATTTTTTAGGTCGTACCTAAGGCACAGGTGGTTCGTAGTTATCTGTCGGACATTAAGAGATGTTCGCGGCAGCGGTCGAATTCGGCCGGGTCTTCGATATTGGTTTTGTTTTGGTCGGGTCTGCCAAGTTGTTCATTTTCGTAATCCTTTGTTAAAGCTGAGCTTATGTTCATTTTTGCATTTCGAAAATTGGTTTTGTTTGACATTTTTTTGTTAGCCACAAAGCATTTTTTTGCCACAGAGTACAGAGAGAATTAACCACGAATAAACACGAACCGGCACGAATGGGCTTTGGCTTCATGGGCCATTTTGCAAATGGCCGGGTCAGGCAAAGTCATCAACTATGCTCGAAGCAAGCTTCTGTGCCAGCCTGTGACTTTGTCTGTTGGCCGGTAGTCGGCCCTGGTGAAGCCAAAGTTGCTCTATCTTAAACAAGTTTCATATTTTCAAAGAGCGGGCGGGCGGACAGAGGGTCCGGTCACTGTTAGAGGGGTTTGCGCGGTTGTGGTGAAAATTCGCGGAGGGGAGGAAGGAAGAAATGGGCTAAGTGGTTGGGAGATAAGGGGTAAAAATTTTTAAGAAAATCCACAGCCGGGGTGAAGGGCACATGCACGTTTGATTGATTTTTGGGCTGAAAATGGGGCGAGATCCCTCGGCTGAGCTCGGGACGACGGTCTCTGACCGTTGTTTTTGGGGTAAAAATGGGGGTTGGGGGGTGTGGAAAAGTGTTTCAACGTGTGAAAAATTACAAAGGAGTAGGGAAAACGTAGCAAAAGTTGCAGAGTGGCGATGGAAGAAGTGTGTGAAATGGTTTCAAAGTGTGAAGATTTACGAAAAAAGTTGTTTTGAGCGGCCGGGCCCTGGAGAGATAGGCCCGCAATAGAGTCCGCCGGACTCTATGCAATGGGCAAGCTGACGTCATCTCACGGGGCAGGGGCGCGGACGCAAGCCTTGCATCTGCGGCAAGATACCTTGTACCTAAGGCACAGGGGCACAGGTTGCGCGCTCAAAACGGAATTGATTGGGTTTGTTTTGGTCCATCCGATGAAGGGCGGATCTTCGACCCGTCTGAGAAAAGCCGGGGCTGGCAGAGTAAACAATAGGGGAATCGGGTGACCAGCGCTGCCCGTAGCGAAGCGAAGGTCCTGAGGGTGAGCTACCACAGACCAACAAGCCTAGGACCCAGAAAATAAATCTCGGGCCAGAGTTAGCCCAGCTGTGCATTTCTTGGCTAAGATCTTTCCAACCCGGATGCCTTTCCTCAACCAACGCCAACCTTGCTCTGCAAAAACTTTTTTTTCTCAGAAATTTTGTCTTGGTGATGCGCTGTTAATTCTGTTATTCTATGGGTTCAGAGGTTCTGATAGCGTTACTAATATCTGGCTATTGAAAAGAGGTAAGTTTCTTAGCAACACCAAAGTGGTGGAGGCGTGGTCAAAGGAACCAAAGAATCTGTGGCACGGAAGCTTATGCAGGATGTACAGGATATACACTTCCGAGAAAGAGTACGCACTCGCATTTTTGAATTACTCAGTGATGCTCCTGCTACTACCTTCCAGCACATCGTCAAAAAGGCGCTCAATTGTGACCCAGCCTTACTGCTCGAGGTACTCCACGAATTACAAGATGCTCATTTCATCTTCTGCACAAAAGGTGGCGCAGCTCCTGCCAGATATTGGCTAAAAGCAAGATACAATGCCCCCCACAAAAAACATACCCCGTTTAGCCAACCTGCCACTACGCCTTCTCCTAGCATTTCTTTGAATTCTCGGGGACCCAAATATTTGTCAGAGAAACTTCAAGAAATGCTTGATGCCCTCCCCGAGCCAGCACCAGTACATTCCCAGTGGTGGTTTTCTAAATCAGGTTATCGCTGTCTAATCAATTTTATATCAGACGTATCTAAACCACAAACCCCTACTGCCTTTCTAGGAGCACCAACGCTCGGCGCTCTCTTTTCCCAATGCACTGATAATCCTGTTTACATTTTCGATGTCGATAAGGTGATCCTTAAAAGGATTGCTCCCCATTGCTCCAAGTCAACGCGAATTATGTCGTATAACGTATCACATAACCTAGACAGCTCTACCAAAGGTATGTTTCCGGTTGTTTTTGCTGACCCACCGTGGTCCAGCTCTTTGCTTCGAACTTTCCTGATAAGAAGCTCCGCTTTAGTATCTGCCGGCGGTATATTAGCAATTTCTTTTCCCCAGCTTCTTACCAGGCCTACAATACCATCAGAACGAAAGAAATTAAAAAAACTAGCGTCAAGGTTGGGGCTTTCTTTGAAATTTAATTATCCAAACTTCACTGAATATGCAGTTCCGCCTTTTGAACATGAAGCTTATAAGCGCTCTGGAATAAGGCTTAAAAAACCTTGGCGAAAAGGAGATCTATTCATATTTATGAAAACCCACAAATGCTCAATAGATCCTGCCCCTTTCATTGCGAAGATACCTCAATGGAATCAGTACCACCACGGAAAAACGAGGATGTTTCTAAAGAGAGATGGTCTTTTTGAAGACGGTGCTCCATCTGTGGAAGCCATTGCTGGCTTGAAAGACCTAGTGCACAAATCTACCAGTTCTCGCATGCCATCCTGGAACTCGGCGTCATTAGTCTCTAGTCGAAATCGTATCGCCCATGCGTTTGGGAGAAAAGAACTTTCGACTTTCTTGGACCGATACTTTAAAAACACACACAGGGCACATGAGGACAAGGAGCGCTCCTCCCCAACAATGCCTCTTGAGATGAAAAAACTGATATCTCGTATGATGGGTGTAGGATTAAAGCTTTGAGAATTATCGCTTTGCAAATAACCAATGAAATCACCCGGTGAAATATTCGCGGATAGGTTAGAGGAGAAAGAGGAGCGCGACCTAGCACCTTACGCTCTAAAATCTAAAGAGCGCCGGTCCAAGTTGGGAGAAGCTTTCCGGGAGAAGCCTACCAAGCCGCCTCGTGAATATCGTACCGAGTATCATCGAGACCGAGACCGCATCTTATGGTCTAAGTGCTTCAAAAGGCTTCAACACAAAACGCAGATTTTCCCGCATTACGTGGAGGATCACTACAAAAGAAGGCTGACACACTCGCTCGAGGTTGCGCAAATTGCAACAACTATTGCAAGAGCCTTAGAACTGAACGAAACCGCCACAGAAGCGATTGCACTCGGGCATGATTTAGGCCATACACCATTCGGCCATGCTGGCGAAAAAGCTTTAAACAAGATACTGGCAAATAACTTTAAAGAAATAAAGACGAAAGCCGCTCATTGTCCCATTCCTATATTAGGTTTTGACCACTGTGTCCATGGTATAGAATCTGTATCAAGAATTGAGAAAGAATACAGCGCTGAAACCGGTCACGGGGGCCTTAACCTGACCTTCGATGTCAGAGATGGAATTTTAAAACACATGTATGAGCGTGAGCGTGATGAAGAAAGGCCTTTTTCGAATATTCCTGAAGTAGTAAAATTTGCCAAGTACGAAATTTACGGCGATAATAAAAGCTCTCTAGAAGCTCAATGTGTGCATTTTGCAGATAAAGTGGGATACCTTTTTGGTGACATTGAGGATGGGATCCGCTCGAATATTTTAGAATGTAAAGAGCTTAATGATGATCCATTTGTTGTTGAACTTCGCAAAAGATTTAAGAAATATCGCGACGATAGTATTGCCCTCAAAAGGAAAGAGGATTTTGTATCTTTTCGAAGCAAGGCTTTAACGACACTCATCTTAGATTGCATAGAGAACGCTATAGAAAATCTCAAGAAAAGCCCTTTCGGTAACGTTGATGACGTTCTCTTGTCGAACGAACGCGTCATATTCGTTTGCGATGACCTGAAAGAATCCTGGGAGGCCTTTTATGAAAAGTGGATGCGAGGTAATTTATTCAAAAATGAGCTCGTTATGGCTTGCACCTTCAAGGCTGAAAAGATTGTGGCAGACCTATTCAAGGCTTACTTCGAAGTCGAAGATCAAAGCTTGATAAAGAAGACATACCGGGGTCACTGTCGGAAAGCCTATCAAGATGTACATAATTCTGATGAAGACCTATTCAAGTTAATCCTAATCCGTAATTATATATCGGGTATGACGGATGCTTTTGCAACAAATCAACATGCGCGCCTTTTCGTAGCTACTGAACGTATAAGACTCTAGCACATCTAAAAGCATCCAGAACCACAATCCCCGTCAAACAAAAACTCCCCCACGTATCTCTCCAACCCGTCAAAATAAAATTTCTAGCCCCAACTCTACCGCATTAGGCCGGCTCAAAGCGGCTATCCCAAAGCATGCTTGCGAGGCAGCGGGGCGGCCCCAGAGAGATAGCCCCGCAATAGAGTCGGGCGGACTCTATGCAATGGGCAAGCTTTCGTCATCTCACGGGGCAGGGGCTAAAAATGTTGTTGGCGGGTGGCCCCGATTAGAAGTTTGGTAGCTGAGTGCAAAAGGCGTGATAAGTACCAGAATATGGGCTACGTAGCAGGCGTAAGGGGGATGGACTTCTAACGGGGTAAAGGTGAGAGGTGAAAAATGCCGAAAAAGGTTGACAGACCTTTAATGGTCTTGTATATTAAAGTTGTATTTGTGTGAAAACATGCAAATACGGGCCTGAGACACCCCAATGTATCGGGGTGGTTACGGGATTACGGCAGGGCCGTGAACCTTCGTATGGTGCGGTCGCTTTTTTGTGAGAAAGAGTGATTGGCCAGCCGGAGTGGCCCAGCGGCGCCGTAGTTGACCGGAATGACGAATATGGCGTTTATCAGGAAAGGTACAAGAAAATGACCAAGTCACGTTCTTCGGCTGGTTCGGCCGGCACTCAAGACAAATCTGTTGTTAAAGCAGGCGCGCAGATAATCGTCGATACGCTTATCGGGCAGGGCGTGGAAACGATGTTCGGCTATCCCGGCGGTGTTGTATTGCCTTTGTTTGACAGGTTGTATGATGCGCCCATTAGGTTTATAATCCCGCGTCACGAGCAGGGCGGCTGTCATATGGCCGATGGTTATGCCCGGGCCAGTGGGAAAGTCGGCGTTGTTGTTGCTACCAGCGGGCCGGGTGCGTGCAATTTGACTACCGGTCTTGCTACGGCGATGATGGATTCGGTGCCTATGGTCGCCTTGACGGGTCAGGTCCGTACAGAGCTTATCGGAAATGACGCCTTCCAGGAGGCTGATACTACCGGTATCACCCGTCCGGTTACGAAATACAACTGTATCGTCAAGGACGTTAAAAACCTGGCGAGGATAATTCGGGAGGCATTTTATATTGCATCTACGGGTCGGCTTGGGCCGGTGCTGGTTGACTTGCCGGTTGACGTTCAGGTCGCCAGGTGTAAGGCGGATGGATCTAACGATATGGAGTTGCCGGGCTATAAGGTTCGCACCAAAGGTCACGCAAAGCAGATATCAGCCGCTGCAGCAGCGATAAATGAGTCGGAAAGGCCGGTGCTTTATGTCGGCGGCGGTGTCATTAGCGCAAATGCGACTGAACAGTTAAGGGCGTTGGCCGAGAAAGCGCATCTCGCGGTAACGACAACGCTTTTGGGATTAGGAAGTTACGACCAGAGTAAGCCTGAATCGCTGGATATGCTGGGAATGCACGGCTCGGCCTATGCCAATTACGCCGTGCAGGAGTGCGATTTATTAATTGCTGTAGGTGCCCGTTTTGATGACCGGGTTACAGGCAGGCTCAAGGGTTTCGCTCCGCTCGCAAAGATTTTACACATTGACATTGACCCGGCCAGCATATCGAAGAACGTTAAAGTGGATATTCCTGTTGTTGGTGATGCGAAGCATATATTGGCTGAGCTGGTTAAGGAAGTCCGGTACTGCGAGCGAAAGGCGTGGTTTAAGAAGATTGCCGAGTGGAAGAAGAAGTTCCCGTTCAGTTATGACAAGAATTCATCAAGTGTTAAGCCTCAACATATTATTGCGGAGCTTTGCCGTCAGACCGACGGTAAAGCCATTATAACAACGGGCGTTGGGCAAAATCAGATGTGGGCCGCCCAGTTTTATAAATTCAGCAGGCCCAGACAGCTGATTAGCTCCGGCGGGCTCGGCACAATGGGCTATGGTTTGCCGGCGGCAATAGGCGCTCAGGTGGCCAAGCCGGGAGAGACCGTTGTAGATATTGACGGAGACCACAGCTTTAATATGACGATGACGGAGCTTGCCACGGCGGTTGAGAACAAATTGCCGATAAAGGTTTGTATCTTGAACAACGGCTATATGGGAATGGTTCGGCAGTGGCAGGAGCTTTTCTACGGCAAACGTTATTCGAAGACTTATTTGGCGAATCCCGATTATGCGGCTGTGGCTGAGGCACTTGGCGCGGTTGGCATTACTGTCGATAAAAAAGCCGACGTTCCCAAGGCCATCAAGGCGATGTTAGCCGAGAAGAGGCCGTGTGTGGTTGACTTTAGGATTGAACGTGAAGAAAATGTCTGGCCGATGGTTGCGACCGGTAAAAGTCTGAATGAAATGGACGGCCTTGATATACTGGAGAGTATGGCATAGCATAACAGAAGGTCAAAAATAAAAAGGCAAGGGCAATGAAGCATATAATAAGTGCATTGGTTGAGAACAAGCCGGGCGTTCTGGCCCATGTGGCGGGAATGTTTGCTGCCCGGGCGTTTAACATTGATTCGCTCGTGGTTGGCCGGACGGAGGACCCGGACTTGAGCCGGATGACGATAGTTGTTATCGGCGACGACAGGGTTGTTGAGCAAGTTCGCAAACAGTTAGCGAAGATTGTTCCCGTCGTCAAGGTTCAGGATTTTGTGGGTAAGCCGATAGTAGCGCGGGATTTGATGCTTGTAACTATTTCGGCCCCGCCTGAAAAACGACCGGAACTGTTGCCGTTGATAGAAACGTTCAAAGGCAAGGTCGTGGACATAGGCCCGAAGCTGCTTATGGTTGAGATATGCGGACCGGAATCCAAGATTGAGGCCTTCATCAACGTGTGCAAACCTTACGGTATCAAGAGCGTGGCTCGGACCGGGACGATCGCTATGCCGAGACAGGCTAAGACCGAGCAGTAAGAAAGGTGCTCGGATTTCTTCCCCCTGCCTGAGCGGGCGGGCTGATTTCTTGTTTTTAAAAGCCGGTTCAGATCCATTGTGCCTAGATTCTGTGACCGTTATGTAGTTTCAAATCATGGAAAGGAAGAAGTATGAAGCTTCTCACTAAAGTTTTGATTTTGGTCATGCTCAGTTTCTGCTCTGTGTTGCGGGCAGGTCACGGGCAGTCAGACGGCAGCATCGAGCAGAAAGTGGAGTCGCTGCTTAAGAAGATGACACTTCAAGAAAAGCTCGGCCAGATGAACCAGGTTAATTGGCCTTGGGAACGCTCCAAGGCCAGGGTGGAATTATTTGCTGAGCGGGTCGAAAATGGCGAGATCGGCTCTTTTCTTAGTCTGTCTGTTCTGCCGATGTCCGTAGGGGAGCGCAACGAACTGCAGAAAATTGCGGTAGAGAAATCACGGGTCGCTGTTCCTTTGATATTCGGGTTTGATGTTATACACGGTTACCGAACGATTTTTCCCATACCCCTTGCACAGTCGTGTACGTGGGACCCGGCGTTGGTTGAGAAGGCGGCGTCGATTTCAGCTAAGGAAGCCACAAGCGTGGGCGTCGACTGGACTTTCGCTCCGATGGTCGACATTGCTCGTGACCCGCGTTGGGGAAGGATCGCCGAGGGATTCGGAGAGGACCCGTATTTGGCTTCAATATTTGCTGTGGCCTGCGTTAGAGGTTTTCAAGGCAGGGACCTTTCCAGCGTGCGTACTTTGGTGGCGTGCCTTAAGCACTACGTTGGCTATGGTGCTGCTGAAGGTGGGAGGGACTATAATACCTGTGAAGTTTCCGAGCGAACACTGAGAGAAGTCTACCTGCCTCCTTTCAAGGCCGGTGTAGAAGCCGGGGCCGGAACCGTCATGAGTGCCTTTAATGAAATAAGCGGGATACCCGCCTCGGCTAACCGCCATACGCTCACCGAAATTTTAAAAGACGAGTGGAGATTTGGCGGTTTTGTTGTCAGCGACTGGGATGCTGTCAATGAGCTTATCAAGCACGGCTTTGCCGGGGACCAGGCCCGGGCGGCTCGTAAGGCGCTGATAGCCGGGGTCGATATGGATATGGTCAGTCAGGCGTATTTGAAGCAGCTACCCCGGCTCGTTAGTGAAGGCAGAGTGTCGGAGTCGGTCGTAGATGAAGCGGTGCGGCGGATTCTGAGAATAAAGCTTCAGACAGGTTTGTTTGACCGGCCTTACGTTGACCCCAACCTCGCCAAGTCGACGTTGCTCACCAAGGAAAATCTCCAGGTAGCACGGGAAGCGGCCAGAAAGTCCATAGTGTTACTCAAAAACGAAAAATCCCTTCTTCCGCTTAAAGAAGATGTAAAGTCATTTGCAGTGATTGGTCCTTTAGCTGACAATCAAGGTGATTTGCTCGGCTGCTGGTACGCTGCGGGCCGTGCCGATGATGCAGTGTCGGTCCTTCAAGGGATTCGGAGCAAGGTTTCCTCGGATTGTGAGTTGATGTACGCGAAGGGTTGTGATATTGCTGGTTCTTCGGTGGATGGCTTTGGTGAGGCAGTTAGGGTGGCTCAAAAGGCGGACGCCGTAATACTGGTTGTTGGTGAATCGAAGGACATGAGTGGAGAAGCGCACAGTCGGGCCAGTCTTGAACTGCCGGGAGTTCAGCAGCAGCTCGTCAAGGCCGTACATGCTGTCGGCAAACCGGTAGTTGCAGTGTTACTCTCCGGCAGGCCCATGTCGGTTAGCTGGATTAAGGAAAATATACCTGCAATTATGCTCGCTTGGCATCCGGGTGTCCAGGGAGGCAATGCTGTTGCTGATTGTCTTTTTGGTGACTACAACCCGTCCGGCAAGCTCACGACCAATTTTCCCCGCACAGTTGGCCAGGTTCCGATTTACTACAACCACAAGAATACGGGCAGGCCGGCGAGTAGTTCCGCTTACACCTCGAAGTATATTGATGTTCCCCATATGCCCTTATTTGCTTTTGGCTACGGCCTAAGTTACACAACCTTCGAGTACAGCAATTTGACAGTGAGCCCTTCCAAAATTTCCATTAGTCAGTCGATTACAGTAACCGCCGATATCAAGAACACCGGTAATCGTGCGGGAAAGGAGGTTGCTCAGCTTTACATTCGCGATTTGGTTGCGTCCGCGACCAGACCGGTACGAGAGCTGAAAGGCTTTCAGAAGGTTCATCTCGACCCGAGCCAGACCAAAACGGTTTCATTTACCCTTATGCCGGAGCATTTAGCGTTTTATGACGTTAATATGAATTGGGTAGTTGAGGCGGGACGATTCAAGGTCTGGGTCGGCCCCAACTGTGTGGAAGGACTGGAAGGCAGTTTCGAGGTTGCTTCTGGTGCTAGCAGGCCTGCGGGGCGTGACTAATCTAATGCGTGCTTCGTAAGGGGCAGATTGTTTTTGCTATGCCTTGTTTTTCGAAGCGTACTTGGGGGTTGTTATATGATTTCATTTCTTCGAAGGAGAGATTTTGTTGTCGCATTTTCCTCCGCAAGAGCAAGAAACCGACGGATTGAGTCGGTCTTTTTGGTTGATTGTTGGTTTGGTAACAGCTACCATATTTGTTTATGAGATTTAAGCTGACTAAATATGGTTGGCCGCAGGCGGTTGTCTTTCCGGTGATAGTGATTGGGGCGATGATTATTTGTCCGATGTTGCTTCTTGAGTCGGTACCGTTTTGGGCAGTTGTTTCAATACAAGCTGTTTTGGCGGTTGTTTTAGTGTGGGTCTTGGCGTTTTTTCGTGACCCTTACAGGGCCGTTCCGCTGGATAAAAATATTCTGTTGGCTCCGGCCGATGGTAAAATAACTGATATAGAGGTTGCTGACGAAGACGGCTTCATCTGTGGGCCCGCGCTTCGGATTGGAATATTTTTGAGTATTTTTGACGTACACATTAACCGCGCCCCATGTAACGCAAAGGTTGAGAAAATAACGTATAGAGAAGGCCAGTGCAAAAACGCGATGTCTCCGCAGTCGGGCCGGGTCAATGAGTCCAATGATTTATGGCTAATCAGGACGGACAGTCCGGAAGACAAGCTCATTGTCAGGCAGATAAGCGGAGCGATTGCAAGGCGAATCGTTTGTAAGACGAGCGAAGGACAAAGCTTGACTGGCGGTGAAAAATTTGGGATGATAAAATTCGGCTCCAGAACTGAATTGTATGTGCCCGCTCGCGAGTACACAGAGTGTCTGGTCAAAGTAGGCGATAAGGTCAAGGCCGGCCTGTCGGCTCTTGTCAGGTACGAAAAAATAAGATAAAAGCCCTTAAATCTGAAGACCCGGAATTTCTTCTCTTCTTGGTGATAAAAGATGACAAGATTAAAGACCCAGGCTGCCAAGGAAAGCCTGCTGCGGCGGGTACGAAAGCAGAGGCTAAAGTCCATCACGGTTCTGCCCTCGCTGGTAACGATTCTCAACGGTGTCTGTGGCTTTGCTGCTATTGTCTTTGCCAGCAAAGGAGTGGCAGCCGGCGTCAACCATTTTTCCTATCATAGGCTTACGCTGCCGTATTTTGCGATGGCCGGTTATATGGTTCTGTTGGCAATGATTGCTGATATGCTCGATGGCCGGCTCGCAAGGATGAGCCAGAGCACTTCCAGCTTCGGCGGTCAGCTCGACAGCCTGTGCGATATAGTCAGTTTTGGTGTTGCACCGGCATTTCTGATGCTCAAAGTCCTCGAATACAAATTGGCCGGTCTTGTCGAAACGAATCCAGCTTTTGTAAGTTTCCTCCACCGTTTTATTTGGCTGGCGGCGGCGGCATATATAAGCTGTGCTGCCATTCGGTTGGCCAGGTTCAACGTGGAAAACGAGGAGGACGAGTCCGCCCATATGAGTTTTGTGGGCCTGCCGAGTCCTGCTGCTGCAGGTGTGATAGTGAGCCTGGTGATATTCCATCAGGAAACTTTGCCGGAGCTTTCGGCCAGAAGCACACAGGCCTACACTATCTGTGAAAATGCTGTTATTTACGCCCTGCCGTTCTTACTGCTCGGCGTCTCGGTTTTAATGGTTAGCAGAATTCGATACCCGCATATCCTGAATCAGTATTTAAAAGGCAAGAAACCGTTCGCACATCTTATCAGAGCGCTGGTGTTTCTCGGGCTGATTATCTGGAGCAGACAGGCGGCGTTGGTGTTGATTTTCTGCGGCTTTGCGGCGAGCGGCTTGGTTAAATGGCTCTATTATAGGGTACCAATCTTGCGGCGTACTCCAAAATGGGTTCTACAGAATAATCATAAAGGGCCATCTTACCCCATGGACTGAAGGAGCACACCTTTGTGTGCTGCTGATGAAATCAAGATGGCTACGGTTGATTAAAAAGCGGTATTTGTATGCGGGCTTGTTGTCTGAAAGTCCCGTTCTTTGGCGCTGGATTGATTTATGCGGTAATACCGCTCGACTACATTGCACAGCCGTTCCAAGACCTGCCGGCCTTCGGGGCTCGCTTCCAAACCGACAATCTGTATGCCGAGGCAGATGCCTTTCTTGTCTGCGGTGGCAAGTGTGTTCCTTATCTGAGCATCAAACGTTAGCGGCGCTTCGTAGGGTATGGGTGTAAATTGCAATCCGATAAACTGACCGGCTTTAAACTCCAGTCCTTGCCCCGTATCAACGACAATCTGTGCCCCACCGGCGGAAATATCGGCGAGCTTTCCCTCCGAGTAGTGTTCCGGCGGCGTCGGGTGGCTGCCATTTGAGCAACGGTGCCAGAGCATTACATTTACCTTCAGGCTCTTGGGCACGTCAACCCGGAAATAGCTTCTCCTCTGGACTATCTCAACTCGGTCCGGAACCGCCAGCTCTATCGTCCCGCCGTCTGTTGTTTGATTGCTGTTTTGGGACTTATGGCAAGACGAAGTCTCCGTGCATAGTGACGGCTCAAGAGAGGCCACGGTTGTTTCGAAAATAAACTTTCCGTATTCATACTTTGCTGAGATCCCGACCGGCTGATTCAGCTGGATGTTTATCGGATGTGGTTTCTTACCCGACAGAAGCCGGGCGGTTAGTTTGTTAGCTCCAAGTTCGGTCAGCAGTACCTTTGCCGCACGCCATTTACCTTTGGACAGGTAGGACATAACGGCCGGTACTTCTTTCTCAATTAAAGTTTGTAGAATTTCCCTTGGTTCAGCTCCGCGCAGCATCGCTTCTTGATTCATATCGCTCCCCACTTTGATACGCTCCGAACTTCCCCCTTTACGTTTGGGTCTCAACTTTGCCAGGGACCACACTTTGCCAAGTATTGCGAGGTTGACACCCGCAAGAAATGGCGAAATCGTGCGCCAAATTAGGGTCGTTTTGGGGTCCCGGGGACCATTTGATATCGGCTCCCTCTCAAAATATACATATAAATCGGCAATAAGCAAAACCGGTTTTAGGCTAAATTGGCAACAATTGCTGATTTTTAGGCCAAAGAGCTTGAATTCAAGGTTCTTGGTCTTGCTGCTTTTGGTAACGCGGCGGCTCTGGTAGCTTGACAGTTCAATGGTATAGTTGCAAAAACTACACTTAGCCACTATGATTGATATGTATATGAGCGGGACTTACGAAACAAAAAAATACGGGGCGGATAAGGTGGCGTTTCTGGGCCTTTTTATCCTTGCGCTGTTTATTGCCCGCTTTATAATCGCCTCAAGGTCCGCTATGGTACTCTCGGAGCCGATAAAATTGGACTATGCTGGTCTGTCGGCCGTGGTGCCGGCTGGAAAAGGCTGGCGAAGTGAAAAGCAATGGAAGTATCAGGAAAATGCCTTCATTTTAAGCAGTGTCTTCGAAACCGGCTCCGGGACCGCATTGGCTCTTTGTCGGTACTTGTTGCTGGTCACAGAGGCCTCTTCGGATGTTCTGTTTGAGCAAAAGGCCTCTGAAGTTGGCGGAGTGATTGCAAAGGCGGGTCAGACACGGATAAGCGAGCCAGGTTCCGCTTTTGCAAAAAGCTCACAAAGTGGTGCTCCAGTTGTGATTGATTGGGTACAGATAATAAAGCCACAAACACTGTCCGATATGTTTCTCGGCATTGCACAGTTGCCGAACAACCGCCGGCTGGATGTGGAAGTCTACCAGACCACCGGCGATATCGACTTGACCGAGCATGTTTTTGAACTCATGGCCGAGAGTTTAGAATTCGAAGACAACCCATTTTGGGTGGCTGGCAGTGAAATTGTTTCGGAGATTAAGAACAAAGGGCTCGATCACTTTTTGGTTTCCCACCATCCGGCAGGGCCGCAAAACACTGTTCCTTCAGACAAGCAAAGCCGAGAAAGTTTTTTCCTGATTAAGGATGCAGGAGGACGCAGCATCGGATTTACCATGGAGGTGCTCACCGGAGCTGCCTTTTTGCAATATGACCTGAAGGCGGATTCTGTCGGCTTGACGCCAAGTGCTCAACTAAATATTCAGGGAGCAAGTCTTCACTATCTTCGAGGACGGTATGACCGCGAGCAGTCGAGCTTTTTTCAAAGTGATAACAGTTTCGATGAGTTTGCCTGGAAAAGCCAGACCAGCAGCATAGACGGCATAAGTGGCACCGAGATTTTTTTGGGCAAAGACGGTATTATGACCGTTAAGGAGTTTGACACTCAGGTCGAAGAAAAGAATTATCGAATTGGCCCCGCAGCGATACCGGATGTTTTAAGTGAACTCATTTTCGGCCCGTTGCTCGATAGCGGACACGAAAACATCTTCGTGGACATAATTCAACCTGAGGGGACAATCTTGCCCGTACTTGTTTCTACGGCTGAACCAAAAGACTTTGCTGCTGAGAAAGATGTTGCCTATGTGTTCACAGTGGAGTTCCTGGACGGCCAAGGTTTTTCGGAATGGCTGTATCTTGACGGACAAAGGCTGATTTCAAAGAGACTGCTGAGGCGCGGAGGAATATATTTGGTCGAACGCAGCGGCGCAGAGAATATAGCAAGAGAATTTCCCGAGCGGGCTGACCATATTTTGAAGTTTCCATCTTACCAGTTGTAGGGAACCTTCGAACGACCTTTATTGCATCGGATGGCCGAATAAGACAGAACCAATGAAAAACAACGGAGCATAAAGTCGCGAAAGTCTGAATGATTGCAAGAATTTGAAAAAGGGTAGCCGTTATGTCTGAACATTATGATTGCGTCATAGTTGGTGCCGGGCCGGGCGGTCTGGGGGCGGCACTTTATACCTCGCGCGACAGGTTTAAAACCTTGGTAGTTGAGAAATTCGTCCCCGGCGGACAAATCATCAACACGGACAGAATAGAGAACTATCCGGGTTTTGACCGGATAGGCGGACCGGACCTGATAGAAAGAATGCAAAAACAGGCTGTGGCCTTCGGGGCGGAGATAAGAACCAGCAGCGAAGTTACAGCCCTGAAAAGGCTTCAGGAAGGCGATATCGAGATCAGCTGCGATAAGGACAAGTACATCGCAAGGGCGGTCATTCTGGCACCTGGCAGCGACTATCGCAAACTGGGTGTCCCCGGCGAAGAAAAGTTCCGCAGTGCTGGTGCCGGCGTTAGCTATTGTGGGACATGTGATGCACCATTCTTTAAAGGCAGGCAGGTCGTCGCCGTCGGCGGTGGTAACACAGCTCTGGAGGAGACATTGCACCTGACCAAGTATGCCGAGAAAGTCACGCTCATACACCGCAGGGACGAGTTTCGAGCGACCAGGGTCCTGCAGGAAGAGCTTCTGGCCAGGGCCGATGAGCAAAATTCGAACTTGCTTGTGAAGTACAGCACAGTAGCAACCGCCATAGAGGGACAAGACAAAGTCCAATCGGTCAAACTCAAAAACGTCAAGACCGGTGAAGAACAAGGCTGTCCCTGCGACGGCGTATTCATATTCATAGGCATGGTGCCGAACACCGGGTTTTTGAGAGGATTCGTGGAACTTACCGAAAACGGGTTTATCAAGTGCGACTGTGCATATCTTCGTACAAACGTCCCCGGTGTATTCGTCGCCGGAGATTGCCGAGTCGGTGCGGCCATGCAGCTGGCAACGGCAGTTGGTGACGGTGTTAATGCTGCGATGATGCTGAAGCAGTATTTCAGAGACCCGAACTGGTGGAACGAAGCGGTAAGTGACGTACTCCAGCCGGGTGGATGGTAAGCTGTACCAAGCTGTTGCACATCTTAGGTGCTTTAACATGAGATATAAATTGGCAAGGCTGGCAATTTTTACGCTTATTCTTGCGTCAGGTGTGACGGCTTGTGCTGGAGGGCAGATGAAGCTGTGGTATCTCAAACCCGCCCGGGAATGGACCGAGGCGCTGCCGGTCGGCAATGGACGGCTGGGGACCATGGTCTTCGGAGGCGTGAAAACCGAGCGATTGCAGCTTAACGAAGATACAGTGTGGGCGGGACAGCCGATTGAGCGGGACCGCAAAGGAGCTTATGAGCACTTGGCTGAGGCGAGGAGGTTAATTTTTGAAGGCAAGTATGCGCTGGGTCAGGAGATAATGCAGCGTGAGTTTATGAGCCCTCGCCTTATTCGCAGTTATCAAACGCTCGGTGATTTGACGCTGGAATTTGATGGTGGCAAGAGTGTAACCAACTACCGCCGGGAACTTGACCTTGACAGTGCGATTGCTTCCGTGACGTACAAGCAAAATGATGTGACTTTTGTTCGTGAGGTTTTTGCCAGCGCTGTAGACCAATGCATCGTTGTTCGCTTAGCGGCCGACAGGGCCGGTAAGGTTTTGTTCGAAGCAAACATATCTCGGCCCGCAGATTTTGTGGTCGAGCTTGTTGTACCGGACCGAATCGTCATGAAGGGACGGGTGACACAGGCAGGCCAGCACAGCGGTGTTAGATACGAAAGCCATCTGCGAGTAATTCCAGAGGGAGGAAAACTAACTGTGACAGAGAAGGGATTGCGGCTTGCAGGTGCAAATGCAGCGACGCTGCTGATAGTTGCCGCAACCGACTATCGCGGTGACGACCCTGCATCTGCTTGTGAGCGGTACATGGCCTCGGCAGCAAAGAAGGACTATCTTGAGCTTAGGCGGGCGCATGTCCGAGAGCACAGACGGCTGTTTCGACGTGTGTCCCTTAATCTTGGGACAGACGAGGCTGCTGCGAAGCCGACAGATGAGCGTCTGGAAGCAGCGATTAGTGGTGCCGATGCCCCCGGTTTGTGCGCGCTATATTTTCAGTATGGCCGGTATCTGTTGCTTTGTAGTTCAAGGCCGGGATGCATGCCGGCCAATCTGCAGGGACTCTGGAATCATCACATCGAAGCGCCTTGGAATTGCGATTACCATATTAATATCAATATTCAGATGAACTACTGGCCTGCCGAGGTCTGTAATCTGGCGGAATGTCACGAGCCTTTTTTTGACCTGATTAATAACCTGAGGCCTCGCGGCCGAAAGACAGCTAAGAATGTCTATGGCTGCAAGGGATTTGTCGCACACCACACTACGGACGCGTCGTACTTTACAAGTCTAATTGGCAACGTTCAATATGGTATGTGGCCTACAGGCGCTGCGTGGTGTTGTCAGCATCTTTGGGAGCACTATGCCTTTGGTGGCGACGAGCGGTTTCTGCGCGAGCGGGCATTTCCGATTATGAGAGAGGCGGCGGAGTTTTTCCTCGATTATCTCGTCGAAGACCCGCGAACAGGTAAACTGGTATGCGGGCCATCGACATCTCCGGAGAATACTTTTATAACCGCTGACGGCGAGAAGGCAAATCTGACTATGGGCCCAGCTATGGACCAGCAAATCATCTACGACCTTTTCACCAATTGCGTCACGGCGGGGCAGGTTCTTGGTACAGACGACGATTTCATAAAGAAAGTAAAGTCCGCCCGCCAGAATCTGTTGGGGCCGAAGATTGCAAGCGACGGACGGTTGATGGAGTGGCCTCAGGAGCTTGAAGAGCCTGAGCCGGGCCATAGGCATATGTCGCATTTGTTCGCGCTTCATCCGGGCAAACAGATTACAGCAACCGGCACCCCCAAGCTGGCGGCCGCGGCGCACAAGTCGCTGGAGCACCGCCTGTCGCAGGGAGGCGGACACACAGGCTGGAGCAGGGCCTGGATAATTAACTTTTACGCGCGGCTATTGGACGCAGAGCAGGCTTATAAGAATCTAAAGGCCCTGCTTGCGAAATCTACGCTGCCCAATCTTTTTGACAATCACCCACCTTTCCAAATTGACGGCAACTTCGGTGGCACAGCCGGCATTGCCGAGATGCTTTTGCAAAGTCACGCCGGCGAAATCCACTTGCTTCCCGCTCTGCCCTCGGCCTGGCCGCAGGGCCATGTAAAGGGCCTGCGGGCACGCGGCGGATTCGAAGTCGATATTGACTGGAAGAATGGCAAACTCGATAGTGCTGCAATCCAATCGAAGCTGGGCCGCAGGTGCAGGGTCCGCACAGATGTGCAGGTCCGGATAACATCGGACGGCAAATCTGTTAAGACCATTAGCCCGCAAGCAGATGTAGTTGAGTTCAAAACGGAACCAGCCGGGGTCTATATGCTCTCTGCTCGAAGGTAGGGACGAGGAAATACTGATGGATTATGCTGCTTTAGCGATAGTTTGGTATGTGATTTTTATAGTTTCCGCGACTTTTCATGAAGCGTCTCATGGATTTGCCGCTATAAAGCTGGGTGACCCCACAGCCTACCACTACGGCCTGGTCACTTTGGATCCCGTACCGCACATAAAGAGAAGCCCTTTCGGTATGGTTATTATTCCGATACTTTCATTTGCGTTTGCCGGCTGGATGATAGGCTGGGCCAGCGCACCGGTTGACCCGTACTGGGCGAGGTACAATAGGAAAAAGGCCGCATGGATGGCTTTGGCGGGACCTGCCGCCAATCTGATTCTTGTTCTGGCCGCGGCGCTGCTGATTCGAGGCGGCATGGCTCTGGATTTTTTTCACGCGCCCGAAAAAGTCACTTTCACCCATGTCACCGCAGCGGCATCGGAGGGGTTTGCGAACGCTGTCGCTGTCGTGGCGAGTATCCTCTTTTCACTGAATCTGATTCTGTTGGTTTTCAATCTGATTCCACTGCCTCCGCTTGACGGCAATAACGTGCTTTTGCTTTTCCTAAGCAACCGGGCTGCCGAGCGCTACGAGGCTTTTCTATGCCAGCCGATGCATATGATGATAGGTCTGGTTGTTGCCTGGCAGCTCTTTGGTCCGGTCTTTGGCTTCGTCCACACGATCGCTTTAAATATCCTATACCCCGGAGCCGGCTATCATTAAATCAGTACCAGTAATCGTTACTCAGTTTTCATGCGCCGGTCTAAACGAACAAAAGTGTTGATAAAGGGCAGAATCCGTAATATGCTATTGCGGCATAGGTCTATGGTTTTGGGGACTGATTATGCAGAAGCGACAATTGGGCTATACGGATTTGCAGTTGACGACAGTAGGGTTGGGCGCCTGGGCATTGGGCGGGCCCTGGCAGTTCGGCTGGGGGCCGCAGGATGACGGGGAAGCAATTGGCGCAATCTTGACCTCGCTGGAAGAGGGAATCAACTGGATAGACACCGCTCCTGTCTACGGCTGTGGTCATTCGGAAGAGCTCGTAGGAAAGGCCCTCAAACAAACCAAAGAAAAACCGCTTATCGCGACCAAGTGCAGCTTGCTTTGGAACGATAAAAGGCAGAAAGTAAGCTGCCTCAAAGCCGGGAGCATTCGGGAGGAATGTCACGCAAGCCTAAAAAGACTCGACATAGATGTAATAGACCTGTACCAGATACATAGGCCTGAACCCGATGAAGATATTGAGCAGGCCTGGGAAGAAATCGCCAAACTCACCGAGGAAGGTAAGGTGCGATACATGGGCGTGTCGAATTTCAGCGTTGAGCAAATGGAACGTATCCGGGAAATCACCCCTGTCGCCTCGTTTCAGCCACCCTATAGTATGGTTCACCGTGAAGTTGAGAGCGACCTGTTAGCTTATTGCGCCGAGAACAGTATCGGTGTTATTGTATACAGTCCCATGCAAAGGGGCCTGCTGACGGGCACGTTCTCACAGGAGCGGTTGGCAGGACTGCCTTTGGATGACCATCGCAGAAGAAGTCCTGATTTCCATGAGCCGCGGTTTGCCGCCACGTTGGAGCTTGTTGACCAACTGCGGCCGATTGCCGAGCGCAATGGCAGAACATTGGCCCAGTTGTCGATTAGCTGGGTGCTGCGTCGGCCGGAGGTTACCGCCGCTATCGTCGGCGCACGAAGACCCGACCAGATTACCGAAACCGCCCCTGCCTCAGACTTTGAACTAGGCGCCGAAGATACCGAAGAAGTTGAGCAGCTTTTGGCCGAACGTTTGAAAAAAATAGCTAATGCATAAATCTTTAAGAGGCTGAAAAATGGCAAATAACAAAGACTTGTATGTGAGCCCCCTGGTTGAGAGAAATGCCTCGAGGGAAATGGCCCAGCTCTTTGGAGCACAGAAGAAGTTCAGCACCTGGCGCCGGCTTTGGCTCGAGCTTGCAAAGGCGCAAAAGAAGCTCGGCCTGGACATAAAGCAAAACCAGATAAATGAAATGGCAAGACACCTTGATGATATTGATTTTAAGAAGGCCGCTGCTTACGAAAAGAAGTTCCGTCACGATGTTATGGCCCATATCCACACCTTTGCCGAGTCGGCGCCGAAGGCCTCGCCGATTATCCATCTCGGCGCGACCAGCTGCTTCGTAGGTGACAACGCTGATTTGATTATCATTCGAGAAGCACTTCAGATGACAGCCGGTAAATTGGCGGCGGTGATAAACCTGTTGGCCAGGTTCGCAAAGAAATATCGCTCGCTCCCGACACTGGGCTTTACGCATTATCAGCCGGCCCAACTGACCACTGTCGGCAAAAGAGCGGCGCTGTGGTGTTATGAGTTCGTTATGGATTTGCGGGAGTCCGAGTATCGACTCGAGACGCTGCCATTTAGAGGCGTAAAAGGTGTAACCGGCACACAGGCCTCTTTTTTGGCTCTTTTTGACGGCAGCCACAGCAAGGTCAGGCGGCTTGATAAAATTGTTGCTGTTGCGTTTGGCTTTAAAAAGACTTGTGCCGTTACCGGCCAGACATATCAGCGAAAAATCGACGCCCTTGTGGTTAATGCCCTTGCATCGACAGCACAGTCTGCCCACAAGCTCTGTAACGACCTCCGGTTGCTCGCAAACCTAAAAGAGATTGAAGAGCCGTTCGGAAAATCACAGGTTGGTTCTTCGACAATGGCCTATAAAAGAAATCCGATGCGCGCCGAACGCGTAACTGCCCTTAGCAGATTGGTATTGAGCCTGGCAACGAGTCCGCAGATGACGGCCTCCGAGCAGTGGTTTGAGAGAACGCTCGATGATTCAGCCAACAGAAGGGTGGTCATTCCGGAGGCGTTTTTGGCCGTTGACGGGATTTTGGAAATCCTTATCAATGTCCTCGACGGCTCGGTTGTCTATCCGAAAGTAATCGCGGCCAGAGTTGCAGCGGAGCTGCCGTTTATGGCCACTGAAAATATCCTGATGGCAGCGGTAAAGGCTGGTGGAAACAGGCAAAAACTACACGAAAAAATAAGAAAGCATTCAAACGCCGCAGCCACTCAGGTCAAACAGTTTGGCAAACACAACGATTTGATTGGCAGGCTAAAGGCCGATGCCGCTTTTGATAAAGTTGACTTCAAGAATGTTCTAAATGCTAAAAACTACATCGGCAGGGCACCACAACAGGTCGATGAATTCATCAAAGATATAGTAGTGCCTGTCCGCAGAAAATACCGCAAAGAACTCAACAAGAAGGTAGAACTGAAAGTCTAAAGGAATGTTGTAACGTGACCAGAGAAGAACTGATAAAACGCATTAAAGAAACATCGTATCTGGAAGGTGACTTTACCCTCCGCAGTGGAAAAAAGAGCAAGTACTATCTTGATAAGTATCTGTTCGAAACCTGCCCGGACATACTTAAGGCCCTCGGCGAAGAATTTGCAAAATACATTACGGAAGATATCACATTGGTTGCCGGAGCCGAATTAGGCGGCGTGGCCCTGGCTGCTGCTACCGCCATGCAGTCCGGCAAAAACTGGATAATTGTCCGCAACAGCAAAAAAGGCTACGGTACAGGCAAATTAGTCGAGGGCGTGTTAAACGCGGGCGACGTCGTTTTGCTGGTTGAGGACATAGCCACAACCGGCGGTCAGGTCCTTGAAGCCGCGAAAGTTATTACTGAAGCGGGCGCAGCGGTTAAAAAAATCGTCTGTGTAATTGACCGCAAACAGGGCGCTGGGGAGAATGTCACCCAGGCCGGCTACAAATTCGAGAGCATATTGACAAAAGACGACCTTGGCATAAAAGATTGATGAACCGGGCGTGGTGGAATACAACCGGCCAAAGGAGTAAGAACGTGCGTCTTAGAAAAGGACAATTACCAATATTAATCTCGATTTTGTGCGCTTTAGCAGTTTTTTCTGTTCACTTTGTCACAAGGAAAAACTATGAATTTATCATTTATGTTGGTGTCATAATCTTTTTCCTTGTCGTCTTTATTATCACAAACGAGAAAGTATATTACCCGAATAGTGTCTTATGGGGGCTGCTGCTCTGGGCCGTAATGCACATGGCGGGCGGCTCAGTTCACATCAACGGAACACTGCTGTATAAAATGATGATAATATCATTATCTGAGCGTTACCCGGTCTTTCGCTATGACCAGTTGGTACATATCATGGGCTTTGGAGTAGCTACAACAACCTTATTCTACCTGCTTAAGCCCCTGCTCCGCCCCAATGTTAAAGGCTGGGCCGCTTTGTCTATTATACTTGTTGCGGCGGGCCTGGGAGTTGGCACATTTAACGAGATAGTCGAGTTTATAGTTTCATCGACTGTCCCTGAATCTAACGTCGGAGGATACCTCAACACCTCTCTCGACTCGGTCTCCGATTTGATCGGAGCAGCACTTGCCATGGTTGTTATACGACTCACGAACAGGACGCTTTTTACCGCTCAATAGCTGGGCCACAACAGGAAATACCTGCTAAGTAATTTCTATCAAGGCAATAATTTGTCCTGCGATTATTGTCTTGCTTGTTGGTAACAGTCTTAGCTATTTTCTGTGAGGCTTTTTTGTCTGAACAGTTGATTTTTGGCACGTATTACGGGGCATTAAGGGCTGTCGGCCGAGGTTTTTCTTTCCTCGATATCTTTTAGCCCCCGATGAGCTCGCGGGTGTCCGGGCTCGATTTTGAGTACTTCGCGATACTCTTTAGCAGATTTTTCAATTTGACCTTTCTCTAACAAGGCGTCGGCAAGATTACAGCGCACTTCTACGTCGCCTGGTTCAACCCTTACCGCCTCAGTAAAATAGTAAATGGCTTCGTCGAGTTTACCTTGCTGCGATAGCGCCACAGCCAGATTACTAAGGGCTTTGGCATAGTCCGGTTTTATACTTATTGCTCTTCTGTAACCGGCAGCTGCCTCGCTCAGCTTACTTTGGGCGAGGAAGGCGTTCCCAAGATTGAAGTGAGCTTTGGCACTTTGTGGGTCAAGCTTAATCGCCTCGCCGTAGTGTTTAACCGCCTCGTCAAACTTACCTTTCAAGGCCAACGCTATTCCCATGTTGATATAAGTCTTTGACTCAGGAGATGTCTCCAGTGCCGTTTGAAATTCGCTGATGGCTTCCTCGATTTGACCGATGTGCAGCAAAGCCGCACCAAGGTTGGAATGCAAAGGCACATCCTGTGGATTAGACTCCAGTCCGCTACGGTACACAACAATTGCCTTCTCCAAATAGCCCTGCTCTGCCATCACCAACCCAAGGGAGTTATACGTCTCAGCGCGCCTAGGATCTAAATGCAATAGTTTACTATAATGTTGCATGGCTTCGTCGAGCCTGCCCTGCTCAGCCAAATTTTCGGCTAAATTAGAACGGGCATCGATGTCGTTAGGTTCTATCCTTAGCGCCGCCTTAAAATGGTCTATTGCTTGTTCAACATTACCCTCCTTGGCAAGGGCCGTTCCAAGGTTGTTGTGGGCTACCAAGTTATTGGAAGTGACACTAAGAGCGCGCTTAAATAGCATAATGCTGCTTCGCCAATAGCCGACTTGTATGTAACTGCATGTCATCAAGGCCACACACCATACAAATGCCAAAAAAAAGATGATGATCCTTCTGTAGCGGTATTGTGAAGCAAGATCAGGAACGTACCACGCAATAATAATAAGCAATCCCGTAAGAGGTATGTAGGTATATCGGTCGGCCATGGCTTGGGCTCCTGTTTGAATGACTCCAATTACCGGCACAAGTGTCCCAATGTACCACAGCCAGCCCACAATCAAGTATCGCCTTCTCCGGCCGCACAGAATCACCCATGCGGAGGCACAGGATAACACCACAAAGGCGACCGCAATCTGCCATATTGGCAATGTGTCACCCAGGTGAGGATAAAACACTGCTAACCCCTTAGGCCAAAACATCTTTGCAATATAGCTTGCGTATGAGACCAAGGAATTAGTGATGCGGGCCTTCAAAGAAAGCAGTTCCACCGGCTGTATTGCTCCTTTCTGCGCGATAAACGTTGCTGTAGCCGAAGCTGCCGCGAGGATAAAAAAAGGAATCTTTTCCAAAACTAAAGAGAATAATGCTTTCCTGTTGCCGGTGCCGAGTGGACCGTGTCCCTCAGGACTGTTGTTGCCGGCAGATTGTGTGGGTTTCGTTCGTCGTAGCGGCCAATAGTCCAAAAGCAGCAGCACACAGGGCAGGGTGACCAACATTGGTTTTGCCATAAGACCCAATGCAAAAGCCGCAACCACCGCCATATATCGTGAGACTCCAGGCCGCTCCGCGTAACGAGTGTAAGCAAGCATCGTTAGCATCCAGAAGAGAGTGCTCAAAACGTCTTTTCTCTCAGCTATCCAGGCGACGGACTCCACGTGAAGCGGATGAAGCGCGAAAGCCGCAGCAACAAAAGTGCTCGGCCAGACTGCTGCCGTACAACGACTCAGCACGATGAATAGCAGCACTGTATTGGCAATGTGAAGCAGCAAATTCATCAGGTGAAACATGCGCGGACTTGATCCGAACAGATGACGGTCCAGCATCAGTGATAACCATGTCAGCGGGTGCCAGTTATTTGCATGCGTGGTGGTAAAAGCCCAGCTGATGCTGTCACGAGTCAGGCCTCGCTGTACATTGGGGTTTTCGGTGACATACTTTGGGTCATCAAAATTCGTAAAATCAAAATGCAGCACCTGCCAGTAAACTGCAATAGTAATGACAGACAAAAGCAGGCATATCAAATAACGCCGACTGTCTTTCATGCCTTTGTGCCGTTTACATAAATCTGAGCCAACAAGTTCATCCCCAAAAATCCAGTCTTTAAACGAAGAACATCTGTATTAGTCGAATTATGTGTCTGGCGAGTGCGGCTTTGCTTGCCCGGGGGAGTCTTAGCCATTTTGTGTGAGACGTTTTTATCTGAACAGTTGATTTGTCGGCATTGATTGCAGCGGGAGAATTGGCGATAATCATATCAAGGTTCTTTTCTTTCAGCTTCTTTTCTGCTTGCGCTCGTATGGCTTTGTCCTCCAAAGCAAAACCGACAACGGCCTGTGCCCCGGTTTTGTGTTTTCCCGCCCATTTTAGAATGTCTGCCGCGGGTTTTAATTTGATAGTCATGGATTTGTCGGTTTTTTTTATCTTTGTTTTTGCTTGTTTTGCAATGGTGTAATCGGCTACGGCCGCAGCCATTATCAAGCAGTCACATTTATTAAAATGTTTTTTTACCGCCTCAAACATCTCGGCGGCAGTTTCGACTTTGACGATTCTTGTCCCAGTTGGTGGCCGCTGGGTGGTTGGTGCTATTACAAGTGTCACTTTGTGCCCGGCTTTAAGTGCCGCACGGGCAAGCGCGAAACCGGTTCTGCCGCTGCTTGCGTTGGAGATGAAACGCACCGGGTCAATATATTCGCGGGTACCGCCTGCTGTGATTAGATAGCGCAGGCTTCTAGGTCGTGTCTGAAAATGCATTTTGTCAGATGGTTTATCTTTTCTTGCTCTTGCTCTTAGAAGCCATTTTTTCGATTGCTTCTAAAATATCCTGCGGCTCCGACATTCTGCCGACACCTTCTCTGCCGCAGGCGAGCGGCCCGGCTTGCGGTCCTGTTAACTCCAAACCCATCTCTTGGGTCCGCTTTACGTTGCGCTGCACGGCGGGGTTGTTCCACATATAATCGTTCATCGCGGGGGCCAAAAGCGTCGGTTTGGCCCAGCAAGCACACAGAACCGTACTAAGTAAATCATCACATACGCCGTTTGCAATCTTGCCTATGATATTGGCGGTTGCCGGTGCCACGACAACAATATCAGCCCAGTCGACAAGATTTATATGGCTGATTTTATGTCCCCCGGACGAACTCCATAAGCTGGTAAAAACCGTCGAGGCGGTGATGGCTTCGAAACTTTTTGGCCCGACAAGTCGGCAGGCATTTTCCGTCATTACCGTGTTTACTTTCGCGCCGCCGGCACTTAGCTTACTGGCTAAATCAACTGCCTTGTATGCAGCGATTCCGCCGCTGACACCCAGTAATATGTGCAGACCACCAAGATTTGTTTTTTTCTTGGGCATTGTCAGTTTAATTATTTTTCAGGTTCTTCAATACGGCCGGTTTCCCGGTCAATAGTGATTTTGTCCTGAAGAATTTCCTGAATAACGATTTCTAAATGTGTCTTGCCTTCGGTGTCCTCAATCAAGGGCCGGCCCCCCTGCATCAGTTCGTCCAGCCGCTTTTGAATGAGCGCCGTTAACTTAAATTTGCCGCCAACTTTGTTGATTATCTCTGTGCTCTTGAGCTCCTCTATCATTCTTTTTCTCCAATGTTCTGTCCAGAAGGGCCGGGTATCATTTTGCGTTCTTTCCGGGAGCAATTACCCTGCAAAATCAAGACCTTCCTAAGGCTTATTATTTTCTTTGCGACTCTTCGACAATTTGCACCACCTCTTTTACGGCCTGGTCCAAATCATCATTTATAACCATATGCTCATAGTATTGCCATGCAGCGGCGATTTCGGCGCCTGCTTCGTCCAGTCTCTCCTCTGCTGTTTCAGCATCTTCCCTGCCTCTAAGACTCATGCGCTCCGCCAGTTCCCGCTGTGTCGGTGGTAAAATAAAAATCATTATTGAGTCAGGGTATGCCATTTTTACCTGCTTTCCGCCTTGAACGTCAATTTCCAAGATGACAATTTTACCGGCCTGCAATGCTTCATCTACCTTGTCCTTCGGCGTTCCGTACTGATGCCCGAATACCCTGGCATGCTCCAGCAGAAGACCTTTATTGAATCGCTCCTGAAACTGCTCTTCCGAGATAAACCAATAATCCTCGCCGTTAACTTCACTCTCGGCTTTGGGCCTGGTGGTGACCGAGACACTAAGGGAGGCATTGTTTAGCCGTTTGACCGCTTCTTTGCAAATTGTGCTTTTGCCCACACCGGATGGGCCGCTTACTATCACCACTTTGCCTTTTTTGTTCTCTTGTTCGTTCATTTAGCAATACCAAACTTCAAGCAGAAACTACGGTTTAAGATTTTAAATTTGCCTTTTATTTTCGCGCTTTTCGCCCTCTTACTCTATGTTTTGCGCCTGCTCTTTAATCCGGTCTATCCGGCATTTAATGTCGACCGCGCAGTGGGTAATCTTGCTGTCAGAAGCCTTGCTGGCGATGGTGTTGATTTCTCTGAGCATCTCCTGACTGAGAAAGTCCAACCTGCGTCCGGCCGCGGCGTTAGCCGAGTCCGGCCTGCCTTTGGGCTTACCCTTACAGCTTTCAATAAACTGCTGCAGATGTGAATGCAGTCGGGCGATCTCCTCTGATATGTCTGACCTGTCGGCAAAAACCGCCACTTCTCTGGAAAGCGCCTCTTCATCCAGTTTCAATCTTGCATCCGCAAGCAGCTCGTCGACTCTTTTCTTCAGCTTTTTTTGATATTCCTGCAGGACAACCGCAGTACGGGCACCTATTTGCTTGAGCTTCTTACCTATAGCTTCACAATGAGCATCCAAATCGGCTGCAAGAGCCGCGCCCTCGGCAGCACGCATTTGTTTAAGTTGGTCTATCGCCTGTTGCGTAGTTCTTAGAATTTCTATCCTGATTTGCTCTGCCGCTTTCTCGTCTGGTGATACCGGCACCAGTACACCTGGAAGCACCAACAGGCTGCCAACGTCAATATTACATTTAATATCAGCCGAAGAGGCAATCTTGCTCAACCTTTCCACAATGGCTCGCAGGGCCGCCTCGTCTATATTAAACAGTTCATTTGCAGAAACATCTTTCAGTCGAAGAACGTAATTTACCGTCCCTCGCGACAGGTGCTCCCGAAGAAGCTTATCAATGTCTTCCTCAAGGAACGCTACCAACTCCGGCAGCTTTATATTGGCCTTGAAATAACGATTGTTGAGCGTCTTGATCTCTACGGTGTAGGTTACGCCGTTGCTATTGCCCTGGGCTTGACCATATCCGGTCATACTGTTTATCATGGCACTCCACTTTCAAACCTAATTCAGCTGCTCCTGCGTGTTCTTCTGACTTTTCGAACCAACCTCACCTTGCGCTTGGTGAATTTGCGTCGGCGTTTTCACCCGGGGCCAAGGTTCCTGTGTCCTCAATCGGAGATGGTAAGCCCGAGCGCCTTGGTGGCTCTTGCCGAACCGGAGCCTGCTGGACCTGACCTGCCTCAAAGTCGCTGATAACGGGTTTGTAGAATTTGGCCATTACTACAGCGAGTGTTAGAAACACTCCCACCAGCGCTATTGTAATCCACGTCAGCGGTTCCTTGGTCTTCGAACCCAGAAGCCCGCTTACGGCACCTCCCGCCAGCGCGCCACTCAAACCGCCGCCTTTGCCCTTTTGAATCAAAATAATTAAAATCAGCACCACCGCGCATATAAGGAACAGAGCGGCGAAGACATTCATGATAAAGCTTACTGCTAACATTGGGAAAACAGCCATATTCGTTTCTCACAAATCCTGTTCTTTTTTCAATCCCGGTTCGTCAGAACCACAACTATGCTACTGCCTGAATTATCGAGACAAAATCATCTGCCTTCAAGCTTGCTCCACCGACCAAAAGACCGTCTACATCCTGTTGCCCCATCAGGTCCGCTGCATTTTCGGGCTTTGCCGAGCCGCCGTAGAGTATGCGAATCCCCTCGGCCAGTTGGCTGTCATACATCTCGCCAATCAGCTTTCGTATCAGGGCGTGAACCTCTTGTGCCTGCTGCGGTGTTGCCGTCAGGCCCGTCCCGATGGCCCAGACCGGCTCATAAGCTATGGTTACGGCCGAGGCCTTCTCGGCACTTAAGCCGGTCAGACCGTTCTTTATCTGTCTCGTTACAACTTCTTCTGTCTCGGATGCTTTGTGCTGTTCAATCAGTTCACCTACACATAATATCGGCAGCAGGCCCCCGGATATAGCAGCACTAACCTTTTTGTTTACCAGTTCGTCAGTCTCACCGATTACGTGCCTGCGCTCCGAGTGCCCGCACAGGGCATACGTACAGCCAACATCTTTTAGCATTGAAGGGCTTATCTCGCCGGTAAAAGCACCTTTCTGCTCGTAGTAAATATCCTGAGCGCCGACGGCGATGTGTGCGGTGCTGACCGCTTTAACCACTGCCGGAATGTACACAAAAGGTGGTATTACCGCTATGTGCACCTTCTCAGCGATATCCGACGCCCCGGACGCCACTGCTTCGGCCAGACTTACGCTCGTGTGGCTGTCGGTATTCATTTTCCAGTTGCCGGCCACAAACGGCTTTCTCATAAACGACTCTCCTGCCAAAATCAACTACTCCTTATCAATAAGTCCGTTAAAGTAACTCTGTTGCCCTCGGGAAACTGCCTAATATCGAAAGCTGTAGACAGTGCTCACGAGCCTCTTCCAGGCCCTTTTTCACCCGTTCTTCCGTCCTGTGGCCGAGAAAATCCACAAAGAAATAGTATTCCCATTGCCTCTTCTTGCTGGGCCTGGATTCTATATTTGTCAGATTTATATCGCATCGCTTGAAGACCTCCAGCACATCAGCCAGAGCACCGGCTTTATGGGCAGTGCTGAATAATATAGCGGTCTTATCCTCGCCGCTAGGTTTTGCATCTTCGCGGCTGATTACCAGAAATCGCGTTATATTGTTGGGGTTATCCTCGATATGCTCACAGACAATTCTCAGCCCGTACAGCTCTGCGGCTACGCCGGAGCCAATTGCCGCGGCGATTTGCTCTTCCGCCGCTGTTTGCGCAGCTTTGGCACTGGAGGCCACAGGGACCGTCTGTGCGTCCTTGAAGGTGGCGCTCAGCCAGTTTCGGCACTGAGCAAATATTTCCGGCTTTGAGTAAATCTTCGCGACCTCTTCCAGCGAGCAATTTGCCAGTAGATTGTGATGAATTGCCATCAGGACCTCGGAGCATATCTTCACATTGGAATCTATGAGGGCATCGAGCGTCTCTATTACGCCGCCGCCTGTGGTATTCTCTATCGGTGCAAGGCCCAAATCGCAGTGGCCTTTGCTGACTTCATCGAATATGCTTAAGATATCAACCAGCGGCTCATATTCGACGCTCTGCCCGAATTTGAGCATTGCCGCGGTATGGCTGAAACTGCCCTCCGGGCCCAGATAACCAATCCGCAGCGGTCTTTCCAGGGCAAAAGAGCCGCTCATCAGCTCTCGCCAGATGGCCACGAGGCACTTGTCCGGCAGTGGGCCTTCATTGGCCTTTAGCATTGTTTCAAAAACTTTTTTTTCGCGGTCGGGCGCGTAAATCTGTCCGCCTGTCTTGTTCTTTAGTTTGCCTATATCTATGACGACGCGTGCTCGTTCGTTGAGCAGCTTTACAAGCTGCTGGTCAATGTCGTCGATGCGCTTTCTAAGTTCTTCGAGAGACATAAGTTAAGTACCAAGGGCAACCGTTGAAAAACAAATCTTCGCTGTTCGGCGGCGCGGTCATTTTCTGTAAAAACTACTAACGTTACCAGAATTTTGGTGTTGCGTCAATGGATTAGGTTGATTAGAAATGAAATTGTTGTGAATGCGAGGATAAAATGCAAGAAGTGGCAAAATATGTGATTTTTAGGACGAGATGGGGTTATTTCGGTCTTGCGGGGTGCAATAGAGGACTTTTGAGGTCGTGTTTGCCTGGCGGTCGGGAGGTGGTTAAGTCGAGGTTGTTACAGGGTTTGGGGGCCTGCCGGAGTGAGAAGGCGGTTTTCAAGGAGGTGCGAGAGCTGGTAAGTGCTTATTTTGAAGGGGCTTGTGTGGATTTTGGTCAGGTTGGAGTTGTGCTGGATGGTTTCAGCAGGTTTGGCAGGCAGGTGTTGGGGACGTGCAGGGACGTAAGGTACGGCGGGACAATAAGTTATGGCGAGTTAGCTGAGCGGATTGGTAGGGCCGGGGCCGCGAGGGCGGTCGGCGGGGCGCTTGCGAGGAACCCGCTGCCGCTTATAATTCCTTGTCACAGAGTGACTTGCGCGAATGGCAAGATTGGAGGGTTCAGTGCGGCAGGGGGGGCAAGGGTCAAGAAAAAGATGCTTGATTTTGAGCGAAAAATCAGGGTGGAGAGAAAGTGAAAAGTGAGAAGGCAAAAGGAATTGGACCTTTGATTTTGGACTAAAAATGGCGGTAGGGAATTTGACAGGTGCGGGGTCGCCCTTGTTTTTGGGCGAAAAATGGGGGTTGAGGGTGTGACAAAGTGTTTCAAAGTGTGAAAAAATTGGAAAAACTCAGAAAAAGGGGTGGAATTGCGCTGGAATAAGTGTGTGAAAGTGTTTCAAAGTGTGAAAATTTAGGAAAATTTTAGCGTTAAAATGGGGGGTTTGGAGGGGTCAAAAATTGGCCGGGCGGGGGCCGGGGCGCAATATACACTATTTAAACTAGTGTATATCTTGGGGGAAATTGTCGCATATTGACAAATTTGTTGTCAGTTTGCGCAGGATTTTGACGGAAATTGGATTTTGCCACAGAGGGAAGTAACCACGAATTTTCACGAACTGACACGAAGAGGTTTTGGCTTCATGGGCCTGGCTGTGACCGGCCTTTTTTATCCAAACTTGCAGCCGTACTCCGAGCGAGCTCGTGCGTTCGGCCTGCGAAGTTCGTCTAAGTTGCTGACGTTGTCAGCCGTGGTGAAGCCAGAGTTGCTATATCTTAAGTATGGAGTGAGGGCACGGAGAGGTGGGCGGGGTGGAAATGCATGCGGATTTGATTGAAAATGGGCGATTGAGGGGAAGTTAGCCACGAATGAACACAGATGGGCACGAATGGGCTCTGGCTTCATGGGCCATTTTTAATGGCCGGGTCAGGCAAAGTCATCAACTATACTCGAAGCGAGCTTCTGCGCCAGCCTGTTGACTTTGTCTGTTGGCCGGTAGCCGGCCCTGGTGAAGCCAAAGAAGGGCCTTTTTTGCTTTAGGGAGGATGTACACGAATTAGTTTTGAGCGGGCGGGCGCGGACGCAAGCCTTGCATCTGCATCAAGATTCCTCGCTCAAAACGGCTTTAGAATAGACTGGATCCCAGCCTTCGCTGGGACGAGCGGGGTGAAGTTGGGGGGAGGGATTTTTCAGGCCTGAAGGGGTAAAAAGAAGTAAAAAAGTCCGATAATTTTGCTTGACAAGCCCGGTCAGGGATATAAACTGCGGTTAATGTGATATATGGCAAGGGAGTGGTGAGAAAGCATCATTCGTATGCGGTAGAGGCTTTCCCCCCACGAAAAGGGAATATTTGGTATTTTGGAGGTGCAGGGAGTACCGGCGGATTGAGGCGAATTCAGGGCCGTGCGTCAAGGAGACTCGCGCTAGAACTGTGGATGGCTGTGAAAGGGCGTTTAATCTGATTAATAATAGATGATGAGCTGAAATGCTCAGGAGGTGTGAAATGTTAACAGGTAACAAAAATAAGAAATTGCTTGTGGCGGTTGTGTGGTGCTTAGCGGTGGCCAGTGGGGTCCAGGTAGAGGGGGTTACGGAGGAATGGGTGGCGCGTTACGACGGGCCTGCCAGCAGCTGGGACCGAGCACGCGCCCTGGCCCTGGACTCAGCGGGGAATGTCTACATTACAGGTGATTCCGTTGCCACCGGGTTCTGGGACTACGGCACGGTCAAGTACGACGCAGACGGCAACGAACTGTGGGCGGCCCATTACGACGGCCCCGGTGGCGGAGGCGATATTGACTGGTGCTACGCCGTGGCCGTGGATGCCGTAGGCAATGTTTACGTGACCGGGGAATCCTGGGGCGGGCCAAACGTTGGCGCCGATTATGGCACGGTGAAGTACGCAGCAGACGGCAATGAGGTGTGGGTGGCCCGCTACGACGGCGCCGGCGACACAAACGAGTTGCTGGGGAACGACCAGGCCTACGCCGTGGCCGTGGATGCCGCAGGCAATGTTTACGTTACGGGGTATTCCCATGGCAGCAGCACGCACTGGGACTACGCTACCGTTAAGTACGACCCAAATGGAAATGAGCTATGGGTGGGTCGCTACGAGGGCCCCGATAGTGATATAGGCCGCGCCTTGGGCGTGGACGGTGTAGGCAATGTCTATGTTACAGGCGGGTCATCCGGCGATTACTGTACCATCAAGTACGACCCGAATGGCAATGAGGTGTGGGTGGCCCGCCACAGCGGGTCCGGCGCGGCCTGTGCTCTGGCGGTAGACGGCTCAAGCAACATCTACGTCACGGGGGGCGCCTATACCACCATCAAGTACGACCACAACGGGACCGAGCAGTGGGTGGCCGACTACAACGGGCCCGGAGGCTTTGGCGATTCGGCCTACGACCTGGGCGTAGACGGCTCGGGCAATGTTTACGTCACGGGGGAGTCCTGGGGTGGGCCAGGCCTTGACTCCGATTACGCCACGGTCAAGTACGACCACAACGGGACCGAGGTGTGGGTGGCCCGCTACGACGGGCCAGTTAGCGACGACGATTCAGCCTACGCTATGGCCGTAGACGGCTCGGGCAACGTGTACGTCACTGGTTCGTCTTACGGTGGCTGGGAGACGCTCAGCAACTATACCACTGTAAAGTATGGACCCGATGGCAACGAGCAGTGGGTGATCCATTATGACGGCCCCGCCACTGGGGACATTTGGGACTACGATTCGGCGTACGACGTGGCCGTAGACGGTTCAGGCAATGTGTATGTGACGGGAACCTCTGGCGACATAGAGGACGACTACGCTACAATCAAGTATTCTCCGGGTGTTTGCAACTACGAGCTTACAATTACCGCCGGTCCCGGCGGGGAAACGGACCCGAATGATGGTATCCATGCCTATCCATGTCAGTCTTTCGCTACGGTTACAGCGATACCCGACGTGAATTACATCTTTGACCACTGGGAACTGGATGGAAACGATGTAGGTTCAGACAATCCCTATCCAATTTTTATGAATGGTGAGCGTGCGCTGGACGCAACCTTCTCCCCCGATGGTGATGGTGATGGAATTCCTAATGACGGCGATAACTGTCCTGTTGTTTATAATCCTAATCAGGTAGACACCGACGGCGAGGGCATAGGAGACCTTTGCGACAATTGCCCGACTAATTATAATCCTAATCAGACAGACACCGACGGCGACGGGATAGGGGATCGTTGCGAGTGCTATGCAGCGAATATTGACGGGGTAGACCCCGTTAATTTTGATGATTTTGGAATGTTCGCAAATGACTGGGACTCGACTGGCTCTGGTCTGGCGGGTGATACGAACGGAGATGAGTGTGTAGATGTTTGGGACTTAGCGCAAGTGGCACAGCACTGGATGGAGGGATGCCATGTAGCGCCGCCCTGGCAGGCGTGCTGGGAGTGCCCAAGGCAGTGCCACGGTGATGCAGACTGTCAGGCACAAGGCCTCGGTGGGAGATACTGGGTTTACACTTGGGACGTGTCTATCTTTTATGCAGCGTATGGCACGCGCTACCCCGACCCCGGCTATGATCCTTGCGCTGACTTCAATAGAGACGGTTATGTGGATTTCGATGACGGCGAGATATTGAGTGCGTGGTATGGTGTGGAGGGTGTTCCTGCTGATTGCCCAACAGAACCCTAAGCTTGGAGAAGAGCGGCGTTGGATTAAGGGATGAAATAGGAAGGGCGGGGCCAGGGGTTATGGGGTCCACCCAAGGCAGGCTTGGGTGCTAAACACGAATGCGTTTGGCGGCGGTTTGATTTGGTCTATATGCAGGATGATGTTTTGTTGGCAGTGCATCGCGAGCACGCTTGTGAGTGGATGCTCTGAGGCTCAGTTTTAACCGCAAATTGAAGCTCGAATTTCATGGAACAAAGGTCACCAGTGATGCAAGATTGGCAGAAAGTTAGGGCATAAAAAACGTATTTTCGTGCAAATTTTCAACAAAAGCGGCTTCGAAAGAGTAAATTCTTGACTGTTCACGGTGATTTTGGTAAGATAATTGATGTCATACGGAGAAATGATGTTTTTTAAGCGTGTAAATGGGAAATCCCATTTATACCTCCTGGGCCTTTTCGAGGAGGGCCTTTCCAGCAGGTTTGTCCTGTGAGCACAGGGGCCGTAAACAAATACGCAATGAAAGAGACGATGAAAAATTCAGCCGGCAAAAGTGACATCAAGCCAATGCTGCTGTTTCTCATTGTGTTTGTATTTCCTGTCCTGGCCCTTTATGTGCCCCAGCAGGCAGCCCGCGCCGGCGACTACTACATCGACTCCGTAGGTGGAAATGACAGCAATGACGGCCTTACACCATCGACTGCGTGGAAGTCCCATACGAAAGTAGATACAGTGGTGCTTGGAGCCGGTGATAGTGTTCGGTTCAAAAGAGGGTCACAATTTTCCGGTCCCATTGTAATCAATGAATCAGGGACAGCGGCAAATCCTATCCTGCTCACTGACTATGGCGAGGGCAGCGCTCCGCGTTTTACCAACACGAACGATTTGGATATGAATGGCAACTGCATTCGTATTTCGGGCGACTACATTATCGTTGAAAACCTCTACTTTCATGATACCCCAGCAACAGCAAATTGGGACAGGTTAGCAAGTATTTTTCAAATGGGGGCGATTTTCAACATGCCGGGAGCAGACCATAACATCATTCGCAACAATGTATTCATAGATTGCACCAAAGGAATTCAATCAACAGGTGAATATACGCTTATTACAAATAATTATCTGGATGGTCCAAGTCATGCCTTGTGGTGGGATGGCGTTGCATCCGGAGGCTGGGGCCCTATGGGAATCCAGCTTGGTATCGGAAATCAGGAGGTTTCCTACAACACCATCAAGAACTACCTGACAGAGGAAAGTCCATACGGCACCGATGGCGGTGCGATTGAATTCGATGATGGGCGGTTTCACAAAGACAATCTCTACATTCATCACAATTACTCTGAAGGTAATGCCGGCTTTTTTGAATCCAGCTGGGGTGCTGATTACAATCCAGAGGTTCAGGAAGTCCACAATCTAAGAGTTGCATTCAATGTCAATAACGACGGCCAGAGCTATTGCTATATGTTTGCACCGACCCATAACACCTATTTTGACGACAACACAATCATACGGGCCAACAATTACCCTGATCCGTATCCTACTTTTGACGAAATAGTTTATGCAGCATTTTCCGGTCTCACTTTCAGAAATAATCTGCTTGTCGGCACAGCAGAAACCAATAACAATCCATATAACGGCGCCTCTGTTACCGTCCAGAATAGCTGGTATTGGGAAATCGGTACAAGTAACGGCGATGGGGACCCTCTTGTTGTGGATTTCAATGGTGGAGATTATCACTTAACGAGCAGCAGCCCGTTGATTGGCCAGGCGCAGAACCTGAGTCAGCATTATTCAACCGACTTTGATGGCGCGATTTTGCCAACGTCCGGACCATGGGACATTGGTGCCTACATGTTTGCAGGAGCTGCATGCAACCTTCCAGGTAATCTGAACGATGATTATAGGGTTGATTGTTTAGACTTTGATCTGTTAGGAGCTGGCTGGCAGATTTCTTATGACATGTTCGACCTGAAGGAAATGGCAGCAAACTGGTTAATCTATTGCAATATAAGTCCGTATGTAGTAATTACAAGCCCATCTAACGGCTATAGCTTCGATGAAGGTGAAACGATAACTATCACGGCCGATGCATGTGACGTTGACGGTTCGATAATAAAGGTGGAATTCTTCGACTTCGACGGCGTTAGCAAACTTGGCGAAGATTTGACCGAACCTTACAGCTTCGACTGGATGGGCGCGTCCGTAGGTCAGCACAGCCTCAGAGCCAAGGCGACGGACAACGACGACAAGACAACAACCTCTGCAGCAGTAAACATTACTGTCATCGTTCCTATCCCCGATCCCGTGGCCGGGAAATGGAGGTCTTTCGATGTGGTTATGAATCCGTCAGGTTCACCGCAGGCGACAGTAACAGACGGCAATGCCGTTACCGCTGACCTTGAATTCTACGAGTCGACCAATAATGACGGTGTCAACAAGGGCAGCCTGTTCGGCACTTATACTGATGGTTCTCACACTGATTTCTACAACCATGCCGAGCACCTCTGGGGGGACACCAGCGGCGGCCCATACCCATACGCCGCGAAAAGCACCGTCGCTCGGGGCTCCGACATCGGAGAAGCAAACACTCCGGCCCCGTCGGGTGTGTTCGATTTGCAGCTGCATCCACCGGAAAACAACCATCTGATAGTGGCGGCCTTCATCGTGCCGATTGCGGGCGACTACAGCGTATATGACCTCGCAGTCAGAAGGGTCTGGTACGAGGGCGACGTTGCGGGGTATAAGGTCTTCGATGAGGATAAGAACCTGCTGACGCATATCGTTGCTTCGACGGACCAAGATTGGGTAACCGACTCCAACACATATAACCTGGGCAGTTTACAGGCAGGGGACCGCATCTATTTCGCTGTGGACCGTGAGGATGCGCACTACTATTGGGATGCCACGGAGATTATCTGGACCATAGAGAAGAATTAAGGCAGTGGTTTTTTTATTTCGTCAATCGAGAGATTAAAAAATCCTCAAAAGCGCTTAAATCTTTCCATTTCGTGGCGCAGTTGAGAGTTTTGGCAGTTATGTTATTTCATCTCTTTGATGATTATTGTCTCCTTCCAGGAGGGGATAACATACACCACTTGACTGTCAGCTAAAAATTGCATACGTTCTGAATCGGCAGATTTTACTTCAACGTTTTTCCATATCTTGACTACTTTTTGATCGCTGATGATGGATACTTCAAACTTTTTGCCTAAATACCGTACACTTTCTGCACTGAGAGGTCCAGTTGACCCTACCTCAGTTAAGACAACAGAGGATAGATTGTCCAATACAATGTGTTTGCCATCGACATAAAAATCATATATGTTTTCTTCTGCATCATAAGAAACTTTATAGGCGTTTTTCCAGACTTCCACGGTTGACCTACTCCCCTCCTGGTATTCAACCCTAACATCAAACTTGCCAGAGTATTTTCTTTTTCCATCTCTACAGCCTCCGACAAGAATGACTACAACCAGCAGCAAGATATAATATTTTTTCATTTTTCTCTCCTTTCAAAAAGTGTTAACGTTTTCTTCCCAACATCACCACACCATTCCAACAATTGCTCCTCCCAATTCAACGGAAAATCTAACGACAACTCTAGCGCACAGAATTCGTATCTCGTATCTCGTGAAGCGTATCTCGGTGGTTGAGGCCGGCGTGGCCGGCATTATTCTTGCAGCGGCGACTGGATCCCAGCTCCCTAAGGGGTAAACTTCGCTGGGACAGGCGGGGCCCTTCGACTTAGCTCAGGACAAGCAGGCGTTTTTGGGGTGATTTGGATTCCCGCGTTCGCGGGAATGACAAAGGGGTAAAGTTGCGGGTTACGGGTTGCGAGTTGTGTAACGTTAATTTTTTGCGGTGGCCAGATCTTTCGACTGCGCTTCGCTTCGCTCAAGATGACAATGGGCGGGTTGGGGGTAAGGGACGGGGGGCGACTACGACATTCGAGGGCAGGCAGGCGGGGTAAAGGTGGGGAAAAAAGTAATAATTTCTGTTTTTTTTGTTGACGGGGGTGTGGGGGACAGGTAATTTATTGTCGGCAGTGAGAGTGTGGAAGCAACCTTTCGTACGGGGCTTTCCTCTTGTAAACAAGGACGTTGCTGCGTAACCGGCGTCTTTTCTGCAAAACACCCGCTTTACATGGCCGTAGAGTTAGCACGCTTTGGCGTGACAGGCATAAAAGGTAATGGAGAATTATGGATTTTGGGAGAAATTCAGGGCCCGCTTGAAGAAAGGAGGTGAAGGAAGACAAGAGGCGGGAAGGAAAATCAGGAGTTAAATATCAATTTTTTGAAGGAGGTACATATTATGTTTAGGAGAATAATTTGTTTGGTAAGTATTATTTTTGTACTGGGTTTTGCCAGCGCAGCGTTAGGGACTGATTACTATGTGAGTCCATCGGGCAATGACGGCGCTGCGGGGACGTCGCCGTCAACGGCATGGCAGACGATTGGCAAGGTGAACACCGTGACGTTCAGTGCCGGCGACAGTATATTGTTCGAAGGCGGCGAGACGTTCAGCGGACAGCTTAGCTTTGATGATGAGGGCGGAACGTCAACGAGCCCGATAACGGTCAGCTCATACGGCAGCGGTCGGGCGACGCTGAGCAATTCGACGATGGGCGTGGAAGGCAGCGCGAGCACCGGTTTGGGTGTTTACAACAACGCAGGCTTTGAAATAAACAACCTGATTCTTGTAGGTCCGGGCAACGAAGGCGACCGGTGGGACGAGAACGTAGGTCTTCGTTTAGACGCGGACCTCGGCACAGCCGGGGCGAGGGTGGATTATATCCGCATCGACAACATTGAAGTCAGCAACTATTCCGGGTACGGGATACTGGCGATGGGCTACGGCTACAGCGGGTTCAGGGACGTTGAGATTACCAACTGTGAGCTTTATGGCATCGGCAAGGAGGCGATTTGCAGCAAGTGTTCTGAGTGGCCGATGAACCAATCGTCTCACAATGACTTCTACATCGCCGATTGCGTGATGCATGACATCACGGGTGTAGGTACCAGAAGCCCGCACTCCGGCAGCGGCATCAACCTGTCGGCGCTGGATGGAGCCTTGGTTGAATTTAACTTAGCGTACAGCGGCGGCGAGTGGTGTATGGCAGACGGTGGCGGTCCTCTTGGTATGTGGTGCTGGGAGACTGAGAATATAGTTTTTCAGTTCAACGAGGTTCACGACTGGCAAACGATGGGCGGCGACGGCGGCGGATTCGACCTTGACGGCGGTACGAGCTACGGCACTATACAGTACTGCTATTCACATGACAACTTTGGCGGCGATTTACTGATGCAGTTTTCGCGTTCGCGTCCTGCTCATGATTACATCTATCGTTACAACATCAATGCGAATCAGGGCCAATTAAATGAGATGGGAGCCATTACTTTTTACACCGATAAAGGCAGCCAGCCGTACAATGTAGAGGTTTATAACAATATGATCTACGTTGGTCCGGACGCACAGGCGGGCTCTTCAGCGATAGATGTTTGGTACTGGAAGGGAGGCAGCTACAGTAACGTCAATCTTCGGAACAACATATTTATGGCTGAAGCCGGTAAAAAGCTGATTAGTTACCAGAAAATTGCCGGCATTACCTTCCAGAACAACCTTTACTGGCAGAGCGGCGAGCCGCTGGTAATTGACGCAATGGGCACCATATATAACAGTCTGGCTGCCTGGCGGACAGCTACAGGTCAAGAGATGTTAGATGGCCAGCCTGTAGGTATGGAGATTGGCCCGCAATTGGTTGATGTTCATGACCATCCGGTGTTAGGCCCGCATAATCTGGCGAGTCTCAACGGCTTTAAGCTGAAATCGGCTTCCCAGTGCAGGGATGCCGGTCTGGACCTGCAGACGCTGTTCGGAATTGACCCAGGAAGCAGAGATTTCTGGGGCAACAGCATTCCGCAGGGCAGCTTATTCGATATTAGCGGTCACGAGTATCCAGGGGGCGGCTCAGCTCCGGCACCCGATTCGACCCCACCATCGGCACCGAGCGGATTGACGGCCACGGCGGTTCAGTCCAGCCAGATTGACCTTGACTGGGCCGACAATGGTGAGTCCGACCTGTCGCACTACAGCGTGAAGCGTTCGGCGAGCCCCGGCGGCCCGTACACTCAGATAATCTCGAACATAAATGCCAGCAGCTACAGCGACAAGGGACTTTTGCCCTCGCAAAGTTACTACTACGTGGTTAGTGCCGTGGATAGTTCGAGCAACGAGTCCGGCAACTCAAGCGAGTCATCGGACACGACCCCTGCCTATCCGGGCGTGCTTATTTTCTCAGACAGCTTTGAGAGCGGTGATTTTACCACCGGCGGCTGGATCGTAACAGGCGGTGAAACCTCTGTTACTACCGAGGCGGCCTATACAGGCACCTATGGAGCAACAATTGGCAAGGGGGACTCAATTGAGAAGAGATTAGGCACGGTGGGTTACACAGATATTCGGATAAGATATATGCGTAACACCATCAACACAGACAGGCGAGGCTGCAGTATTGTATGGTGGGACGGCACCGACCTTCACCCGGTTGAGAAATCCGTAGGGGAGCCCTGGGGTCTTAAGGACATCATGTGCGGCCCTGACGCTGATAACAACCCAGACTTCTTCCTATTCTTTAGAGAAAACGGTCCGGGTCCGAGTGAGCGTACGTTCGTTGACGATGTTGAGATTTGGGGCATAGGTGAGGCACCAACACCGACGCCGACGCCAACTCCGACATCTACACCAACACCGACGCCTACGCCGACTCCAACACCTACACCGACGGCAACGCCGGGACCGGATATGTATGTCAATGACATCGCGGTGACGTGGTACGAGCCTAAGAACAACTACTATGCTGCCAGGGCGACAGTGTGGATTAAGGACGAGTACACCGATGACGTAGACGGCGCGACGGTTACCGGCGCCTGGAGTGGTGTTACTATCAAGGGCGATACTACCGGCCAGACCGGCCAGGATGGCAAGGTGACCTTAGAGTCCAAGGCTGTCAAGGGCGGCGGTACGTTTACATTTACCGTCACCGACGTTTCGGCGACAGGCTACACTTACAATCCGGCGCTTAATGTGATGGACAGCAACTCGGTTACTGCGCCGTAGGACGAATATGTGCTGAGGCGGATTGTCTCGGCTAAGTATTGGCATAGAGAGCGTGGCGGTCATTGCGGCCGCCACGCTTTTTATTTTGAAAAGACGGCGAGGTGCGGTGACCCCCGACTACGACATTCGAGGGCAGGCTGGATCCGGAGCCTTCGACATGCTGGAACCCCAGCCTACGACGTGCAGGGGCGGGCCCTTCGACAGGCTCAGGACAAGCAGGACAAGAAGATAAGGCAGGCGGGGTAAAGGTGGGGGAAAAAGTAATAATTTCTGCTTTTTTTATGTTGACGGGGGTGTGGGGTGGCGGGTAATTTATTGGCGGCAGTGAGAGTGCAGAAGCAACCTTTCGTACACGGGGCTTTCCTCTTTTAAACAAGGATGTTGCTGGGTGGCCGGTGTCTGGGCCGGCGGCAACCGGCCGGACGCGGGTGTAGAATGTGCGCGTGTTATGCGTGATGCATATAAGAGGTAATGGAGAATTATGGATTTTGGGAGAAAATCAGGGGCCCGCTTGAAGAAAGGAGGTGAAGAAAGACAAGAGGCGGGAGAAAATCAGGAGCTAAACATCAATTTTTTGAAGGAGATTTATTATGTGCAGGAAAATGATAAGTTTGTTAAGTTTTGTTTTGGTGCTTAGTTTAAGCGGCGTGGTACAAGGGACTGATTACTATGTGAGTCCATCGGGCAATGACGGCGCTGCGGGGACATCGCCGTCGACGGCGTGGCAGACAATCACCAAGGTCAACAGTGTGATATTCAGCGCCGGTGACAGCATATTGTTTGAGGCCGGCGAGACGTTCATTGGCTCGCTTTATTTTGACGCCAGTGACGCCGGTACGGCAATTAGTCCTGTAACAGTAAGCTCGTACGGCAGCGGCGGTGACGGCAGGGCAATGGTCAGCTCCGGCACCAGCGACGGGCTGTACGCCTATGACTGCGCGGGATTTGACGTAACGGACCTGAAGTTTGTCGGCTCCGGTTACAACGTCCCCGGCGGCTACGGCATTCGCTTCTATACAGACCGCACCGACGGAGTAAAGCTCGAGCGTGTTTACGTTGACAACGTGGATGTGAGTGGCTACTACGAGATAGGCATCGAGGTATACGCAGACGATGACAGTCTCAGTGGTTTCAGGGATATCCGCATTACCGACAGTATCAGCCACGATAACGGGGACAAGGGGATTTCAACTTCCGGTGTCTGGCCGCCGCAAGCGCCTGCTCACAGCCTTGAGGATGTTTATGTCGGCGGCTGCACGACCTACAACAACTTCGGCATTCCGGGCAGAGAGCCGCACACCGGAAATGGGATAGTGCTCTCAGGCATCACCAATTCGATGATTGAATTCTGTGAATCGTATAACAACGGCGAATTGGATGATACCGGAGGCGGAGGCCCAATTGGTATCTGGTACTGGGAGGTGCACAATGGTACCATCCAGTTCTGTGAGTCACACGATAACAAATCAGCCCCGGGGACAAAAGACGGCGGCGGATTTGACCTCGACGGCGGTTGTATCAACTGCATGGTGCAGTACAACTACTCGCACGACAACCATGGTGCCAGCATCGGCGTCTTCCAGTTCCGAGGCGCCTCAACGTTCACTGACAACGTGGTGCGATATAACGTCTTCCAGAATGACGGGCATAAAAGGCACGGTTTGATAGATTTTTGGGCTGCAGGCGGCGGGAAAGTTGAGAATACCGACGTATATAACAACACGTTATATGTTGGTCCTGATACAGTCGAAGCCGCATTTTTTAAGGTCACCTCCGGCAGTAAAATCGTCAACACACGAATTCTCAACAACATAATTCAAACCGTCCCCGGCAAGGCATGCGCTGACATTGGCAGCGGCCAGACATTCTTGGGTAATTGTTACTGGTCAGGTGGAGGACCGCTTAACATCAATGGATACACCAGCTTGGCAGCATGGCAGGCAACAGGTCAGGAGATGCTTGATGGTCAGCCTGTCGGCTTTGAGACCGACCCGAAGTTAGTCAATGCGGGCGGCAGCAGTGACACAGACTACCAGCTTCAGAGCTCATCGCCAATGATCAATGGAGGTTTGGACCTTCAAGCCGAGTTCGGGATAAACCCTGGCCCGCAGGATTACTTTGGTACGAGCATTCCGCAGGATGGTGCCTACGACGTGGGTGCATATGAGGGCAGCGGCGAGGCCACACCGACTCCGACGCCAACACCTACGCCGACGCCAACACCGACGGGAACGCCGACGCCGACACCCACGCCTACTCCAACGCCTACATCAACGCCGGATGCCCTTTTCAGCGACGGCTTCGAGAGCGGTGACTTCGTCGCCGGCGGCTGGACGCCCGTGGAGATAGCAAGGATTTCAAAGAAGGCAGCTTACACAGGCACCTATGGAACGGAACTGAGAAACTACGGTTCGATAGAAAAGGCGGTAAGCACCTCTGGTTATACCAACATTCATCTCAAGTACGCCCGCCAGACCAATAGTCTGGAAGCCGGTGAATTACTCTATGCTGAATGGTTCGATGGCACCGACTGGAATGTGGTTGAGTCAACCAACGATGAGTCGTGGGTTGTTCAAGATTGGGCATTGCCAGCAGCGGCGTCGAACAACGCCAGCTTCAAGATCAGGTTCCGCCTCAGTGCCGACCACGGTGCTAATGACCAGGGCCGGGTTGACGATGTTGAGGTTACCGGCCAATAACACTACAATAATCAGCTCGAATTGCTAAGCAGTGCGTGGCGGTCATTACGGTCGCCACGCATTGTGGATTGTGGAGAAATTTAGGGCTCTGCTGAAAGAAGGGAGGTGATAATAAATAAGCAGTAGGGAGGCAAGGAAAAGTATATTTGAGGTTTTTGGGCTTTAGGGACGTCACGGCACGGGGTGGTTTTTTTGCTGGGTTGAGGGTTTCGATAAAGAGAATTGGTATGTCCGGGCGTTCTGCAGCCTGTTAAGACTTGAGGACTGCGGAGTCAACTAATTTGTCTTCGACAAGGTCGAAGATTGCATCAAGGCCGGTCACAGTAAATATGCCTTTGGTGGCGGAAGCGACATTGCGGAGGATAAGGCTATGGCCGGAATCGGCCAACAGCTTACGCAGGCCCAGGAGGCCGGAGATGCTCGGGGTAGCCATTATGCCCACGCCGGAAAAATCCATTACAACGTCGTGGTCGGCCCTATTGCGAAGGCTTTCGGTGACGGCCCTGATCTTGTCGCGCATTTTAGGCTCAGGGGGCAGGTCGACCAGAACAATGTTTTTTGACGAATTTCGAGTCCCCATATTCGTTCCTCTATTTCAGCCGTGCGGAATGCACCAAATAAAATATAAGAAATAAATTGGAAAATCCCAAAATTCTGTATTCTGAGCGATTGTAGGGCAGGGCGGAGGTCATTCAAGGTGTACGACGGCGTTTCGGCGGTCCGCGTCGAGGCTGGCCTTTTTGATGACGTCGTAGAGCCTGCGGGAGTGGCGCATCTTTTCGAAGGTGAACTCGGGGTCGGTTTTGTCGGTGGTTATGAGGCCGACGGTCCCGATGCCGAAGAGGCAGTCGAGCAGGCTCCTGCGGAGGCTGAGGTCAACGACGCGGAACATGTCGAGATTGTCGACCTTTCGGTCGAGGATGCCTCGGGACCACTCTATGCGATCGGCTGAGACCTCGTAATAGGTCATTTTGAGCTTTACAATCTTTAGAAGAAGCGCGAGCACGACGATTACGGCAAGGCCGATTCCGGCGATAATGCGATACTTACCAAAAAGCAGGGCCTGCTCGTCGGTAAGTGTGAAAGCAGAGGATTTATCTGCAGGGGTTTCGGCAAGGTCGGATTCGGGCAGTTCCTCAGCAAGGTCATATGAGGGGGGTGGTCCTGTGGTTTCGGCGGGTCGGAATACGGAGGCGTTCTCAACGGGGTAGAGCATGAGAAAGACGGCGAGAGCAAGGAAAATCGAGCCTTTTATGGCGGCGGGGACCATGGCCCATAGCGACGGCCTGCCGGAGAAGCGGATATGGTCGTCTTCTTCAGTGTCCGGGTCCGGTGCCGAGGGGGTTTCGAGGGCTTTGGCCTTGGCGGTATTGAGGAATTCGCTGCAGAATCGGCACTTTACGGCACGCAACTGAATAATCTCGGCGCAGAAGGGGCAGGGCTTGGTCTGCGGCGGGCTGGTTGCAACGGTTTCCATTCGCTATATATCGGAAATGTCCGGCGGATTTGGACAAGATTCCCTGCTGGTGGGACTTAGAGCCTATCCCAATAGCCCGCTCTATTACGGCCGGCTGCAAAGCCCGATGCCTGCGTTGTCGGCCAAAAACGTTCTCAACGTGGAGTAAACCACGCCTCCGAGCCTTTTTGGCCTGCCGCCTTGGCCTCGAACTTTTCGCTCGGCCTCATA